>Ga0335074_10013852_pt1 | contig 11330 bp, 10 predicted proteins | sample Lox_Sample_23_FD_206715 | JGI IMG/M metagenome (GOLD analysis project Ga0335074, IMG submission 206715) | Soil microbial communities from Loxahatchee National Wildlife Refuge, Florida, United States - Lox_Sample_2.3 | ecosystem: Environmental > Terrestrial > Soil > Wetlands | place: USA...
CCGATCCGCTGCCGCCGGTCCCGTCCGGACGCTCTGCCTGACCTGTGTGCTGCTCGGGACGACCAGCGTGGTTCTTGCGGCGGTCTTCGTTCCGCCCGCGGGACCGTACGGGCTGGTTCCGTTTCAGGTGCTGCGCAGTTTTCATCTGATCTACGCGCTCGGCATCGTGCTGTGCGGCGGCGTTCTGGCGGCGCTGCTCGGACGCTCGCGCGGCGGGGGCGTCCTTCTGGTCGTTCTGCTCTTTGCGGGGATGTTCGCGATCGAACGCTCTGCGTGGCCCGGCTGCGACCGGATCGAGTGGCCCGGCGCAAAACCCGCCAATCCGTATCGCCAGGCGTTTCTCTGGATTCGCGATCACACCCCGCGCGATGCGGTGTTCGCTTTCAATCCGGAGCTGGTATATCGGCCAGGCGAGGACGAACAGGGCTTTCGCGCGATTGCGGAGCGTGATCACCTGGCGGACGACAAAGATGCCGGGATCGTGGCGGTGCTGCCGCAGCTGGCCGGCCGCTGGGCCCGGCAGCGCAACGCGGAGTTGGGTGTCGATGGGATGACCGATGCGCAGCGGCTGGCTGGGCTGGAGCCGCTCGGGGCAAGCTGGGTGCTGTTGCCGCTGCAGGCAGCAACGGAGCTTCCCTGCCCGTATCGCAATGCGGCGGTCATGGTCTGCAGAATGGCGCGCGCAGATCGCGAACGCTGACCGTCCAACGGAAGGGGAAAACGGGTCTTACTGGACGGTGAGCGCCAGACAAAGCGCACCCGAACAACTGCTGTCCGACGAGGTTGCGTAGGTGATCGCGGTGCCGTTGCTGGAGTAAGCGGCGACGATCACGGTATAGCTGCCCGCGGTGGTTCCGACGTTCGGCGAGGGCTGATAGTGCTCGTACCGGTAGCGAACGTTGCAGGCGGTGAGGCCGAGTGTGCCTGCAGCGAGGAGCATCACCAGCCCCAGGGCGCGCAGGGCGTGGAAATTTTTGCGCCGGAGCGCTCCGATTCCGGCCAGGGCAAGCGCGCCGGGAATCAGCAGCGCGTATAACGCGCCGGATCGCCCCAGACGCGCACTGTCAGAATAAATTCCGGAAGCCGCCGTGGTGTCGATCTGCATTGCGCTGATGGTCGATCCGTTCGCGGGCGGCGTGGCCACGACGGGATTGAAACTGCAGGTCGAGTCGTTGGGCAGTCCGGAGCAGGAAAGGTTCACGGCTTCGGAAAATCCGTTCTGCGAGGTGATGGTGAGATTGACGGTGGCGAACTGGCCGGGCGTGAGGGACAGCGAAGACGGGCTGGCCGTAACGGTGAATCCCGGCGTGCTGCTGGTTGCATCCGAGGTGAGCGTGGTGCTCGCAGTCGAATTCGCGAAGGCGGCGTCGCCGTGATAGACCGCGGTGACGGTTCTCGCCCACTGCGGTGGATGGCTCAGGTGCAGGGTCGCGGCGCCATCTTTGACGAAGACCGACCCCAGCGAACCCCTGGAAGTCTCAAAACTGACCGATCCCTCGGACACCGGAGCCCCCTGGGCGTCGGCGACTGTCGCCGCGAAGGACAGCGTTCCGCTGTCGTTCTGCGCCGTGAGCTGGGTCCGCGTGGCGACCTGCGCCTGCGCGATCCCGGAGAAGGCGAAGAGCCCGGTTGAGAGCCCGATGGCGATGGCCAGTTGCAGGGTAAGGTGCTGCCGGAACTGCGAAATCATTCGTGAGGAACTCTCTCCGTGAAACGTCTGCACCGGGCAGCGTTCGACTCGGCATGTGCTGGCTGCCGGACTGAGCGCTGCGCCTGCGGTGGAAAACTCATTGTATCTGACGGGCTATGCCTCCGGCACGTGAGCAGTCCGCGGTTGCCCCACCCTCGGCCGCCCGGTGGAGTTACGATCTTAAGTTGCCCACTTGCAGCGTCCGAGGTTCTTCATGACGATTTCGCTCTCCGCGCGCCCGCAGCTCCAGTACCTGACCGCCCAGCTCGACGAACTCCGGCAAAAGGGGACGCATTTCCGCCTCCGCATCCTCGACGACATTCAGGCCGCGGTGTGCACCTACGACGGCAAGCGGGTGATCAACCTCGCGTCGAACAACTACCTGGGGCTGTGCAATCACCCGAAGCTGCGCGAAGCTGCAACGCAGGCGATCCGGGACTACGGCGTCGGATCGGGGGCGGTGCGCACCATTGCCGGCACGATGAAGATCCACATGGCGCTCGAGGAGAAGATCGCCCGCTTCAAGAACGTCGAAGCCTGCGTGGTTTTCCAGAGTGGATTCACCGCGAACGCGGGCACGGTGTCGGCCATCCTGGGCAAGGAGGATTTCATCGTCTCCGACGAGCTGAACCACGCTTCGATCATCGACGGAGCGCGGCTTTCGCGGGCGAAGATCAAGGTCTTCCGCCACAAGGACCTCGCCCACGCCGAAGAGCTGCTGCAGGAAATCCAGAGCGAGCCGGGGCGGAAGCTGCTCATCACCGACGGCGTTTTTTCGATGGATGGCGACATTGGCCCGGTCGACAAGCTCGCCGATCTGGCTGAAAAGTACGGCGCCATCATGATGGTCGACGACGCTCATGCCTCCGGCGTGCTGGGGCGCAACGGCCGCGGCACGGTGGACTATTTCCACTGCCACGGCCGGGTCGACATCCAGGTGGGGACGCTGTCGAAGGCGATCGGCGCGATCGGGGGCTACGTGTGCGGCTCAAAGGACCTGATCGACTTCCTTTACCATCGCGCGCGGCCGTTCCTGTTCTCCACTTCGCACCCACCGTCGGTGACGGCCACCTGCATTGCGGCGTTCGATCTGCTGGAGGCGGAGCCGGAGCGCATCGAGCGCCTCTGGGACAACACGCGCTACTTCAAAAGGGAGCTGGGCCGGCTGGGTTTCAACATCGGCGGTGTGAATACGCCGGCGAGCGAGACGCCGATTACGCCCATCCTCATCGGAGACGGCCGCCAGACGATGGATTTTTCGCGCGCGCTCTTCGAGGCCGGGGTGCTGGGGATCGGCATCGCGTATCCGACGGTGCCGGAGGGCAAGGCGCGGATTCGCACGATCATGACCAGCGAGCACAGCCGCGAACAGCTGGACCAGGCGCTGGAGATTCTGGAGAAGACCGCGAGGAAGATGGGGATCCTGGGCCAGGCAGGCAGCAAAGACCCGGCGGAAGAGGGTCGCGCGTCTGGCCGCAGCCTGTAATGCTGCTCTAGCAGCAGTCGCAGAGGCTGCTGAAGATGATCAGCCCGAGCCCGATCATGGTTGCTTCGTGACGGCCGGTGATGGCCGCGCCACAGACCAGCAGCACCACGCCGAGGCCCATCAGGAAGCCCGATCCGGAACAGCGCCGGTATCCCATCCAGGGCTGCGGCTGCGGCGGGGGAGTTGGGTTGGGGACTGGGGTGTTCATAACGCCTCCTTGACGACCTGATTCAGCATCGCGCGGAACGGGCTTTTGCGGCAGTGCGCTTCGTCAGGAATCGCAGGTGACAAATGTCAGGGCGCCGGAAGCTGTCAGGGCGCCGGAAGCGGCGCCGGGCGGACGCCGCGGGCTGGCCGAACCGGGCGAATGCGGTCGCTATACTGATGGCAGAGGAGTTTTCCCTGCATCCCAACGGCCAGAAACTGGAGCCCATCCTCACGGAAACCCGCGCCGAGGTGGCCCGGCGCCGGGCAAGCGTCCCTGTGGCGGAGCTGGAGAAGCGCGCCGCGGAGCACAGACCTCGAGGTTTCGCCCGCGCACTGCGCGCAGCGAGCGCACGAGGCCCGGCCATCATCGCCGAGCTGAAAAAGGCTTCTCCGTCGAAGGGGCTGATCCGTGCCGATTTCGACGCAGCGACCCTCGCCGCCGATTTTGAAGACGCGGGAGCGGCTGCGCTCTCCGTGCTGACCGACGAGCCGTTCTTTCAGGGCAGCCTGGGGAATCTCGAAGCTGCCTCGGCGGCGACCCAACTACCCTGCCTGCGCAAGGACTTCATCGTCGACGAGTACCAGATCGTCGAAGCCCGCGCTCATCACGCCGATGCGATCCTGCTGATCGCCGCCGCACTCGGCCCGGTCGAGCTCGCCCGCTTCACTGCGGCGGCGCACGCACTGCAGCTCGACGTGCTCTGCGAAGTTCACACGGCGGAGGAGATCGAGAGAGTGCGCGATCTGGACTGCGATGCCTGTGGCGTGAATAACCGCGATCTGAACACCTTCGAGGTTCGTCTGGAAACATCGCTGGAGCTGGCGGACCGGTTGCCCCGCGGGGCGGTTTGCGTAGCCGAGAGCGGCATCTACACGGCGGCCGACATCCACAGGCTGCGCAGCGCCGGCTTCGATGCATTCCTCATCGGGGAATCGCTGATGCGCCAGCCGCAGCCGGGCGCGGCTCTGGCCTCGCTGCTGCGTTCCGTCCACGAATCCGTTTCCGAGATCGCCGCCAAACCTGCCTGACCGCCATGTGGATCAAGATCTGCGCCCATACCTCCCTTGCTGACGCGCAACTCGCCGCCGACGCCTGTGCGGACGCCATCGGTTTCGTCTTTGCGGCCAGTCCGCGCCAGGTCACGGTCGAGCAGGTTGCTGCCGTCGTGGCCGCTCTGCCGCCCGATCTCACCCATGTTGGCGTCTTCCAGACCCGCGACTTCGAGGAGATCGTGGCCGCGGTGCGCGCGGCGGCGCTGCACGGCATCCAGCTGCACGGCGGGCTGGACGTTCCCCTGATCGACCGGCTGCGCGCGGCGTTTGGCGATCGCATGTTTCTGATCCAGACGCTGCACTGGCCTCTGGACCAGGATTCGGCGCAGACGGAGAAGAACCTTCGCGACGACTTGCGCACGCTGCGCAGGCATGGCGGCGCGGACGCCGTCCTGCTCGACGCGAAAACCGCGACAGCGGCCGGCGGCACGGGAAAACCCATCGACTGGAAGCGCGCTCAGGAGGCGATCGCCGCCGAAGCCGGCAAGATGCGGATCATTCTGGCGGGCGGCCTCACGCCGGAGAACGTGGCGCAGGCGATCCAGACGGTGCGCCCGTGGGGCGTCGATGTTGCGAGCGGCGTCGAGAAGCAGCCTGGCAGGAAAGACCCGGCGCGGGTGCGTGCGTTTATCGAGGCTGCGCGAGCCGCGTTCGCGGCGATTGAGAACCACCCGCTCACAGCCGTCACACCGCGTTGAGCAGGGCCTCGCCCCTGTACGCTGCACACTCGACCCTGTACCCTGAATGCATGGCCGCCACTGCAACGGATCGCATCGCCGGACGCTTCGGCCCGTGGGGCGGCCGCTATGTTCCTGAGACGCTGGTGGCCGCGCTCGACGAGCTCGAGCATGCGTATGGCGAGGCCCGGGCCGATCCCGATTTTCATCTGAAGCTCGATTTGCTGCTGCGCGACTACGCCGGCCGCCCGACGCCGCTGTATTTCGCCGCGCGTCTGACGGAGGCGCTGGCGGTCGCGAAGATTTATCTCAAGCGCGAAGATCTGCTCCATACGGGAGCGCACAAGATCAACAACTGTCTGGGGCAGGCGCTGCTGGCCGTGCGCATGGGCAAGAAGCGCATCATTGCTGAAACCGGCGCCGGGCAGCACGGCGTCGCCACGGCGACCGTCTGCGCGCTCTTTGGCCTCGACTGCGTCGTCTACATGGGCGAAGAGGACATGCGCCGCCAGGAGCTGAATGTCTACCGCATGCGCATGCTGGGCGCGGAAGTGCGCGGCGTCTCGTCGGGATCGCGCACGCTGAAGGATGCGATCAACGAGGCGATGCGGGACTGGGTGACGAACGTGCGGACCACGCATTATCTGCTGGGCAGCGTGCTCGGCGCGCATCCGTACCCGACCATGGTGCGCGACTTTCATCGCGTGATCGGCCGCGAGGCCCGCCAGCAGATTCTGGAGAAAGAAAATCGTCTGCCCACCGCGGTGATCGCGTGTGTGGGCGGCGGCTCGAACGCGATTGGCGCGTTCTATGAATTCATTCCGAACAAGGAAGTCCGCCTGATCGGCGTGGAAGCGGGAGGCCGCGGATCGAAACTCGGCGAACATGCGGCACGATTCAGCGGCGGGGCGCCGGGCGTTCTGCAGGGAACGTATTCCTACGTATTGCAGGACGAGAACGGGCAGATCGCCCTCACCCACTCCGTTTCCGCGGGACTCGACTATGCTTCGGTAGGCCCGGAACACGCGGCGCTGCACGATTCCGGCCGTGCTGAGTACACGTCGGCCACCGACTCCGAAGCTCTCGACGGCGCGCTGCGGCTGGCACGCACCGAGGGCATCATTCCGGCGCTGGAATCCGCGCACGCCGTTGCCGCGTGCATTCGCCTGGCACCGACACTCAGTGCGCGCGACATCGTCATCGTGAATGTCTCCGGGCGCGGCGACAAGGACATGGGCATTCTCGCCAGCGAACTGAAGCTTTCCGGAGCCTAGACGACGATGCCGATCCAGTTCGCGAATCGACCCGGCTTCGTTGCCTATCTCACCATCGGCGACCCCGACCTGCAGACCTCGCACGACATCGCCCTGGCCGCGATCGATGCGGGCGCCGACGCTCTGGAGCTGGGGGTTCCCTTCAGCGATCCCGTGGCGGACGGCCCGGTGATCCAGCGCGCCAGCGAGCGTGCGCTGAAGAACGGGACGCGCCTGCAGGATGTTCTGGCTCTGGCCGGCGCCCTTCGCCGCGAGCGGCCCGGCGTCGGGCTCATCGTTTTCACCTACTACAATCCGGTGCTCCGCTTCGGCCTGGAGAAGTTCTGCGCCGCGGCCGAGCAGGCGGGTGTCGATGGGGTCCTTGTGACCGACATGATCGTGGAGGAAGCCGGCGAGTACCTGCAGGCGCTGCACCGCCATGGTCTGGCGCCGATTTTTCTGGCCGCGCCCACCAGCCCCGACGCGCGCCTCGAGAAGATTGCAGCCGCTTCCCGGGGATTTGTCTACGCCATCTCGCGCACCGGCATTACCGGCGAGCAGAAGGCGCTCCATAGCGAGGCGGAGCAGCTGGTCCGCCGGCTGCGGCGCTTCACAAAACTTCCCATCGCGGTCGGCTTCGGCATCTCCACGCCGGAACAGTTCGCGGCGGTCGGCGCCTTCGCCGACGCTGCGGCGATCGGCAGCGCGCTGGTGGCCACCATCGAACAGGCTGGCCCCGGGCAAGCCGCCAGTTCCATCGCCCGATTTATTCAGGGTCTCCTCGCGCCGGCGAGGGGACCCGCCGGGAACCCCGGCCTGCGCGGGGCGCATGAACCCGCCGTGCCGGCCCGTTAATCGCGAACCTTGTTTACGATAGGTTTTTGCGGATTGCTCCATCTTCCGCCGCGCTGTTTCGCGCGGAGATCAGGAAAACCATGGATATCGCAGAATGGCGACGCAGGATCGACGAACTCGACCGGCAGATCGTGCTGCTCATCAGCGAGCGCGCCGCCGCGGCGCAGGCGATCGGCCGCCTGAAGCGGGAGACCGACCTGCCCGTGTACGAGCCCAATCGCGAGCGCGTGATCTTCGAGAACGTCCGCACCCACAATCCCGGCCCGCTGCCCGATATCGAGCTCGTCCATATCTACGAGCGCATCGTCGACGTGATGCGTGCCCTGCAGCGCAATGAGCTTGCCTCGCGGCCCGGCATCCCGGCCAGCGAAGCCCACACGAAGCAGACAGGAAAAGACCAATGATCGTTGCCATGCAGGAGCGCGCGAGCGAAGAAGAGATTCAGAACGTCGTCGAGCGCATGATGGAGATCGGCTTCAACGTTCACCGCACCACCGGGACCGTCCAGACGATTCTCGCCGGCGTGGGTACACCGGCGACGTTCGATCACAAGGAATTCGAAGTGCTGGCCGGAGTCGCGGAGGTCATCCGCATCACGTCGCCCTACAAGCTGGCCGGGCGCAGCTTCCGGCCGGAAGGCACTGTCGTCCGCTTCCCCAACGGCGTCAGCGTCGGCGGCCCGGAAGTTGTCGTCATGGCAGGGCCATGCTCGGTGGAAAGCAGGGAGCAGATTTTCGCATGCGCGAAAATTGTCAAAGACGCGGGCGCGAAATTTCTGCGCGGAGGCGCTTTCAAGCCGCGCAGCTCTCCCTATTCCTTCCAGGGCCTGGGCCTCGACGCACTGAAACTGCTGCGCGATGCCGGCGACGCTCATGGGCTCCTCGTCGTGAGCGAGGTGATGGAAATCTCGCAGATCGAGCTGATGATGCCCTACGTCGATCTCTTCCAGGTGGGCGCGCGCAACATGCAGAACTTCAACCTGCTGCGCGAGCTCGGCGAAGTGCGCCGTCCGGTGCTGCTGAAGCGCGGTATCGCCGCTACCATCGAGGAGCTGCTGCTCAGCGCGGAATATCTCCTCGCCGGCGGCAACTACGACGTGATCCTGTGCGAGCGCGGCATCCGCACCTTCGAAACCTATACGCGCAATACCATGGACATCTCGGCCATTCCCGTGGTCAAAAAGCTGTCGCACCTTCCCATCGTCGGCGACCCTTCGCACGGCACCGGCCGCCGCGACAAGGTTCCTGCGATGGCGCGCGCCACGGTGGCTGCGGGCGGCGACGGGCTCCTCATCGAAGTCCACCCCAACCCGGACAAGGCGCTGTCGGACGGCGCGCAGTCCATGTTCCCCGACAAGTTTGCCGAGCTGATGAGGTCACTGCGCGTGATCGCATCCGCCGTGGAGCGCACGCTTTGAAGCAGCAGGGTGCAGGTCGGGAGCGAGGCGCCGATTTCCTGGACGGTCCGTCGCGCATCGCCATTCTCGGCACCGGTCTCATGGGGGCCTCGGCCGGGCTGGCGCTGCGTGCGCGCGGATTCTCCGGCTCCATCGCCGGCTGGGATCCGAATCCCGGCCAGCTCCACGTCGCGCTGCGCCGCGAAGCCATCACCGTGATGGCGGACGATCCGCTCGCCGCAGCGGCCGAGGCGGAGATCATCGTGCTGGGGGGTCCTGTCTTCACCATCCTGGAATGGCTCGACCGCCTCGCGCCGATCCTCCGCGAGTCGCAGCTGGTCACCGACGTCGGCAGCGTCAAGGGCGCTGTTTGTGCCCGTGCCCGTGACAAATACAACCACCCGGGCCAGCCTGGATTCCTGCCCGGTCATCCGATGGCCGGTAAGGAAGTGAGCGGCGCCGAAAACGCCGACGCCGCACTGTTCGAAGGCGCGGTCTGGCTTTTCACTCCGTGCGGCCCGGGTGAGCGGGATTCGCCGGCGGCGCAGGCGTGGCGCGCCTGGGTCGCGCGCTGCGGCGCCCGCGCGATCGACATGGACCCCGAGCGTCACGATCTTCTCTGCGCCTGGATCAGCCATCTGCCGCAGTTCGTCTCCACGGCGATGTGCGCGCTGCTGGAAGACGAATTCTCCGCCAACGCCGACCTGTTGCCCATCGGCGGCCGGGCCCTGCGTGAGATGACGCGCCTCGGCGCGAGCCCTTTCTCCATGTGGCGGGACATCGCGCACACCAACTCCGAGGCCATCGCGCGTTCCCTCGACGCGCTCGAGCAGCGCCTCGCCCACATTCGCGAAAACCTGAAGACCCCCGAACTGCGCGACGAATTCGACCGCGCCCATCGCTTTCGCCTGCGCGATCCCCGCAACCCCTGATCCCCGCAGGCTGCCTGTCCCTATTTCATAGCCAACTCGTAACCACGCGAGTACACTTGCCCTTCACTGTCGAACTTCACTGGAGGACCCGTGCTTCGTCACACGTGTTCCGTGCTCCTTGTGCTTCTCGTCCTGCCGTTTGCCGCTCACTCCTCTCCCCTGCTGCTGCTTCACCCCTCGCTCAGCAAAGACCAGATCGCTTTCCGCCACGCCGACGACATCTGGGTGGTGGCGCGCGCCGGCGGCGAAGCGGTGCGCCTCACGTCCATCGCTGCGGTGACTGAGGGCCCGTACTTCTCGCCGGACGGCGAGACCATCGCCTATTCCGCGCGCATCCACGGCAACGTCGACGTCTACACCATTCCGGCCAATGGCGGCGTTCCCCGCCGCCTCACGTGGCACCCGGGCGACGACGTGGTGGTGGGCTGGTCGCCCGAGGGCAGGGACATCCTCTTCCTCAGCGGCCGCGCTGCCTGGAACGACTTCTCGCAGCTCTTCCGCATTCACGCCGACGGCTCGGGCCTGCCCGAGGCGTTTCCGCTGCCCTCGGCCGACAGCGGCTCCCTTTCGCCGGACGGGAAGCAGATCGCCTATACGCCCTTCAACCAGTGGGAGGTCGCGTGGAAGCGCTACCACGGCGGGCAGACCGAACCCATCTGGATCGTCGACCTGGCGACGCTCGATCTCACCAAGGTCCCGCGCGACAACTCGAACGACAAAAATCCGCTGTGGGTCGGCGACAAGGTTTATTTCCTCTCCGATCGCAATGGTCCGGTCACGCTCTTCAGCTACGACACGAAGTCCAAACAGGTCGAGCAGGCGGTCGAGAACAAGAGCTTCGATCTGAAGTCCGCGGACGCCGGCCCCGGCGGCATCGTCTACGAACAGTTCGGCAGCATCCACCTGTACGACACGGCAACGCATACCCAGCATCCGGTGGAGATCACGCTGCACGGGGATCTGCCCGCGCTCGAGCCCACGCTCGCCGTCATCGATCCGCACACCATCCTCAGCGCGGCCATCTCGCCGACCGGCCAGCGCGCGGTGTTTGAGGCGCACGGCGACATCTTCACGGTCCCGGCGGAGAAAGGCGATGCGCGCAACCTGACGGACACTTCGAACGCCGCCGAGCGCGATCCGGAATGGTCTCCCGACGGCAAGTCGATCGCTTATTTCAGCGATGCATCCGGCGAGTATCAGCTCTACATTCGCGATCAGGACGGCATCAAGCCGCCGAAGGCGATCGATCTGGGCCCATCGCCGACCTTCTTCTACGCGCCGCGCTGGTCGCCGGACTCGAAGCGCATCCTCTACGCCGACAAGAGACTCAACCTCTGGTACGTCGACGTCGACAACCCGCACCCGGTGAAAGTCGACACGCAGTACTTCGAGGGCTTCGGGTTTGCCGGCAACTCGATCTGGTCGCCCGACAGCAAGTGGATCGGGTACCTGAAGGAGCTGCACAACCATCTGAACGCCGTCTTCCTCTACTCGCTCGACACGCAGAAATCCACGCAGGTGACCGACGGCATGAGCGATGCCGGCGGCCTTGCCTTCGACCGCAACGGCAAGTATCTCTACTTCATCGCCAGCACGAATGTGGGTCCCTCGGTGGCGGGCTTCGACCTCTCCAGCCTGGACCGGGCGGTCAGCAGCAGCGCCTACATCGTCGTGCTCGCGAAAGACCAGCCTTCGCCGCTGCCTCCGCAAAGCGACGACGAGAAGGTGAAAGAGGAGAGCAAGCCGGCGAGCGACGACACAACGAAGGCCGGCGATCAGGC
>Ga0335074_10013853_pt1 | contig 11330 bp, 8 predicted proteins | sample Lox_Sample_23_FD_206715 | JGI IMG/M metagenome (GOLD analysis project Ga0335074, IMG submission 206715) | Soil microbial communities from Loxahatchee National Wildlife Refuge, Florida, United States - Lox_Sample_2.3 | ecosystem: Environmental > Terrestrial > Soil > Wetlands | place: USA: Florida...
TCGTCATCGCGGACGGTCGCCACGAGGAGCTGTTCGACGCGATGATGCGTGCTGCCGATCACTACCTCAGCGATCATTACGATGAACTGCGTGACTTGTTCGAGAGCGAGGCGCCGCGCTGGGTGCCGGACGCGGTCTACCGGCGGGTCTTCGACCGGCTGCACGCACGACTGCGTCAGCGGCTGGCCGCGATGGCGGCCGATCCCGGCGACGAGACCCGGCTGCAGTTCGAGGAGTGGCTCGCCGGGCTTCCCGACCGTCTTGAGACATCTCCCGACCTGCGAGAACGCGTGGAGCGGTTCAAGCGCGAAGCGCTGGGCAGCGCGTTGGTCCGGGACTGGTCGTCCGCACTCTGGCAGCAGGCTAAGGACGCGCTGCGGGCCCAGGCGGCCAGCCCGGACTCCGAGCTGCGCCTGCGGCTCGGCGGGCTCATCGCGGCCGCCGGGCAGCGGCTGGAAACGGACCGTGATCTCCAGGACGGGCTTGAGCGCATGGTCGAGTCCGGCGCGCGGGCGCTCGCCGACCAGTTCCAGGGCGAGCTGGCCGGCCTGGTCACCGTCACCATCGAGCGGTGGGACGCCACCGAGACCTCCAGTCAGCTGGAACTGCTCCTCGGTCGCGACCTGCAGTTCATCCGCATCAACGGCACCGTCGTCGGAGCTGGCGTCGGCCTCGCCTTGCACGCCATAGCCCTCGCGCTAGGGAGCTGACCCGACCCGGCCAGTCCGGTTCGGGCAAGTCGGCGAGATCGTCGCGGGCAGGCGCCCGGAAGGGGTTGTGCCGCCCCGTACTCCACGAGCCAAGGAGGTTCGCGTGCCCCCAACCCCCTCCCGAGAAGGTTCGTGTGCCCCCAACCTCCTCCGAGAAGGTCCGTGTGCCCCAAAGCCCTTGGCCGGCCGGGACAGGTCGGCACGGGCACGCATGTAGGTCTATGGCTCGAGCAGGACCTTAACCGCGCCGCTGCGGCGCGAGTCCTTCACCGCCAGCACCGCCTCATCCCAGCGCTCCAGCGGGAAGCGGTGGGTGATGACCGGCGTCAGGTCCATGCCGTCCGCGATGAAGTCGAAGTAGTGCAGCATCGCGTGCTTGGCGACGCCGTTCACCGATTCGATGCCGAAGCCGTTCGATCCGATGACCTTCAGCTCCTTGAAGTACAGCGGCGTCCACTCGAACCGCTTCGGTGGCTCCACTCCGGAGACGACGAGCGAGCCGCCGGTGGCGAGCAGCCGCAGCGAGGTCTCGACGGTCTGCGTCGAGCCGATCGTGTCGTAAACGATGGCCGGCCCGTCCTGCAGCCAGTCCCGTCCGCTCCACGGTGACAGCGGCGTGGTGCCGACACGGCGGGCGACCTGCGCGACCAGCCTGTCCGGCGACGAAGACAAAACCGCGTGGGCGCCGAACCGGGCCGCGAGCGCGGCCCGCACGCCCGGCCGGGTCGCCGCCCACACCGGCGTGTCCGGGTAGAGGTGGCGCACCAGTGCGATCGCCGCGAACGCCAAGGTGCCCGACCCGTACACCAGGACCGGCTGGCCTTCACATGGCGGTGCCAGCAGGACCGATCGCAGCGACACGCTCACCGGGTCGGCGAGTACGGCGGCCTCGTCGGAAACCCCTTGAGGTATCGCGAATAGCTGGGTCGGGTGCGCGGCGAACCGCTCGGCGTGTGCACCGAACGCGGTCGCGCAGTTTCCCAGGTGGATGGACACCGGGAGGTCCCCGTTGCGGAAGTTCCGGCACCAGGGGTACCGCCCGGCGGCGCAGGCCGGGCACGGGGGGTCGATGCCGCGCGGTGCGCAGGACAGCCACGGGTTGAGCACGACCCGCTCGCCGCTGTCCGAACGGCGGCCGACGACCTCGTGCCCGAGCACGTGCGGGAACGAGACCAGGGCGGTCAGCGGGTTGTCGCGCGAGCCGTTCAGCAGGATCTGCTTGACGTCCGAGCCGCACAGGCCGGAGAACGTGGTCGTGACGCGGACCCAGTCCGGGGCTGGCAGTGGCAGCTCATCGACGTCCTCGATGCGGACCGGCGCGAACCGCGACACGAACGCGTGTTTGTCCACCCGCCCGCCGATCGTGGAAACCGCCTCGCGGGCCAGGTTGTGCCGGAACACAAGCGCCTTCACGTCGGCCTCCTCTGCCGCGGCTCAAATCGCCACCACGTTGGTCACTCCGTGATCATCCCGCAAAGGCCTCCGCGGTGCATGCCGAGCCGGGCATAAGGTACATATGCCACCGCGCCATGTTTTCGTTTTCCGCCCGCACTCCCGCCCAGGCCCGCACTCCCGCCCAGGCCCGCACTCCCGCCCAGGCCCGCACTCCCGCCCAGGCCCGCACTCCCGCCCAGATAACGTGTGCCCTTGCCCTTCGTGAGAAGTTACCCCCCCGAAAGGGCACGTCCGTTATCTACTTACGGCACGTCGTGGTCACGACCAGCCGCAGGTTCTGGTGCGTCGCCATTACCGTGCGGGGGTGCACTGCGGTCGGCTCATGTGGCCGTTCGGCCGTGTGGTCCAAAGGGTTCGTGGCGCCACGCCCCCTTGCAGGGAGGAGCGGGAAGGGGCTTCGTGGCGCACGAACCTCCTCGCGGTCACCAGCGGTCGCGGGCGATCAGGGGAGCGGGGCGCCACAGACCCGATAGCGGACCCTTGGCGGCACGGGCCGGACTGCGCCCTATCACATCGCGGCAGAGCGGAAACGGACACCGATAACTTATTTGCCGACGGCCCCAAAACCAGGGTCCAGCGCTGCGCGAAGGGCAAATCCCATACGTTACAGATTGAAAGACCGAAGTCTGTCTGGTGAAAATACCGGAAATGCCGGGAACGCCGGGCAAGCGGTGGGCTAGCAGCACCAGTGGGCCGACCGCAGCCGTGGGGCCAGCCGCAGCCGTCGCGGCAACGGGCGGTTGGGGAGGGTCGGTGGGATCCAGCCGCAGCGGTTAGATCGGGTCAGTGGGGGGAATGGCTTACATCTCGCGATGGCGACAGTCCCGCCACAGGACGATCACGCAGGACGCCGCAGGCAGGCGCTCATACCTGGTCAGAACGGGCGCCCGGCGGCGGATCTCGGTTAACGCGTGTACTCGCACCCCTGGGGGGCAGGAGTACACGCGATCGTCGGGGTTACTGCCTTCTGGCAGGAGGGGGTGCCGCGGATCCGCCTTCTGGCAGGAGGGGATGCCCCGGATCCGCCGCCGGGCCCGCCGGGCCCGGCGGCATCGTCCCCGGAGGCCGCCGTGACTGCCGCGGAATCGAGATAACGTGGTAGATTACCGCGTCGTGCCGGTCTGTCATACGTATACGACGGTTAACCTTCCACGAAGCGGCAGAGTTCCACGTTAAACCGGGACCGGGGCCCGCCCGTAGGTAACACGAGCACCGTACGCCACACGGGTAACCCGCCTGCCCGCGTGCCGTCACCCAGGAGCAGCAGCCCGGCCAGCAGCACCCGCGCGAAGCGGACCCGGGCCGCCATCCCGGGGCCCGGGCCCGGGCCCGGGGCCGCGCCACCAGGACAGATACCGGATATACCGGACTTCGCCCGGCGCGGTGAGCGGGCATCGGCGGCGGTTCACGACCTCCGGGCAGACCACACGGGCCTCGGGACGGGCCCCGGGGGCATACGGACCCCGCTGGCTCGCGGAGCAAGGGACGCCGCAAGTCCCTGCGGGCAAACCGCCAGGCGAGCACGGCATCAAACACGCCAGGACCGCAGGCAGGCGCCGCGTCGCCGAGCCGGCACACGCAGTCCCCGCGGGGCAGGCAGCCCATACCGCTCAAACGAGCTCCCGGCGGCTGACCTCGATTACCGCGTGTACTTATACCCGTGAGAGCGGCTCAGGCGCACATGTCGCGATGATAATGCTCCCGCGGCAGCTTGATCACGCAGCCGCCGCCGGCCGGCAACTGCCGTACCGGGGCAGAACGGACGCCCGGCGGCCGTTCTCGGTTACCGTGTGTACTTGCACCCCTGATGAGGGGCGTAAGTACACACGATCATTCGCATAACCTCTCCTGGCAGTACCAGATGCGGTCAATCCGCGCGGCAGGCCCGGCGGCCTCTTGCAGTTACCATCCCGTTATCTGGGCCAGAGCCCCGGAGCGGGCAAGAGTACACGCAATCATCTGCTTGCTGCCTTCTGGCAGCAGGAGACGCCGCAGATCCGTCATAGGCGGCCGATGAGCCCGGCGCCAACGCGTGCGGATCGCCGTGACCGTCACGAAATATATGTGCCAGAGTCAGTGGGGGATACCGGAGATGAGGTCGGCCGCGCGGGCTAGCGGGGAGGTGCGGGGGGTGGCGTTGCGGTATTCCAGGCGGTCGGCGGTCCGGTAGATGGCGTAGAGGCTGTGCACGCCGGTCCAGCGCAGCGGCTCCGGCTCCCAGCGCGGGCTGGTGTGCCCGACCCAAGGCAGACTGGCCAGGTCGCCGCGGGCCAGGTCGCCGCGGGCCAGGTCTCCGCGGGCCAGGTCGCTCCGCTCGCCGCGGGCCAGGTCGCTCCGCTCGCCGCGGGCCAGGTCGCTCCGCTCGCCGCGGGCCAGGTCGCTCCGCTCGCCGCGGGCCAAGTCGCCGCGGGCCAGGTCGCTCCGCTCGCCGCGGACCAGGTCGGCGAGCGTGCGGCCGGCCAGGTTGGACGCCGCTACCCCGTGACCGGTGTAGCCGCCCGCCCAGCCGAGCCCGGTGGACTTATCCAGGTGCACGGCCGCGCACCAGTCCCTCGGCACGCCGAGTACCCCGCACCAGGCGTGGTCGACCTTCGCCGACCGCGTCGCCGGGAACATGCGCCGCAGGACGTCCGCGAGCTGGCTGACCGTCGCGGGAGCCACCGCACCCCGATCGTCGAGCCCGGACGCGTACCGGTAGGGGACGCCGCGCCCGCCGATCGCGATCCGCCCGTCGGCCGTGCGCTGCGCGTACACGTATGCGTGTGCCTCGTCACCGAGGGTCTCGTATCCATCCCAGCCGATATCCGCCCAGGCCTGGTCGCTCAGCGGCTCGGTCACGATCATCGCGCTGTTCATCGGCAGCAGGGTCCGCCGCAGTCCCGGCAGCCGTCCGGTGAAGCCCTCGGTGCAGCGGAGCACGTACGTGGCCCGGACGTCGCCGAACGGCGTACTCACCCGGCCCGGCGCGATCGAGGTCACCGGGGTCGCCTCATAAATGTCCGCGCCGGCCCGGCCCGCCGCCGCGGCGAGCCCGGCGACCAGTGCGGCCGGCTGGATCCTGGCGCAGTGCGGCGAGAACAGCGCGCCCTCCGCGCCGGCCACGTTCATCCGCGCGGCCAGCTCCGCCTTGTCCAGGTAGGTTACGACGTCCTCGCCGTCACCCCAGGCCCGGTCGTGCTCGAGCTGCTCGCGCAGCCGCGCGTCCTGGGCCGGGGAGGTGGCGACCGCCAGCGTCCCGCCCTTCACCAGGCCGGCGTCGATGTCCTCCGCCTGGCAGACCCTGGCCACCTCGTCGACCGTGTCGCGCAGTGCCCGCTCCAGGGCCCTGACGCCGTCCTTGCCCCAGGGGCCCTTCGCGTAGCGGGCGCGGGAGCCTGGCAGGGCGGCGGTGAGCCAGCCGCCGTTGCGGCCGGACGCGCCGAAGCCGGTGAAGGCCGCCTCCAGCACGACGACCCGCAGGCCCGGGTCGGCGCGCTTGAGATAGTACGCGGTCCACAGGCCGGTGTAGCCCCCGCCAACGATGCAGACGTCGGCCTCAGTCCCCTCTGGCAAGGACGGCAAGGGCGGATGGCGCTGCGGCACCCCCCAGGTGTGCCACCAGAACGAGACGTCGCCATTGCGCACGAGTTGACCTCCACAAGGGACAACACCACTGTTCGTTCTGAAATAAATTAGCTGATAGGGGGTAGTCCAATACCCGCTAGAGGGTAGTACCCCTACGGAGGGGAGCGTCAGCATGCGACTCGGGGTGCTGGACGTGGGTTCCAACACGGTGCATTTGCTCGTGGTGGACGCGTATCCGGGCGCGCGTCCGATCCCCGCCTTCTCGCACAAGGTCGAACTGCGGCTGGCCGACCACCTGGTGCGCGGTACGTCGTTGTCGGCAGCCGGCGAGGACAGCCTGGGCGCGGTTGTCGAGGAAGCGTTGCGGATCGCCGAGGACAAGGGCGTCACGAACCTGATCGCCTTCGCAACCTCAGCGGTCAGGGACGCGGACAACGGTGAGCAGGTGCTGGCCAGGGTGGAAGCCAGGACCGGCGCGCACATCAACGTGCTGACCGGCGACGAGGAGGCACGCTTGACGTTCCTCGCCGCCCGGCGGTGGTTCGGCTGGTCGTCGGGACGGCTGCTGGTCATCGACATCGGCGGGGGATCGCTCGAGGTTGCCTCTGGCATGGACGAGGAGCCGGACGCCTCGGTCTCGCTGCCGCTCGGTGCTGGCCGCCTGACCAGGGACTTGATCACTGGGGATCCGCCGTCACCCGATGAGGTCCGCAAGCTGCGCCGGTACGTGCGCGCGGTGATCGCCAACGATATCGGCGGCATGCTCAGACACGGAGCGGCCGATCATGTGGTGGGGACCTCGAAAACATTCCGTCAGCTGGCCAGGATCGCAGGTGCGGCCCCCTCGGCCGATGGCCCGTACGCCAAACGAGCGCTCAGCCACGCCGACATCGCCACGTGGGCGCGGAAGCTGCCGGAGATGACCGCTGCAGAACGGGCCAAGCTGCCGGGAGTTTCTGTCGGCAGGGCCTCGCAGCTGGCCGCCGGCGCCATCGTCGCGGACGCCATCCTCGACCTGCTCCAAGTCGACGGCCTTGAGCTGTGCCCTTGGGCGCTGCGTGAAGGCGTCATCCTCCGCCGCCTGGACACGCTGGGCACCCCGTAACGAGCCACGCTGGGCACCCCGTAACAGGCTCAGTGAAAATGACCGCGGTCCCCAGCCTTCCGGCAGCTGGGGACCGCGGTCGCGAAGGCTCTAGCGGGCGGGGACGATCCGTATGCCCTCGGTCTGCTCGTCGTCGTCGATGGCGGGCTGGGCCGGGTTGCGCTTGGCATCTGCCAGCGGGGACGGCGCCAGCGGGGACTGGCCCTGTGGGGACGGGCCCTGTGGGGACGGGCCCTGGAGGGACGACGGTGCCTGCTGGTGTTGCGGCGCGCCGCCTGACTGGCCCGCGAGGGAGGGCGGGCTGGCCATAGGGGCCTGACTCGCCGGCTGGGTCACGTTCTGCGGGCCGTTATGCGGGCCGTTATGCGGGCGGGGAGCCGACGCCCTGAGCTGTCCGGGAGGTTGCTGGATGGGGCCCTGCAGGACCGGTCCCTGGTTCGCTCCCTGCGCGGCGTGTGCCTGACCGGCGGACTCGGTGGCGGCCATCGTCTTGGCGGCGGTCAGCGACACCTCGTCCTCCAGGGACGGGCGGGCGGTCTCCGCGGCGACGAGTGCGGACACCCCGTCCAGGATGTCGGCGAGTCGCTTGATCGTCTCCGAGTGCCGGGTGCTCAGGTGGTTCAGCCGCCGCTCGGCGCCATCATGAATCGCCGTCGCCCGTGCGGTCGCCTCGTCCAGAGCCTTCTTGGCCTGTGCCTTGGCGGTGTTCAGGGCGTTGTCCGCCTTCTTCTGCGCCTCGGTGGTCGTGCGTTCGGCCTCGGCGCGGGTGGTGGTGGTGACCCGCTCGGCCTCGGCGCGCGCGGTCGTGGTCACCCGCTCGGCCTCCGTGCGGGCAGCGGTCGTCGTGCGTTCGGCCTCGTTGCGCGCGGCGTTCCGGGTTTTCTCCGCCTCCGCCCGCGCTGACGTGATCGCTCGCTCGGCCTGCTCCTGGGCGGCGGTCAGCATGCGCTCGGCCTGCTCACGGGCCTCGGTGCGGACCCGCTCCGCCTCGCCCTGGGCCTCGTTGCGCAACAGCGATATCTCGTCGTGGGCCTTCGACTTCTCCGACCGGGCCTCGTCATCGGCCAGCTTGAGGATCTGGGCGATGCGTTCGCTGACTTCCTGGTGCGGCGGCTTGGCACCCAGCGCCTGCTGGCGGGCCGTGGCCAGGTCATGGCGGAGTTCTTCGGACTCATTGTGTGCGCGCTCGAGTCGTTGCTCTAGGTCCCGGATCTGGCTTCGGCAGCGGGCGAGAAACTCATCCACCTGGCGTCGGCTGTACCCGCGAAGCTGTACTTCGAAGGCGTCGTCGTGACTGAGATTCGGCAGGAGATCACTGTTGTCATTCATTCGCGGCTTCCCGAGATCATTTTCCGAACGTCCGGAGTCTAGCGGGACTGATAGTACGCGAGACCACCAGGGTGACCTCGCGGAATGCTTGTGCGTTGGTGCCGTGCGGATGCGTCACGAGCAAGAGCCCACGTGCTCGGTGCGCAAAAGATGGCTATACCAGCACGACTCTCGTCCGGAGTGCCGCCGCCCGCAACCGAAACGACCTAGTGTCCCCGTTTATCCTTATTGTCACTAAGTACGCTACATATGCCTCTTTGATGTCGCCTGTGGCTAGCTGTCCGCAGGGTGTATGCGTTCACTTACCGGAAAAATGCAAAGTCCTGCTTCCGTTTGACGCAATCGTTATGAGCTATCTGGGCAAAACCGCACGTGAAGGTGGTTTCGAATGGCTCTGATGGGTCATGCGCCGAAGCGGTGCCGGCACGTAGCCTGGGCCGCATGCGGGCGGAGTCGTCAGCGGCGGAGGTGAGCGCGATTCCCGGGCAGTTGGATCTTCGTGTTCACGACCGCGTTGCGCTGGACGAGATCGACCTGTACACAGATGTGCTCAGCGCGGTCGCGGCGGCCGACCGGCCGCTGACTGATGCCGAGATAGACGCGGTGCTCGGCATCACCAATAGCTGACCTGACCGGGTCGGCGGTACATGGCGTCCGTGCGCCAGCGGGTGAAGCCGAGTTCGCGGTACATCGTGATCGCGGGGACGTTGTCCTCATCGGCGTACAGCATCACCTGTGCGGTTCCCCGCTCACGCAGGTAACCGAGCCCGGCTAGGGTGAGCGCCCGGCCGATCCCGCCGCCGTGCGCACCCGGATCGACGCCCAGGACGTACACCTCACCCATGCCACCGTCCCCGGTGTGATGCACCTTGGTCCAGTGGAAGCCGGTCATCGCGCCGTCCCGTTCCGCGATGAAGAATCCGTCTGGGTCGAACCACGGCTCGGCCTCGCGCAGTTCCAGATCGCGTCTGGTCCAGGAGCCTTGCTCCGGATGCTCGGCGAAGGCCCTGGCGTTCAGCCGCAGCCACTCCTGTTCGTCCTGGCCGACCCGGAACGTGCGCAGCGTGGTCCCCGTCGGGAAGGCGGGCGTCGCGACCGGGTCAGCCAGCGAGCGGCGCAGCTGCCACAGGGCGCGGAATCGCTTGAAGCCCGCCGACCTGGCGAGTGCGGCCGCCGCCGGCAGGTCCCCGTGCGCCCAGACCCGGAGCGGACGCTCGCCCGCCGCGGCGATCAGTGCCCGGGCGAGGGAGGAGCCGAGGCCCTGCCGCCTGCGGGCCGGGTGGACCACCAGTTCCCCGGCGGCCTCCTGCTCCTGTCCGGTGTCATCGGCCGGGGGTTCCACGTATCCGTAGCCGACGATCTCCCCGCCGGAGCCGATCAGCACGTCTTTGCCTTGGCCGGGTTCGCCGTGGCGGACACGGAGCAGGCCGTGCTCCGACAGCGGGGCCACGCCGTCGGCCGCGGCCGCGGCCGAAACCAGGTCCAGGATCACGCCGACCTGGGTGCCGGTCAGTTGATCCGGTTGATCCGGCTGATCGATCACCGGCCTGCCTGCTGGTGGACAAACTCTTCCGCGGTGTTCTCGCTGGGAAGCATCCGGTCGCCATCGCGCGGGCCCTTGACCGGCACGAAGCGGTAGCCGACGTTTCGCACGGTGCCGATCAGCGCTTCATGTTCGGGGCCAAGCTTGGCGCGCAGCCTCCGCACGTGCACGTCCACCGTCCGGGTGCCGCCGAAGTAGTCGTAGCCCCAGACCTCCTGCAGCAGGTGTGCCCGGGTGAAGACCCGGCCGGGATGCTGCGCGAGGAACTTCAGCAGCTCGAACTCCTTGAAGGTGAGGTCGAGCGAGCGGCCGCGCAGCCGGGCGGAGTAGGTAGCCTCATCGATGGCCAGTTCGCCCGAGCGGATCTCATCTGGTTCGGCCGCGGCGGTCGCCAGGGCCTGGCGACCGGTGGCGAGCCGGATCCTGGCCTCGGCCTCCGCCGGGCCCGCTGTGTTCAAAATCACATCGTCGATGCCCCAGTCGGCGTTGATCGCGGCCAGCCCGCCCTCGGTGACGATCGCGAGGAGCGGACAGTCTAGCCCGGTGGTCTGGAGCAGCTGGCAGATGCTCTTGGCATGCGCGAGCTCGCGCCGGGCGTCCATCAGCACCGCATCGGCTGGCGGGGCGACGACCAGCGCGCTGGCCTCCGCGGGCAGAACGCGGACAGAATGCAGCAGGAGCCCGAGAGCCGGCAGCACCTCCGATGACGGTTCGAGCGCGCCGGTAATCAGCAGCAGATCGCTCATGCGTTGGCACCTCCAGCTACTTGTATAAACACATAAGGACCCGGGGGCAACAGCGCCCGGGTCCCGATACACGTAAGGATAGCTTACATGGCGACGGTGATCATCAGGTACTGGGCCGCGGCCAAGGAGGCGGCGGGCACTGCCGAGGAGGTAATCGAGGCGGCGACGCTTGCCGCCGCGCTGGACGCGATCGTCGCTGCCCGGCGGGATGGGGAACGGCTGCGTGCCGTGCTGAGCAGGTCGTCGTTTCTCGTCGATGGCGTCTCCGTGGGCCGTTCGATGGCCGGTGACCAGGTTCTTCACGACGGCGCCGAGGTCGAGGTGCTGCCCGCGTTCGCGGGCGGATTACGGTAGTTTTCCAGTTACCTGGGCAAGGCGCGGCCAGTGCGGCACACTAGCGATGTGTTTGTACGTGTACGTTGCGAAGCCGGTGAGCATGCATAGTGACGAGGGCCCCCCGGCTGAAAAGAACTCTCCTGGCGAAATGAACCGCTCGCCGCGTCCTTACGTTCTTCATAGTGTGCCGAACGCGGGAACCGCGGCCCGCCAAGGGCGGATGGCTGACGAGGCCTTTGTCAGGGCGCTTTACGCCGAACACGGCGGTGCCCTGCTTCGTTACGCCCTCCACCTGATGAGCGGGGACAGGCAGCGTGCGGAGGATTTGGTGCAGGAAACGATAGTGCGGGCGTGGCGGCATCCCGACGCGCTTGCCGACCGGCCTGCCCGGCCCTGGTTGTTCGCGGTCGCGCGTAACCTGGCCGTCGACTCGTACCGAGCCCGCCAGGCAAGGCCGGCCGAACTCGGCGAGGCGGCTCTGAACCTGCTGCCGTCCGACGACGACGCCGACCGGACCCTCGAGTCGTGGGCCGTGGCCGATG
>Ga0335074_10013854_pt1 | contig 11330 bp, 8 predicted proteins | sample Lox_Sample_23_FD_206715 | JGI IMG/M metagenome (GOLD analysis project Ga0335074, IMG submission 206715) | Soil microbial communities from Loxahatchee National Wildlife Refuge, Florida, United States - Lox_Sample_2.3 | ecosystem: Environmental > Terrestrial > Soil > Wetlands | place: USA: Florida...
ACAATTTGGGCGGCGGCAAGGAGAATTCCTGCTCCATCATCGAAGCATTCCAAATGGCGGAGAAGATCACCGGCCACCCGATGAAGTCGCGCTACGTGAATGAGAATCGCATCGGCGACCATATCTGCTATTACAGTGACCTGCGCAAAATGAAGCTGCATTATCCGGCATGGGACATCACCATGGACCTGGGCAGCATTTTCGAGGACGTCGTAACCAGCTGGACGGACCGCCTGGCCAGGAAATCCGCCTCATGAAGATTCTGATCACTGGGATTTGCGGCTTCGTGGGAAACGCCTTGGCCGAGTGCCTGCTCGAGCGCCACGAGGATATCGCCGTATCCGGCATCGACAACCTGATGCGCGCCGGCTCGGAAACCAACCGTACCCGGCTTCGTAAGCTTGGCGTCGCAGTCGTTCACGGGGACATTCGTGCCGCAAGCGACTTCGAGTACTTGCCCGCGGCCGATTGGGTGATCGACGCCGCGGCCAATCCGAGCGTGCTGGCCGGAGTGCACGGGAGTTCCAGCAGCCGGCAGCTCTTCGAGCACAATCTGACAGGCGTGGCAAACGTCCTCGAATACTGCAAGGCGCACGCTGCCGGACTTCTGCTTCTCAGCAGCAGCCGGGTCTACTCGATCCCCGCCCTCACTTCGATCCCTCTCAAAATCGACGGCAACGCCTTTCGGTTAGATGACTCCGCGCAATTGCCTCCAGGGCTTTCGCAAAAGGGGATCGGACCGGGCTTCTGCACCAGCGCGCCCGTCTCCTTGTACGGCGCCACCAAGCTCGCCGCCGAAACCATGGCGCTCGAATATGGCGCGGCGTTCGACTTTCCTGTGTGGGTCAATCGGTGTGGCGTGCTGGCCGGACCGGGGCAATTCGGAACCACCGACCAGGGAATTTTTGCTTATTGGATTAACGCCCACCTGCACCGCCGCAGCCTGCGCTACATTGGCTTTGATGGCACGGGAAAGCAGGTGCGGGACGCTTTTCACCCGCACGACCTCGCGGCGTTGCTCGATGGTCAGATACGCACGGAGCGCTCCGGTGGCCGGCGAATTTATACTGCCGGAGGTGGCCCCGAAAACGCTATGTCGCTGGCCGAACTCACCGCGTGGTGCGACGAACGCTTCGGCGCACATGCGCCACAAGCTGACCCGCGGCCGCGGACCTACGACATCCCGTGGATGGCCATGGACAACAGCGACGCAGAGCGCGACTTCGGCTGGCGTGTCGAGATACCCATCGAGAGTATTCTTGACCAAATCGCCGGCCACGCGCAAAGGAACCCGGACTGGCTTGAAGCGAGTGCTCTTTGAAATGTGCTCCATCTCACTGAGAGAGGTCGATGACTCTGCGAGGCACAACTGAATCTCCCGCAGCCCTTCAGCAAATTTATCAGGCGCGCTTCGCGGGCAAGTCGGCCTATCGCCAGAAAGTCTGGGTAATTCTCTGTTCGTATTTCTCGGCTTGGATACCATCAAACGCGAGCGTGCTCGACCTCGGATGTGGTTGGTGTGAATTCATCAACACGGTGTCTTGCGGCCAAAAATTTGCGATGGACCTAAATCCAGACGCCGAGCGCCTCGCAGGGCCGCAAGTCCATATGCTTCGACAGGACTGCTCCGAATCCTGGGGCGTTGCCAGCGACACTTTGGACGTAGTATTTACAAGCAATTTCCTCGAACACCTGCCGACAAAGGACAGGCTCGAGAAGGCTCTTCTTGAGGCGCAGCGCGCGCTCAAGCCCGGTGGCTGGTTTATCGCCATGGGGCCTAACATCAGATACCTGCCGGGCGCTTATTGGGACTTCTTCGATCATTACCTGCCGCTGACGGAACTCTCGCTCTCGGAAGCATTGAGAAATTCCGGCTTCACTGTGGAACTTAGCCGTGGACGGTTCTTGCCGTACACAATGTCGCGCGGCCGGCAATATCCGACTTGGTTGCTTCGGCTGTATCTCTCGATGCCGATCCTTTGGCGGCTGTTTGGGAAGCAGTTTCTGATCGTGGCGCGAAAAGCCATCTGAAACCAACGAAGCCTTCACTCCGACTTCATGTAGTCTCCTCGGCTAAAATACTTCTCGAGCCAAACGTAGAAACAAATGAAGAGGTAGCGACTGCCCATTTCCCTCAGCTTGAGTTTCGCGTCGCCGCTTCGGCGATTTCGCCACGTGACCGGAATCACGGTCCAGCTATACCCCCGCACAATCGTCTTGAGCGGCAGCTCAACCGTCAAATTGAAGTGCGGTGAGAGGATTGGGCGGCAGCCGTGAATCACCGAAGCGCGGTAAGCCTTGAATGCGTTTGTGGTGTCGTTAAGCTTGCAGCCGAATATGAGCCGAATGAAAAGGTTGGCGAGACGATTCAGGCGCAGCTTCAGCCACGGATAATCGATCACGCCGCCGCCCTTGACGAAGCGCGAGCCGAACACCGCGTCCCAACCTTGATTCAGAAACTCCCAGTACCGGACAACGTCGCGGCAGTCATCCGACTCGTCGGCCATCATTATCACGACCGCATCGCCGAGTATATTGTCGAATCCGTACGTGATTGCACGTCCGAATCCGTGCTGCCCGGGATTCTGCAGAGGTCGCAGCTCGGGGACGCGCTGCCGCGACTCCTGCAGCTTCTGCCAAGTTAGATCGGAGCTGCCGTCGTCTACGACAACAATTTCATGCGGCACGCCACGCAATTGCAACTCGAGGTGCAGATGCTCGACGGTGGAACTGATACATCCTTCCTCGTCCCGCGCGGGAATCACAATGCTGAGAAGACGCAACGGTTCCCTGTTTGATTCCGGCACGTTCCTGTGTCTCCCTGAAAGATTCGAGCCAACACTCGCGAAGAGCCAATCTCGTCAAGTTCATGCCAAGGTTTGCGACGAGATTATAAACTTCAGCTATTAGCGACTGCCGAACTTCAAAATCTGCGCGCCTGACCTCAGACTGACTCCCGCTTATCGATCGAGGCGGCTAATCATGAGATCCGGCCCCGGCGGCTTGACTGTCCAGAGGCCAAGAACGGGGCTCAGCGTTTCGGCGCTCGCCGGAACGCTTCGAGATCGCGGTTTCAACAACCGACACGAAGGATCGCGTCGATATCTGGGCCCGATAATCATGAATCATGCGATTTCCGCGCCAGCCATATGGAAGAGCAGTCCAAACGGTTGCGGCGTATAAGGGGAGCGGAGATCGGGTGATATAGATGCCCAGACCGTACCGCCAGGATGCTGACAAAGGGATTCACCGATTCAGCGGCGGTCAAATCTCCGCGAAACGGGATACTTTTCGCCGCTCCGACTAAGGTGAGGAGAGACCCAATCGCGCGATACAGCACTGAAGACGAAGAGAGGCGCGCAAGTATCCTTGGTAACGCCGCTGTCTGAGAATTTGGGGCCCTCAACTCGGAACCCCACACAATCGCAGTTCGAGATGCGAGTGCTTAGCCGTGGAACTGCCACACTCTTTTGCCTCTCGCGCTGGAATTACGATGCTGAGAAGAAACACAGGTTCTCTCGTCCGATCGGGCAAGTTCCGATGCTCCATGAATCACTCAAGTCAAAAGGTCGAAGTGCCGGACTCCTTCAGCCAACGTCAGGCACCGAATGCGTGCCGCCACAAAAGCCCTTGACTGATCAGCGAAAGGAACACCAGCGAAGCCACGCGTGGCAGGGTAAGCTTCGGGAGCACGGCGAAAACTGCCAGCCCCAGGAAGGGAGCAATCTGAAGAATATAGATCTCGTAAAATGGAAGATTGCCACTAACTCCAAACTGTTCCCCAATGAAGAATACGAGCACCAGCATCGCAAACACAACCGGAGGACATGATTTGGCTGCCGCCCATTTCTGCCGAGTCAGGTAACCGAGGCCAATCGCGTTATAGATCGCCACCGCAGTGATCAATCCAAGGATGAGGCGCTCGCCGACCGGCTCTCGCCCGACAAATTCAATGAAAGTTTTGAGCGGGCCCGGCTGAAGCAAGAACGAAGCAGAGAGAGCAGCTCCGATCCCACCGAGCGCAGCAATTACTGCTGCTCGCCACCGCCGGGTAAATGCGGGGCAAAACATAGCCGGAAAACTAAAGGGAAAGAGGTACATCATAATGTAGAAAATCGCCAGAGCCGGCCTGAAAGGGTTCGGACCAACCTTAGAGAACACTGTTCCGTATGACGTTCCGGCTGCCATGCCGGGACTCGACAACCCTTTCCAGATCGATACAAGAAGAAGCACCGTGACGCACGCGGCTACGAGCGAGGTGATTGCGTTCGGAAGCCAAAGAGACTTCGTCTCAAATCCGAGCTCCCGCCACCGACACATGGCATAAATTCCGGCGGCAGCAAGCATTGCCAAATAGTACTGTCGACCATCGATCGCAAGGCCCATCGCCAGCCCCCCGATTAGTCCGAGCAGCACAACCCGGGGAGTAATCGTGGACCGAGAAACCGACTCCGTCCAAGCTAGAGCACCCAGCAGAGCAAAGACCATCGCCGGTCCCTCGGCTCGTATTGTCGCGGTAGCAGTCAGCGTGTGGGGCAGCACCAATGTAAAGAGGAGAGCTGCATACCAAGGCCCGGGGTAGTGAGTGTAGCGCGCACCCAAGAGGACTATGCCGCCGATGGCAAGCCAGCTCGTAAGGCAGGCGAGCCGAGCATCGCGCAATTCGTTTCCATCTAACGCGCGGACCGCAGCCGCCATCCAGACGAAGCTCGTTGGACCGGGTGCCGTTATGTTGCGCCGAATCGAGTCGACCGACACTCCCTCTGTTGCGTATCGATGGACGTCCCGGAGGTAATTGGAATCATCAAAGACGGGGCGCCGCACGAAGTGAATGAAGAAAAGGGACGAAACGGTGTTCACGAGCAGGAATACGATTGCGAGGCGAAAATGTTGTGTTCCGCACTCGTGCCACGTCTCGGTTGCAGAGCCGGAGTTCCGCGGCCTCGTTTTTTCTGAAATAACACAGCCTGACGGGTGGCTTGAAAGCATCTTGGTGCAACGGTCGAGCGACGTTACTCCGGCACCGCAATCGCCGACGCGGCGCGAGCGGCTCTGGGCGCGAAATTCGCCTCGGGCTTCTTCTGGAAATGCTCGACCACGCGATCGACGATCGCGGTCAGCGGCGTCGCGGGCCGGAACGACGTGAGCTGTTGCAGCTTCTCAAGCGACGGGATGCGCCGCGGCATATCCTCGAATCCGGGCTCGTACGCCTGATCGTACGGAATGTACGCCACCTCCGAAGAGCTCTTCGTCCGCTTCCTCACCAGGTGCGCCAGTCCCTCGATCGAGATCTCTTCGTCCGTCCCGATGTTGACCACCTCGCCCACCGCGCGGTCGGTGGCGATCAGCCGTAGCACCGCCTGGATCGTGTCGCGAACGTCGCAGAAGCAGCGCGATTGTTGTCCCGTACCGTATACCGTAATCGGCGAATTTTCGAGCGCCTGACGCACGAAATTCGGCAGCACCATGCCGTAGCGTCCCGTCTGTCTCGGCCCCACGGTATTGAAGAACCGCGCCACGATCACCGGCTGCTTCCTTTCCTTCCAGTAGGAGAGCGCCAGGAATTCGTCGAGCGCCTTCGAAGCGGCATAGCTCCACCGCCCCTTCGTTGTCGGGCCTAGTACTAGGTCCGCGTCTTCCTTGAACGGCACTTGGTTGCTTTTGCCGTAGACTTCCGAGGTCGACGCAACCAACACCATCTTCTTTTTCTTCGACGTCGCGTCCAGCACCAATTGCGTCCCGTAGACGTTGGTTTCGAGCGTCCTCACGGGGCTTTCGACGATCAGCCGCACCCCCACCGCCGCGGCCAGGTGAAACACGATGTCCGACTCGTCCACCAGCTCCGCCAGCAGATGTTTGTTCGTGATCGAATCGAAGAAATAATGAAACCTCGCGTGCCCCTTCAGAGGGCGGATGTTTTCGACGCTGCCCGTCGACAAATCGTCGAGCACGAACACCTCGTCGCCGCGCTCGAGAAGCGCCTCCGCCAGGTGCGATCCGATAAAACCAGCTCCGCCAGTAATCAGGTGCCGCAAGATGCCTCCTAGGTGGATGAGTCCTTCATGTCCTTCATATCGTCGGGCTCGGTCGGCAACGGCTGGCTCTTGGCCACATCCTCGCCATAGCCGTACCCATACGCATACGGATAGTAGCGATAGGCGTAGTAGTAGTCCGGTGCGCTCGAATCCACTGCGTTGAGCACGACGCCCAGCAGACGGCACTTCACCGCCGCCAGCAGATCGCATGCGCGCGTAAATGCTTCCTTCGGTGTTTCGCCGCTTCGCACCACCAGCAGCACGCCGTCCGTAAGCGCAGAAAGGATGACGGCGTCGGTCGCCGCCATGATCGGCGGCGAATCGATCACGATGAATTTGTACCGGCGGCGCAATTCCGCGATGCCCTCGCGCATCCGGTGCGAAGAGAGCAGATCGGCCGGGCTCGGCGGCACCGGTCCGGTTGTAAGCACCGCCAGGTTGCTGATCGCCGGATGGGAAACCGTCGCTTCTTCAAGCGTGCACACCCCCGCCAGGTAGGAGCTCAGTCCGCCCTCTTTCGCGGTCGTCAGATTCAGCGCCCGGCGGATGCCGGGCTTGCGCATATCGGAGTCCATCAGCAGTGTGCGGTCGCCCAGCTGCGCGAGAGTCACCGCCAGGTTCGCCGCAGCGGTCGTCTTTCCTTCGCGCGGCAGCGCGCTCGTCACCAGGATTACCTGAGGTGGATGTTCCGCCTGCGACAGCAGCAGCGATGTCCGCAACGCCCGGAACGCCTCCGAGACCTGCGATTTGGGCTGCACGTAGGAAAGGAGCTCCACGCGAGGTTCCCCCGGGCCTTGCGCCGACACATCCCTTCGAAGCGAGAAACGGCCGTGGTGGCCGTTCGATCCCGGCAGCGACGGCACCACCGCTAAAGACGGCAATCCGGTCAGCGTTTCGATGTCGTCCGGCGATTTTACCGTGTTGTCCAGATACTCCCGGAAGAGTGCCAGCCCGACTCCTCCAATGAGACCCACCAGCAGCGCCAGCAGGATGTTGCGCGCCTTCTGGGGCCGCGACGGGCTTGCAGGCACGAGCGCTGGATCCACGATTCGAATGTTGCTCGAACGCAAACCGGCCGTGATGCTCGCCTCCTTCAACTTCTGCAGCAGCCCATCGTAGAGCTGCTTGTTCGCCTCTGCGTCGTGCTCGAGGATGTTGTACTGGACCAGCTTTTCGGCCATGTCATTTGCTTCGGCCTTCTGCTTGTCCAGTGCTTCCTGGAGAATCTCGACGTGGCTTTGAGCAGTGTTGTAATCCTCCCGAATACCGTCCACGATCACCTGCCGAGCCTTCGCTAGGTCGGCGTCAACCTGCGCTTGCTGATCCTTCAGCCGCTGCACCTTTGGGAAATTGGGGCCGTACTGGTTGGAGGCGTCGGCGTACTGCTCGTCAAGATCGGTCTTCTTTTGCTCCAGACTCTTCAGCACGGAGTCGTCCGCTACCCCGGGGAGGTCATCCACCTCTCCCGCCGTCGCCATCCGGTAGAGCGCTTCTTTCCCGGAGAGCTCGGTTTGAGCGTCTGTCACCGCCTTGCTGAGATCGGCGAGTTTCTGTGTCGTGATGTCCTGCTTTTCGTCGATCTGCCAGATCTGGTTTTCGCGCTCGTAGGCGAGGCGCGCGTCTTCCGACTTTTCAACTTTGATGCGAAGTTCCTCGAGTTCGGACGAGAGCCAGTTCGATGCCTGCGTCGTTGCGTCGTACTTACTCTTGAAATTCTGCTCGATGTAATTCTGCAGATGCGTGTTCACCACGTCGGCCGCGAGCCGAGGGTTCTCGGCATCGAATCTCACCTCGATCAAACGGCTGTCCGGCACACGCTTGACGATCAGATCGCCCAGAAATTGCCCAAGTATGGCAGGGCGCCGGAACGTGGCGCCCCCTTGCCCAAATGCGGTCGCTGCGGAGCTTCCGCCGAACTCCGGATATTTCCCCAGATCCATCGACCGGATCGTGTCCATCGCCAGCGTCTCACTCTCGAGAATCTTCGTCTGGGTCTCGATATACGTGTCCATGTCGACGTATTCGTCGTACGTGCTCTGGTCGTCGCCGATCTGCATGTTCACCTGCGACTCTTTGTCCACTTCCACGCGCGCCGCCGCCTCGTACACCGGCTTCATCTTGAACGACGCGATCGTCACGACCGTCACCACGGTGAACAGAAACGTTAGAATCAGCCACTGGTGCTTTCGAAGGATGATGATGTAGTCGCGCAGGTGCGGTTCCCGGGGTACGGCGTCCCACGGCACCACGGGCGGCGGAATCACTGTCAGTGATTCGCCCGCCTTGCGCTCACGAATGGCGTATCTATCTTCCACGGATTCTTAGGGTCCTCACTTAGCAGCTTCTGCTGAGACTACTGAACACGATAGATGGCGATCCCGGTTCCTACACCTAGAGCAGCCTCGGTTCCACGGGCGAGCGCCCTCTTCCCGGCGCTATCCGGGACATACAGAATGTCGTTCGATTTCATCGGCACGTCCTCAGCCTTCCGATTTTCGATCTCCTTAAGATGAACAGGAATCGTATCCCGCTGCCCCGTTTGTGGATTCATTCGCATGATCACGGCTGAGTTGGCCCTTGCGAACGACGACAAGCCTCGCGCCAGGGCCAGCGCCTTCAGCACGGTTACTTGCTCTCCTCGGTCCTGCAGAACGTATTCGCCCGGCTGCGCCACACCCATTCCCAGAACATATATGATCCCCGCTGAAGGTACGGCGACCGTATCACCGCCATAGACTTGAATGTTGAAAACGGGATTTCCGGACTCAAGCAGGCTTTGCAGCGGAATCGTGATTGTCTGTTCGTGCGACGAGGGGCTCGTTGTCTCGCTCATCGGGCTTGTTGTAGCGCTCACGGGCTCTGTTTTCGCGTCGTCCGAGCGCTCCGGCCGCGTCACGATCACCACGTTCCCTGCGTTGTCCGATACGCCTCCCGCCGCCGTCAGCACCTCGAGCAACGTCGTCGGCCTCATCACCTGGTACACCATCGGGTGGTCGACCGCGCCTACCACGGTCACCGGCTGGCTGTTCTGCTCCTTCATGAACACCGAAACCTGCGGGTGCGACACTAATCCGTTCGCCACCAGCAATTGCTCGAGCTTTGATTCCAGCTGGAAAGAAGTAAGGCCCGCCACCGCTATCTTCCCGGGGATCAGGGGGTAACTGATGTCGCCCGTATCGCTAACCCGGACGTCGCGGGAAAGTTCCGGAACATCGAACACATCGATATGCAGCAGATCTCCGCTTCCGATGACAGCGTCAACCGGCCGCTCGCTCGCCAGGGCGGCAAGCTCCTGCACCTTCGCGCTCTTCTGCTGCGGGGTTTCGCTTGTTTCCTGGGCGGAAGCCGGCTGAATGGCCGGAACCATCAGCGCTACAACTAACAATAAGAAATGCTTCGCCCTCAGCCAGCCCGAAACCCCACGGACTGTAACAACCATCGCTAGAGATGACCCCACGTCAACTATCGCTTAGCGCTAACACCCATGTCAATCAGGACATTACTTGTCTAATTGCATTTTGGAATATGGGGGATAAAATAAAGGAAAACTCGCGCGCGGCGGCCGGTTTTTCACGCCGCCTCAAGCCTCGCTCGGCCTCTCCGGCACGCCCTCATACTCCGGAACGCCCCGGCGTGGCACGGGTCGAGGAGACGATGAGGGAAGCGCTGGCGTGGTCACGATGTAGGCCTGAAGCAGAAACAGCAAGGCGTTCGCCGGAAGCTGCAAATTGAAGTCAACGAGGCTGTGCAACAGCATCCCCGCGACCGCCATGATTGCGCCCGCATGCAGCCCTAACGAAAAATGCCCTTGTTCCGTTGCGAAGTTCTTTCTCGTCTCCCGGAACAGCACCCACAGAAACACCGCGCCGCATAGCCCGCCGAGCAGTCCAGCCTCCGCCAGCCCTTCCAGATAGTCGTTGTGAACGTGGTCGACGGTCCTGCCGTCGTAATCCGTCTCGTAGCGTGGAAACACGGCAACCATGGTGCCCAATCCGCACCCTTTGAGCGGATGATCGAGGAAAATGTGCACAGCCGAGCGGGCCATTGTGACGCGCCGGCCAAGCGTGACGTCGGGTGATCTCAGTGCGGAGAACCTTTGGATCGCCCGGCTCGCTCCCACCCACGCCACAAAAAATAGCGCCGCGATCACCCCCGCCGCGACTACCGCCAAGCGGCCGCTGCGCAACGCCCGCCGCTTCTGCATCATCCAGCCGAGGATGCCGATCTCGAACGCGAAGCCCAATAGGCCCCCGCGCGAGCCCGACAGCACGAGCGCGCTTAGCGGAACGACTGTCAACAGCGCCATCAACGGCATCACGTCGCGCCGCAATCCGCGAAACGCCATGAGCGCCAGGCCAATGGGCAGCGTCAATTCGACGAAGCCTGCAAAATGGTTCCGGTTAACGTACGGGCCGTAAGGCTCGCTTCCGTTGACAGGTTCCACCCAGTAAATCGTCTGGCCGGCCGTGAAGTGCTGCACGATCGTAAGCAGGGAAATCGCAAAACAAAACAGGATGATGCACCACGCCAATACCGTGAGATCGTTGCGCGACCGGAATGCCTGCGCGCTCAGAAACAAAATAATGAAATACGCCGCGAGCTTCAGCAGCTGCAAGCGCGTCAAAAACGAATACGATGTTCCGTGAAACAAAAGCTGCAGCAAGCCGATCGCGATCAGGCCCAGCAGCGGCCAGTTGAGAGGATTCCACTGAATCTTCGCGTCCTTGCTTCGGCACGCCACCAACGCCCAGTACAAGAACAGCAGCGCCGCGCCGCCCTCCAGAATCGATTGCGACCACACTTGCACGGCCCCGAACGACAGCACGCTGAACGCGATCAGGGCGCATATCCCCACTCGCACGCCAGTCATTGCGACGGAGGCTCCCCGGCCTTACCCGCCGCGGCATCCGAAGAAATGCCTGAAGGGGTCAGCGACACGTCCGCGATCCACGCCGTCCCGCTGAGCTTGTTGTCGAAAAGTCGGCTCGGCGCGCGCATCAGCCGCACCAGCAGAAAGTGTGTTTCTGGCCCCGTCGTAACGTCCAGATCGACCGGTTTCCACGGCTGCGATCCCGTCACACCGTCGCTCGCCACGTTCACCGCGTCTTTGTGATTCGGATCGACGATCGAAAACAGCATGCCGCTTTCCGTCGTGATGCTGTCCGTGCGCATCGACGCGTGAAAGTGGTAGCTCTGGTTCGGCTCCACCGGAACGTACTCGGAGGGCGCATCCAGGCTGACGTTTGCTCCGCCTGTAAAGTCCAGCCTCACCGCCCGCGACCCGTTTGGCCCGGG
>Ga0335074_10013855_pt1 | contig 11329 bp, 10 predicted proteins | sample Lox_Sample_23_FD_206715 | JGI IMG/M metagenome (GOLD analysis project Ga0335074, IMG submission 206715) | Soil microbial communities from Loxahatchee National Wildlife Refuge, Florida, United States - Lox_Sample_2.3 | ecosystem: Environmental > Terrestrial > Soil > Wetlands | place: USA...
GCCACGTCGTATCCCGTCCAGTCCACTTGCTCAGTCGGAAGCGCGCAGTAGGTGATCTGCCCGCCGAACTGTGGCCGGACAGCCGCCGCGGCGCGGGCGAGAAACTCATTCAGCGATTCCTGGGTGGCTGGTGCACGAAGAAAGCTGTCGAGGTCAGGCCGGGCGATCCGCTCGGGCACGGTGGCGCCGGGGATGATTCCCCGCATGAACAGGCACAGTTCGCTCCCTACGCTGAGGAAGACGCGGCCCGGACAGGCGTGCCGCAGTTCCTCGGCGACGCGGGCCGCGCTCACGATGTGGGCGAGCGTGTCCTCAGCATCGTGGTCCCACAGTTCCGGTGACAGCCATGCCTCAAGTCCCAGTTCCAGCGCGGCCTGAGCGGTCAAGCCCAGCCGGGTCAGGTCGGCACTGCAGATCCTCACCGCCGTGCAGTGCAGGTCGCCGGCGATTATCTCCAGCTCCCGCCGCACGTCCCCGGGCCGGAAGTCCGGTCGCCAGCTCCGCCCCTCAAGCTCTCGGCCAACGTCGTAGCAGACACCGTTGCGCCGCATTGCTACTTCCCCCGCCGCTCGGCCCCGGCGGCGATCATTTTCTGGATCGCCTGCCGGGTGACACCCAGCTCCCGCGCGAGGTCGGCCTGCGAGAACCCGTCGGCAAGCAGCGCCTCCATGATCTGCCGCCGCTCCCGCGCCAGTTCCGCTGCCCGCCGTGCCGCCTCGAGGGCCGCCGCCCGCACTTCCCTCAGCCGCACGACCATCTCCTGGTGCCCGGCCGTCTCAACCTGCTTGCTCATGTCCCCCATTATGACAACCGGGGGTTGTCAATGTCTGCCAGGACGGGCGGCCAGGGCCTGCCAGCGTGCAGACCCCAGCACACCAGACCGGTATAACCTGAAACAGTGTGCCGGCTGTGCGTGTCTTCCCTGCACAGGGCAGGGCTCGGGCGGGAGGAGTCTGGGGTGACAGCGCAGGCAGGTCCCGTCGTTGTCGCAGACAGGCTTCGGGATATCCAGTTGATCACCGAGGCGGCGTTGTCTCGCCTTGAGGACCATGACTTCCTGGCCGAGTTGCTCGACCGCGTCAAGGACATCTTGCAGGCGGATACCGCTGCGGTGCTGCTGCTGGACCCCCGCTCAGGGCAGCTGGTCGCGACCGCTGCCGCGGGCCTGGAGGAGGAGGTGCGCCAGGGCGTCCGCATTCCGGTCGGCCGGGGCTTCGCGGGGCGCATCGCGGCCGAGCAGAAGCCGGTGATCCTCGACCATGTCGATCACACGACGGTGCTCAACCCCATCCTGTGGGAAAAAGAGATCCGCTCCATGGTGGGCGTGCCGCTGCTGGCTGGCGGCCGGGCCATCGGCGTCTTGCACGTCGGCTCGCTGACATCCCGGCAATTCACCAGTCACGACGCCGAGTTGCTACAGCTTGCCGCGGACCGGGCAGCCACGGCCGTGCAGTCGATGACCAGCCAGGCCGACCGTGCGGCCGTGACCGCGCTGCAGCGCAGCCTGGTTCCAGCGGCGCTCCCGGCCGTCGCCGGGGTGGAGCTGGCGGCCCGTTACATTCCCGGCAGCGGCGTGGTGGGGGGCGACTGGTACGACGTGTTCACCCTCCCAGCCGGGGAGCTGTGCATCGTGATGGGTGACGTGGCCGGGTCCGGCCTGCCGGCTGCCGTGATCATGGGCCGGATGCGGAGCGCGCTGCGCGCCTATGCCCTGGAAAGCAGTGACCCCGCGGAGGTCCTCGACAAGCTGGATCGCAAGATGCAGCACTTCGAGCCCAACGCGATGGCCACGGTCCTGTACGCCGTGACGGACCCGGCGCTTGACCGGATGCACATCAGCCTGGCCGGGCACCTCCCCCCGATCGTTGCGGGCCCGGGCAAGCCGGCGGAGCTGGCTGACGTTGTACCGGGCCTGATGATCGGCGTTGCGCCCGGCACGCGGCGGCGGACGACCACCCTGAACCTGACGCCCGGCACCCTGCTGTGCTTCTACACCGATGGACTCGTTGAGCGGCCCGCCGAGACGCTTGACGAGGGCCTGGCCCGGCTGTGCCAGGCGGTGGCGGCAGCAGCGCCGGAGACTGCCTGCGCCAAGGTGATGGGAGCTGTAGTGGGCCGCGAAGAGGCACGCGACGACATTGCGCTGCTGATGTTCCGGCGCAGCATGGAAGGTGCCTAGCGCCGGGGCTGCCCGGCGACCATTATCACCGGCAGGGCAACGCCCATGGGGTACCGCCGGCGAGACCGGACCGCAAGCGAACTTAAGGACGCCATGAGCCAGCGGCGGTGTGCAGGTAGTGGTCGAGCACCCGGCCGATCGCGGCGGCGACCTCGGCGTGGCCGCTGGCGTGGTGGGCCTGCTCAGCCGCGTAGGCGCGCAGCAGGTCATGGAAGGAAGACCGGCCAGGGACGTGCTCGGCGATCAGGTCGGCGCTCGCTAGCTCGCGCAGCGGGAGGCGGGCATCGGGCTGGCTGATACCGGCCAGGCTGGCCGCGGGGACGGGGATATCGGGGCCGGGGTGGATGCCCAGCCGGAACCGGCGGTCAGCGAAATCACGTAGCTCGGCAGCCAGGGCGGCCAGCGGGACCCGGGGACGGGCGGCGGCGCGGGCCGCGGCGACCGCCAGCGCCAACGGCAGGCATGCGCACAGGCGTGCGATCTCATCGACCGGCCCGGGCTCGGCCGCGGCCCGGGCATCACCCAGCCGGATCGTCAGCATGTGCACGGCCTCGGCGTGGCTCAGCACGTCCAGGGTCAGCAGCCGGGCTCCGTCGGCGGCGGCCAGCCCGGCGAGCGGGTTGCGGCTGGTGACCAGCACCAGGCTGCCCGGGCTGGCCGGCAGCAGCGGCCGCACCTGCTGGTCGTCGCGGGCGTTGTCGGCCACGATCAGCATGCGTTTGTCGGCCAGCAGGCTGCGGTACAGGCCCGCCTGGGCCTGCGGGGTCGGCGGGATGTGCCCGGCCGGCACGCCGAGCGCGTCCAGGAACCCCCGGATGGCCGCTTCCGGGGCAACCGGGGTGCCCGGGGAGTCGAAGCCGGGCAGGTTCACATACAGCTGCCCGTCTGCGAACCGGCCGGCGGCCTGGTGCGCCCAGTGCAGCGCCAGCGCGGTCTTGCCCACTCCCGCCCTCCCGCTGATCGCCGAGATCACCACCGTGCCCGGCGGGCCGTTCCCGGCCTGGTCCAGCACCCGGGTCAGCGCCTGCAGTTCGGCGGCCCGGCCGGTGAAGTCAGCCACCGCCGCGGGCAGCTGCCGCGGCACCGCTGCCGCCCGGTCCGGTGGGCTGGCCGGGGCGCTGCCGGCGGCCAGCAGCTCCTCGATACGGTCGGCGGAAACCGCTAGCGCCCTGGCCAGCCTGGGCCGCAGCCAGGGCAGCGGCTGGGTCTCGCCGCGTTCCCAGCGCACCACTGTGGTGCGCTCCACGCCAAGCTGCCCGGCCAGCTGTTCCTGGGTCAGGCCCACCGCCTTGCGGCGCTGGGCCAGCCGCCCCCGTTTGGCTGCCCCGGTTTTGGCGGCACCATCCGACATAGCCCGCATCCCGCCGTCTGAAATGACCGTTTCCCCTCGGGTTGGCCCCCTTTGATCAGCATAGGCCGGGAGTGCCGCACGGGGCCCGCTGGTGATGAATCGCTGACTGCTGGCGCAGGTCAGCTGGTTCTGTGCAGCCTGCGCTCTCGGGAACGCAATGCCATCGGCGGCGAGCCGGGACTGGAATGCGGCATGGCCCGGACGGCGCTGATCGCGCTGTCCGGGCCACCGCGTGGGCCAAGACGCGGCTAGGAGTGCTTGAAGTGCGTGCTGAACTTGGTGCCGCTCGAGGCCAGTGCCGTGGTGGAGATCTGGAGGACCCCGCTGCTGGTCGCGCGCTGGAACTCGGTCGGCTTCTTGCTGGCCAGGGTGTCCCCGTCGATCTTGCAGCTGGTGAAGGTGATCGTCCCGAAGCTGGGCACGGCGACGGTCGCGGATCCGCTGTCGCCGGTGTAGCCGAAGCTGGAACTCCCGCCGGCCCCCTTCTTCGTCTTCGTGACGCCTCGGGTCACGTCCTTGACGGTGACCGTTGTGCCGGTCGTGGACACCGTGGTGGAGAGTTCGATGGCGTTGCCCGCGTAAGCGGGTGACGTCTGGTAGGCGGTCGTCGTTCCGTTGATGGTCAGTTCCGGGAAGTACACGGCTGCGCCGTCAAAACATTCGACGGCCAGGGCCGCGTCCGAATAGGACGCGGAATCATTCACCGCCACTCCGGTGACGGCCGTAATGGCGCGAGTGGCGGACGTGCACTTGAGCTTGGGAACCGTGAACCGCGCCGTGGACGTGGTCGTGGAACCCGCGGTGACCGTGGCTTCGTAGCCTGCGTAGTACGTCGAGTTGACGATGGCTGCCCCGGCTGTCGCCCCCGGGTGCGTGCCGGCCGCGGGTGCCCCGGGCGCCGCGGGTGCCCCGGGCACCGCCGCTTGGGCTGGTGCCGCGAGGAACAGCAAAGGTACCGCCATGCCAGCCGCCCCGATCGTGATGATGGCAGGCAGCCTGAACCGTGCTCGTGTCATTGAGCCTCTCCGATGAACGTAGTGAATGACCCCGTATGGCAAGCGCGACCGAAGTCGGCTTCGTACGGGGTCAGATAGAAGCAGCCGCGGCCGGGCGCGGCCAGCGCGGAAACGTCGCACGAACTTCGCACGAATGTCGCACCAGCCGAGATGACCAGCGCGGACGCCGCTCAGCGAAGATGAGAAACGGCACAGGGAAAAGCCCGGCGTGCGCGGGACGAAACCCGCTACGCACGAACCGATGGGCAGCGCCGAGGGCGCCGGCGGGTGCGGCCAGCGGTCATGGTGGTGGCCGCGGGACCGCTAACCAAGCCGGTCAGGCGGGAAGCCGCAGGGTCATCATGGCGATGTCGTCCGAACCGTCGCCGGGGCAGCCGTCGGCCAGGGCTCGACAGAGGCGCTCGGGGCATGGGTCGGCCTGCCTGCTGGCGATCTGGGCCAGGGCGGCCAGGCCTTCGTCGATGTGGTGACAGCGGTCTTCGACGAGGCCGTCGGTGAAGAAGACGAGGGTAGCTCCGCCGGGCAGCCGGTCGTGGAGGTCAGGGCGGGCGACGCCGCAGTCCACGCCGAGTGGCAGTCCCGGCTCGGCATCGAGGTACCGTCCGGGTTTCCCGGGCGCCAGGAGCAGCGGGGCGGGGTGGCCCGCGGTGCTCCAGTGCAGGCGCCACCCCATACCGGCCCGCTGCAGGAAGCCAAGGCAGGCGGTGGCGATCGGGATCTCAGTAGTGGCCTGGAGCGTGCGATCGAGCCGGGTCAGGACGGCGCTGGGCGAGCCGTGCCGCTCGTAAAGCACGGTGCGCAGCATCGAGCGGATCTGGGCCATCTCGGCAGCGGCCTGCATGCTGTGCCCACACACGTCGCCGATTACCACGGCACAGCTGTCATCGCGCAGGCGTATCGCGTCGTACCAGTCGCCGCCGATGCGGCCCGCGGTCGCTGGCCGGTAAAGCGCGGCCGCCTCGATCGGCCGCAGATCCGGAAGCTGCGGCAGCAACAGGCGCTGGAATTCCTCCGCCTCGCTGCGCACATCGCCGAACAGGCGTGCCTGGTCGATGGCGAGGCCGGCCGTGCCTGCCAGCGCGACGATCATGCTCTCGTCGTGTTCGTCGAACGGCTGGCCGTCGTGCCGATCCGAGACATACAGGTTCCCGAAGGCGTGGCCGCGGCTCATGATGGTCACCCCGAGCAAGGTCTGCATCCTCGGATGCCCGGGCGGCAGGCCGATCGCCATCGGGTGCTCGCTGATCGAGGCGATGCGCAGCGGGGTCGGATCTGCCCTTAGATGGGCCAGCAAGCCGCGGCCCTTCGGCGGTCCCAGCCGGGCCGCGGCGGCCTCCTGTTCCCGGGTCAGGCCGACCGGGATGAACTCGACAATCTGATCGCCGCCCTCGCTGAGCACCACCAGCACCCCATATCGGGCATGGACCACGTCGGTGGCGGTGGTGACGATCTGGCGCAGCACGGCCTCCAGGCCGACTTCTCGGCCGAGCACCGATGTGTACAGCTCACCCAGCGCGTCCTGCACCCGCGCCAGTGCCTTCAGCTTCTCGGCGATCTGGCCAAGCTGGGCGCCTATGGGCACGCCCAGCTGTTCTGCGGCATGCTGGCGCGTCACAGTCAAAGCTCCGGATCACCCCCCCCGGTGCCCCGGCGGACGCGATCCGGACTCCGCCCGCCGGTAGCCGCTCATCCCCAGCCTAGCGACCCCGCAGTAGGTAGTCATGTTCGGCCTGTCTTCGCTGGCAGCGGCCGTTCCGGCGTGGTGCTGGCGGCGGCGGCGCCTAGTGCGGCGGCGTGTGCCTTACCTTGTCACTAGGTAACGATCTGACGTCCGTTCTTGCATTGCTGCTAGGTAAGCTGATCCGGCTCCGTGACGGCGCGGTCATCGACGACATCGAGATCACCGCGGGCCGCCCGGTACAGGACATCATCCGGCAGGTGGGCCAGCTCGGCTGACCGACGCAGCCGTGCCCCGGTCAGCGACCAGGGGTCACGCGCAGCCCGGATTCCATGCGAGGATGGCGCCGCTTACCGCCGCCGTGCCGGAAGGATCCTGAGTATGAGCCGCGTAATCGTCATCGGAGCGACCGGGCATATCGGCACTTACCTGGTGCCGCGGCTGGTGCGCGGCAGTCACGAGGTGGTCGCGATGAGCCGCGGCCTCCGCGACCCTTACCGTCCGAGCCGCGAGTGGGACTCGGTCACCAGGGTCACGGTCGACCGCGAGGCCGAGGACGCGGAGGGAATCTTCGGCGCCCGGGTCGCTGCCCTGCGTCCCGACGTGGTGATTGACCTGGTCTGTTTCACGGCGGCCTCGGCGCAGCAACTCGTCGAAGCGCTGCGCCCCTCCCGTCCGCTGCTGTTGCACTGCGGGACAATCTGGGTGCACGGTCCCGCGCTGCGGGTGCCGGTCACCGAAGATGAGCCCCGGACCGCCTACGGCGAGTACGGCACGGGCAAGGCGAAGATCGAGGCGCTGCTGCACCGCGAGACGCTGGCGGGCGGCGTCCCCGCGGTCGTGCTCCACCCCGGTCACATCAGCGGCCCGGGCTGGCCGGTCATCACGCCGGCCGGCAACCTGGATCCCGCGGTGTGGACGAGCCTCGCGATGGGCAAGCCGCTGGCGCTGCCCGATCACGGGCTCGGCGTCCTGCATCACGTACACGCCGACGACGTCGCGCAGGCGTTCGAGCGGGCGCTGAACCGGCCGGCGGCGATCGGGGCCAGCTTCCATGTGGTGGCGGAGCAGGCGATGACGCTTCGCGGCCTGGCCACCGGGGTCGCGCGGTGGTTCGGCCGCGAGCCCGTGTTCGACTTCGTCGACTGGGCGGAGTTCGGCCGCCGGGTCGGTCCCGAGCACGCCGAGGCCACCCGCGAGCACACCTTCCGCAGCATCACCGCGAGCATTGCCCGGGCCAAGGACGTGCTCGGCTATGCCCCGCGGTTCAGCTCGCTCGACGCCCTCCATGAGGCGCTGACCTGGCTAGTTGCCTACGACCAGGCCGACATCGGCGGCCAGCAGCTCTAGCCGCCAGGGTCCGCCTTGCCGGATTGCCGGACAATATGCCAATCTGGTGATCGTGGCGAGCCCGATCACCGGCCTGGGTGCGAGCATTCAGCGGCAGAGCACGACCGAGCAGGCTGCCGAAGCCGTCCGGCAGGCCATCTTGTCCGGCCGGCTGCCGCCCGGCATGCCGCTGCGCGAAGCCGCCGTCGCCGCCGAACTCGGCGTCTCCCGCAGTACCCTCCGCGAGGCCGCACGGATCCTGGCCAGCGAGGGCCTGGTCCGCTACCAGATGAACCGCGGCATCGTCGTCGCGGACATCACCGGGCCGGATGCCGCGGACATCTACGCCGCCCGCGCGGCGGTGGAACTGGCCGCGGTGGACGCTCTCACCGGGCACCGGGACCCGGCGGTCTACGGGAACCTGGCCGACCTGGTTGAGCGGATAGAACGGGCCTTCGGCCGGGGTGACGTCACCGCCGTGCTCGACGGCGACCGGCTCTTCCACGCCACCCTGGTCGCGGCCACCGGCAGTCCCCGGCTGTGCCGCTTTTACGGACAGCTCCAGCAAGAACAGCGCCTGGCCCTGGCGCTGGCCGAGCGCTCCCGCCGCGAACTCGGCCGCACCGCGGACGACCACCGCCAGCTACTGGACGCGCTGCGCGGGAGCCGGGCCCAAGCCCAGGCGGAGCTCGCCGCGCACCTGCAGGCCGGCGTGGCCGAGCTGCAGCGGCTGCTCGGCCTGCTGGCCCACCGGAAAGAAAGAGAGGCAACTCGTGGCTGACCACGGCAACGGCGGCGGCTGGGATCTCATCGTGACCCCCTGGCACCTCGACGAGTACATCCCGGCCTTCCCGATCCCAGCCAACGTGACCGAGACGATCAGCCCGGCCCTTCCGGCCGGCCCCACGCCGGGCCGGATGACGCTGCTGCATCAGGCGGTCGCGGATGCGGTGGAGCGGGCCGCCCGGCCGCTGCTGCTATCCGGGGACTGCGCCGCCGCCCTGGGAGCGGTGGCGGGGCTGCAGCGCCGCCACCGCGACGTGGCCGTGGTGTGGCTGGACGCGCACGGCGATTTCAACACCCCGGCCATAACGATCAGCGGCTACCTGGCCGGCATGCCGCTGGCCATGCTGACCGGCCGGGCACCCGAGCTGTTCTGCGATCCGCTCGGGCTGCGGCCGGTGGCCGACACCGACGTGGTGCTGGCCGACGCCAGGGACCTTGACCCGGCCGAGCGAGACGCCCTGACCGGCAGCCAGGTCCGCCGCGTGCCCGCCGACCCGGCCGCGATCACCTCCGCCCTCGACGGGCTCGGCCGCACGCCGGTCTACCTGCATCTCGACGTGGATGTCATCGACAGCGGGCAACTGCCCGGCCTGCGCTTCCCCTCCGGCCCCGGGCCCTCCGTCACCCAGATCGGGGATTGCCTGGCCGCCGTGTGCGCCACCGCCGACGTGAGAGCCGCCTGCATCGCCTGCGCCTGGCTTCCCGATCGCGTCAGTGACAAGGCCACGCGCGAGACAATCGCCCGGCTGGCCGGAGCAATCGGCACCGACCTGGCGTTCCTGGCCGGCTAGTGATGCCCGCGGCGGGTGGCCAGGTACCGCGTGAGGTGATCGATGACCTCACGCGCGTCGTCTTCGATGCCGCAGATGAACGTGGACTTGCGCCGCCGCAGCACCGGCAGCCCGAGCGCGTACAGTCCCGCGCTGTCGACCGCACCCCCGTCGTGCCGCAACTGGCCCTTCGCGTCGACCACGGGCACGTCGAGCCACCGGTAGTCGGGCCGGAAACCCGTGGCCCACACGACCGCGCGGATCTCGCCGCTGCCCAGGTCGAGCTGCAGCCGGGTGGAGTCGGGCACGCGTGTCCGCTCGAAGCGCTCGGGCGGACCGACCTCGGCGTCACGCCCGGCCTGGAGGGCCCACTCGTCGAACGTGTCCAGCAGGCGCACCATTTTGAGATCCGCGAGCGAGAACATGTTGCGCAGGCCACCGGAGAACAGCGCGCGGCCGTCCCGAATCGCCGCCCAGCGCCCCACCAGCTCGACACCCATCGAGGTGAGCACGTTCAGGTTGAGCGTTGCCCGCTCGGGGGTCCCGACGAGCTGCGGTGAGGGCAGCCGGCGGGCCCGCGTGAGGTCCTCGAGTTCGTCGTACCGCTGGTCCCACACGCCCGCCTCGGCCATCCACCACAGCACGTCGCGCCCGCGGTAGGTGCGCGGCAGCCGCACGTGCTCGCCTACCGAGAGGGTGACCGGCCGGCCCGACTGTCTCAGCTCGGCGGCCAGCTGCACGCCGGTCGCCGAGGCCCCGACGACCAGCACCCCGCCGTCGGGGAGCTGGGCGGGGTGGCGGTAGCCGAACGGCGTCAGCTGCTCGACGGCCGGCGGCACCGCGTCGCGCAGCGCGGGCACCGCGGGCTGATTACAGGCACCGCTCGCGATGACCACGGTCCGCGCGGCAATCTCGCCGCGGCTCGTCGTCAGGTGGTATCTGTCACCGGACTGGCGCACGGACGTGACGTTCACCCCGGTCCGCACCGGAGCCCCCGAGACCTTGGCGAAGCGCTCGATGAACTCGGTCACTTCGCTCATGGTCATGTAGCCGTCTGGTTCCAGACCGTCATAACGAAGGCCGGGCAGGCGGCTCTGCCAGTTGGGCGTGAGCAGCCGCAGCGAATCCCAGCGTTCACGGCGCCAGGAGTTCGCCACCTCGCCGCGCTCGAGCACGACGTGATCGATGGACTGGTCGCCGAGGAAGTAACTGGCCGCGAGGCCCGCGTGCCCTGCGCCTATGACGACCGTGGTAAAGCGTTCGATGGCTGGACCTCAGTGCTTTCGGGAGCGCGGGCCGGGCAAGCCGTCGCGCGGCCGCTCAGGCGACCTCGACGGTGACGTTCGTCGGGTTCGTCAGGGCGTCGAACACGGCCGACCGCTTCTGCGACTGCGCCACCAGTGCTTCGATCTCCTCGCGCGACGCGTCCGCGTCGATGTTGAAGGTCACCTTGATGTCGTTGTAGCCGTTGCGGACGTCGCTGTCGGCGCCGAGGATTCCGCGGATGTCGTGGCCGCCCTCGACCGTGGACTCGACCGAGCGCAGCTGGATGCCGCGGTTCTCCGCGACGGACGCTATACCGCCAGTCAGGCAGCTGGCCAGGCCCACGAGGAGGTACTCGATCGGCGTGATGCCGTTGTCCTCCGCCGCGAAGACCTCGGGGTGGTCGGCCTCGAAAGTCCACTCTTCCTTGTGGTTCTGCTCCTGCCCGAGGCCGAAGTAGCTCTGGACCTTGATCTGGCTGTGCACGCCGCTCTGCCATTTGGCGGACGCGCGCCAGGTGAACTGGGCTGCCTCGGGCGCACCCTTGAGTGCCTCGCGCGCGTCGAGGAGTGCCTGAACGTTAACGCCGTTGGTGACCGTGGTCATGACGCTCGTCGTCCCTTCGCTTATTTTCCGGAAATCCCCACCAAGATGCTTGACAATACCTTGACCAGGGCAAGCTACGATAGCCCCCATGGCAGAGCCAGCCTCGAAGCTCGCGGCCGGCTCGGTCGGCACCGTGGAGACGCAGTACCTCGACCTGCCCCAGCCGGTACGGCTCGACTGCGGGCGCGACCTGCACCCGATCCGCATCGCCTATGAAACCTACGGTGTCCTCGCACCGCAGCGCGACAACGTCATCCTGGTGTGTCACGCGCTCAGCGGCGACGCCCACGCCGCAGGGTTCGCGAAGACGCCACCCGATGAGAGCACCCGCGACGGGTTCGCGGCCGAAGA
>Ga0335074_10013856_pt1 | contig 11328 bp, 9 predicted proteins | sample Lox_Sample_23_FD_206715 | JGI IMG/M metagenome (GOLD analysis project Ga0335074, IMG submission 206715) | Soil microbial communities from Loxahatchee National Wildlife Refuge, Florida, United States - Lox_Sample_2.3 | ecosystem: Environmental > Terrestrial > Soil > Wetlands | place: USA: Florida...
GATGTGATCGATCCCGAAAATCAGGTCCGAGGTGTTGCTGTTCTGCCGCCGCTCGCCGTTGACTTCGGTCCACAGCTGCAATTTACCGGGATCGGGCACTTCGTCGGCGGTGACGAGCCACGGCCCCAGCGGGCAGAACGTATCGGCGCTCTTGCCCTTCGTCCACTGGCCGCCGCGCTCCATCTGGAACTCGCGCTCGGACACGTCATTGACGACGCAATAGCCGGCGATGTGGCGCTGCGCGTCATGCACCGCGACGTAGCTGGCGCGGCTGCCGATAATGATGCCGAGTTCGACTTCGTAGTCGGTTTTCTGCGACCCCTTCGGGATGATCACGTCGTCATTGGGGCCGCAGATCGACGATGTCGCCTTCAGGAAAAAGATCGGCTCGCTCGGCACGGCCATGCCCGCCTCCTGGGCATGCAGGCGATAGTTGAGGCCGATCGCGACAATTTTCGGCACCCGCGCGACGCACGGGCCGAGCCGCGGCGACCCCTGCACGAGCGGCAGGCTCGCCGGGTCGATCGCGTTGAGGCGCGCGAGGCTCGCCGGCGCCAGCGCCTCGCCGTCAAGATCGCGGACGACGCCCGACAGGTCGCGGATCCTGCCGTCGCGGTCGAGCATCCCCGGCCTTTCCTGTCCTGCCGGGCCATAGCGCAACAGCTTCATCGTGATTTCCTCCAAACGGGGTGGAACATGAATTTCACCGGCGGTCGCGGCGCGCGGCGAGGCGCAGGCGCAGCGCGTTGAGCCTGATGAAGCCTTCGGCGTCGCGCTGGTCATAGACCGCGTCTTCCTCGAACGTCACGTGCGCCTGGCTGTACAGGCTGTTCGGCGATCGCCGCCCGACGACCCGCGCGAGGCCTTTGTAGAGCTTCAGCCGCACCCGCCCTTCGACCTTTTCCTGGCTCTTGTCGATCAGCGCCTGCAGCATGTCGCGCTCCGGGGCAAACCAGAAGCCGTTGTAGATCAGTTCGGCGTAGCGCGGCATCAGCTCGTCCTTCAGGTGCATCGCGCCGCGGTCGAGGCAAAGGCTTTCGATGCCGCGATGCGCCGCCTGGAGGATCGTGCCGCCCGGCGTCTCATACACGCCGCGCGATTTCATGCCGACAAAGCGGTTCTCGACAAGGTCGAGCCGGCCGATGCCGTGCCGGCCGCCCAATTCGTTGAGCCGCGTCAATAATGCCGCGGGAGACAATGCTTCGCCGTCGAGCGCAACGGGATCGCCGCGCACGAAATCGATCTCGACGTATTGCGGCGCGTCCGGCGCCTCTTCCGGCGCAACGGTGCGGCTGTAGACGTATTCTTCGGGCTCGCTCCACGGGTCTTCAAGGACCTTCCCTTCGGCCGAGACATGCAGCAGGTTCGCGTCCACCGAAAACGGCGCGTCGCCCCGCTTGTCGCGGGCGATCGGGATCTGGTGCCTGTCGGCATAATCGAGGAGCTTCGTGCGCGAATTGAGGTCCCATTCGCGCCACGGCGCAATGACCCGAATGTCCGGGTTGAGTGCGTAGTAGGAGAGTTCAAAGCGAACCTGGTCGTTGCCTTTGCCGGTGGCGCCGTGGGCGACGGCATCGGCGCCGACCGCCCGGGCGATCGCGATCTGCCGCTTGGCGATCAGCGGCCGCGCGATCGACGTGCCGAGCAGGTATTGACCCTCGTAGAGCGCGTTGGCGCGGAACAGCGGAAAGACAAAATCGCCGACAAATTCCTCGCGCAGGTCTTCGACAAAAATATCGCGCGCACCGAGCAGTTCAGCTTTGTCGCGCGCCGGCGCCAGTTCCTCGCCCTGGCCGAGGTCGGCGGTGAACGTGACGACCTCGCAGCGATAAGTTTCCTGCAACCACCGCAGGATGACGGAGGTGTCGAGGCCGCCCGAATAGGCCAGCACGACCTTTTTTACGTTGCCCGACAGTGCCGTCATGCCGCGTCCCTCGCCGCCGTCACCCCCCCTTTCTGGCATCCCCGGCGGCGGGACGCAATCGTAACGCCGGGTCGGTGCGGCCGCTCTATCGCCCGGCCATCAGCGGCGGGTTTTTCAAGTAGTCCTTGGCGAGCTGCATGCCGAGCTCACGCATCAGCTTCTTGTCCGCCGCCTCGCCGGCCGGCGCCGGCCGGTATACGACCGTGTTGTTGCAGTAGGTCGGGATCACGGCGCCGCCGCGGCTGAGCCCCAGCGGCTCGTCGCCGTTGCGCACGGCGCGGATGCCGCGGCGCAGCTGGTTGCGGAACATCGAGATGCCGCGGTCGGTGGCGGAGAGGTGCTCGAGGCCGTGGAGGGCGATCGGCCGCTGCGATACCTGCGCCTCGTAGTCGCCCGGGTGGCGCTGGCTTTCCTCGTAGGTGTCCATCGCCAATTGCCCCGGCAGCATCTGGCCGCGGTCGAGCCACCATTCGGGGATCTCGGTGTCGCCATCGCCGAGATGACGCAGTTCGATGAACATCGTGCTGGTATCGTCCATCGGTACCAGCCAGCGGCTCATCATCGGCCCGCTGAAGGTGCGCTCCCGGCGCCCGGTTTCCCAGATCGGCGCCACCTGCTGCAGGTTCGGCAGCACGGCCTCGACCATGCGCGCCCACACATTGTCGCCGACCCGCCGGGTCGCGACGTAGATCATGCCGATCGGCGTCTCGACAAAGTCGAGCTCCGGCAAGACGCCGAACTCCTCGGTGAACACGGCGCCGCTGACGATCGTGTGCAAAAACGCGGTGTGCGCCGGGTCCATCGTGTTTTCTTGGATCTGCAGCCAGTTGCAAGGATAGAAATATTTGCGTCCGGGCACGACGCGAAAGCCGGGCCGGATCAGGCTGTCGTATGTCGGGAACGGCGGCTGCCGCTCCGGCGGCCCCAAATAGCCGAACACCAGGCCGTGCGCCTCATGCACCGGATAGGCGCCGTGAAACAGCTTGTCCTTCAGCGTGCTGTCGGCCGGCTCGCCGGGAGTTTCGAGGATCGCGCCGTCGCAGTCAAACAGCCAGCCGTGATAGCAGCAGCGGATGCCTTTGGCGCCGACCAGCCCGAATTCCAGCGACGTGCCGCGGTGCGGGCAGTGCAATTCCAAAAGTCCGATCTCGCCGCTCCGGTCGCGAAACACCACCAGTTCCTCGCCGAGGATCTTGACCCGCAGCGGCAGATCCCCGAGTTCGTCGGCAAAGCACACCGGCTGCCAGAAGCGGCGCAGATATTCGCCGCACGGCGTGTCCGGCCCGACATGGGTAAGTTCGCTGTCTTCCTGCGGCACGCCACGGTGGTAGTAGCCGCCGAACCGCGTCTTCAAATATGGAGCCCTGGTGGCCATGCGCAATCCTCCCGACAAACCCGCCCGGTCCGACGTTCAAGAAGCGTGCCGCCGCGCGGTCCGTTTCAACCGGCCGTCATGCGCATCATACGACAATCTGGCGCAGCCGACACGCAGGAAAGCCGGGTAGCGACGCGCCGGGGCTTCGATCGGTGCCCGCGCGATTTTGCCCCCGGACGCCCGGCGTGCGCCGGGGCCGTGCGCGTGCTGCCATGTCGGTTTCCTGAGCACCGGCGCGGTTCCTGAGCACCGGCCCGGCGATCGCGGTGACGCTGCGCCGCGGGGTCGGTCGCATCGACGCGGTCCGCCGCGTCAGCAGCCTGATCGTCACCGACATCGTCACTGCCGGCGGCGCGGCGGTCGGCGCGGCCGCGCTTGATCTCGCCGGGCGCCGATCTCGTCGATATGGAATTTGCCCCGTTGTTGCCGATCGGTCACCCGGCGCCGCGCCTCGTCGGCATCGAGCCAATCATGTGGGACCCGATGCGGGATCTGGTGGCGGAGATGCGATCGCCGCGTGAACGGCTGAAATATTCGCAATCCGGCACTGCCGAACCGGTATTGTGATCTGTTGCTGCAGTTGCGGATGTGATAATGCTGCGTCACCTTTTCAGGGAGGACGGGCGACGATGGCGAAGACGACGGCCGTAAACCAACTGCAAGAACAGATCGATGCGATCCGCCGCGAGGCTTTCGCGCAGGGCTACGCGGCGGCGATGCAGGCCGTCCGCGACCTTGCCGCCAGGCCGGCGCCCGGCGCCGGCGCCGCCGCGCCGCGTGGACGGCCGACCACGGTGCATCCGGCGCCGGCCGCCGCCGCGCCTGCCGGCCGGCGCGGTCGGCCGCGCGCCAATGCCGCCCCGACGGCGCCAGCGCCGCGGCGCGGTGGCCGGGCGGCTGTGCCGCGCCCGCAGCGCGGCACCAACGCGCGATATGTCGAGGAGGTGCTGCAATCGAATGCGCCACGCGCGCTGCGCCCGGCCGAGATCCGCAGCGCGATCCAGCGCGACAAAGGCGTGGCGATGGCGTTCACGTCAATTCGCCATGCGCTCGGGCAACTGGAAGCGCGCGATGCCGCCGAGCAGGTCGGCGACAGTAAAACCTGGCGCTATACCGGCGCGACCACGTCCGCTGATTGACGCCGCCGGGCGGTCCGGCGGTCATCCGCCGGACCGCGCCTTTCGCGCTTACTGCGTTGCTTCCCGCGCCTTCGCGTACGGATAGACCACCTTCCCCGTCGCATATCTTTGCGGCCACAGGATCGTCTGCCGCTCGTCGCTCTTCCACTGATCGAGACCGTGGCCGACGACGCCATGGTATTGCACCTCGAGCACGCGGGGCACTGCCCACTCGCCGTTGGCGCCGTAGCGGATGTCGCCGACGACGGTCTTGAACACGTGGCTGTGCGCATAGCGGGCGAGCTTCTGCTGGTCGAGGCCCTTCGTACCCTCGACGGTTTGTGCCATCACCTGGAGGTTGGCATAGGCGAACGGCGGCAGATAGTACCCGAGCGGATCGACCCCGGCGGCCTCGGCCTTTGCCTGGTATTTTTTCAGGAAATCGAGCACGCCCGGAAACAACAGCGTTTTCGCCGGCTCCCAAAAATCATAATCGGCGATGCCGTTGAGCTCAGGACCGAGCTGCTGCTTGATCGAGGCGTATTGCAGTCCGACCAGCCCGCCACCAAACAATTTGGCGTGCAGGCCGATCTCGTTCGCCGCGCGCACCATGCCGACCGCGTCGGGCGGATAGGAAGCGCTGAACACGACATCGGGGCCGGCCGCATCGATCGCCCGAACGATCGGCGTGAAATCAGCCGTACTGGGCGGATAGGTCTGGTCGTAGATGATCTTCAGCCCGGCCTTTTTTGCGTTGCGCCGCGCGCCGTCGGCGGCATTGCGCGAGAATTCGGCGTCGGCCGCGACGATCGCCAGCGTCTTTGGTTTCGGCTGCTGCGCCGCCGCGATGGCAAAGAAGCCGGCCGAGAAACTGGCGGCCGGATCCGGGCCGCCGGTCGGCACCATCGAGAAATACCGATCGTAGTGGAACTGGTGGTTCACATCGAGGCCGAACAGCCCGAAGAACGTCATCTTGTGGGCCATCACGATCGGCATCGCCGGCGCCAGCAGATTGGTGCCGTAGTCGCCCATCACGATGTCGACCTTGTCGATATCGAGCAGCTTTGTGAAGATGCCGGGCACCGTCGCTGGATTGCTCTGGTCGTCATAATAGACGAGCTTGACCGGGCGGCCGAGTAGTCCGCCCTTGGCGTTGGTTTCCTGCTCCCAGATCTGCATCGCCAGCAGCGCGGCTTTACCGGCGGAGGCGAGCCCGCCGGTCAACGCCATGCCAAAGCCGATCTTGATCGGCTGTGCCGCGGGCGCCGGGCGGGCGCCGATCACCGACATGGCACAAAAGACGGCCACGGCGAGCCATCGCAACACGCGTGCTCTTGTCATCCTCTCCTCCCCATTTCGACGATTGCGGCAATTGTAGCCGATCGCGCCGCCGCCACAGCGCGGTAAAATTGCCGCTTCACGGCGATTGATCGCCGCGACCGAGCACTGCAGGAAGAACGTTGCGGGACGGCAGTCCGCCACCCCGCGCCGGCTAGCCTCAGTTCAGGCCGTAAAGGCGGCTCACGTTGTCGCAGGTGATCTTCTTCTGAACCGCGGGCGAGAACCCGGCGAGGTTCTTCGCCAGCGTTTCGTGCGAATTCGGCCAGATGCAGTCCGGGTGCGGGTAGTCGGCGCCCCAGATGATATTGTCTTCACCGATCAGCGGCACGATCGGCTCCAGGTATTTGTCCTGCTGGTACGTGACATATCCCTGGCGGCGGAAATAATCGCTCGGCTTCAGTTTGAAGTTGAGGCTCCGGGCGCGGTCTTCGTACTCGGTGTCGAGGCGGTCGAACACGTAGGGCAGCCAGGTCACGCCGGATTCACCGAGGACGAAATTGAAGTCCGGATATTTTTCGCAGGCGCCGGACGCGAGTACCGACACCAGCACCTCCATTGTATCGAGCTGGAACAGTGCCGAGCGCACGAGCCGCCACTGCGTCATGACCTCCTGCTGCATCTCCGGTGTGTCGGGTGCCCGGATCGCCTTGAACCCGGTCGAGTGGAACGAGATCGGGAACTTGCACTCGGCCGCCGCCTCCCACAGCTTGAACCAGCCGGGGTGGTAAAGCGGCGGGGTCATGCCTTTGAACGCGAGATCGCCGCCGCGCAAGCCCAGCTTGGCGCAGCGCCGCACCTCGGCCGCTGCCGCTGCGGGGTCGGTATTCGGCACCATCGCCAACGGAAAGATGCGGTTCGGGTCGGAGCGCCGGGCGAAGTCGGCGGCCCAGTCGTTGTAGATTTGATAAACCCAGGTGCGCAACTCGGGGTTCTCGATCAGATCGTTCGCCAACAGGCAGCCGTAGACGATTTCCTTATCGACGCCGTCGCGGTCAAGATCGGCGAGACGCAGTTCCGGCGTCGTCGGCCGCGGCTTGGCTTCCGGGAAATAATTCCACTCGAAGCCGAGTTCTTTCATTTCGTCGATATGGCCGAACGCGCCCTTCTGGTAAGGCAGGAACCCCGGGCCGACGCCGTTCCACATGCCGCGATCGACATCGCCGATCATCCAGTGCAGCCCATCGTTGCGCATCTCGGTGCGCGGCGCCGTTTTCTTCCATTTCGCCGGCGCTTGCGACGACCACAGATCGGCCGGGCAATAGGTCAGGTCGATGTGATTGTCGCCGGAGATGATCTTGTGCTGCATCGCGCCCGCCTCGTTCGGAAATTCGAATGCCATGCAGCATAACCGGCGAGCGGCGGTTTTCAACCACGCTCACGGCGGTCCGGCCATGCGCATTCGCGCATTAGAGCCGCTGCGAAAGCCAGATCGCGAGGCGCGAGCCGGTCTTGATCGCTGCCGCGAGCGGCCCGTAACCGAAGGCCTCGGTCGCGCCATGCTCGATCGCCGCGGCGCGGTGCCGCAATTCGTCGGCGCGGAAATCGCGGACGAGGCCCGCGAGTGCCGGCTCGTTGTCACCGAGCTGCTCGGCCTGAGCGCGGTAATGCTCGTCGATGACTTCTTCGATGGCTACCGTGCAGGCCATCGCTGCACGTTCACCGAGCAGCGCCGTCGCCGCGCCGAGCAGGTAACCCGCGGCATGCCACAGCGGCTGCAACGCCGTCGGGCGCACCCGGCGCGCCACGACCAGTTCATCGAATGCAGCGAGGTGACGCTTTTCCTGCTCGGCCATGCGGCGAATCTCGTCGCGCCCGCGCCCGCGCCCGGTTACCGCCAGCTGGCCGTCATAAATCCGCACCGCGCCGTATTCGCCGGCGTGATCGACCCGGATCATCGCCGCGACATCGGCGGCGGGCGGCTTGTCGCCGGGCAGATAGGGCGGCCGCGCGGTGGTCATGCTGGTGCCGGGCGGCGAGTGGCGCGGCGCCACGTCAGCGCGAACACAATCGCGCAGAGTGTCGCCATGCCAAACGAGGCGACGAGGTTCCATCCCGCCAGCGACACGCCGAACAGCGACCACTGCACCTTGTCGCACATGACCGCCGGCGTGCCGAGGATCTGCGCCTTCATCTGTTCGAGCGTCATCGCGCCGGTCGGGGCGGCGGTGCAGGCCGCGGGGCCGGCAAACCAATGCTGCTCGACGCCGACATGATAGGCCGCAAAGGCGATGCTGAGCGTATAGACAAGGGTCAAGAGCAGCGCTGCCCACGGCAGCAAGGCGCGATGGCCGACCAGCAGCGCAACCAGCGCGATGACGATTGCCGCGCGCCACGGCCAGCGTTCGAGCAGGCAGAGTTCGCACGGCATAAGGCCGCCCCAGTATTGCGAGGCCAGCGCGCCGCCGAGCACCGCCGCACTGACGATCAGCGCAAACCCGGCAAATACCCGTGTCGTCGGCATCATCGGCCGAACATAGCGTCGCGGCGCCGCGCCGCCAACGCGGCATTCGTTCAAGCGTTTGCCGCGTCCGCAAAAAACGAGCCCCTCATACAGGCCGGCCATTGCGGCGTCGTTCATTCGTCCGTTCCTGTGCGCCTCATTCGTGTGCCGAGCTCATCGCCAGCGGGCCGACGCGGGTGATCTGGCCGCCGGTGATGCCGCCGTCGATGACGAGCTCCGTGCCGGTGATGTAGTTCGCCGCGTCCGAGGCCAGGAACAGGACACCATTCGCGATGTCCTGGGGCTTGCCGACACGGCCCAACGGCGCGCCGCGCCGGCCGTACTCCTCGATGTCGATCGCCGGCGCGTTGCGGCCGCCGGCGGCAGCGCCAAGGTCGGGGCGGATCTTGCCCCAGATCGGCGTGTCGATGATGCCCGGATGCACCGAATTGACGCGGATATTGTCGCCTTTCGACGCACATTCCATCGCGATCGCCTTGGCAAACAGCCGCACACCGCCCTTCGTCGCGCAATAGCCGGCGAGCGTCGCGGAGCCGCGCAAGCCCGCGATCGACGATGTCATGACGATCGAGCCGCCGCCCGAACGGCGCATCAGCGGCAGGCAGAATTTGACCGACAGAAAAACGCCGTCGAGATTGACCGCGGTCTGCCGCCGCCAATCGGCGAGGCTCATGTCGGTGATCGACGTGCACATGACGCCGATGCCGGCATTCGACACGAGGATGTCGAGCCGGTCGTGGCGCCGCTCGATATCGCCGACGACGGTGCGCCAGCCCTCCTCGCTTGTCACGTCGTGCGGCAGGTAGGCCGCCCGGCCGCCGGCGGTCGCGATGCGTGCGACGAGCGCGTTGCCGCCGCCGTCGTCGATGTCGCTGACGACGACCGAGGCACCTTCGCGCGCCAACGTCTCGGCGCAGGCGGCCCCGATCCCCGAGGCGCCGCCGGTCACCAGCGCCACTTTTCCCTCGACCTGTCCCATCGCTGTCCTCCGGCCCGTTCGGTCCCGCAGGAGCATAATCCGTAGGGCGGATAAGCGAAGCGCAATCCGCCGCGCGCCGGGCAGCCTGGCGCCGGATTGCCGCCGGCGGTGATCCGCCCTACGACTGCCGCTCCGCCCAGGGTGGGGCGGTCCAGCCATTTTCGTCGTAGTCGGACATGCAGGAATCGGCGAGCGCGATCATGCGATCGAGCGCGCCCGAACGCCGTGCGCCGGTCAGGGCCTGGATGCGGATGTCCTCGTGGTTGCCGGCGTAGTTGCGCTCGTAAAGCTCGTGGCGGCCGCCGAATTCCGTGCCGATCGCGTCCCATAAGAGCTTCATGATCTTGATGCGTTCCTTGTAGCCGATGCCGTTGGACCCGCGCACATAGCGCCGCAGCAGCGGGTCGATCTCGGGGTTGGCAAAATCCTTCGCCGAGGACGGCAGGAAAATCAGCGCCGAGGCGACGATCTTTTCGATGATCTCCTTGATGCGCGAATAGGCGTCAGGCGCAAAGACGCGATAGGCGATGGCCGGCTGCAGATTGGGTAGCAGCGCATCGCCGACCCAGGGCTGCGGGTTCGTCGCCATACCGTCCGACAAGGACCAGAACAGGTCGCGCCAGGCGACGATCTCGCCCAGCATCGCCTGGTTGCCGCGGAATTCGTCGCCGCCGGTGGCGCGCAGCGCCTTTGCGACGAGGCCGGCGATGAAGTCGAGCTTCACCGCATAGCGCGTGCAGCCCTGGAAGCAAAAGCCGTTCAAAAACCCGGAGCGCGGGTAGAACGACAGGATCTTTTCGGTGTCGCGGTGGACCAGCACGTTCTCCCACGGGATCAGCACGTGATCGAGCACGAAAATCGCATCGTTCTCGTCGAAGCGCGACGACAACGGGTAGTCGAACGGCGTGCCGTTTCGCGTCGCGATCTCCTCGTAGGAATTGCGGCAGATCAATCTGACGCCGGGCGCGTCCATCGGCAGGATGAACATGATCGCCATGTCCGGGTCATTGGTCGCGGTCGCGGCGTTCTGCCCGAGAAAATTGTAGTGCGTCAGCGCCGCCGCGGTGGCGACCACCTTGGCGCCCGATACGATGACGCCCGCGTCGGTCTCCTGCTCGATCGTGACATAGACGTCCTTCACCTCGCTGGTCGGGCGGCCGCGGTCAACGGGCGGGTTGACGATCGCATGGTTCATGAACAATACCGCCTGCTGCGCCCGCTGGTACCAGGCGCGCGCATTACCGGCGAACTGGCCGTAATACTCGGCGTTGGCGCCGAGCGTGTTCATCAAGGCCGCCTTGTAATCGGGCGTCCGGCCCATCCAGCCATAGGTCAGCCGCGCCCATTCGGCGATCGCCCGCTGCTGCCCGATCAGTTCGTCGCGCGAACGGGCGACGCGGAAATACCGGTGCGTGAAGCCGGGCGAGCCCGTGTCGGTCGGGCAGGTCAGCGCGTCGCGCCGTCCGGGATCGTGCAGTGCATCGTAGAGGCGCGCGAGCGAGCGCACCGAGTTGCGGAACGCCGGGTGGGTCGTCACGTCGCGCACCCGTTCGCCGTCGATATAGACGCAGCGCCCGTCCTTCAGGCTCGCGACATATTCGGCGCCGGTGAACGGCCGGTCGGCCGCGCCGATGTGCTGTTCGGGCGTCACCTTGTCTTCTCCCCGCGAATGAGTGCCGGCAAATGGATTGGCGGACGGGCGCTGCTCCTTGGCGAGTGCCGCGAGGCGGGCGTGCACCTCTTTGGGCACTGGAGCATCGCCGCTCAAGTAGCGATAGAGGCTGGTGCGGCCGATGCCGAGCGCCGCTGCCGCTGCGCTTTTCCAGCGCCGGCCATGCGCAGGCATGAAGAGCCGGCGGCATGCGGCCGCGAAATCTTCAATCTGTCCCGTTTGTTCCATCAGATATTGGAACATAGGGAACAGTTTGAGTCGAGGGGTTCGTATGCCTTTCTCGCAGCGCCGCTTATTGCGCGGCGATGCTCGCCGCGGCGGCGGCCGCGGGGGCGGGGCCGAGAAGGAAACACGTCGATACCGTCCCGGCGCCTTTGAGCACGATCGGCGCGCGCGGCTCGACGCGCCAGCCCGGCCCCAGCGCGCGAGCCGTTGCCTCGGAGATGTGAACGCGTCCC
>Ga0335074_10013857_pt1 | contig 11326 bp, 10 predicted proteins | sample Lox_Sample_23_FD_206715 | JGI IMG/M metagenome (GOLD analysis project Ga0335074, IMG submission 206715) | Soil microbial communities from Loxahatchee National Wildlife Refuge, Florida, United States - Lox_Sample_2.3 | ecosystem: Environmental > Terrestrial > Soil > Wetlands | place: USA...
GCTACGCGCTGGGCGGTGGTTTGGAAAACGCCATGGCCTGCCATTATCGCATCGCGGTGCCGTCGGCGAAGGTCGGGCTGCCGGAGGTGCAGATCGGCATACTGCCCGGCGGCGGCGGCACGCAGCGTCTGCCGCGGCTGGCGGGGCCGAAGGCGGCATTGGAGATGATCACCTCCGGCCGTCATGTTCCGACAGCGGAAGCGAAACAGCTTGGCATCGTGAATGAAGTGCTGCCAGACGGTGCCGATCTTCGCGCCGCCGCCATCGACTATGCGCGCCGCATCGCTGACATCCGTCCTCTGCCCCGCGTGCGCGATCTGGGCGTGACGCTGGACGATCCCGGCATCTTCGACGCCACGCGCAAGGCGATCGCGCGCCGCGCCCGCAATCAGACGGCGCCGTATCGCTGCATCGAGGCGGTGGAAGCGGCCTGCACCCTGCCCTTCGACGAAGGCATCGCGCGGGAAGCCGCATTCTTTCAGGAACTGGAAAACTCCGCCGAAGCGCGCGCCCTGCGCTACGCGTTCTTCGCCGAGCGCGAAGTGGCGAAGCTGCCCGACCTGCCCGCCGACGTGAAGCCGCACGAATTCCATGCGCCGGCAGTGATCGGCGCCGGCACGATGGGCGGCGGCATCGCCATGTCGTTCGCCGATTTCGGCTACGACGTGAAGATCATGGATGCGACGGAAGAGGCGCTGAACCGCGGCATGGAGCGCATCCGTGCCAATTACGCCACCTCGGTGAAGCGCGGCAGCCTGGCGCAGGATGAAATGGAACGCCGCCTGGCGCGCATCCATCCGGTGACCGGCTACGACGACATTAAGGACGCCGATGTCGTGGTGGAAGCGGTGTTCGAACGCATGGACGTGAAGAAGCCCATCTTCGCCAAACTCGACGAAGTGGTGAACCCTGACGCGTTTCTGTTTTCTAACACCTCGGCATTGGACATGGACGAGCTTGCCGCGGAGACCAAACGTCCGGACAAGGTCGCCGGCACGCATTTCTTCTCGCCTGCCAATGTGATGAAGCTGCTGGAAGTGGTGCGCCCGTCGCAGGCCTCGCCGGAGACGCTGGCCACCGCCATGGCAATGGGACGCAAGATCGGCAAGATCTCGGCGATGGCCGGCAACACCGACGGCTTCGTCGCCAACCGTTCCCGCGCCCCCTTCAATTCCGAAATGGTCATTCTGCTCGAGGAAGGGTGTCTCCCCGAGCAAGTCGACAAGGTGATGGTGGATTTCGGCTATCCGATGGGGCCGTTCGCTGTGGGCGACCTTGCGGGCCTGGATATCGGCGCCGAAGGCCGCAAGCGCCGCGCCGCCGCCAACCCGAACTATCGCAAGCTGCCGATTGCCGACAAACTGGTAGAACTCGGCCGTTACGGCCAGAAGACCAGCGCCGGCTGGTATCGTTATGAAAAAGGCGACCGCACGCCGCATCCCGATCCCGACGTGGCAGCGATCATCAAGAAAGTCGCCGCAGAAATGGGCGTGCCGCAGCGCGACTTCACGGAGCAGGAAATTCTGCGCCGGCTGTTGTTCTCGTCGGTCAACGAAGCCTGCCGTATCATGGAGGAAGGCAAGGTCTACCGCGCCTCCGATATCGACGTAATGTGGCTGCATGGCTTCGGCTTCCCACGCTATCGCGGCGGCCTGATGTACTGGGCCGATGGCATCGGCGTGCGCGAGGTGTACAACCAGATTGCCGCCTGGCATCAGCAGTACGGCGAGCGCTGGGCGCCCTCCCGCCTGCTGCGCGAACTCGCCGAAAGCGGTACGCCGTTCCGTGAGGCAAAACCCGCGCCGTTCCGGTGAGCGGCGCGCTTACGCAGTCGCACCACGACGAAAAAGGACGCAAGGACGGAGCGAACAACTTATGGCGTCCTTTTGGTCTGGAACGGTTGCTGATTTCTTGCATACGCCGATGTCAGAGATCACCGGCGCTCTTGCCAGGGGTCAGATCAGGCATTTTCGTGTCAGCTCGGCGCAGCAATTGCGTGCGTGGGAAGCCACCATCGCGATGCTCCGCCCAGCACTTGCTGCAATCCGAGTGGCGGCGACCTGGCATATTTTGCTTGAATACCCCATGCTTCGCCTTGGTAAGCGTCCCGACGTAATTTTGCTCACCCACTCGGCCATCCTGGTTCTGGAGATTAAGGCAGGGAGTTCGACGCATACTGCGGCTGATCGACGCCAGGTGGAAGATTATGCGATCGATCTATACGATTTTCACGGCGGCTCTCGCGGGCACCCCATCGTTCCTATCCTGGTAGCTGAAAATGCTGCATATGCCTTGCCCAATATGCCGCTAATTCTCAACCTGGGCGTTTTGCCACCGCTTGATACAAGTGCCGCCGCGCTGCCTGCGCTATTGATCGAAATCGTCCGCTACACGGACAACATCACGGATAGATTAGACGCAGACGCCTGGCTGCGTGCACCCTATCAACCTGTGCCAACCATCATCGATGGCGCTTGCATGCTATACGCAAAACACAATGTCGCAGAAATTCGCGCGGCTCGTAGCGATTCATACAATCTCGTTCTGACAACCAAATCGATCCTCAAAGAGATTGCGTGGGCTCGCACCAACGCCCAGAGAATCATCCTGTTCGTGACCGGTATTCCGGGTGCAGGTAAGACACTATGCGGCCTCAACACGATATTTGGCGTCGAAGATACTGGGCGGGGTACGTATCTGACAGGTAATCCGACCTTGATCCACGTCCTTCGGGAGGCACTAACCAGGGACGCAGTCGATCTGGGGGCTCAACGCGGCGACGCCCGCCGCAAGATGCTCAGCGTCATTCAAGCACTGCCCAAGTTCCGCGACCATTATGCTTCGTATCCAGTCGAGACGCCTGCCGAGAGCATTGTCGTCGTGGATGAAGCCCAACGATGCTGGTCGGCGAATTGGGCCATCCAAAAAACGCGCGACAAGGCCGTGCCATTGACCAGATCTGAACCCGCATACCTGTTGGAAATAATGGCGCGACGCTCGGGATTTTGTGCCGTGGTCTGCCTAGTTGGCAGCGGCCAGGAAATCCACGCGGGCGAGGGCGGCCTTGCAGAGTGGGGAAATGCCCTACGCGATGCTGATCGCCACGGCGTTGAATGGCATGTCAGAGCTGCGCCCGACCTGCTCGATGTTGCCGATTTGAGGCAGCGCCTCGGAGCTCTGGACCATCTCCAATCGGTGCCTTCTTTGCATCTGAACGTCGCAATTCGCCACATACGGAGTACGTTGGCCGCTTCTTGGGTAGATCGGGTTGTTGAGGGCGACGCGAGCGGCGCGTCCGAACTCGCTCGTGAAATGGGCGAAGTGCCGTTCTGGCTGACCCGAAATTTGATAGCGGCCCGGAAATGGTTACGCGGGCACGCGCGCGGGCTGCGTCGCGCTGGGTTGCTCGCAAGCTCGGGTGGCGCGCGGCTTCGTTCCGAAGGCCTCGGCGCAGAGCTTCCCCATATGGATGCCTCATCAGTTGCGCATTGGTTTCTTGATAGATTTCCCGACGACGTTCGTGCCTCAGATGCGCTCGAAGTTGTCGCCACGGAGTTTAGCTGTCAGGGGTTGGAACTCGATTATGTCGGTCTCTGTTGGGACGCTGATTTTATCCGTGAACCTGGACGCGCGGAATGGCGCGTCCGGACATTCCGAGGAACGAAATGGCAAGTCCCGCAACAGGCGGAAGTCATCGCCAACCAAGTCAACACCTACCGTGTCTTGCTGACACGGGCACGATACGACACGGTCATCTTCGTCCCGAACGGAAACGAAGATGACCGGACCCGCGATCCCTCCGTTTATAACGATATCGCGGCGTTTCTCAGGGCCTGTGGCACGAATGATCTTGATTGCTCTTATCTCGAGCACTATCCCGAATCTGACGGGCGCCAGGGCATTTTGGCGCAAAAAGTGCTAGAGCTTCCGGCACGATAGCAAGTTCCTGATGTTCTAAGGGAGTGTTCAAGGACGATGCTTACATCCAATAGTTTCCGCCTGGACGGCCGTGTCGCCCTCATCACCGGCTCGGGCCGCAATATCGGCCGCGCCATCGCCGAGGCCTTTGCCGCGGCGGGCGCCAAGGTGGTGGTGAACGGCCATCGCGATCAGGCCGCACTGGATAACGTCGTCGCCGGTATCAGGTCCCGCGGCGGCGACGCGATCTCGGTGCTGGCGGATGTCGCCGACGACGAAGCGGTCGGCCGCATGGTGCGGCAGACGGTCGATGCGTTCGGCGGCATCGACATCGTCGTATCGAACGTCGGCATCCGCAAGATGCGCCCGTTCCTGGAGATCACGCCGGACGAATGGGACGAGGTGCTGCGGTCCAACCTCAGTGCCGCCTTCTATCTCGCGCGCCATGCCATTCCGCACATGCGGGAGAAGAAATGGGGCCGCATTATTGTAATCTCCGGAGCCGACGGCTTCTGGGGCCATGTCACGCTGCGCGCCGCCAACATCACGGCAAAGCAAGGCATGCACGGACTGGCGAAGGCGATTGCGCGCGAGTTCGGTGCCGACGGCATCACGGCGAACACGGTCTCGCCCGGACCGATCGACACCGTTCGCGACTGGTCGCAATACGTGCACCAGCCCCGCGAAAGGATCATCTCGGAAGTGCCGCTCGGCCGCTACGGCCATGTCGACGAAATCGCCGGCGCCTGTCTGTTCCTTGCCAGCGCGGCAGGAGGCTATGTGTCCGGGCAAGTCATCCATGTTAACGGCGGCCACAACATGTACTGAGGCGCGTCCCCGTTATTGCCGCCACTCTAATGTCATTGCGAGGAGCGAAGCGACGAAGCAACCCCGTTCATGACCACCCCTGACAGAGGTTGCCTCGTCGCCTCGCTCCTCCCAATGACATCGATCAGCCAGCCGACGCTTCCTGCCGCAGCCAATCGCTGAACTGCGCGACCAGCGGCGAACGTCCCTTCGGATCGGGCCGCGTCACGATGTAGTAAGCAAACTCCGCCGGCCACGGTGCATCGATCGCAAGTCGCAGGCGTCCGGCGGCGATATCGTCCCCTACATACGTGTCGCGCAGCAGTGCCAGGCCCTGGCCGGCAATTGCGGCCCGGATCAGCAGACCCGCGTCGGAAAACCTCGTGCCCCGGGCCACGCGAGGGTCCCGATGATCGGCGCCCAAGGCCTGAAGCCACAAGCGCCAGTCTGCTCCTAGCGAATCATGCAGCAGGGGATAGCGCAGGCAGTCCATCGGTGCCTGCACCGGCGGTCCGTCCGCCAGCAGATCAGGACTGCCCACCGGCACCAGGCGCGGCTGCAGCAAGGGTACCGCTTCCATGCCGGGCCAGTCGCCAAGCCCATGCCGGATCGCAATATCCGCGCCGCCCGGTCCACTGCCGATCGGCACCAGCTCCTGCGTCGTATCGATTCGCACGTCGATGCCCGGATGCTGCGCCACAAAACGCCCGAGCCGTGGCACCAGCCAGGTCGCGGCAAACGACGCCGTGGTCGTCACGACCAACGCACGGCGACGCTCGGCACGATCCTCCGCGATCGTCTCCAGTGCCGTTTCGATGCGGCCGAATGCATCCGCCACGTCGGCCAACAAGCGTTCGCCAACCGCCGTCAGACGCAGCGAGCGGTTGTGACGTTCGAACAACGCCAGGCCCAGCCGCGTTTCCAAAGCCTTCACCTGCTGGCTCACGGCGCCCGGCGTCACGCCCAGTACGTGCGACGCGGATTTCATGCTGCCCGCGCGTGCGACTTCGGCGAACGCACGCAATCCCAGCAGAGGCAACGGCCCGGACATGCCTTTCAGATTAGGTGAGCTATTCCGATTGGCAAGAAGAACTGGTTTGTCCGCGCGCTCGCCCATCCCGAAATTGCGGCGGTCACGCGCCGTCTTCGTCACGACCGGCGAAGCGGCGCAAGCAGCGGATGGTGCACCGTGCGTCCGCTGCGGCACACACACGATCCTTGCAGGAGTCCCTTCATGGCCGCAACCATTCGACGCGCCGGTCCCGCCGATGCCGCCACCGTTGCGCTGCTGGGCCGCATCACCTTTGCCGAGACGTTTGGGCATTTGTTCGGCCACCACGCGGACGATCTCCGCGCCTATCTCGATGCGACCTTCGATGTGGCAAAGATCGAAACCAGCCTGGGCAAGCCTCGGAACGCCTACTGGCTGGCGTTCCTGCGCCGCCTGCCGGTTGGATACGCCAAGTTGAAATATCCCTCGCCGCCGCCAGCCAAGCCGCAGCAGGTCGCCGCGCAACTGCAAAAGATCTACGTGCTGCGTGCCTTCCTTGGCCAGCGTCTTGGCGAAGATCTGCTGGGTCCCGTCCTGCAGGAAGCCGCTTCACAGGCACCGCTGCTGTGGCTCGACGTGCTGCGCGAGAACGATCGTGCCGTCCGCTTCTACGCCAGGCACGGCTTCGTCGCGTCCGGCGACGACAGTTACACGATTGGATCGCAGCGCTTCGTATTCGACATCATGGAAAGGCACGTGCCATGAGCAATGCGATCACATTGCCCACGCGCGACGCTAGCGAGCTGCGGCGCTGCTGGCCGGCTGTCGTCGCGTGCTTTGCCACCGCGGTGTTCGGCTGGGGTTTCGGCTTCAGCGGCACGTCGGTCTACCTGGCGGAACTGCATCGGCAGCGTGGCTGGGCCGGTGCACTGATCGCGTCCGCCATCACCGTCTATTACCTGCTGGGCGCGCTTTGCCTGATGCGCGTGCACGTGGCGTTGCGCCGGCTCGGCCCCGGCCGCCTGCTCGCCGCGGGCACCGCCCTGCTTGGCCTTGGCGCCACCGTGTTCTGCCGCAGCCAGCAACCCTGGCAGATGTTCATCGGTGCCGCGCTGATGGCGGGAGGCTGGGCAGGTTGCACCTCCACTGCAATCGCCACGACCCTTGCGCTGTATTTTGAACGCCAGCGCGGGCTGGCGATTACGCTGGCTCTGAACGGCGCCAGCACGGCGGGATTCACGATTGGCCCATTGCTGGTCTTGCTCAGTCAGCGCCTCGGTGTCGGCAACGCTGTTCCTGTCGTTGCGCTGGCCGGACTGGCAATCGTGCTGCCTTTGATCGCTATCGGCGTGCCCACACCTGACGCCGGCGCGGTACCTGAAGCGGCTCGTGCCGATGCGAGCGTAAGGGACGTCATGCGCACCTGGCGCTTCTGGTCCATCGCAGCGCCGTTCGCGCTCGCGTTGGCAGCACAGGTGGGACTGATCGTGCACCTGGTGTCGTTCCTGATGCCGCGTCTCGGCGCCACCGGTGCAGCCACGGCGCTGGCCCTGACCTCGGCGGCGGCGGTCACCGGCCGGCTGATGCTCGCCGGCGCCATCGACCGCCTGCATCAGCGCCGCGCCGCCGCGGCCAGTTTCGCCAGCCAGGCGCTCGGGCTTCTGCTGATGCTGGCACTGCCCCACCGGCCCGAGGCGCTCTATGCCGGCTGCGTATTGTTCGGTCTGTCCGTGGGCAACGTCATCACCATCCCGGCGCTGATCATCCAGCGCGAGTTCCCCGCCGGTACCTTCAGCCTGGTGGTTGGCCAATCCACCGCCGTTGCCCAGTTCACCTTCGCGCTCGCGCCGGCGCTGCTGGGCGTGGTCCGCGACGCAACCGGCGGCTATGCCGCGGTATTGCTCTTTTGCATGGCGCTGCAACTGAGCGGTGCGGCGCTGGTGTTGGCAGGTTCTCGGCGTTAGAGCACCCGCCCAGTCGACCCTGGGAGAGCCCGCCATGGACCTTGATCCGCAGATTGCCGCCGCGCTGAAGACCGTCTCCACCGGCACCATTACCACGGTGCTGCTGAAGAAGGGGCTGCGCAATGTGTGGATGCGCGGGCCGAAGCCCCTGCGGGCCGGGCTGCCGCGGCTGGTCGGACGGGCCTTCACCATGCGCTTCGTGCCGGCACGGGAGGATCTGGCGACGCCGGAATCCTGGGCTTCGCCGCGTTCCACCCGCGCCGCGATCGAGGACATGCCCCCCGGCGTCATCACCGTGATCGACGCCATGGGCGTCACCGATGCCGGCGTGTTCGGCGACATCCTGTGCGCGCGCATGGCGAAACGCGGAGTCGCCGCCATGGTGACCGACGGCGTGGTGCGCGACGTGGCCGGTGTCCTGGGTACCGGGCTGCCGGTATGGTGCCAGGGTTGGGCGGCGCCAGCTTCCGTCGCCGGACTGACCTTCGTGAATTGGCAGGAACCGATCGGCTGCGGTGGCGTCGCCATCTTCCCCGACGACGTCATCATGGTGGACGACGACGGCGCGGTGGTGATTCCGCAGAAGCTGCTGTCCGACGTTGTTGCAGCCGCGGTGGAGCAGGAGCGGATGGAGGAATGGATCATGACCGAGGTGGGCAAGGGCGCGTCACTCCCCGGCCTGTACCCGCCGAACGCCGAGAACAAGGCGCGCTACGAAGCCTGGGCGAAGCAGCGGCGTTAGGCCGGATATCGTTCCGGCCTCCCATCTTTCGAAGACTCGTTCCGTACTGTTATCCCTCGAACGGATCCTTCATCAGGATCGTGTCGTCGCGTTCCGGACTGGTGGAGAGCAGGGTAACCGGGGCTTCCACCAGTTCCTCGATGCGGCGGACGTATTTCACCGCCTGAGCCGGCAGGTCCGCGACCGAGCGGGCGCCGCGCGTGGAGCCTTGCCAGCTTTCCAGCGTCTCGTATTCCGGCTCGGCCGCCGCTTGGGCGCCGGGGGCGGCCGGCAGGTGCCGCACCTGCTCGCCGCGGATGCGGTAGCCGGTGCAGATCTTCAGTTCCGGCAGCCCGTCCAGCACGTCGAGCTTGGTCAGCGCGAGGCCCTGGATGCCGCCCACCTTCACCCCCTGGCGCACCAGCACCGCATCGAACCAGCCGCAGCGGCGGCGGCGGCCGGTGACGGTGCCGAATTCCGCACCCCGGTCGCCGAGCAACTGGCCCGTCGCGTCGGTGAGTTCGGTCGGGAAGGGCCCGGAGCCGACGCGGGTGGAATAGGCCTTGGCGATGCCCAGTACGAAGCCCACCGATGCGGGCGCCATGCCGGACCCCGCTGCCGCTGTCGCGGCCACGGTGTTCGAGGACGTGACGTAGGGATAGGTCCCGTGGTCCACGTCCAGCATCACCGCCTGGGCGCCCTCGAACAGGATGCGCTTGCCAGCGCGGCGGGCTTCGTCCAGGCGCTGCCAGACCGGCTCGGCGTAGGGCAGCAGGCGGGGGGCGAGCGCCAGCAGCCGGTCCAGCAGGTCCTGCTTCTGGAAGGTGGGCGCGCCGAGGCCGGCCAGCAGCGTGTTGTGGTGCAGCAGCAGCTCATCCAGCTTCGCGGCCACGGTGTCCGGCTCCGCCAGGTCCGCCAGCCGGATGGCGCGGCGGGCGACCTTGTCTTCGTACGCCGGGCCGATGCCGCGGCCGGTGGTGCCGATCTGGCGAGCGCCGCGGGCGGCCTCGCGGGCGCGGTCGATCGCGGGGTGCAGCGGCAGGATCAGCGGCACGTTTTCGGCAATGCGCAGCGTGTCGGGGGTGACGGACAGGCCCTGGGTGCGGACCTTGTCGATCTCGGCCAGCAGCGCCTCGGGGTCCACCACCACGCCGTTGCCGATGATGCCGAGCTTGCCGCGCGCCAGGCCGGAGGGGAGCAACGACAGCTTGTAGGTCTGGTTGCCGACCACCAGCGTGTGGCCGGCATTATGGCCGCCCTGGAAGCGCACAACGATGTCGGCGCGGCTGGCGAGCCAGTCCACGACCTTGCCCTTGCCCTCGTCGCCCCACTGGGCGCCGATCACGGTGACGTTCGGCATGCGCTTGACTCCAGGTGTGCAGCGCCTCGGCTGTTGGGTGGCGCGAGGCAGGCAGATAGGGTGTCTAGCCGGTGTGGCGGGGGGCGCAACAAGCTTGGGGCGTGGTGGGAGTGGTTGGTGAGGGAAATGCGCCGTGGGTCTCATCGGCGTCTCGTTTGGACGAAAGGCGAGATGGGGGCCTCGTGAGGTGAGCGGCGAGGGCAAAGGAGGTTTGCGTTGGGGCGTGGATGCCCGGCGTCGTGTTGCTGGTGCATGTTGTGCAACTGCGGCGCCAATGAACCATCCGCGTGCATCCGCGCCTTCTGCCGTCATCTGCGTGAGACCTTCTTGCTGTGCCACCCTCTGCGCCGGTGCCCGGGCAGGGCTGGCGCGGCAGGTCCATGGTGGAACAGGTGGAGCGGATCGGTTGCCTAACAGGTAACTAACATCATTGGCCTGCGTCGCCTCTGCGGTCGAGGCTGGGCCGGGGCTACATCTTCGAGAACGAATGGCAGAGCTTCCGCACCCGGCAAAACCACGAGCTGGAGCTGATGACTGCTCCGCACACCCACGAAAAGCCAAGGCGCTATACGGTGGCGGAGAAAGTCATCGATATCTTCGGCAATGGCACGATGACGCTGGTGCCGGTCAATGTCCGGTAACGCCGGCGCGTGCCACGCTCCGTCCCTGCGTCACACCGCCTGCCGCATCGGCAGTTTGACCTGAGGCGACCGGCCCCGCCGTCCCGGCATAGAACGTCGCCCCTCTGCTTGACCGGGGCGTCTCGTACGGCTCACCACATGCAACTCGATCCCGGAATGCTTCAGGAGATATTCGATGACCTTGAACAGGTTGCGGGCCTGCGGATTGCCGCGCGGCCCAAACATGCGGATCAGGCTCTTCGGTTGCATCTCGATGTCCGACCCGAGCTGCTCAAAACCTACCGTGCCCTTGATGTAATTCCGCAGCACCGCCTTTCCGGTTTCCAGATCGCCGGCAAGCATGCTTTCGATCCCTCCCCGCAGCAGCTCCCTGCCGAACTCGGCATCGCGAGCCACCCGCCGCTGCACCAATTCCCGAAAGCTTCCTGTCAATGTCATGGCCGTCGTGTCCTGCTTCCCTCTGACCGGCGCCGCCGGTAGTCAGCCCAAAAGTCCTTGGCAACCGCGATGTCGCGCTGCTGCCGGTGTTTGGTGCCGCCGATCAGCAACACCACCAACACCGCTCCGTCCCGCGCGAAATACACCCGATAACCTGGTCCCCAATCGATCCGATACTCCAACACGCCTTCACCGATGGCCTTGGCGTTGGAGAGATTGCCAGCCGACATGCGCTCAAGCGCGCGCGTTACTCGGCCTGCCGCCACCGGTTCGAGGGCGTCAAACCAGTCCGCGAACGGCTTGTCACCGTCTTCGCTGACGTAGTAGGCCAACTCCAATGGTTCGGAAGGTAACATAAGTGCTACTCATGGTCAATGGCTGAACCCGACCAGGATTCCCGAACAAACCATCGGACGCGCCGAGTGGCGGGGAGATTCCAGGCAATACGGCGGTTCCGGTTCAGCGCGGCATCGGGATTCCCTTTCT
>Ga0335074_10013859_pt1 | contig 11325 bp, 6 predicted proteins | sample Lox_Sample_23_FD_206715 | JGI IMG/M metagenome (GOLD analysis project Ga0335074, IMG submission 206715) | Soil microbial communities from Loxahatchee National Wildlife Refuge, Florida, United States - Lox_Sample_2.3 | ecosystem: Environmental > Terrestrial > Soil > Wetlands | place: USA: Florida...
CGGGAGCTGGCCGGCCAGTTCACCCAGCCACTGGCCGTGCTGCTGGCGGTTGCGGCCGTGCTGGCCTGGGTGAGCGGGACACCCAGGCTGGGCATCGCGATCGTAGTGGTGATCGTGCTGAACGCCGGCTTCGCGTTCGCCGAGGAGATGCAGGCGGAGCGGGCGGTGGAAGCGCTGGCCGCATTCCTGCCTGAGCGGGCCACTGTGCTGCGCGACGGATCCCGTCAGGAGATCGAGGCGCGCCTGCTGGTGCCGGGTGATGTGCTGCTGATCGAGGAAGGGGAGAGCATCTGCGCGGATGCCCGGCTGATGACCGGCACCGTCGAGGTGGACATGTCCACCCTGACCGGCGAATCGGTCCCGGTGGCCCGGACCGCTGGGGCAGCTGATCCCAGCCTGCCGCTGCTGCAGGCGGAAGACATGGTGTTCAGCGGCACCGCGTGTACCGCGGGTGAAGCACAGGCGCTGGTCGCGCACACCGGAATGCGTACTGAACTGGGCCGTATCGCCGCGCTCAGCCAGCGCGCGGGGCCGGACGAGAGCCCACTGGAGCATCAGGTCAAACGGGCCACCCGGCTGATCGCCATCGTCGCCGTTGGCGCGGGAATCGCATTTCTGCCGATCGGCCTGGCCGCCGGGCTCGGTGTGGCCTCGGCCGCCAGTTTCGCCATCGGGCTGCTGGTGGCCAATGTCCCGGAAGGGCTGCTGCCCACGATCACTCTGGCCCTGGCGGTCGGGGTGCGTGAGATGGCCCGCCGCGGGGCACTGGTCAAACGGCTTTCTGCGGTAGAGACCCTGGGGTCCACGTCGGTGATCTGCACCGACAAGACCGGCACGCTGACCGAGAACCGGATGCGGGTCACCACGGTCTGGACGCCCGACGGCACGGTTAACGGCCAGGCCCCAGTCCCCCAGCCCCTGGCCGGGGCCGTGACCTCGTGCAACAACGCGGACCTGGGTGATGGCAGCCATCCGGCGTCGGGAGATCCCACTGAGCTCGCGCTGCTGCGGCTGGCGGCTGACCATGGCGAAGACGTGTCGCTGGCCACCCGGAAAGGGCAGCGGCGCCAGCTCTTCCGCTTCGATCCGCGGCTCAAGCTGATGACCACGGTCGACGGCCACGAAGGCGAGCTGGTGGTGCATACCAAGGGAGCTCCCGAGGAGGTGCTGGCCCGGGCCAGCATGATGCGGCACGGTGAGCGGGATATCCCGCTCACTGCGATGGACCGCAAGGCGATCAGCGAGGCCATGACGGGTTTTGCCGGGCGCGGGTTGCGGGTGCTGGCCGTTGCCCGCCGTCAGCTGCCAGCCGGGTCCGCCGTGCCTGACCAGCGTGCAGACGCCGAACGTGACCTGTGCCTGCTCGGGCTGGTGGCGATGCTCGATCCGGCACGGCCAGAGGTGCCGGGCGCGATCAGCCAGGTGCACCGGGCCGGCATCCGGGTCAACGTGGTCACCGGTGACAATGGGCTGACTGCGGCGGCCATCGCCCGGCAGGTGGGCATTGGATCGTCCAGGATGCAGGTGGTCACCGGCACCGAGCTGGATGCCATGCCCGAACCTGAGCTGGATGCGTTGCTAAATTCCGGTGCCGAGGTTGTCTTCGCGCGCAGCTCGCCCGAGGCCAAGTTGCGCATCGCCGACGCGCTGCGGGCCACCGGTCAGGTCGTCGCGATGACCGGCGACGGGGTGAACGATGCCCCCGCGCTGCGCCGCGCCGATATCGGCGTGGCGATGGGCCGGTCGGGCACTGATGTGGCCCGGGAAGCGGCCACGATGGTGCTCACCGACGACAATTTCGCCACGATCGCGGCGGCGGTCGCGGCTGGCCGGCAAATCTACGACAACGTCCGCAAGTTCATCTGCTACATCTTCGCCCACGCAGTTCCCGAAGTGCTGCCGTTCCTGATCTTTGCCCTGGCCGGCGGGGCCATCCCGGTGCCGCTGACCGTCATGCAGATCCTCGCCATCGACCTGGGCACCGACATCCTGCCCGCGCTGGCGCTCAGCCGGGAGCCCGCCGAGCCAGGGCTGATGGACCGGCCGCCGCGGCCCCGCGCCGAGGGCATCATCAGCCGCGCGATGCTCGCCCGGGCATGGGGATTCCTGGGCCTCATCTCCGCCACTCTGGTGATGACAGGTTTCTTCCTGACCCTGCGGCACGCCGGCTGGTACCCGGGGGCACCTACCGGCGCGGGCAGCCCGCTGCACCACGCCTATCTCCAGGCCACCACCGTCGCCTGGCTCGGGATCGTCACCTGCCAGGTCGGCACCGCGTTCGCGGTCCGTACCGACCACGCGTCGTTGCGTTCGGTAGGGGTTTTCAGCAACCGCTACCTGCTCGGCGGGATCGCGTTCGCGCTGGCTTTCGCCGCCGCGCTGATCTACATTCCCACGCTGAACAGCCTCTTCGGCACCGCACCGCTCACGGCCAGCCAACTGGCCATCGTCCTGCCCTTCCCATTCATCGTCTGGGGCGCGGACGAGCTCCGCCGCTTGTTCGTGCGGCACGCGCGGCCGGGGAGCGCCAGGTGAGGAATTAGCCAGATCGGGACCAAAGGCCGGTGACTTTCAGCCCGGACGCCTCTGCAGAAAATACCGCCACAACGTGATCATTGAATTGGGAAATTGCGGGCACCGATCAGCGGGGCCCGATGCTGAAAGGAGCAGGAGATGGCTGGGATTGTGGTAGGCGTCGACGGGTCTGATCACGCTCATCGCGCGCTGACCTGGGCTGTGAAGGAGGCTGCGATTCGCCACGTCCCGCTGACGGTGCTGGCGGTTCACGCGGTCGCGGCCAGCGCCTGGACGGGCAATCCAATCATCCTGTCCGGGGACAAGGACGAAGTGGACAAGATCCGCAACGCCGCGGAGGAAACGGTCGCCAAGACCACCGCCGAAATCGGGCCGCCGCAGCCGCCCTCGGTGACGGTGCGGGCAGTGGATGGTTTCCCGGTCCAGGAGCTCATCGGGGCGTCCCGGGATGCCGAACTGGTGGTGCTGGGCTCGCGTGGCGCGGGCGGGTTCACCCGCCTGACGTTGGGTTCAGTCAGCAGCCAGGTCGTGCATCATGCCCATTGCCCGGTTGTTGTGGTCCCGCACGAGAAGTGAGACCAAACGGACCCCGGCCCGCCAGCGCCGCGCGGTGGGCCGGGGTCAGCTGTTGGCTAGGGCAGCAGGACGATGCGTGCCTTCGCCTGGCCGTGCAGGACTTCGCCGATGGCTTCGTTGACCGTGGCGAGCGGGCGGGTGTCGGCCACCACGCGGGTGCGGCCCGCCTGGTGCAGGGCGAACACCGTGGCCAGATCGGCCCGGGTGCCCACGATGGACCCGATCACCGAGGTGCCATTGAGCACGGTGTCGAAGACCGGGATGCGCAGCGTGCCTGCCGCGGGCAGGGCCACCAGCACCAGGCGGCCGCCACGGCGCAGGCCCGCATACGCGGTGGCGAATGACTCGTCGTCCACCGCCAGCCCGACCGCTACGGTGGCCCCGCCGTGTGCTTGCAGGATCTTGGCCGGGTCGTCCTTGCGGGCATCGATCACCAGGTCGGCGCCGAGGTCCTCGGCCAGCTGGAGCTTGTCGTCGGTGATGTCGATCGCGGCTACGGTGCCGCCGAAGATCTTGGCGTACTGCAGGGCCAGGTGACCCAGGCCGCCGATGCCGGAGATGGCCACCAGGTCACCCGGTCGCACGCTGCCCACCTTGATGGCCTTGTAGGTGGTGACCCCGGCGCAGGTCAGCGGGGCCGCGTCGACCGGGTCGATCCCATCGGGCACCGGCGCGGCGAAGGCCGCGTCAGCGGTGAAGTACTCCGCGAAGCCACCGTCCACCGAGTAGCCGGTGTTCTGCTGCCTGACACACAGGGTCTCCCAGCCGGTCAGGCAGTGCTCGCAGGTGCCGCACGCGTAACCCAGCCAGGGCACCGCCACCCGCTGGCCCACCGACGGGCTGGCCACACCGGCGCCGGCCGCGTGCACGATGCCGACACCTTCATGGCCGGGCACGAACGGCGGAGCCGGCTTGACCGGCCAGTCGCCGTGGGCCGCGTGGATGTCGGTGTGGCACAGCCCGGACGCCTCCATCCGGACCACCACCTGGCCCGGGCCGGGCTCGGGAATGGGCCGTTCCTCGATGACCAGCGGGGCGCCGAACTGGCGCACAACTGCGGATCGCATGGTTCCCTCCTGGTGGGATCAGGGTTTGCCGGCCGTTGCCGTACCGACCGGGCCGGACGTGTCCGCCGGTGGTGGGGTTCCGTCGGGGGACGTTTCTTTCCAGTTGCGCCAGATGAGGCGGTGGACGGGGACGAGGCGGGGGATGTCGCGCAGGCCGGGGATGAACGGCACCAGCAGCAGGAGGAGGGTGCCGAGGCCGGTCATGTAGATGGCGATGAGGTCGGCGTTGGGGGAGTTGCCCCAGCTGGTCTGGTACCACAGGGTGTAGAGCCAGAGCCAGGGCTGGCCGGGGTAGCTGCCGGTCTCGTTCATCACGCCCCACTGGTCGCCGCCCAGGTGCATGGCTTCGGCCTGGTTGGCGAAGTAGGCGCCGTCTTCGATGAACAGCAGGGGCCGGGTGTAGTTGGTGCCGTAGAAGGGATTCTGGGCCAGCAGGTCGGAGTCCAGGGCGCCACTGCGGGCCATGGTCAGCTCGTTGGCCAGCATGACTGGGACGGGCCCGTCGGCGGTGGCCGGCACCACCGGGGTGCCGTTCACGAACTTGACCTTGGTGACCGCGCTCGCGTACGCGTTGGCCCACTTGAGCTGCTGGGCGGCGGGTGCGGCGTGATAGGTGGCCAGCGCGGCGGCCAGCCGCGGGTTCCCGACCGCGGCGGAGCGCAGCGGGGTGAGGACGAAGTCCTGGGCGGTGTTGATGGGCTGGGTCACGCCGAGGATGTTCGCCGGGGCGAAGAGGATCTTCTGCGGGGTCCCGTTCGTGTTGTACGGCGGGCCGTAGGTGGCCGTCTCGCTGGTGCCGTTGAGTTCGGTGGAGGCGGTGGCCAGGAAGTCGGCCGGGGCCACCCGGGCCCAGGTCTGCACCGAAAGCTCGGGGACGTTGGGTGAGGACAGCAGGGCGGCCAGGCCGAACACCAGCGCCAGCACGATGACCCCAGCGATGGTGCCTTCCTTGAGGATGTCGTAACGGCGGGTCGCACCGCGCCACGGCCCGGCGTCAGCCGCGGCCAGGGCCCGGCGGCGCTGGCGGCCTGAGCCCTGCCCGGGGAGCTTGACCGCTTCCGGCAGCGGGTGGGTGACGCCGCGCACGCGGACCAGCAGGATGTGCGCGCCGATGATGGCGGTCAGCGCGATGGGCACCAGCACGATGTGCCACATCAGCATCTGGCCGAAGTTCATCGCGTTCCAGATCGCGCCGATCCCGACCGCGTTGAAGGCGTCCTTGCCGCTGGTGGAGATCCACTGCGAGTCGAAGTTCTGCTGGGACAGGTAGCCGGTGAAGCACTCCACGACCGAAACCAGGAAGGCGACCATGCCGGTGATCCAGGTCAGGGCCCGCCTGCCGCGCCAGGCCGCCATCCAGAACTTGCCCCACAGGTGGATGACCAGCAGGGCCATGAACAGCTCCACGCTCCACAGATGCAGGCTGTTGAAGAAGTGCCCGACCGGGTTGTAGCGCCACCAGTCCGGGCCGCCCAGCGCCAGCGCGAACCCCGACACGCAGGCCACCGCGAACGCGGCCAGGCTGCCCACGCCGAACACGTAGACCCAGGACCGCACATAGGCGGGCTGCCGGTCGGGCAGCACCTTGCCCGGCGGCAGGATCCGGACCGCGAACCGGCGGACCTTGCTGGTCCACATGTCCCGGTCCTCGTCCGCGCCCTCGTAGGCGCGGCCGTCGGCCGGATCCGCTGGCTCAGCGGCCGGCGGATAGGTGCGGCCCTTGGGGAACGGCAGGATCAGGGCTAGGCCGAAGATCACCACCATGACCGCGATCAGCACCAGATTGGCCACCGACACGGTGAAGATCGACCAGTGCAGGTACGTGCCAGGCTGATCCAGGTTAACAACCCCGGAAGCCAAGTCTGCGGGCGGTTTCATCGGGTTCTCCTAATGGCGCAGAATCACTAACAGGTCAACAATGTCTGGGCTGGAGCGGAGCCGGCAGAGATGTCGGTCACCCGCCGACGGGGACCTTGGTCCCTACCTGGTAAAGGAATAGTTAAGGTGCCGTTCTGGGGTATGTGTCCGCACATTGCGGCCGGCCGGCCGGGCTGCCGCCCGGCCGGCCGGATGATGGTGGGGACGGTGGTCAGGCGGTGGCCGGGCTGGTGTGCACGGTCTTGCTGAACACTTCGGTCTCGGCGGTGACGTGGCGGCCGTGGATCAGGCCGGCGATGGACAGGATGAGGATCAGGCCCGCGCCGATGAACGAGGCGATGGCGCCGAACAGGGCGATCTGGCCGAACTGCCAGAACCCGTAGGCCTCCAGCAGCATCGAGCGCAGCGTGGTGCCGCGGAACACGGTCTGCACCAGGCCGGCCAGCGCGGTGTTCTTGGGCTGGGCCAGGGATGCGGCGGACAGCTGGGAGTAGGTCTTGCCGTGGCCCATTTCGGCCAGGTGGACGGCGATGAAGTGGTCGGCGTAGGTCTTGGCCTGCGCGCCGGTGGTCAGGGTCTGGCCGGCGTAGGCGCTCATGGCGGTCTGGTCGGCGGCGGGCAGGGCCTTGAACTCGGGGTTGCCCGTGGTGGGGAAGACGATCTTCTGGGCGATGAGCTGGTCGTGGACCTGGCTGTTGGCGAACGAGTAGCCCCACATCAGCAGCCCGCCCGCGACGAGCAGGACAGCGGCCAGGACGAGCCCGCCGGTGCTGACCAGTAGGTCAAAAGTCTTGCGGCGCATTGCAGTGCCTCCTTTTAAACGGGCCGGGTCAACGGCCCGGTCATTCAGTTCTGCCATTCACAGCTTCCACTTCTCCAATACCGGCAGGCAGGGCCGCGAGACCCGGCTTGAGAAGGACTTCCGTCACTGCTGCGGCAGGCCTTGGTCCGGCCACCGGAATAGACACCGCGCGGCGAGGTCCTGGGACCTTGCGCGGCGGACCTGTGGCCCTGCCCGGACCCTCGGGCGGAACAACCGTGGCAACTGACCGCACGGGCCCGCATGTGACCTGCCGCGGGCCGGTCGGCTCCGACCGCCGGGACCATTGCCCCTTATTGATCAGGGCCAGCCGGCGGTCTGATGGAGGTAACAAGACGGCTGAGGAGGCACCGGCATGAAATCGTCGCTAGCCCCACGGCACGGACGACTGTACCGGCGGATGGTGGCGGACGCCGCCGCGCTCCGGCCGCCCCCCGGCCCGGCCTCAGCCGCACCCGTCACCGAGGATGATCTGGCCGGCCTGCCGGCCGCCGCGCAGCAGTACCTGAGGTGCATGGATGTGCCCGGCCGCCCGCCCGACTGGTCGTTCGTGGCCCACTTCAGCGGGCGGTTCCGGCTCCAGCCACGGCTGCCCTGGATGCGCTGCGGGGCCTGGCAGTACAGCACTGGCCCGGCTATCACCCGGCTGTACCACATGCGCCTCTATGCGGCCGGCCTGCTGCCGATGACCGGCCGCGATGCCTACTCGGCCGGCCACGGCCGGATGTGCGGCAAACTGGCTGGGCTGGTGCCGGTCGCGGACGGGTCCGGCCCCGAATACGACGTGAGCGAACTGGTCACCTACCTCAACGATGCGGTGCTGCTCGCTCCGTCGATGCTGCTGTCTATCCCCGTCACCTGGACCTCGGTCAACGACAGCTCCTTCGATCTCACCCTCACCGACGCCGGCCACCGGGTCACCGCCCGGGTCCTGGTTGACGAACGTGGGGCACCCGTCGAATTCAGCACCGAGGACCGCTGGTGTGCTCTGCCCGATGGCCTGGTCCGCACCCGGTGGACCACCCCGGTCCAGGGCTGGATGAAGATCAATGGCCGGTGGCTGCCGCGCTGGGCAGCGGCCGTCTGGCACCTGTCCGGTGGCCCGTTCTGCTACGCCGAGTTCCGCCCCACCCCGGGCGCGATCCGTTACAACGTAACCCCAGCTGAACTCAGCCCGCCAGAAGAGGTGCCCCAGCTGCCCGGCGACGACCTGATCCCCGATCCGGCCACAGCCAGCGGGAGCAGGCCATGACCGAGCTGACCCCGCTGCCCGATCTGGCACATGACGCGGCCCGGTCCGGGCCGGTGCGCACCCGCCTGCCGGTCTACCTGGATCTGCTGCCGCCGTGCAACGCGGGCTGCCCGGCCGGCGAGAACATCCAGGCCTGGCTGGCGCAGATCCAGGCGGGCCAGGCTGAGCAGGCCTGGCGCCAGCTAGTTGCGGACAACCCGCTGCCCGCCATCCACGGCCGGGTCTGCTACCACCCATGCGAGACCGCCTGCAACCGCGCCCAGCTGGACAGCTCGGTGTCGATCCACGCGGTCGAGCGGTTCCTCGGCGACCAGGCCCTGGCGCACGGCTGGGCCCTCGGCCCGCCGGCCCCGCCCACCGGCAAGCGGGTCCTGGTCATCGGGGCCGGCCCCAGCGGGCTGTCCGCCGCCTACCACCTGGCCCGGCGCGGGCACCGGGTGGAGATCAGGGACGCCAGCCCGGAGCCGGGCGGGATGATGCGCTACGGCATCCCGGCCTACCGGCTGCCGCGCGACGTGCTGGCCGGTGAGATCAGCCGGATCCAGGCCCTCGGCGTGACCATCACCTGCGGGCACCGGGTTACCGACCTGGCCGTGGAGCGGGCCGAGGGCGCCTTCGACGCGGTCTTCGTCGCGGTCGGCGCGCACCTGTCCAAGCACGTGGACATCCCGGCCCACGACGCAGGCCGGATCGTGGACGCGGTGCCGTTCCTGCGCGAGGTCGCCTCGGGCGGGCACCCGGTGCTGGGCCGCCGGGTCGCCGTGTACGGCGGCGGCAACACCGCGATGGACGCGGCCCGCACCGCCCGCCGGCTCGGCGCCGAGGACACGCTGATCGTCTACCGGCGGACCCGGGCCCAGATGCCGGCGCACGAGGAGGAGGCGGCCGACGCCGAGCGGGAAGGCGTCCGGATCAACTGGCTGCACACGATCACCGCGTTCGACGGGCCGGAGCTGACCGTCGAGGTCATGCAACTCGACGAACACGGCTTCCCGCAGCCCACCGGCCAGCTGGAGACACTGGCCGCCGACACGCTGATCCTGGCCGTCGGCCAGGACGCCGACACCGGGTTCCTTCGCCAGGTACCGGGCGTCGAGTTCAAGCGGGACGGCACCGTGGTGGTGTCGGCGTCGATGATGACCGGCTGCCCGGGCGTGTTCGCGGGCGGCGACATGGTGCCCGCCGAGCGGACCGTCACCGTCGGTGTTGGCCACGGCAAGAAGGCCGCCCGGTTCATCGATGCCTACCTGCGCGGCGCAGCCGCGGCCCAGACGGCCAAGCCCAAGCCCGGCGTGGCTGAGTTCGGCCTGCTGCACCCGTGGTACTTCGCCGACGCGGCGCAGCGGCAGCAACCGCAACGCGCCCCAGCCGACCGGACCGCCGACTTCGCCGAGATAGTCAGCGGCCTGGATGAGCGGCAGGCCCGCTACGAGGCCGGCCGCTGCCTGTCCTGCGGCAACTGCATCGAATGCGACGGCTGTTTCGCTGCCTGCCCGGAGGACGCGATCATCAAGCTGGGCCCGGCCCGCCCGGCCGGCCACCCGGACGGCACCCCGTTCAGCTATGAAGTCGACTACGACCGGTGCACCGGCTGCGCGACCTGCTACGACCAGTGCCCGGTGCACGCCATCGAGATGATCGAGGAGTCAGGCTGATGCGCACCACGATCGACGGCAACGAGGCAGCCGCGTCGGTCGCCTACCGGCTCAACGAGGTGTGCTGCATCTACCCGATCACCCCGTCCTCGCCCATGGCCGAGCTGGCCGACGAGTGGTCCAGCCACGGCCGGCCGAACGTGTGGGGCAGCGTGCCGGCCGTGGTGGAGATGCAGAGCGAGGGCGGCGCGGCAGGTGCGCTGCACGGGGCGCTGCAGAGCGGTGCACTGGCCACCACGTTCACCGCCTCGCAGGGCCTGCTGCTGATGATCCCCAACATGTACAAGATCGCCGGGGAGCTGACCCCGGCGGTCATGCACGTGGCTGCCCGGTCGCTGGCCGCCCAGGGCCTGTCCATCTTCGGTGACCACGCCGACGTGATGGCGGTCCGGCAGACCGGGTTCGCGCTGCTCGCCTCGTCCAGCGTGCAGGAGGCGCACGACCTGGCCCTGGTCGCGCAGGCCGCCTCGCTGCACACCCGGGTCCCGTTCGTGCACTTCTTCGACGGGTTCCGCACCTCACACGAGCTGAACACCGTCGACATGCTGACCGACGACGACCTGCGCGCGCTGGTCCCGGAGGAGCTGATCCGGGCGCACCGGGCCCGGGCGCTGTCCCCAGAGCACCCGTTCATCCGGGGCACCGCGCAGAACCCGGACACCTACTTCCAGTCCCGGGAGACGGTCAACCCGTTCTACGCGCAGGTGCCCGGGGCGGTCACCGCGGCCATGGACGCGCTGGCCGCCCGGACCGGCCGCCAGTACCACCTGGCCGACTACACCGGTGACCCGGCCGCCGAGCGGGTCATTGTGATCATGGGGTCGGGCGCGCAGACCGCCGCCGAGACCGCCCGCTACCTGGCCGGCCAGGGCGAGAAGGTAGGGGTGGTCACCATCCGGCTGTTCCGGCCGTTCCCCGCCGCGGACCTGCTCGCCGCGCTGCCACCCGCGGTGCGCCGGGTGGCCGTGCTGGACCGGACCAAGGAACCGGGGTCGCTCGGCGAGCCGCTGTTCCTGGACGTGCTCGGCGCGCTGGCCGAGGCGCACGCATCAGGCGACCTGGGCACCATGCCGGTGGTCACCGGCGGCCGGTACGGCCTGTCCTCCAAGGAGTTCACCCCGGGCATGGTGGCGGGCATCTTCACCGACCTGGCCGCCGCGCACCCGAAACCGCGGTTCACCATCGGCATCACCGACGACGTGAGCGGCATCAGCCTGGACTACGCCGAGCTGGACATCGAGCCGGCCAGCACGGTCCGCGCGGTGTTCTACGGCCTCGGCTCGGACGGCACGGTCGGCGCGAACAAGAACACCATCAAGATCCTCGGCGCGGACCGCGGCCTGCACGCGCAGGGCTACTTCGTTTACGACTCCAAGAAATCCGGCTCCGAGACGGTTTCCCACCTGCGCTTCGGGCCCGGCCCGATCCACGCTCCCTATCTCGTATTGAACGCCAGCTTCATCGGCTGCCACCAGGCCGAGCTGATCGAGCGTACCGACGTGCTGTGCCGGGCTGCGCCCGGCGCCACGCTGCTGCTGAACA
>Ga0335074_10013860_pt1 | contig 11325 bp, 12 predicted proteins | sample Lox_Sample_23_FD_206715 | JGI IMG/M metagenome (GOLD analysis project Ga0335074, IMG submission 206715) | Soil microbial communities from Loxahatchee National Wildlife Refuge, Florida, United States - Lox_Sample_2.3 | ecosystem: Environmental > Terrestrial > Soil > Wetlands | place: USA...
TCAAGGGTTTTGTGCTCAAGTCGCACTATCTGCCCACGGCCGAGCGTGCCAAAGTGGTCACCAAAGCGGTGCCCGGCATTCAAGCCATGGGCGCCATCACGCTGAATCACAGCGTCGGCGGATTGAATCCCGTCGCTGTTGAGCTTTCCGGCCGATCGGGCGCAAAAATCGTCTGGATGCCCACCGTCGATGCGGCCAACGAAACCGCGGGCCGCGCGGATGGTCCCAACACCAAGCTTCCGTTCTGGGCCAAGATCCAGCGCGAGCTGGCCGCCATGGGCATTTCGCCGGCGCCGCTCACCGTGCTCGACGAAAAGGGCAACCTGAACGATGCCGCGCGCCGCTGCCTCGAGATCATCGGCCAGCACAACATGATCATGGCTACGGGGCATTTGGGCCGCAAAGAAATTTTCGCCCTGGTGCGCGGCGCGCGCGAAATGAAGCTGAAGCGCGTGCTGGTGACGCACGCCGAGTTTCCATCCCAGAACCTGACTGCCGGCGAGCAGGCTGAGCTGGCCGCCGAGGGCGCGCTGATCGAACACTGTTTTACGACCATGCACACCGGCAAGGCGCCCTGGGAAGAGGTGATGGTGAGCATCCGCAAGGCCGGCCCCGAGCATTGCGTTCTTTCGACCGACCTGGGCCAGACCATCAATCCGCCCGTGGCCGAAGGCTTCGCGATGTTCGCGCAGACGCTCATGGACGGCGGGTTCACGGCCGCCGACATCCGGCGCATGGCGGTGACCAACCCCGGCGAGCTGGTGAATTAGTCAGCAAGTTTCACGGAATCGAATGCCCCACAAGATTGTTCGCCGCATCCCGCGTCCCGAGTCCCAGGCTGTCCGGCTGCTGGGCGAGCTGGGCGTCGCAACCGTGCATGAAGCACAGGGCCGCACCGGCCTGATGGCGCCTTACATGCGCCCAATTTATCCTTCCGCGCGCGTGGCCGCGCCCGCCGTCACCGTGTCGTGCCATCCCGGCGACAACCTGATGATTCACGCGGCGGTGGAAGTTTGCCAGCCCGGCGACATTTTAGTCGTAGTTACGCATTCGGAATCGACCGACGGCATGTTTGGCGAACTGCTCGCGACGTCCTGCGTGGCGCACGGAGTGCTCGGGTTAGTGATCGATGCCGGTTGCCGTGATACCACTGAACTCACGGACATGAAATTTCCCGTATGGGCCAAGGCGATCTCGGCGCAAGGCACGGTGAAGGCCAGCCCGGGATCGGTGAATGTTCCGGTGGTCTGCGCGGGCGCGCTCGTCAATCCGGGCGATGTGATCGTGGGCGATGCCGACGGCGTGGTGGTGGTTCCGCGCGCGACCGCGGCCGATGTGGCCAAGGCCGGCGACCAGCGCCGGTCGAAGGAAGAAAAAACGCGCGAGCGCCTGGCCAAGGGCGAACTGGGCGTCGAATTCTACGGGCTGCGCGCGAAATTGAAGGAACTCGGCGTCGAGTATGTCGACGAGCTGGTCGAAGAGCCGTCGCCGAGCGTAGTGAGAAGTTAGAAGGCAGGAGTCCATTATGGGAGAAATTGTTTTTGCAGCGGCGACGGTTCATGCGCCGCAGTTGTTCACTTACCCTCCGAGCGAGGACAAAGCCCAGCTCGACGCCGACATCGCCGCAATGCGCGAACTCGGCAAGACGCTGGACGAAATCAAACCGGACGCGGTGGTCGTGATCGGCAGCGATCACCTGGAAACATTTTTCCTTTCGGCTGTTCCCACGTTCGCCATCGTCGGCGGCGAGAAATCGAAAGCGGCGTTCGCCCGCAAGAGCTACGCGCTGCCCATTCACGGCTTCGCCGAAGAGCTGGTGAACACGCTGGTGTCCGATGGCTTCGACCTTACTTACTCCCAGGACGCCGAACTCGGCCATGCCTTCGCCGCGGTGTACGAATGGGTGATCGAAGGGCGCTCGCTGCCCGTGATCCCGATTTTCGTCAACACCTATCTCCCGCCGCTTCCCACCGCGCGGCGCTGCGCTCAGCTTGGCGCGGCCGTTCGCGATGCCATTGTGAGATCGCCGTACCGGATCGCCATCGTCGCGAGCGGCGGCATGTCGCACTATCCCGGCGCGTGGAAATATCCGCAGCCCGCCTTCGATTTCGATTGGTGGGCCATCGCCCACATGGAGCGCGGCAACAACAACGCGCTGCTCGAATTGAATAATGAGCAACTGGACGAAGTGGGCAACACCGAGATGCTGCCGTGGATGATTCTGTTCGGCGCCATCGGCCAGCAGCCGGGCGAGCTGATCACTTATCAACCGACCTGGCACCACGGCCACGCGGTGATGCGTTTCATCCCGAACAAAAAAGGCGTGCCCACCACGCCCGAGCCCGCGCCCAAATTCAACTTCGGAAGCGCCGAGGGCGGCTATCAGTTCTACCGGCATCCCGATCCGTCCGTCTATCCGTTAAACAAGCTGCTCTACGATCTGCGGTTCAGCTCTCCGCTCCGCCGCCGCTTGTTCGAGAACACGCCCGCGCTCGCCGCCGAGTACGGCCTGAACACGGAGCAGGCCAAGGTGCTCGAAACCATGAAGGACGAAAGCATCGACGCCGTGCGGTCGCTCAAGCCGCATCCGCTGGTGGAGGCGGGCGCGCATCCGCTCGGCATGTGGATGTCGCTGATCACGGTGCAAGCCGAACAGCGCCGCATGCGCGCCGAACAGGCCCAAGCGCAGCCGGTCAAATAATCGCGCTTTATGGCGACCGTAATCGCTCAGCAGCCGCCGGCCACCGCTTCCCCGACCCGTGTGAAGTGGGTGCCGCTCGCGATCGCGATCATCCTCGGCCTCGCCTTGTACTTCATGCCCGCGCAGCACGGGCTCACCCGCGCCGGGCAAACCGCGCTGGCCATCACCGCGTTCACCATCGTGCTGTGGGCGTTCGGCGTGATGAACAACGGCGTCGCATCCATTCTGATGATGGCGCTGCTCATTCCCGCCGGCGCCAGGCCCGCGCTCGCGCTCAGCGGATTTTCGAGCGGATCGTGGTGGATCCTGCTGGCCGTGCTCTACTACGGCTTCGCCATGCAGAAGACCGGACTCGCGGCGCGTGTCTCGTACTACATCCTGTCGTTATTTCCCGCGTCCTATTCCGGCATTCTCGCCGCGTTCTTCGTGATCGGCACGGTGCTTTCGCTCGGTATTCCCTCCATGACCGTGCGTACGGCCATCATGGTTCCCATCGCCTGGGCGCTGGTGCAGTCGCTGGAATTGAAACCGCGCAGCCACGGCTCGGCGCTCATCATGCTGACCACCATCGAAATGGCCGTGGTGCCGGGACTCGGACTGCTGTACGGTTCTCTGGATGGTCCGGTGGTCGCCTCAGTATTCGACTTAAAACATCTGCCGCTGAGCTATCTCGCGTACGCGCGCGTGCTCTATTTGCCGGTGTTCGTACTGTGCGCGCTCATCGTGTTCGGCAACCAATGGATGCTGAAGCCCGAAAAGGCGCTCGACACTTCGGCCGAATTCGTGCGCAACAAGCTGCGCGAGCTGGGACCGTTCAAGCGCGACGAGATGATCACGGCGCTGATCGTGCTCTGCTCCATCGTGTTTTGGTCCACCGACCGCTGGCACCATCTGCCGAGCTTCTTCATCGGAATGGTCGGCCTCGCGGTCTTCGCGCTGGCCGGCATCGTCGGGAATTCCGATATCGCGGGCGGCATCTCCTGGACGCTGCTGCTCTTCATGGGCGGCATTTTCAGCCTGCAAAACGTGCTCACCGAATACAAACTCACCGATTGGCTGGCGGGTTACTTCGTCCCCATCACGCAGCGCCTGACATTCAGCGTGGTGGTGGTTCTGCTGGCCGTCGGGATTGCCACGCTCGCCCTCCGTTTCCTCGATCCCAGCGGATTCATCGCCATCGTCGTGACGTTCGTTCCGCTGGTCGACACCACCAGCGCCGCCGGGATTCCGCCCCTGGTCCTGACCGCCGCGCTGCTGATTCCCTCGGTGCCGTTCTGGGCCACGTATCAGAACATCTGGGTCGCGATGGGCGAAGGCATCACGGAAGGCCTCGCGTTCAGCAGCGCCGAGCGCGTGCGCCTGGCGAATTTGTACGCGGTGATTTCGCTGCTCACTGTCGCCGCGTCCATCGGCTATTGGAAGATCATCGGGGCGTTGTAAAATGCGGATCGGATTTGTCGGATTTGGAGAAGCGGCGTACCATATTGCGAAGGGCCTGCGGCAGCCGGGCATTGAATCGATCGCCGCTTTCGAGATCAAAGTCACCGAAAAGGTCCGCGAACGGGCGCGCGAAACCGAAACCAGGCTGGTCGAAAATAACCAGGCGCTCGCCGAGGCCTGCGACATCATGCTATCGGCCGTAACCGCCGATCAAGCCTTATCCGCGGCCGAACAAAACGCGTCGTTCCTCGCCGCGAGTCATCTCTACGCCGATTTGAATTCGGTATCGCCCGGCTTGAAGCAGTTGATCGCGCGGGTGATCGGCGCAACCGGCGCACGCTTCGCCGAAATCGCCATGATGGCTCCCGTCCCGCCCTACGGCCACAAGGTTCCCATGCTCGCGGGCGGCGATGGCGCTCCGCAGTTCGTCGAAAAACTCGCGCCGTTCGGAATTTCGGCCGAGATCGTCTCGCGCGAAGTGGGCGTGGCCGCGGCCACCAAGATGTTCCGCAGCATCATGGTGAAAGGCATAGAAGCGCTGCTCACCGAGTGCGTCCTCGGCGCCACGCGCTACAACGCCGACCAGCGCGTTTTCGCATCGCTGGCCGAAAGTTTTCCCGGCATGGATTGGAAGAATCTGGCCGACTACATGGTGGGCCGCGTGGTGGTGCATGGCGAGCGCCGGGCGCGCGAGATGGAAGAAGTGGCCGCCACGCTGCGCGAGCTCGATATCGAGCCCATCATGGCCGAAGCCATCGTGCGCCGCATGGACTGGAGCGTCGAAGCGGGCCTGAAGCAGTTTTTCGGCGGCGAGGCGCCCAAGTCTTACCGCGAAGTGGTGGAAGCAGCCGCGAAAAAACCGGTTGGAGCCGGCTGACGCTGCGCCGCGTTCGCCGCACGCTTGCTTTCTTCTTCACTGGCGTCGTGGTCTGCCTGGCCGTCGATCTGAAGCCCCAAACCGTAGAGGCTTTTGATCGCTACATTGCCAACACGGATTCGAAAATGCAGTCGCGCTGGAGCGGCGAGCATTTCCTGTGGTTCGACGATTCGCCGGAGCTCCGTTCCCGCTTGCTGGCCGGCGCGGTGATCGCGCAGCCCATCCACGGCAATGGCGTCGTCGCGCTTCCCGGCGGCCTGATTCAGGATTGGGTCGGCGCCATCTTCGTCCCCGACACCACGCTCGCCGAAACCTTGCGCGTGGTCCAGGATTATCCGCAGCACGCCGAAATGTACAAGCCGGACATCGCGGAGGTGAAGGTTCTCTCGCACACCGGAGACGATTATCTGATTCGCACCCGCATCGTGAAATCAAAATTTTTCGTCTCCGACGTGCTCGTGGTGGAGAACGCGATTCATTACGTGACCCTGGACCCCAAGCGCGTCTACAGCCGCTCAGCGAGCCAGCGCGTGGTCGAAATTGCCAATCCCGGCAAGCCGAACGAACACGAGCTGCCTCCGGGCCACGATCGCGGCCTGATGTGGCGCAGCAACGGCTACTGGTTTTTCGCCGAAAGCGATGGCGGTGTTTTCATCACCTGCGAATCCATCACGCTGACACGCGAGATCCCGTTCCTGATGAGCAAAATGCTGGGACCCGTCCTGCATGAGCTTCCGGCGGAGGCGCTGAAAACCAGCCTGGAACAGACTCGCAAAGCGATCGTGAATCAGCCCAAGCTCACCGCGCCCTGAGCGCGTGGTCAGGCTTCCGCTGCCTGCCGCTCGGCCGCGATTTCAACCGGCGCGGGAGGCTCCACGCGAAACTGCTTGCGCGAATACGTCTTGCCTTGCGACTTGCGCGCGCGGAAATACGGCTCCAGGCGTTCGAGCGCCCGCTGCATGCTCGTGATTACGTGCTCGCGCATGGCCGCGGCGGATGCATCGCGATCCCGGCCCACCAGAACTTCCATCAAGTCCTGATGGCGGCGCGACGGCGTTCCATTGAACGAGCGTCCCACGCACAACCAGGTGGTCGAAAGCGCGCGCGTCCTTTCGATGGCGTCGCACAGCGCCGGGCAGCGCGTGCATTCCGCGATCCTGCGATGCAGCTTTTCGTGCAGGTTCAGATAATAGAAGCGATTTCCTTCGGTTTGAGAACGCAGCGCATCCACGCGCGCGCCCAGCCGCAGCAATTCCGACCGTTCCTCCTGCGTCGCCATTTCGGTGAACAGGCGCGCCGCTTCCACTTCCAGCGCTTCCCGCACCAGATAGTGCCCGCGCACGTCTTCGCGGCTGGGAATGCGCACGCGCGTTCCGGCCCGCGGGCGGCTCTCGAGCAATCCTTCAAATTCCAGGCGAAGAAACGCCTCGGAAACGGGCAGAAAACTCATGCCCAGCTCAGCGGCGATTTTGCGGCGCGAAATCACTTGCCCGATGGCTACCTCACCCCGAAGAATTCGCTCCCGGATGATGACGTAGGCCTCGCCGGCCAGATCGGGCGCGCCGGAAGAGCGGTCTTTCATAAATCCCCAATAATCCAGTCCGCAGGCTGTTTAAATCTTACTCATCCTAACACAGGCCCGTATCCTCCAGTACACTCAAGCGAGGCGGCTGGGATGCTCGCCGCCGCACGATTCGCATGAAAAACAATCGCAGCAAAGAATGGTTTCAGGCGCCGGAATACTACGGCTTCGGACGCCGCGCCTGGCTTCGTTCCGAAGGCTTTCCGGCCGACGTATTCGACGGCAAGCCGGTGATCGGCATCTGCAATTCCTGGAGCGAGCTGAACAACTGCAACGCGCATCTGCGCGACGTGGCCGCGGCGGTGAAGCGCGGCGTTTGGGCCGCCGGCGGAGTGCCGCTCGAGTTCCCCACCATCTCGCTCGGCGAAATGTTCATGAAGCCCACCACCATGCTGTATCGCAACCTCATGGCGATGGACGTCGAAGAGTGCATCCGCGCCAATCCCCTGGATGCCGTGGTCTTGCTGTGCGGGTGCGACAAAACCACGCCCGCGCAACTGATGGGCGCCGCCAGCGCCGATATTCCCGCCATCGTGGTGCCCGGCGGTCCCATGCTCGCGGGCCAGTGGCGCGGCCAGAAGCTCGGCTCGGGAACGGACGGCAAAAAGCTCTTCGATCAATTCCGCACCGGCCGCATCACCGAAGAAGAATGGTGCGAGATCGAAGGCTGCATTGCGCGCACCGCGGGCCACTGCACCGTAATGGGAACGGCGTCCACCATGACTAGCCTGGCCGAAGCGCTCGGTATGACGCTGCCGGGATGCGCCAACATTCCCGCGCCGGACTCGCGCCGCATGGCCATCGCGGAACTGAGCGGCCGGGCAGCGGTAGAGTTAATCGAGCGAGACCTGAAGCCCTCACGCATTCTTACGCGAGATGCCTTCGATAATGCCATCACGCTGCTGATGGCGCTCGGCGGGTCGACGAATGCGGTGATCCATTTGATCGCCATTGCCGGACGCCTCGGCATTCCGCTCACGCTGGACGATTTCGATCGGATCTCGCGCCGCACCCCCTGCATCGTGGATGTGAAGCCTTCCGGCGCGTATCTGATGGAAGATTTGTTTCACGCGGGCGGAGTTCCCGCTGTGATGAACCGCATTCAAGATCTACTCAAGCTGGATTGCCTAACGGTGAACGCGAAGACCGTCGGCGAAAATATTCGCGCCGCCCATCCGCTGAACGACACGGTGATTCGCCCGCGCGAGCACGCACTCTTCCCTGAGGGTGGAATCGCGGTGCTGGAAGGAAACCTGGCGCCCAATGGTGCGCTCATCAAGCGCTTACGTCTTCGAGACTCGCGATCAGATGCTGGCGCAAATCGATCGCGACGACCTTCCCGTGAATCGCGACACCGTGCTTGTGATGCGAAATTGCGGCCCCAAGGGCGCGCCGGGTTTTCCGGAATGGGGCCACATTCCGATGCCGAAGAAACTGCTGAACGAGGGCGTCACCGATATGGTCCGCATCTCGGATGCGCGCATGAGCGGAACATCGTACGGGACCGTTGTTTTGCACGTCGCGCCGGAATCCGCCGTCGGCGGGCCGCTGGCCTTAGTTCAAACCGGTGACCAAGTTTTGCTCGATGTCGCCGCACGCAAGCTCGAACTATTGGTGCCTGCCGAGGAATTGGACGCCCGGGCGCTCAAATTCGCACCGCCGCCACGCCATTATGACCGCGGCTACGGGCGTCTGTTCCTCGATCACGTTACACAGGCCGATCAGGGCTGTGATTTTGATTTTCTCAGCCCCGGTTATCGTTAGCCCTACTGACCGTACGTGCGCGTGGCGACGATGGTAGTCTTGTTCTCGGTCACCACGTACTTGCTCGGCCGGTCGGCGTGCTTGCGGCTGTGCGTTTTCACCGGCGGCGACTGGGTCCGCAATGCGATCCGCGCGTTCTCCGATAAATGTCCCTGCTCCTGCCCCGGCGCGACCGGCTGGTAGGTGTAGGTAAGACTCTGGGCCATCAAAAATCCGCCGGCACATATAAATCCGATAAGAAGCTTTTTCATGTTCATACCTCCGCCCGTGAGATGTGCAATTGATCGGCCAAGGTCACATAGATACACTCTGTCACCGATACATCACTATTTTTGGAGCGGCGCCCTCGCCTTCCACCGCAATTTTAGTAAGCTGTTAGAGCTGGATTTTCTACATGAAAGCCTTGATCCATTCCCTATTGATGGCGCTCTTGTTCGCCGCCGTCCCTATCACGCTCTCTGCACAGTGGCCGTCCTATCCTTCACCCAACGTTCCAAAACTTCCCGACGGCAAGCCGAACATGGATGGCCCGACGCCGCGCACCGCCGACGGCAAGCCCGACCTTTCGGGCATTTGGGATTTCGTGGATGCGTTTCGAGGGCAGCGGCGCGGCGGGGCCGCAGGTGTGGTCGCCGGTTCGGGAACGCCGCCAGTGCCGGCTCCAGGGGCCGCAGCCTCCAACACAAGTAGTGCCCCTCCTCGCCCGCCTGGACCGCCTCCCGCTGGTGGCACCGGTCTTGGTCCGCGCCCCTTCGGACCGAATCAATTTTTCGATATCGGCGCCACGCTGAAGGGCGGACTCCCGTTCACTCCCTGGGCGCTCGCGCTGCGCAACGAACGCAAGGGCCAAAACAACAAAGACAATCCCGACGCGCACTGCCTGCCCCTCGGACTGATGCAGTTGCACACGCACCCGCAGCCGCGCAAGATCATCCAGACTCCCAGCCTGATCGTGATCCTGTATGAAGCGCAGGGCGGCGTGCGGCAGATTTTTCTCGATGGCCGTTCATTGCCCAACAACGATCCCGATCCCTGGTGGTACGGTTATTCGATCGGCCATTGGGAGGGCGACACGCTGGTGGTCGAAACCACCGGCTTCCGCGACGACGTGTGGCTGGATGTGGAGGGCAGCCCCTTGACCCACACCGGCAAAATGACCGAACGTTTCCGCCGCCCGAGCTTCGGGCATCTGGAGATGGAAATCACGGTCGAAGATCCCAAAGCGTACACCAAGCCCTGGACCGTCAAGATCACCGACCGCCTGATGCTGAACACGGAACTGATCGAGTTCATCTGCAACGAAAACGAAAAGTCTGACGCCCACCTGGTGGGCAACTGATTTCATGACAGATGAACAGCGGAAATCGGTAGCGCTCGAATATCTGAAGGCTCTGGACGCGGGCGGCGTCACCTCCACCGGCGCCTCCATCTTCGACCTCTTCGCGCCCGAGGCTCAGGTTTATTTCCCCAAGTGGGGTGTCGCCAAAGGCCGCCCCGAGATCGAGAAGCTGTTCGGCGACCTGGGCGGCAAGCTGAAATCGATCACCCATCACTACGCGACTTTGAACTGGGTCTTCTCCGGCGGCGACACCATTGTTTGCGAAGGCACCAGCCACGGCCAGCACGCCGATGGTCCCTGGCGCGCCGGCGATCCCGATTGGGGCGCTGGACGCTGGTGCGACGTGTTCGAGATTCGCGGCGGCTTGATCCAGCGCTGCTTCATCTACCTGGATCCGGATTACGCGGGCCAAGACACCAGCCGCTATCCCTGGATTAAGAAATGATGGCGGCGAAGCGATGACCAAAGCAGAGGTGCGCGCGAGGATTGTGGAGCTCGCCATCATACCCGCGGTGCGCGCGGCAACCGCGGACGATGCGCTCTTCGCCGCCGAGGCAGTCTCCAAAGGCGGCCTCCCGATCGTCGAACTGACGATGACCGTCCCCAACGCCATGGAGCTGATCGCGCAGCTGGTGAAGAAACATCCCCGGATGGTAGTGGGCGCGGGAACGGTTTTGGACATCGATACCGCAAAGGCGTGTCTCGCGGCCGGCGCGAAATTCATTACCAGTCCCGGGCTCGACTTGGCCATCGTCGATTTCACCGTCCAGGCCGGCGTGATCTCGATGCCTGGCGCCTTGACTCCGAGTGAAGTGATTGCGGCCCACAAAGCGGGCGCGGACTTCGTCAAAATTTTTCCATGCTCGCAACTGGGCGGCGTGGATTACCTGCACGCCTTGAAGGGCCCGTTTCCGAATGTGTCGTTTGTGGCCGCGGGAGGCGTGAATCAGCAGAGCGCCGGCAAGTATCTCGCCGCGGGCGCGGTCGCCGTGGGCATTGGGGCCGATCTGATTCCTCCACGCGCCATCGCCAGCCGCGAGGCCGACTGGATTCAGGAGCTCGCGCGCCGCTACGTGCACACAGTGAAGTACGTGCGCCAGCCGGAATGATCAGGCCGCGCCTGGATCGTCGGCGACAAATTCCTCGATACTGCGGATTTTGCCCCCGCTGAAGGAAAACCATTGCACGCCGCGCTTGCTATACGTCTCGCCGCTCGCTTTGTAGACGCCGCTCTCCCGCAGCAGCACCGCGATGCGATCGCCGGCCGCGATCATGCCCTCGATCTGCGGCTTCTGCTCGGCCAGCATTCCGAAGTTCTTCCGCGCGGCAGCCACCACTGCGTCCCGTCCGTGCCATGCGCCATCCATCGCGCCCATTCCGCGAACGCTCAGGTGCACGTCGTCGGTCACCCACTTGCCGAACTCTTCGTAATCTCCGCGCAGGATGGCGTCGAACGCGGCGTGCAGAACTGTCTGAGGCGCCGCGGCGTCAGCGGTTGCCGCGCTGCGGGTTGCCGACAGAAATTTGTCCGTATATTCTCGAACCATTTGCACAGAATAACCCAATCCCGCTAGCCGTTGGCGATCAAATCCAGAAGCTGCTGTTCATCGACGATCTGAATT
>Ga0335074_10013861_pt1 | contig 11324 bp, 6 predicted proteins | sample Lox_Sample_23_FD_206715 | JGI IMG/M metagenome (GOLD analysis project Ga0335074, IMG submission 206715) | Soil microbial communities from Loxahatchee National Wildlife Refuge, Florida, United States - Lox_Sample_2.3 | ecosystem: Environmental > Terrestrial > Soil > Wetlands | place: USA: Florida...
GTTGGCACGCAGCGCGGCATCGATCAAGGCGCTGGTTTGCTTCTGCATGTCTCCGCTGGGGAAGCCGGGGGACATCAGCACCAACATGCGCCGGCCGGGTGCGCCCGCCAGGTGGCGGATGACAATGCCCATGGCCTCCAGGTCGGTGGTGTATTGATAGCGGGTTTGCTCCCACTCGGTCCGTGCGGCGAGATCGATGTTGGTCCGCTGCCAGGCCACGCATTGCGGTGTAGGAGGAGAGGAACAGTTGCAATGGATGGCTTCGGCAAGTGCGGCGCTTTCCACCGCAGGATCCAGATGCCGTGGAATCACGTAGCCCGCGTAGGAATCGAGCGTCGGGCACGAGGTGGCGGCGCTCACGCCGCTCAGCGGATGCGGCCGAAGGCGCGCGATGGCGGCCAGCAGCAGATCGCGGTTGCGGGTGAAATCCACCGAGGTGGTTCCCGAGGAGGTGAAAATCCCCACCAGGTCGTTGGGCTGCAGATTGTTCGTCACCAACCGCGCGGCCGCTTCGGCGGACTTATGCACGCCGAGCATGGAAGCGTGCCCGTCATCGAAAAACAGGGCAATGGTTCGCGGTTCGGGCGGCGGCGCGGTTACCGGCGTCATGGACGGTTTGGCCGCACTGGCCGGCGCGGACCCTCCGGCCGGTTGCCTGGTTTCCTCGGAGAAGAAGGTGATCTCGCGCGGCTGTTTGTTGTCCAGCACTTCGAAATCGGAGGCGTGCAGGCCGCCCACCAGATGGCCCTGGCGATCGCGCACGGTGGCGGCCAGCTCCACCAGGCTGGCATCGGCGGAAATGACCAGGCCCGGCGGAAACCAAGCCGCGCTGCGGATGCGCACCTCGGGCGGAGCTTGGGCGACGGCAGGCGCGAGCGCGCAGCAGAGGGCGGCGAGCAGCGGCGTAGTCCCGTTCCGGCGCTGGGCGATGACGCGGTCCCCCTTGGGACTCAGGATACCTTAGCTCTCGCGCAGCCGGGCGGCTTGGGTGATCAGGTAATTGCGCTCCGGCAGGCTGGTCGCGAGCGCAGCGGCGGCCTGGTAATTCGCGATGGCAGCCTGGCGGTCTCCGGCCAGCTCCAGCAGGTGGGCGCGCACGGCGGGCAGGCGATGATGGCCGCGAAGGCGTTCATCGGCATCCAGGGCGGTGAGCAGTTCCAGGCCGGTGGCTGGACCGTGCACCATGGCCGCGGCAATGGCGTGGTTCAACACCACCATGGGATTGCCGGACATGCGCTTTAGCAGATCGTAGAGCGCCAGGATCTGCGGCCAATCGGTGTCTTCCACGCGCGGCGCTTCGTCGTGCAGGGCGGCGATGGCGGCCTGCAACTGGTAAGCGCCCACCGCGCCTTTGGAAAGCGCGGCCGTGAGCACCGCGGTGCCCTCGGAAATTTCCTGGCGATCCCACAACGAGCGATCCTGTTGCGTGAGCGGGATCAGTTCGCCGGCGGGGCCGGTTCGCGCGGTACGGCGGGCATCGGTCAGCAGCATCAGCGCCAGCAGGCCGGCGGCTTCGGCGTCCTCCGGCAGCGAGCGGTATACCGCGCGCGCCAGCCGGATGGCTTCGCTGGAGAGCTCCGGCCGGTGCAATTGCGAACCGGCCGTGGAGGTATAGCCTTCGTTGAAGATTAGATAGAGTACATGCAGCACGGTGCGGAGGCGCCCGGCGCGCTCCTCGTGCGAGGGCAATTGAAAGGGCACGCCGGAGGTCTTGATGCTGTGCTTGGCGCGGCTGATGCGCTGCGCCATAGTGGCCTCTGGCACCAGGAACGCGTGGGCAATTTCGGCCGTGGTCAGGCCGCCGACGGCGCGTAGCGTGAGGGCGATGGCCGAAGAGGAGGTAAGCGCCGGATGGCAGCACATGAACAGCAGGATGAGGGTGTCGTCCTCGCCGGTTTCGGGTTCCAGGCCGGGTGCGGGGGTGGTTGCATCGATGTCGATGGCCGCGGCGGTTTCGCGGCGGCGGCGGGCGATCTCGCTGCGCACGTGATCGGTCATGCGGCGCGAGGCCACCTGAATTAGCCAGGCGCGCGGATGTTCCGGGACGCCTTCGCCCGGCCATTGGAAAGCGGCGGCTACCAGCGCTTCCTGAACGGCATCTTCCGCGGCGGCGAAATCGCGGTAGCGGCGGATCACCGCGCCGAGTACCTGCGGCGCAAGGTCGCGCAAGAGGTGTTCGGCGCGGGCATCCAGGACCTGGGGCGTCACAGGAATTCTTCGGGCGGGCCGCTCAACACCTGGCGGACTTCAATCGGCATGTTCATGGGAGCGCCGCCAGGCCCGGGAGCGGCCGATGCCCTGGCGGCCAAAGCGTAGGCTTGCTCGGCGTTCTCCACTTCCACAATCCAATAGCCCGCCAGAAATTCCTTGGATTCCGGGAAAACGCCGTCGGTGATCGGCTGCCCATCATTGCCGGCGCGCACGATCTTGGCTTCGTGGGGATTGGCAAGGCCCTCGGCTGAAATTAACCCGCCGGCGGCGCGCAGGGCCTTGTTGAAACTGTGCATGAACGCGATGTGCGCCTGGATGTCTTTCTTGGGCCACGCGCCAAATGAGTCGTAACCCGTGCTCGGGCAATGCATCATTAAGATGTATTTCATGTCGTTTGCTCCTTTCGATTCTCGCACCGTGGTGCGTTTTCATAGGTGAGTCGGAGCACACGGCGGGATTTCGACGTGCGGCGGAAAAATTCCGGGGCTATTGGTTGAAGACGATGCGCGGGCCGGAGCCGGGTGTGGCAGCGGTGTAAGTCACTTCCATGCCGGGAGTGGCGGCCAGCGAGCGCAGATCGGCATCCGAGATAGGCGCGGTCCCATCATCGGGCACGAAATCGCCCGCCACGGGATCGTACAGGTAGCTCATCACGCGGCTGCCCGAAACCACCTGCGCCACCAGGTCGCATTCCATAGTGGCGCCGCCCAGGGATAGCGAGACGAACGGCATGGAAGCGCGCTGGATCAGCAGATCGATGCGTCCCCCCGCGCCAGCCGAGTTATAAGAAGTCAGCGTCACCTGCTGGCCGACAACGGGCGCCAGGTCGCTATCGAAGGCCAGCAGGTATTGCTCCACATCGCGTCGGGTGCCATCGGTATTGTTTTGCGGGAAGCCGGAATTGGCGGTCGGCTTGAAGACGGCGGCGGTGAGGAAGCGGAAGAGCGTGTCTACAGAGCCATCGCCGGTAAAGCCGAAGCCGCGAACCTGGTCGCCGGTAGGGCCGCTATCGGGCGCCAGGAACTGACTTACCGCCGGTGTTCCGAACATTCCGATCTTGGCGTAGACGTTGCGCAGGTGCGGAATCTTGACGATCTGCGTCATCCCCTCGAAGCTCTGGTTGCGGCTGGTGCCGAAGAAGCCCTGCGAAGCGTCCAGCGTGTGGCAGCCGTTACAGGTGAAAGACGACGGGCCCAGTACCGCATTCAGCAGCGGGGAGTTGATGCCGTCGGCGGGGCGAGTGCCGGAAAAGAAGGATTGCCCGCGCTTTTGCGAGGGGGTCAGCGAATTATCCAGGTTGCGGACGGGATTGGGCGGCGGCAGCACTTGTAACTGGAAATCGGCAAAAGCTTGCATTTGCGCGGGCGAAGGTTGGTTAGGGCTCCCAACCAAGGTCTGGAAGGCCACAATGAAGTTCAGAAAGGACAGGTTCGAATCGAAGGGATCGGTGCCGAATTGGCCGGTGGAGCGGTCGCCGCGCCAGTGCATGGCGCCGGAATTGCGCAGGCCACGCAGCGTCTGGGTGGTGAACGGCCCTTTCATGGGGTGGAAATCCGCCGGCACGCCGGTGCCATTAATCGGCGTCGCTACGCCAGTCTGGCCGGTGGCCAATAAGATGCTCAATAAGCCGCTGAAGTTGATCGGAATGGGACTCTTCGTCACGGAGTTATCCGGATCGCCTAAGTCCCAGGCCAGGTCGTCCATATCTCCGAATATGTGGCAGCTTGAGCAGGATGCTTCTCCGTTGCCGGAGAAAGTGGTGGCGTCGTAGAGCATCGGGCGGCCCTGCGTCACGGAGGCGGGCTCGGGATTGGGTAGCGGCAGGCCCCCGGTTTCCTGGCCGGAAGAGAGGTTAACCACCTTCACGGCGTCATCGAAGCGCGTCAGGGTGTAGAGCAGGCCGCGGGGCTCATCCAGCACCACGCCGCACGGGCCGCCGCCGCTGACGGTAATGTAGTTGGCGCTGGCGGCAACCGGGTCGAACGTGTCGTCTTCCAGCGAAGCGGTATCAAATACACCGATCTTACTCGATCCGAAGGCCGCCACATATAAGGTCTTGCCATCCGCAGTTACCGCCAGGTCCACCGGAGTAGCCAGGCTGTATTGTTTAACGGTGGGGTCGTAACCCGGCGACCCCGCCAGCAGGCTGTAGTTGATCTGCTTGTTCAGGTGGCGCGGGGCCACCGTGCCGCCTGAAATCACGGTGATGCGGGCTTCCGCCAGGTGCCCCTGTACGGTGTGTCCGGCGTAGATACCAGGGCCTTCGAAACGCACGTTGTTGACGGCATCGGTATTGGACACGTATAAGTTGCCCGAGGTGGGATTTACCGCCATGTTGAACAGGGTCGTGCCCACGTGAGCATACGCGGCGGTCTGGGTGAGGCTGTTGGCGTCCACCGAAAATACGTCGGTATCGGGCAGCGAAAAGCGCACGGAGTTATCCCAGACGCGCTGTAACTCATCCTCCCAGTGGTTATCCGCGTTGTTGTATTTAACGATCAGGCCCACTTCCGGAGCCGGCTCGCCCGCGGCATCCGTTGCCGGGCCGGGATTGCCGCCGGGGCTCGTGGTGCCGTCGGGCAGCCTGCAGGGAACGCTGGGCTGAAAGCCAGGGCATACCCGGAGTTGGTGCACCGTGGTGGTCTGATTGCCGGTCTTGAAACCGGCCACATAAACCGTGTTCTGATCGGGGCTGACGGCCAGGGCGCGCGGCGTGTCGGTAAAGAAATTGAGGATCGCGAGCGGCGTGCCGCCCATGGTGGCGCCCGGATTGGCCGGGTCGAATACCCAGACATCGGCGCGGGGAATGCCGGGCGTGGTCAGTTGCGGGTCGCCCGCGCCGGGCACGTTGGCAATCGAAGGGTCGGTAAGCTGCTGGCCGCGATGCGCCGTGGCGATGAACGCGCGCTGGGGAGAACCGGCGAAGACGATGTCGCGCGGCTCATCGCCCACCAGCAGCGTGCGGACCACGTGCGGCGTGCCGCTGAGATTGACTACGCTGACGCTGTCGGAGAGCAGATTGGTGACCCAGACCTCGGTGTTGCTGCGCGCCGCCACGGCCACCGGCTCCAGTCCCACGCGCACGCTGGCCTTCCACGTGGGAGAGCCGGAGGTCAGATCGAAAATTTCCAAAGTGCCATTGGGGGTATCGGCGGCAAACAGCGTGTTGCGGTCCGGCGAGATTGCCAGCGGCCGCACCGGTCCGCTTTCGAACTCCACGAACGGCGGGCCGGTAGATGCGGCGGAAACCACATGCCGGGCAAAGAATGGGCGGCCGGCCAGCGCCAAACCCAGAAGCGCCGCCAAGGCCAGAAGCCAGCGGATCATCGCTCGATCTTACCGCGAAGAACGCACGTCAGATACAGACCTCAGTACCGGGTCGGGCGCATCCTGCCGTAGAATACCCAGGTGGGCCTTCGTATTTGCACTCTGGCGGTTGCCGCGGCGGTCTGGATACCCCTGTCTGCCGGGGGCGCATCCCTGGACAGCCTGATTCGCCGGACCGGCCCGATTCAAGCGGAAACCATCGAACTGCGCGGCCTCGACACCGCCCACCAGTACAGCCTTCTGTACTCGCTGGGATCGCCGGGCGCCATGACCGCCGGCGCGCGGGTGGAGTTGGAATTGCGCCAGGGCCGCGTGGTGCTGGCCTCCAAAACGTTGCACACGGGCGATCCGGATTATTACACACAGTTCCGCGTGCCGCGCGCGGGAACCGCGACGCTGGCCGTGCGGACCGGCCGACTGGCCGGTAACTACACCCTGCAGGTGAACCGCTGGCCGTTGACCGCCACCGTGAAAAGCCTGCCCGACCGGCAATGGCAGGACGCTCAGCCGATCGCCTTGGGCACCGCGGTGTTTGCCTCGGGTGACGAGGAAGAATATATTCCCCTGCCGGGCACGCCCCGCAAGGAAATAGCCGACCGCAAGGGCCCTGCCGACTGGTACCGGTTCGATTTCGATGGCCCGCCCAAGCTGGTCTTCTTCCAGGTCGAGCTGACCGACCGCGACCAGATTCCAGTGGATGTGCGCGTCTTCCGGTTAGCCGGCGGCAAGCTGGACGAGTATTTTGAAGGCGAGGACCCGGTTACTTTGCCGCATGAAGTCCAGGCGCTTCCGGGAAACGCATTTACACCCCGCATTCTGAAAGAGAAAGGCACTTACTATGTTGCGGTGCGGGCTGACTATCCGGCCTACCGGCTGCGCACCCGCGTATACGACCCGCCGCCTTACCTCGATCCGCGCGTGGCCGTGCGTACGGCGCTCGATTACATCCTGGCGGCGGGCGATTCCTGGCACGTCAACACGCCGCGCCGCGGAGGGATATTCGACCGCGTGGATAGCGTCCACCAGGAAACCTCGCTGTGTGTGGGCTGCCACACCACGCATTTTCCTTTGCGCGCGGCGCTGTATGCGGCGCGCAACGGTTACCCGGTACACCAGCGGGAGCAGCTTCAGTTTCTGATCGAGCGATTCTATAACAACCCGCGGCCGTTCTACGGATTCGAGCAGGAAGGCGCCGTGTGGGCGCGGGTGATTTCGGCGCCGGCCAACGTGCTGGGGCGCATGGCCCACCTGGTGGACCTCTTCGAGCAGCAGATTTCGGGCGAGCCTCGCGCCGGCTACCGCGAGGGCATCGCGCGCTATCTGGACTTATACTACGCCGGCCGGGATAAGTTGCCGGGCGATGAAACCAACGGCAACACCCCCATTGTGAGCGCGCACGAAATTGCCTGGTACGCCTGGACGGTTACCAAAGATCCGCGGATGGCCGATTTTATCGCCGCGGGCGAGGTCAAGAATATGATTGACCTCTGCTACCAGACCCAGGCGCTGGCGGATATCGACCCGGTGCGCTACCACGCGCAGATTCAGAAGAACGCCGGGCGGATTCTGTCCCTGCAGCGTCCGGATGGCCAATGGTCCATGAAGTTCGAGGCCAATCAGCCGGAAGTGGAATTTCAGACCGGCCACGCGCTGTGGGCATTGCAGGCGGCCGGGATTCCGGTGGACAACCCGCAGGTTGCCAAGGCCATCGCGTACCTGATGAAGCGGCAGCAGGCGTTCGGCGGATGGATGGACCCGTTGCAGTCGTTTGAGAACTTTCGCACGCCCTTCCGAGAAACCCAGATGGCCATTCTGGCGCTGAGCGCCTATTACCCCATCGCCGGCCGTGCCAAGGGCTGGAACTCGCCTAGAATGGACTCGCTGGCCAGCGACCCGGCCGTGCTGCTGCAGCAACTCGACCAGGTGTGGGATCCGCCATCGCCCCAGGTGTTGCGGCAAATCCAGCAGGCTGCGCAATCGCCCGACGCCCTTATCCGGCAGGCCGCGGTGGTGGCGCTGGGGCGGGTGGGGCGGCCGGGAACGGTCTCTCCTAAGCTGTTAGGCGACCCCAGCAAAATGGTGCAGCGCGCGGCGGCATGGGCCTTGCGCCAATGCTACAGCCGGCACGCGGATGCGCCGGCCGGCGAGCTGGTGGCAGCGCTTTCGGCGTCCGATGACCGCACACGCTGGGGCGCCACGCGCGTCTTCGCCCAGCATTTCGCCGCGCTGGCGCGCCGCCCGGAATTCGCCCCGCCGCTGCTGCGCCTGGTGGAAGACCCCGCGGTGGCCGTCCGCATGAATGCGGTCAAGGCAGTGTGGCAGTTTTGGTTCTGGTCGGCCGACCTGCCGGTGAAGAACCGCATCGAAGATACTGTCTTATCGGCCATGGCGCAGCCGCAGCCCGAGTGGGTGGAGGCTAACCTGCGCGCTGCCATTTACAACCTGGCGGACGAGAACATCCGCTATCTGTATAACAATTGGGTAGCGCTGTTAGGCCAGCCGGCTGATCGCGAGCGGGCCATTCGCGGGCGGCTGGCCGTGGAAGCACGGCTGGCGGGTAAGTTCAGCTCGATTTTGGAAACCGGCGCGGACTCGCAGAAGAAAGAGTTACTCAGGGCACTTACCGAATATCCGCTGCGCCGCGGCGATGTCTACGATCCGGAGGCCGACCTGGATACCAAGCCGGCCGCTCCCATTTACAACCGCATCGGGAACGACATCGAGCAGATTGCCTTCTTCGGCGAGAGCGCCGACCGGATGGCGGCCGCCATCGCACCCCTGCTCCATTCGCCGGATCCGGAGACGCGGCGCCTGGCCGCCAAGGCGGTCCTGCTGGTGCGCGAAACCCGTTTTGCCGATGTGAACCGGATCGCCGGACCTCCCGGGCCGGCGGTGAAGCAGTTGGTGGCCGCCGTAGACGCCATGCCCGATGAGGCCGATGTGGCGCACATCCTGCATCCTCCGCCGCCGGCCATGCGGGGCGCGGCAGGCGGAACGCGGGCCGCCGGACAGCGCCCGCAGGTCAAACTGGACGAGGCGTTTTTCCGCGGCTATGTGGAGCCGATTCTCGAAAAGCGCGGCAAGGATGGCTATGCCTGCGTCCACTGCCACGCTACCCACACGATCTTCGATGGCACCTGGGCGACGGTGATGCACGTGGTGGATACGGCCGACCCGGAAAACAGCCTGATCCTGCGCAAGCCGACTTCCAGCTCCGAAACCGAAGGTGTGGCCGGCTCCACCACCCTGTCCCACGGCGGCGGCGTCCGTTTCACCAAAGACTCGCCGGAGTACGCCACCATCCTGGCTTGGATCAAGGGCGCCAAGGAATAGGTCCGCGAACCGGCAGGCGCGCCAGGTAGCGCCCGTACCGCGCAAAACCTGCCTGGCAGGAGATTCCTGATGAACCGGCTACGGCCGCAGAAACATTTCTCCGCAAACGGCATCCCAGTCCGCTTCGGGATAGCTCGCGGCGATGTCGGCCACCGGTACGCCGCCATCGGCCAGCGCGGGTGCGGCGCCTTCCGCCGTCAGCGCCAGTTGCAGACGCTCCATCTCGCGCAGCAGCCACGGCCGGATCTCCGAGCCGCGCAGCAGATGGCGGAAAGCCAGCTCATTGGCGGCCGCCGGCCTTACCCGCAGGCACCAGGCGCCATCCAGGCTGCCGGTCTCCACTACTTCGCCATCCACCGGCGCCAGCACCGCAATATCGGCGTCGCGCTTGCACACGTGGAAGGCTGTGCCATTGGTTTGGATGCGCGTCCCCAGCGGGGGAAAGCGCACCGCATCGGGCGCGCCCAACAAGCGCCGCCCCAGGTCGTCCAGGCCGATCGTCACGGTGCCGTCCTTCTCCGGGCGCGCCCAGGTGTGGCCGCGGTGATAGAAGCGGTCCAGCGGGAACGCCATGCCGAAAATCTCCTCTTCGGCATCCTTAGGGCTGTCCGTGCCGCCGGCCAGTGGGTGCCGCGCAATCAGCCCGGCATGCGTCTGGCACTCCCTGCAGTCGAATGCATTGGGGCATTCGCGGTGTTTGAATTCGCCCGTCAGGACGTGGCGGCAGACCCGGTCCGCCGCGGGCAGGTCCTGAAAATCGGAGTGCCACCGGATGCTCTCCGCCCGGTGCGCCGCCAGGTCGCGGCGGGTGCGCAGCGCCGCCCGAATCACGGTAGCCGCCACCACCACCAGCACGGTATAAAACGCCCCCATGAAAATCAGGGTTGCGGGGTTCCAATGAAATCCGTAGTTCCAGGGCAACATATCAATACCTCCCTACCAGATGGGCGCTTTCGGCGTCTTCCTCGACGGAGGGTTGCGCCGCCTCAATCTTCAATTCCCGCTCCTCCGGGAAGAGCCTCAAATAACGAAAGGAGAATGAGTACACCAACACCCCGTACGCCACCACCGCCAGAAACGTGCCGGTTTCCTGCCAGCTCGGAAAGTAGGAGACGAACTGGTCGAAGGACAAGGTGGGCACCGCCAGCGTCTGCACGGTCATCACGAACCGGTTCAGCGCCACGCCGAAACAGGCCATGGCCGCCGCCGAAACCAGCCACGCGCGCCGGGCGCGCAGCCTGGGCACCAGCAGGATCAGCGCCGGGACCATCCCGAACAGAACGATCTCGGCAAACAGAATCCACGTGCCGAACGGCCGCCAACTGTAGTACTGCGCGGCCGGGAATCCGATTTCCGGTGACGTGCGGTTGATCCACACCAGCGTGTCGAGGGTCTTGGCCAACACGTAAACCGCCAGCAGCAGGCCGGAGATGCGTCCCAGCAATTCCAGCGCCTGCGGCCGCACCAGTTTCTTGCGTGAAATTTTCTCCACCAGGTGCGTGGTCAGCACCATGAAACTCGGCCCTACCGCGGCGGCCGAAAGGATGAACAGGAAGAAGGTGGAGGGCCACACCGCCAGGCCTTCGCGGAAGGCAAACGGCCGTCCGCGCAACACGCCATACAATCCGCCCAGCGACCCCTGGTGGAAGAACGAAAGGAACGTCCCCACGCCGGCCAGCACGTACACCAGCTTGTGCAGCTCGAACTCGAACACCAGGCACCGCGGCACCTCGCGCAGCTTGCGGTTCTTCAGCACGATGGGCAGATACTCGATCATCAGCACCGTCAGGTAACAACTGATGCAGAAGGTGACTTCGGTCAGCATCGAGTGCACGTTGGGATACCAGAAGGTGAACCAGAAGCGCAGCGGCTGGCCCACGTCCACCGCCAGCACCGCGATGGCGCCCGAGTAGCAGACCAGGCCGATCACCACGGCGCTGTTGATCACGGCTTTCAGCTCATCCAGCTTCAAGATGTAAACCAGAAAGCCGGTGAAGAAGGCGCCCGCGCCCAGGGCGATCACGGTGAGGTCCAGAAAGATCCACAGGCCGAAGGCGAAGCGGTTGTCCATGTTGGTCTGGTTCAGGCCCTTCACCAGGCACAGCCCGGCGGAGTATAGCCCGAAGGCCAGCAGCGCGGCCCACGGCGCAATCCATAACAGAAATCGCCCGCTGGAGCAACGCTTCACGCCGCGCGCGATGAATTCCTTATCCACGGTCGTTCTCCTTTCCGCGCGGCTCGGCGGCCGCTATCCCACCGGGCCGCGGCGCGTAAGCGATTTGCCGCACCCAGTCGCGCTTGGAGTGGTAGTAGATCTTCGGATCGGTGCCCAGCTTTTCCAGCAGCCGGAAACTGCCGGCGTCGCGGCTGTCGGCGGCTACTTCGCTCGTGGAATCGTTCAGATCGCCGAAGCGGATGGCACCCGCCGGGCAAGCTTCCACGCAGGCAGGCAC
>Ga0335074_10013862_pt1 | contig 11323 bp, 5 predicted proteins | sample Lox_Sample_23_FD_206715 | JGI IMG/M metagenome (GOLD analysis project Ga0335074, IMG submission 206715) | Soil microbial communities from Loxahatchee National Wildlife Refuge, Florida, United States - Lox_Sample_2.3 | ecosystem: Environmental > Terrestrial > Soil > Wetlands | place: USA: Florida...
GGCAAAGCGTGTGTCAGGTGGTTTTCATACCCAATTCGCTAGTAGTCCTCTGTTCGCTGAGGCCACGCTCCACTGTCACCCGACGCGCGCCGGCGCGACCATGCACCTACAACGCTCCAGCTGACTCAATCTTAGCTCTGATCATACGATCAGGTTCCCAGCCTGCACTGCGGGTGCTCTATGACTTCATCTAACCTTAGTTTTCTAGTTGGAACAGTTAGACATTTAACATCCGTTTAATTGACGCAAGTTGAAACAAAGGTCTGTTTAAATAATTTAACCAAAACAGAGGTTCGTTTCAGTTTCAATTATTTTATGTCCATCTTGGGATCCCGGTTCTGTGAGTGACATCCGGCAGCGGAAGAGGCTGACAGGAAAAAGTTGTGGAGTACCGGTCACGGCCAAATATTTTTCCAAATGGTCCCGTGCAGAATTCGCTGTAACCCACCTGACGAGAGTGGCGCCCGTTAAATTATAGCAATACGGAAGTGCGTCTGAAAAGTTTCTTGTTCGCCGCCTTCGGAGCGAATAGTGGTGCTGTTGGCGCACATCTCGCTAATTCAATCGCTAAATACGTTGTATGGTCACCTGGGAATGGCCGATTTTAGGCCATGATACAAAATTCTACTTGGCAGGATTAAAGGTGGCTAGCAAGAACTTTTGAGATGCACCTCCGTACTGTAACCTGAAAATTCTTTTTAGCCTTTGCTGCTGTGCCCACTGCAAGCCAGTTGCAAGACTTTTGCCGCGACCTCCGTACGACCGGCTATCTTTAATCCATATTCGGGACTCCCTCGGCAACTTTTTCTCAGCCTTCGTCGCGATGCAGGGCTTCATGGGCCCGATAATGAAGACCGCAAGAACGCCAAGGAAACCTTCGCAAAACTCATGCTAATGTCTCCGGTGGTACCTCTTTCATATCTATCCTTTCCAAATCTCCAGTTTCCTGGTTCTGTAAAGTCCATTCCATCGGCCAGATGGCCATCTCAACGCCAGAAGATTTTATTCTACACGCCTAAACTTAAAACATCTGGATTTTCTGGTCATATCAGACATTTTCGACTTTAAGGGACAATGTTAGCAAATATACCATCGAGTCAAACGGCCATCGTTGGGCTTCCTGGCGGCGCGCTGGGCATCTCGCAAGATGTACCTCTCCCAGAGCTTGAGGACGATATGATCATGGTCAAGAACGTTGCCGTTGCGCTCAATCCTGTTGACACCAAGATGACCGGGCATCTCGCATGTCCAGGAGCGATATCAGGTACGGACTTTGCAGGCACAGTCGTGGCCATTGGCTCCAATGTCCAGACGCCGACGCCGGTGGCAATCGGCGACCGGATATGCGGCGCAGTGCAAGGAATGCATTGCTTGACCCCAAGGGTGGGAGCATTTGCTCAATACGTCGGAGCAACTGGCTTTGTGATGATGAAGATTCCAGAAGAGATGTCGTTCGAAGAAGGGGCTACTCTGGGTAGTGGAATTGGGACGATTGGGCTCGCGCTGTTCCGATCACTTGACGTACCTGGCTACCCACTTAAACCGGCGGTCAAGCCAAGAGAGGTGCTCGTGTACGGAGGTAGCACGTCTACGGGGACTCTGGCTATCCAGCTTCTTAAATTGTATGCGAGACGAATAGATGGTAAAAGAAGTGAAGACTGAGCCAGACTGACTGACAGATGACTCAGATCCGGCCTCAGACCGATCGCGACGTGCTCGCCGAAGAATTTCGAGCTTGTGAAGTCTTATGGCGCAGAGGCGGTTTTCGACTATCACTCACTCACCTGTGCTGCCGACATTAGGGCTTACACCAAGAATTCCTTGAAATATGTGCTGGATTGCATCTCGGAGCCGGAAACAATGCAGTTCTGCTACGCCTGCATAGGAAGAGCTGGTGGGAAATATACCAGTCTTGAGCCATACGCTGAGTTTCTTCACACTAGGCCAACAGTGAAGCCTGACTGGGTACTGGGCCCGATGATTCTGGGTAAACCCATCGGGTGGAGGCCTCCATTCAAACGCGACGGAGATGCTGAAGTACGTGAGTTCGCAATGAAGTGGTTCAAGGTGGCGCAGCAGCTCTTAGATGAAGGCAAGCTGAAGATGCACCCATTCAGATTCATGCCGGGCGGTTTTCAAGGCGTGCTCGATGGCATGGACTTATTGCGAAACAAGCAAATCTCGGGCGAAAAGTTGGTATATCGTGTTTCGTGAACAGGATGATGCGGCGATGCGGTCATGGGGTTGAGGTAGGCTGGACTGGACTTTGACGCGACTCAAGCGTCTTAAGAGGCTAATTCATCCATCAAGTGTCAAGACTACTTGGAACTTAGATCCACAAATCTTTTTTATAGCTTAAATACTAGTATTTATAATCAATTGTTGATGAACAACAAATTGGGTGAATTGTATTATCTACAAAGCCTCAAATATTCGAGACTCTAGTGTGTAGTTCAATAATTGATGCCTAGTTTTGTAAAGCTGATATTATAAGCTGCTTATAATCCTAAAATAGTAGATCTCAATATTGTTTTGTTAAATAGAGTAGTATATTGGTATATACTAATGATTGCCATGATAAAGAGCAACCAAATAGATCTAGAGAGTCTTTAGTCGATGTGGCCAGCTTAATTTGTACAATAAAAGGCAAAATGCAGCCTCTGGGGTAGGAGCATATCGATTGCGCCAAGTATAGAGATCTAGGTGCAAGGGAGAATCTCTTGAATCTCCTGCCTTGAGAATCGTAGGAACTCAATGCACTAATCATCTATATGGTCGTCGAGTTGGAATTCTACTGGATCTTATGGTAGAACTCGGCGGCGACGGCGATCGTATAGGTCAATTGACCTATCGCTAATTGATTGACAAACGGCATCAAGTAATACTTGATGCTCTTTACTGTCAACAGCTTCAACTATAAGAGCCTTGGCAACAGCTGGTATAGGCATTCTAGCCAGAGGGCAACAATCAACGTTGTTAACAGTTACAGAAAAATCATCATTAATTTAGGATATCTAGCTATTCAATAATAGGATAACTCAATATTACCTTAATATAATAACTCATGCAAGTTGCAATGTCAAATCGACATTAGGCATAGTGTCCCAGCTATGGGGTATTTTCATTTAAATCATTATTGTCATTATAATCAGAACAACTCACATATACAATCAATCAATTGAATGCTCTGCACCCGAATAATTGGTCGCTCTATAGGACTAATCGTCGGAGTTAAACGAGGGGCCTCCCACGTCACTTCGCGAGTGCGTAGTGCAAGTGAGTGCGTAATTTTAATGAATCAAGTACTTCACCACACAATTTGTAAGGAAAGGTACTTCTATTAATTGCAAAAAACATAGAACACCATGCGACAGTATAACTAATATTCACTCAACTCCCACTATATCTCTTGTACTAAGAATAGTCATTGTCGGAGTCATATAACCCTAATTCATCTAACCCTAACCCTGACCTTGAAGTGTCAGAATCGCTATCTATAGTTGGAAAGGGGATAAAATCCTTCTCTTAAGATTGTAGACTCTAATTGCTAGTAGTATCAACAACAATTGTAACCTCTTTCTCCTCTTCTTGCTGTTGTTGCAAGGCCTTTTATATCTTTATCTCTTCTTGCCCAGCTTTCCAAATTGCTTTAGGATTAAGGATAGGGTCAAGCAGCTTAGTAGGAATATCTTGCTTTGCTTTTAGAGGTTTTTTGACCTTCTTCATTCGCGCTCTCTCACTTGCTCTTACCTTAACCCCTTTTCAATCTGCTTTATCTTTTTTAGCTCTTTAAAGCTTAAGGAACACTACCTTTTCCTTCTTCTTTGTAGTGTCTTCTGCCTTTTGTTTTAAAGCGTTTATCATCTATTAAGCATTATTAGCAGTAAGGCCTCTATTATTTTAAAGAACCTTCTGTTTAGTAACCTTCCTTTCTAAATCTTCCACTCTCCTAGATTGGACAATTACAAGTTCTTGCTTATAAAGTTAAGCATAAATAAGGTATTGTTTAGTACTCTTTATTATCTTTATTCCTTTAAGTTTTAAGGGACTGCTTAAGTTCTTAACAAACTTCTTTGCCTACTTATTTTTAAGTTGCACTTCAATCTCTATTAGTTTAGTTGGTGTTTGTAGCAATTAAGAAAGGGTTTAGTTGTTGTCTTCTTTCTCTTTTAAAGGGTTAAATGTCTTTAATTGTTTAAGATACTCTTTAATATTAACAGGGTATATACTAGCCTTTTAAAAGCATACTTAATTATGTCCCTCTTAAAGATTTACTCCTAAATTTAAGGTAAATCTTTAAGGAAGAACTTAAGGCTATATTTAATGTTCAAGCTAAAAAGTGTATTCTTATAGAGCTAGTGTCCAGAGTATTACCAGTTAGGGTTTACAATCACTATGAGAGAATAAGTATGAGGCTTATAGGTTTACTAGAGCTTAACTAGGGAGTAATAAGAGGCTACTCTCTGGCTTCCAAATAATAGAATACGCTAGAGTATAAATACACGTTATAGTTGCCGGAAATAAGCCGGCGGTTGCAAGGCATATTGCGTCATCCCCTATGACTGGGTTAGGAGGTTGATCGCCGGCCAATCAGGTGACATGCCCTTACAATTCTTAATTGCTATATTATGCTATTGCTTATATAGTTGAAAGATGCTAATATTAAGAGGCTGCATACAATATGTTAGGTAAGGGATTAAAGGATAAAGGCAAATATAGTTCTTATTTGCTAGTTTAATAAACTTTTTAGCTTTATAGCTTCTATAATTATTTATAAGTAAGATCTTCTATTCCAATTGAGGCTTTATATTTAAGTATTTAATAAAATAGTTTAACTACTTTATAGCAATTGTATTATTTGTAAACTTTAAATTTAAAAGGAAACTAATCTGCTATTATATGCTTTCTTTGGGAGCCTCGTTCGTACGATCAAGGCAACTGTACTCGTCTATTGTACGGTCCTCAATGACTTATGCAGCTCCAATCTGGCACCAGCCAGCCCCTTCAATTGCAAAGGCAGCAGGACCAGCCACTAATCTACGTACAATTCAAATCAAGTGCTTACGGACAATTGTAGGAGCGTACAAAGCCACCCCTATTAAGAGTCTTAAAACAGAGACCTTTATCCCCCTAATTTACCTATATCTCGATAAACGCTGCGCTTGCTATTGTCAGCGCACCCAAGGCACCCCTGTACGAAGCTACATCATTAAACAATGCAATATAGTCCAAAGAAGAATCCAAGGGAAACGGGGGCGTCGTATGACCCCTAAGCCAACTTAAGAAGAGCTGTGGAAGAAGTGGGAAGCAGCTAGGGAAGAGCGACAGGCTAACTGCCTAGAACGCGATCAGATACTAAAGGATTAGAAAGCTTGATGAGACTACCAAGAAGAGCTCCGTACGAACGACTTGTTTGAGTGGGACCAAATTAGAAGGCCCCCGACCGTACAACGCTCTAGTTGCATAAAGACCTTACTAAAGCTGAGAGTTCTATGCTAACCTAGCTCCGTACGGGCCAGATTGGACTTAAGCACTTCTTAACAAAGCATAGAGTGCCAGGTTTCTTAGCAGACCAATGCGAGTGTTGCGAAGGGGCAGAGACCCCTCGACACGCTATTGTGTCATACAAGCTTGAGGCCGTACGACAGTCTCAGATTAAGGCTAATGGCAGAAGGCCTAACTTCGTGCAACTACTAACTACCCCTAAAGGGGCCAAGGTAGTTACTAGGTGGATGATGGAGTCGCATAGGGTCCCTCAATTTGATCTAGCTCTCTCTCTCTCGTACGAAGGAGTTCCTTAGAAATCGGTGAGCAAGATAGGCAGCGTGGGAACATTGGATTTTTGTTGACAAATTGAACTTGGTTTTTTCTGTTTAAATAGTTTCCAATGATTAAAATAGAAGTACTATATAGCTAGCTAGCTAATTAGTGTAAGAATATAATGATAATAGTGGTAGTAATAATATGCTTTCTTCTATCTGCAGCTATAACTTTAAAAATCGTTAAAGAGCAATAGTTTTTAAGACTAAATAGCATAAAACTAAAAAGATTAGCAATATACTTAATATTAAATTAAGAATATATACCTTAAAAATATCTTTAGGTATAAGAAGCTACTAGCTCTTAACACAGCCTATTTTGAAAGCCTACTTTTTTGAAATTGCAGATATTCTTCCTTCTAATTTTTAATGTTCTTAACGTCTTATATTATCCCTTAAACTAGGCTTTAACCTCTTGCTCTTATTGTGCTATAAATTGTAACAGCTCCAATTATACAGCTCTAATAACTGCAGTAATTACGGACCGGCTTACGGATGGATTTGCAGGGTTACGGATTACTACGGGCCGAAACGGCCATAGGAGCGTTAGCTAACGCATGTGATTAATTAGCTGCTTATAAGCACTTCTTCTGCAGCATCACCTCTCTCCTTCCTTAGCTTTAGATTCTTGTATTTAGAACTGCCAATTGTACAGGTTGTCGCCCAGCTCCTGCGTGACTATACTTCGATTGATTGAGTTCGTGACATAAATCAAATAACAGCAAATAGTTTCAACTTGATTTTGTGAATGTTGCTCTCCTAGTGCTACTTCGAAAACCACCTTCTACTTAGAGCTTTAAAAGTTGTTTGAATTCTAAGCGCGTTTAAGACTGCAGATTGCATTGAAAACGAGTAGAGGGGTAGGCTAGATCCTATTTGCAAGCAAGGCCTAAACAAACTGGTGAAGGGCAATAATATAGTGTTCTTGGAGGATTTTATTCTAGCTACTGTGACAGCTGTTAGGGTTTTGAGGTTGAGACAGCAAGCTGTAAAGGGTTGTAGGTTTAAGGGCATATATACTCGCTGCCGTAATTTTCGTTAGGATTGTCTTGAAGGAAGTCTTTTGCTTAACGTAGTCATTCCTGCTGATTAGAAGATTCTTCCATGTTGGGTCTAGCTCAGTGGCAATGTAGGAGCAATGCAGGAGGATGTAGAATTGATCATATTTGCTAAGAAAATCTATGGTACAGCATCCGCAATCTCGGGTACTGTACGCACTCGCTTGCACTCCGCCCTCGCTTTCGCCGACTAGGAGCAACGCGACGTGGGAGGCCCTCGTTCAACTCTGACGATTAACGTAACAAGAGTTCTAATACGCGAACCCCCTGTCACGCTAGCAATAATGACCCTGGTATACGGTAGAATGTAGAGTAGCGAAAGTGTCTTAACGGATGAAATCATGTCAGACGGTCCAAGACCGTCTAGGGTCCTGGCGTCATTATCAATGTGTTTCAAATTGCATGGTTTAGCCATCACAGGATGCCATATCCCGGGACACTAGCCCTAATTTCTTTGCGTGTGACATCTAGAAGTGAATAGACTGACAACAGTTACGTCATAGAGTCTCCAAAGTTACGTATAGAGTCTCCAACCAGCACTGAAAAGCCTTGTCGGTCGGATGGCCCAGATCAAAAGCTTTATCGGCCGAACGGCCCAAATCAAAAGCTCCATCGGTGGCACGGCCTACTAAAACGCTTCGTAGGTATGCAGTCCATTTCGATTAGGTAGTTGGACTTCAAAGTCATGGCGTGAAGTCTTTAATAGAGGTCACATATCTTTTCATTAGTCTTTCCCAGGCTAGGTTCGCTCCCCTTACGGCGCATCTTCTAGCAAAATGTATCAACGGCAAGAACCCATTGCTATCATCGGCATTGGTTGTCGGTTTCCTGGCGATTCGAACACACCGTCAAAGCTATGGGAACTTCTCCAATCACCTAGGAACGTAGCATGCAAGATCCCTTCTGATCGGTTCCATTTACCGCGCTTCTACCACCCAGATGGACCGCACCACGGCACCACAAACGTCCAGGAATCTTACTTCCTGTCTGAAGATGTCCGCCGTTTCGATGCTCAATTCTTTAGCATTCCACCAGCTGAAGCGGAAGCAATTGATCCCCAGCATCGAGTACTGTTAGAAACTATCTATGAGGCGCTTGAACATGCAGGTCTCCCGATCGAAGGACTTCGGGGGTCAGACACCGCAGTCTACGTTGGCCTCATGTGCAATGACTACGCCGCCATTTCCAGCCGCGATTATAACTTCATATCAACATATATGGCTACCGGTACCGCTGCTAGTAATGCTTCGAGCCGTGCATCTTACGTCTTCGACTGGAATGGCCCTTCTCTGACCATTGACACGGCCTGTTCCTCAAGCCTTGTGGCTCTGAATCAGGCAGTCCAGACTCTAAGGGCCGGCATCTCACGAGTGGCAGTGGCAGCGGGGACAAACCTCCTTCTCGACCCAGGACCTTACGTGTCAGAGAGCAACCTAAACATGCTCTCGCCCACCGGCCGCTCTCGAATGTGGGACGCGGATGCCGATGGCTATGCCCGCGGTGAAGGTGTCGCGGCAGTGATCCTAAAAACTCTTAGCTCTGCGCTCGAGGACGGTGATAACATCGAATGCATAATCCGGGAAACAGCTGTCAACCAGGATGGGAGAACGAAGGGCATAACCATGCCAAGTGCTAGTGCACAAGCCTCCCTCATTCGAGACGCCTATGCTAGAGCGGGTCTTGATCCGACTAACAAGAGTGACCGCTGCCAGTATTTTGAGGCACACGGAACGGGTACACCGGCCGGCGACCCACAGGAGGCTGAGGCATTAAGCTTGGCATTTTTCAAACCTGAGAATCCTGATACTGATGATGTTCTCTATGTGGGCTCCGTAAAGACTGTTATCGGACACACGGAAGGCACTGCCGGCCTAGCTGGAATCTTGAAGGCTTGCATGGCTCTGAAATATGCAATTATTCCAGCGAACTTGCTTTTCAATCGTCTCAGTCCGGAAGTGGCACCTTTCTACAGGAATTTACGGATCTTGGATGCGCCTCAATCGTGGCCAAGTCTGCCAGACGGAGTGCCTCGGAGGGCCAGCGTCAATAGTTTTGGTACGTTTGACTCTTCTTCACTCTACTTTTCAGATTCTTGAACGATCGCCATTGAAGTCACCCTTACAAAGGTGAAACGGATGGTGCAATGCTGATTTGATTGTTAGGTTTTGGAGGAACCAATGCACACACGATCTTAGAAAGTTACGAACCTTCGGCAAAAGCATCAACTCACATATTGCAACAGTTACCACGATCACTCACTCCCTTCACCTTTTCTGCCACATCGCAGAAATCACTCGCTGCTGTTGTCACATCATATCTGTCCTATCTTAAAACAAAGAACTCTATTGATCTCCGCAGCTTAGCTTACACACTGAACTTGCGAAGATCCGCTCTTCCTGTCAAAGTAGCCTTCTCTGCTACGACGTTGGAGCAGCTGTGCGACAAGATGGAAGAACGGCTGCGTGACGCCGTAGCAAGTCCTGATTCGCCTCTTGGTGCTAGCTCCTCCCAGGGGCCTTCGTCTATCCTGGGCATCCTCACGGGACAGGGTGCTCAGTGGGCTGAAATGGGTTCGAAACTGCTTGCATCTTTCAAAGTCGCTCGTCAAGTAATCGAAGATCTCGATCAATCATTAGCAACGTTACCAGAAGGCGACCGGCCGCAGTGGACTATCATGAAAGAGCTACAGTCTGATAGTGCATCATCCCGCATCAGCGAAGCGGCGGTGGCACAGCCACTTTCTACTGCGGTACAAATCTTACTGGTCAGTCTTCTCCGTATTGCCGGTATTCAGTTCAAGGCCATTGTCGGTCACTCATCAGGTGAGACTGCAGCTGCATACGCTGCCGGTTTTATCAGTGCCTCTGACGCTATCCGGATTGCATACTATCGTGGGCTTCATGTCAAACTCGCTTCTGGGCCTGGGGGCAATAGAGGAGCTATGATGGCGGTTGGAACCTCATATGAAGATGCCAAAGAGTTTTGCGACCTGGAAGATTTCAACGGTCGTCTGGTCGTTGCGGCGAGCAATTCACCTGCGAGCGTCACTCTATCTGGCGATGCGGACGCCATTGATGAAGCCAAGGCCGTATTCGATGAGGAGAAGAAGTTTGCCAGGCTTCTCAATGTCGATAAGGCCTACCATTCGCACCACGTGCTACCCTGCTCGCGCGTGTTCACCGAGTCCCTTCAAGCATGCAATATCCAAGTCCGCAAACCTCCCAAAAATGCTCCAATGTGGTTCTCCACCGTGCATGGAGGAAAGCGGATGCAGGCTGCGGATGACCTGAAAGCTCTCTACTGGGTAAACAACATGGAAAGTGCTGTGCTGTTTTCGCAGGCTTTGGAAGCTGCCATCGAGAAGTGTGGCCCCTTTAACATGGGCCTGGAAGTCGGACCTCATCCGGCATTGAAAGGTCCCGTTACTCAGACCATCCAGGCGATCAAGGGGAAAGCTATACCCTACTTTGGTACATTAAGTCGGGGTAAAGATGACGTTGAGTCTTTCTCGGATGCGCTGGGCTCTGTATGGACTCATTCGGGTTCTACTGCAGTGAATTTTGCGAAATTTGTGGAGGCTTGCTACAGTGATAGCGAACCCATCTCGCTCCTGAAAGACCTGCCGACATACTCTTGGAACCATGACCGGGTGTTTTGGAGCGAGTCTCGGATGGCTAAACTGTTTCGCACGCAAGATGATTCTGTCCACGAACTGCTCGGCTTAAGATCTGCTGATGGTACCGATAAAGAGCTGCGCTGGCGGAATGTTCTCAAGCCAAAGGAAATCCCATGGCTTTCCTGCCACGCATTGCAAGGCCAAACTGTATTCCCTGGAACTGGTTACATTGCCTTAGCTATGGAAGCTTCGATTAAGATAGCGGATGGCCGTTCTGTCCAATGCATAGAGCTCTGTGATCTTCAAATAGTTAAAGCCATTGCCATTGACGACGTCGTAGGGACTGAGATTCTAGTTACCATGACAAACATCACCTACGAGCAACAAGACTCCGAGTTGATTCGTGCAGAGTTCACATCCTATTCTCCACAGAGCAAAGATTCAGGGAAGATGGTTATCAACGCGCGCGGCAAAGTGCTGATAAGCCTCGGTGAACCATCCGCGGATCTTTTCCCATCAAGATCGCCACCAACCTTTGGTATGTCAGAGGTAGAGATTGATTCCTTTTATGCTTCAATGGCCGATCTAGGTTATGGCTATGCCGGTCCTTTCAAAGGAATGTCAACCCTTCGGCGCAAATTTGGGGCATCGAGTGGAACCATTGCGCGACCCCCTGTCGATGTGGAAGAGCCGTTACTTTTCCATCCTGGGATGCTCGACGTGTCCCTTCAAGCAATGTACGCCGCTTTCAGTGCTCCTGGAGATGGTAGCCTTTGGTCTATTCATGCGCCGACGGGCATCCGCCGTGTCACATTGATCCCTTCGTTATG
>Ga0335074_10013863_pt1 | contig 11323 bp, 12 predicted proteins | sample Lox_Sample_23_FD_206715 | JGI IMG/M metagenome (GOLD analysis project Ga0335074, IMG submission 206715) | Soil microbial communities from Loxahatchee National Wildlife Refuge, Florida, United States - Lox_Sample_2.3 | ecosystem: Environmental > Terrestrial > Soil > Wetlands | place: USA...
GGGACTACCCAGCCAGCGGGCTAGCTCGTCGAACTGGGCGTTGATCGAAGCTGACTGGTTGCCGGTAACCTGGCCGCCGTCCGACTCGACGTCGATCATCACGGCCATCCGGCGGTTCGGGCTGCCAGCCATCGACTTCAGGACCTCGGCGCCGTTCACGCCCGGGCGGTAGAAGTAATACACCAGGTAGCCGAAGATCCGCCCGGCGGCTACTGCCTTGTCGGCCCACGTCCGGTTGGCGGCAAAGTTCTTGTCGCGATGCTCGCCGTCGTTGGACCGGAAGCAGAAGAACTGCCACGGGTATGCGTCGTCGACGGGGCGCTGCCACTCAGAGACATCAGCCCACTGGGTATCGGTCACCGTAGCTCCTCTCGGCCTGGCGTGTGCAGTGACAGCAGCACTCAATGCATTGGTCGCAGCAGCAGATTGATCGGAAGAGGGTTGTCTCTGCGAGTTAGCAGGCAGGTTCGGGCCACGTCTCCGATGTCAGCGGGTGGCCGTCCAGGTCCGTCAGCGTTGCCCCGCTCGCTGCCAGCGCTCGCCTTGACTGCCGGTAATGATGGCCGCACAGGAGCAAGTCCACCGGCTCGCGGTGATCGTTAGCCGTAATCACCGCGATGACGCTCGGCGGAGCCGGACAGCAGCAGGCTCGCTGCGAATGCCTGGGCAGCGGCCGCTGCGCGGCCGGGGGCTCCGGCGTCGCGGGACGATCAGCTGTCGCGCTCGCGGCGCGATGCGGACGGCCAAAGTAGCTAGGGTGCTCGAACCTCATCGACATACTTTGACTATCGCTCGGGCACGCGAAACCGTTGCAGAGCCGAATATCCTGAGTCGCGAGGACTCACGACCCAGGCCCGGTGGCGTCCCCTGCCAGTTACACCGCTGGCTCGAGGCCGAACAGCCGCAGGCCGTTACCCCAGAGCACCTTCCTGAGCCACTCATCGCCGAAGCCCAGCGAGGCCAAGCCGCTCACCTGGGCTGCGAACTGGTGCGGGATGGTGGGGAAGTCCGACCCGAACACGATCCGGTCGCCGAGCGCTTTCACGCGCTGGGCCAGATGCAGCGGGGACGGGCCGAGATAGGGCGGGTCAGTGAACACCATGGCGGTGTCGAGCCAGATGCCGTCATGGCGTTCGGCTAGTGTCACGAACTCGTCATGGTCTGGCGCTCCGAGGTGCGCGATCACCAGCCGAAGGCCAGGAAACCGGCCAAGCAGCCGCCGGACTGGTTCCGGACCGCACCATTCCTCGTTTCCCGAGCCATCAGCAACGGCGCCAGCGTGCAGAATGACCGGCGTTCCCGCGTCCTGAAGAAGCGCCCAGGTCGCGGATAGTAGCGGGTCCGTGGCATCAAATCCGCCAACCTGCAGGTGCACCTTGACGGCCCTGCCGCCTGAGTCCAGGCAACGCTGCGTCTCCTCCGTCACGCCAGGCTCCGGGTAGACCGTGAACGTGGGGATGACCGCCGGGACCGCCGTGGCCAGGCCCAGTGTGTGATCGTTCAGGAACGACAGCATGCCGGGACGGTGGGCATACGCCAGCGCAGTGTGATGTCGGACACAAAGCCTGGCCAGGACGGCGAGCCGATCTTCGGCCGGGTCCCGGTAGGTCACCGGCCACGGTGGCGTGAGCCGGTCAAACCAGCGCCACACCGCATTCTGGAGGCCGTCAGGCAGAAAGTGGACGTGCGCGTCAACGATTCCGGGGACGCCGAGCGCCGCCAGAAAGCCCGGGATTTCGTCGTCGGTCATCGCGAGCAGATTAGCGCGCGGTACAGCGGCAGGCACACAAGCAGCCCAGCAGGCAAAGATCCGCCAGGCGGAGGCCTGCACTGAGCCAGGCATCAGCAATGCCAGAGGCACCATCCAGGCAACCTGCAGACCGACCCCGTACTCTTCGGTAGTACCCACCTCAGGTGGGGCTAGCAGGAAGGATCGAGGCTGTGCCAGAGAACGTAAGCATCGCCTATCGCGGGGCGAACTACGCCATCGGACAGGGACCGCAGTTCTACGGTATCTGGCATGCTGCGGCACCGCAGAATGCGCCGCTTGAGTGGTGGCCACTTACCCCGGAGGGTTGGACGGGCGCCTGGTCCAGGTTCGCCTCGATCGAGGTGCCCGGCACCATAGCGCCGGCCGGCGCAATCTCAGCGCCCGCGGAGCCCACCCCGGCGCCCGCTGACATGACCACGGCGATCGCTCAGGCCTCACCTGCAACGGGAACGCCCGCAGCATCGGAAGCCGCCGCCTCGATGGCCGCGGTAGCGAGCGGCCCGTCCGTCTCGCAAGCGGCCGACGACTCCGTTGACCCGCAGTACGGCGCTATCGACCCCCAGTACGGCGCTATCGACCCGCAGTACGGTCAGGTAGTTGATCGTCCGGCTAGCCCGGCCCGGGCGCTCCTCAACTCTCGCATCGCAGTAGCACTGCTGGCGATCGGTGTCCTGCTCGGGATCATCGGCCTGTTCCCCGCCTATTACGCCGGCGTCAGCCTGGCAGCGCAGGCGGTTGAACTCGTGCCGCACCTTATCTATCTCGCCGCGTGGGCCGCGGGCGCCGGGCTCATCCTGTTCAGCGGCGTCCGCCGCCAGGCCGGCGCCCTGATCGGCACTGGTGTGAGCGCGGTCACGCTGGGCTTGTTCTTCGCAGACCTCGGCACGCCCATCGCTGACGGCGCGAACCTGCTCGGCTCCGGCCTGATCCTGACCATCATCGGCTGGTTCGCCTGCACTGCCGGGGCTGTACTGGCGTGCCGGGCGTCGGGGCTGTCGTTCCGCGGCTGGCCGGCTGGCGGCCGGCGAATCAGGCTGGCTAATCACGAGATCGTTCCGACAGTAGTGATGATCCTCGCGGCCATCGGCGCCGCGGTCTCGTTCGCGCCCGCCTGGGACAGCTATCTGCTGCGGACCGGTTTCGGCGCGTCGCAGACGATTACCCTGGGGAACGCGTTCGACAACCCGGCAGCGGTGATCGTCGGCGAAGTTGCCGTGATGGTGCTGCTGGTCGCCGCTCTGGTGGCTGCCGCGCTGTGGCGGCCCATCCGGCTCGGAGCCGCGCTTGCCGTCGGCGCCATCATCCCGATGGTGGCCCAGGCGATCTCGGCCATGGTGCAGGTGACGGAGCCTACGTCGCCGCAGCAGTTCGGCTACTCGCAGACACAGGCCAGCGAGCTCGGACTCAAGATCACCAATGGCCTGACCCCGATGTTCTGGGTGTTCTGCGCGTTCCTCGGCACGCTGATCCTGTTGTGCGCATGGATGCTGCTCAACGTTGACTCGGCGCCTGCCCAGGCCGCGCCATACCCTGGCCCTGCCTACCCCGGCCCTGCCTATCCCGGCCAGCCGTATCAGGGCCAGCAGTACCCCGGCCAGCCGTACCCGGGCAACAGCAACACGGCCAGCCCGTCTGAAGCCGCGCAGCCGCCCGCTGCCGGCCCCGGTATGCCGTCACACGCTGCGCCACAGCCGTAAGACTTCCGCTTCGGCTGGTGGTGCGGCTCGCTGGGCGCTCTCCCGGCTGTCTCCCCGGGAGAGCGCCAGCGACTTTCCGCGGCGCTGACGCCGTCCGGCACCCGCTAGGCGTCCCGCGCGATCTCGTAGCTTAGGAAAACCAGGCCGCTTCCCACAGTCCGGATGCCGGCGAGGCGAAATGGCTTCGGGCCGGCGGTCTCGCCGAACAGGCGCTCCCCGGCTCCGACCACGACCGGGAAGACGAATAGGCGCAGCTCGTCCACGAGGTCATGCTCGATCAGAGTGCGCCCGAGCTGATAGCTGGCGTAGACGACGATGTCTCCGTCCAGTTCCTTCTTCAGCTTCGTGACCTCGTCGGCTACGTTGCCCGTCAGGATCGTCGCGTTGGTCCACTGGGGGTCGTGACGGGTCGAGGACACGACATATTTGGGCAGGCTGTTCAGCCGGTCCGCCCACTCACCAGGCCGGGACGCCCACCGCGTCCCGAACCACTGGTCGCTGCGCCGGCCCAGCAGCAGGGCCGAGGCGCCCAGCGCCTCGGCGTACTCGACCTTGCCCCACTCCTCAAGGTCCTTGCCCCCGAACTGGCCGAACCAGCCGCCCCGGCTGAAGCCCTCCGCACCGTCGGGGTCCTGGACCACTCCGTCGAGCGACACGTTCGTGCTGATGACGATCTTTCCCATCTCGGTTCTCCTACTTAGTGGCTTGTTGTCTGCTGTTACCGCCGGGGGCCGCGGACCTCCAGGGGATGGACGCCGGCGCTCGGGCCGCCGAGCCGGCGGTGATAGATACACCGGGGCGCCGCGAAACTGGGCGCCCGCACGCCGCCCAGTTCGTCTCCCGTGCGGTGTACATACAGGCTGGAGAAGTGAACGGTGCCGGAAGAAGGTGACGGTCGTGGGGCCGGTGAGATCTGACCTGATCGCAAGGGCGCGGGCCGGAGACGACGACGCGTTCCGGGCGCTGACCGAGCCGCATCGCCGAGAACTGCAGGTGCACTGCTACCGGATGCTCGGATCCTTCCAGGACGCCGAGGACGCCCTCCAGGACACGCTGCTGGCCGCCTGGCAAGGCCTTGGCGGGTTCATCGAGGAACGCGCTTCGCTCCGTACCTGGCTGTACAAGATCGCCACCAACCGGTGCCTCAACGCGCTTCGCTCGGCCAGCCGGCGAGCTGCCAAGGAGTGGAACGTGCCCCAGGTTGAACCACCCGAGCCGACCCGGCTCGGCGAAGTCGTTTGGCTCGAGCCGTATCCCGGCACCCTCCTCGAGGATGCGACCGGGGTGCCGGCCAGCCCGGAGGCCCGCTACGAGCAGGCCGAAGCCATCTCGCTGGCCTTCGTGACGGCGCTTCAGGTCTTGCCGCCACGTCAGGTCGCCGTGCTTATCTTGCGCGACGTCCTCGGGTTCCGCGCTAGCGAGGTTGCTGCCATGCTCGACTCGACCGTCGACTCCGTCAACAGCACACTCAAACGGGCCCGTGCCAGCCTGGAGCGCCGCCTGCTTCCCGAGGCCGGCCACCAAGCGCCTCCCGCCTGCTCAGCCACCGAGGATGCGCTGGTCGCGGCGTTCGTCCGCGCGTGGGAGTCCGCCGATCTGGACGGCCTGGTAGCTCTGCTAACAGATGACGTATTCATATCGATGCCGCCAATGCCGTTCGAATACCAGGGCCGGGACGTCGTACTCCGCTTCTGCGCCAGCCTGTTCGGCGCCGACCGGAGGTTCGACCTCGTCCCGACGCGAGCGAACGGTCAGCCGGCGTTCGGGGCCTACCTGCGACCCCCGGCTGGCGTCCGCCACGGGACCGGCCTGTACGTACTCACCCTCAGCGGCGACCGGATCTGCGGCATGACCCGCTTCGAGGCCAGCGTGCTTTCGTGGTTCGGCCTTCCGCGATCGCTCCCCAGCCGATAGCTGGCATGCGCTAAGCCAAGCGCGGCGCGACCGTCACCATGATGCTCCGCCCCTCAGCTGACCTCTCCGGCTAGCCCTGTCAGCCGGCTGCCGGCTTGCGCGCGACCAGGATGTCGCGCACGATCGCCTGGTCTACCCGGTGCTTGAACTGCAGGTATGGCGGAGACTCGACTGGCTCTAGGCCGGCCGAGGCCAGCACCGCGGCGGCCTCAGCGCGTGGTGCGACCAGCGTGTTCAACGCGATCCCGATCGCACCGCCGGGCCGCAGCAGCGCGGCCCAGACCGGTACAGCGGCCGCAAGCAAGTCCTGCGGCCGGCGCGCCAGACCGCTCGCCGCTGAGCGGCTGCCGTGCTGTACGCCGTACGGCGCATCGGTCACTAGCAGGTCGATGGTGGACGGCCGGAAGAACTCACTTGCTCTCGTCGTGTCCGCGCACACTACGTCGAGCCTCTGCGTCCGGCCGGCCTTGTGTTCGTCCTTGGACGCAGCGAGGCTGACCTGCAGCCGGCGGCCGGCTATCTTGCCCTCCCGCCGCACTGGCCCGTCATAGCTGACCTTGTGCTTGATTCGCTTGCGTGTCAGCCAGGTCTTGATGAACGCGCGGTAGGCGTCAAAGTCCTTACGGTCCTCGTCGATGCCGGCCGCGTCGTAGCCGTACATGAGTGCCTGGTTCAGCGTCGTTCCCCGCCCGCACAGCGGGTCGAGAACGGTCAGCTTGCGGCTCAGCATGTCCGGCGCGAACGCCGACGCAAGCAGTGTCACGTTCAGCAGCAGCTTCGTGAACTGCTCGTTCGTCTTGCCCTGGTACTTCTGGATGGTGATGAGGTCATCGTCGTAGCGGTCCATACCGGTCAGTTCGACCGGCCTGAGCAGCTCGCCGGTGACCTCGAACAGCGCGTAGAGCGACGAGATATTAGCCAGGAACGCGCGGTCCCCTGGCCCCAGTTGGCCGGCCTCGAACTCCAGGTACGGCACGCCGCCACGCCGGGTCATCTCGGCTGCCGACAGGGCGCCGCCGAGCACCGAATCGCTGAATGCGGCAAGCTCGGCCGCCGTCAGGCTGGTAGCTGAGTCGGCGTAGACGCGATTGGCTGACGGCAGGATCAGCAGCGCGTACCGGGTCATGCGCTCCCTCCGGCGCTCCGGGTACCAGTCCGGACCAGGCCGATGGTATTGGCGTGTGTCAATGCGGTTGACTCCGGCCGAAGTTTTTCTGAGATCGTGGCGAGCGGGGCGTCGATTCTGCGGGGCGACTTCGTAGCGGAGGTGAGGGCCGGCCACAGACCGCCTCTCACGGCCACCGGTGACGCTGATGACCAGCGACCACCTGACGCCAGCGCAGCAGGCGGTCTCCGGGTTGACGCCGGGGTACTTTGACGGCACCGGCTGGGGTTTGGGGATGTCGGTCCGCACCCGATGCACGCACCTCGGGCCTCCACCAGGCGCGTCACGGTTCCAAAACGGCGACGGTATACCTAGGAAAGGCCTTATGAAGCTCCTTCTCACTTCCGCTGGCATCAAGAACGCGAGCATCCGCAACGCGCTGGTCGACCTGCTGGGCAAGCCGATTGCCGAGTCCAGCGCCCTCTGCATTCCCACCGCGGTGTACGCCATGGGCGGTCCTGGCACGGCATGGCGATTTATCACGGGGCAAGCCACCACCCCCATGTGCGAACTGGGCTGGAAGTCCCTGGGGGTGCTCGAACTCACCGCGCTGCCCAGCATCGATAAAGACCAGTGGATCCCCTTGGTGCAGCAGACCGATGCCCTGCTGGTGGCAGGCGGCGATGCTACATACCTGTGCCACTGGATGCGACAGTCCGGACTGGCAGACCTCCTGCCGTCGCTGCGCGCGGTCTGGGTGGGGCTGAGCGGCGGGAGCATGGTGATGACCCCCCGCATCGGGACGGACTTCGTCAGCTGGAGCGGGGCCGGCAGCGACAGAACGCTGGGAGTAGTCGATTTCGCGATCTTCCCGCATCTGGATCACGTGAAGTTCCCGGAGAATTCCATGGCCAGCGCGGAAAAGTGGGCCGCCAGCTTGCCGGTGCCGAGCTACGCGATTGATGACCAGACCGCCATCACAGTGACCGACGGCACTGTCAAAGTCGTCTCCGAGGGGCACTGGAAGCAGTTCGCCCCCTGATACGGCGAGACTCACCCGATTCGCTCGCGGCCGTTGCGAAGGCGAGCAGCACGGCACGGGGCGGCCTGTGCCACCGCCAGGCGACTTCCAGGTAACACCAGGCTTATTCGCGCGGCTTGTCAGTGTTCAGTAGCTGGCGGCGAAGCTCGCGGCGACGGCGCGCTTTGCGTCGGCGGAGCCGTTCCCGCTGCAACGACCGCTGCCAGTAGCCGGCCGTCTGGAAGCGGTGTCAGCCCACGACGCGGCAATAAATTCCCCTGTCGGCTCGCGGACCAGGCCGACGCCGTTGGCCCCGCATGAGAGCGCTTGACTCCGTACCGAGGTACGGCCGGTACCGTGCAGCCATGAGTAGCGGGATGACGATCGGGAAACTGGCCGCGGCCGAGGGCGTCGGCGTGGAGACCGTGCGGTTCTATCAGCGTCGTGGCCTGCTGCCGCAGCCTGAGCGGCGCGGCTCCGGCTACCGAGAGTATTCCGACGCTGACCGGGCGCGGCTGGTGTTCATCCGGCGGGCCAGGCGCCTCGGGTTCACTCTCGGTGAGATAGCCGAGCTGCTCGGTCCGGCTGAGGCGCAGTCGACGACGGAGATCCAGACGGCAGCGCAGGCAAAGCTCGCCGCGATCGATGAGCAGGTCAGGGACCTCATGCAGCAGCGCTGCAGGCTCCGCCAGCTGATCCGCGTCTGTGAGCACGGAGATGGCAGGCAGTGCGCTGCGCTCCAACTGCCGGACTCGGTAGCGAGTTAGGCGAAGGTCCCGCCGGCGACTGGTAATCAGGAGGAAGTCGATGAGCAGTGCACGAGTCGTGACCGATGACAGCTTCGAGACCGAGGTCCTAGCCAGCCCGGCACCCGTCATCGTTGAGTTCTGGGCCGAGTGGTGCGGGCCGTGCCGGATGGTCGCGCCAGTGCTTGAGGCGATCGCGGACGACTTCACGGGCCGGGTCGGGCTGGTCAAGATCAACTCAGACGAGAATCCGCTGACGGCACGCCGCTACGGAGTGCTGCACGTGCCGACGATCTGCGTCTTCTCCGGCGGAGAGGTTGTCAAGCAAGTGATCGGGGCCAAGTCCAAGGCCGCGCTCCTGCGCGACTTCGCCGATGTCCTGCCACCGCTGCCCGAGCACGTTCCTTGATCGATGTGACGTGAGGGGTGCAATAGGCCCGCAGGATCAACATCGATCAAGGAACGTCGAATGAAGATCAGCGGCCGGTCATGGCGCGGACGCGCGCGGGCGGCTCGTGGGGCAGTACACCGGACGTGCGGAACAGGAACTCGGCATACGTCTGCGGTGGCGCGTTCCTCTTGAATACGTACTGCTCGGGCGACAGCCTCAGCTCAGCGAGCTTGCGCTGGGCATAAACCCAGTCAGTCAGGATGGCCAGTAGCCTGCGTGTTATCTGCCGGACGGCACGTGCTGCCTTGCTCATGAATCCAGCATCGCCCCGCTGGGAGGCCCAGCGACAGTGGCAGCAAAGACAATGTAGCTAAACATCCTGCCAGTTGTGCGGCATCATGGATGCATGCTGAAGAACGTGGCCGCCGTGGTGCTCGACGGTTTCGAGCCCTTCGAGCTCGGCGTGCTGTGCGAGGTTTTCGGGACTGACCGGACCGACGAGGGATTGCCGGGCTACGACTTCGCGGTCGCGGCCGGCGAGGACGGTCCGCTCCGGTCCGCTGCCGGATTCAGCCTGCAGACTGCGTTCGGTCTGGACCGGCTTGAGCAGGCCGACCTGATCGCGGTCCCGGCCACGAGCGATGCGCGCTATCTGCGTGGCGAGTGGCCCGAGCCGCTGCTCGGGGCGTTGCGTCGCGCGGTCGACCGGAACGCCTGGGTGCTCAGTGTCTGCACCGGAGCGTTCGTGCTGGGCGCAGCGGGACTGCTTGACGGCCGCAGTTGCACCACGCACTGGCGCCACGCCGCACGGCTTGCCCGGACGTTTCCGGCAGCCAAGGTGGACCCGTCGGTGCTCTACGTCGAGGACGAGACAGTCATCACCAGCGCCGGGACGGCGGCGGGCATCGACGCGTGCTTGTACCTGGTCCGCAAGGAGCAGGGCAGCCGGGTTGCCAATGCCATTGCCCGGCGGATGGTCGTGCCGCCGCACCGGGACGGCGGTCAGGCCCAGTATGTCGAGCGCCCCGTTGCCGAACCAGACTGCGACACTCTCGGCGAGGTCATCGAATGGATGCAGCACAACCTGAGCCGCGCGATCACGGTGGACGAGCTAGCCAGCCTGGCTGCGATGTCGTCCCGTACGTTCGCGCGGCGCTTCGTACAGGAGACCGGGACGACGCCTGGGCGGTGGCTCACGGGCCAGCGGGTCCTGCTAGCCCAGCAACTGCTTGAGGAGACCGACGAGACCGTGGACGTGATAGCGGAACGAGCCGGGTTCGGGAACGCGGCCACGTTCCGTCATCACTTCCATGCCTGGCGTGCTACCACGCCGAATGCTTACCGGCGCGCGTTCCGCGAGTCAGTACCCGGACGGCAAGCTGTGCCCGCGCCGCCGGGCAGCTAACGGGCCGGGGCTGCCGCGGACTGCGCGGTGGCCGCCATCCGTGCCCGGATCTTGCCGGGAGCCAGTTCGCCGGCCGCGCGAGCGTTGTGCAACGCGGCCGCCCACCAGGCCAGGTCGTCGAGCAGGATCTGGAGGCTGATATCGGTCGCGGCATCCGCTGGCTCGCCGTCCTCAGTGAACGCCTTGTCGAGGAACGGCAGTACCACGGTGCTACGCAGCGGCGCGGCCTCTACCTCGACAGCGATCTGGGTGAGATGCTCGATCGCCCGGATGCCCCCGCCGATGCCGCCGCTGTAGCCCACCATCGCCATCGGCTTGTTGCGGAAGGCAAATGAGACGAACACGCTGTCGATCGCGTTCTTCAGCTCGCCAGGCACGCTGTGGTTGTACTCGGGCGTGATCACGAGGTAAGCGTCTGCCTCGGCGATCTTACGGTTCCACTGGCGAACGACCTGATCGGAGTATGACGGGTCACGGGGGTCGCCAATGCTGCCCATGTGCTCGCCGAACATCGGGAGCACCCAGTCGCGGAGGTCGAGCACCTCCGCCTCGAATGCCTCGTGCAGCGCGGCCCGGCTGGTCACCCAGGGCACGACCTTGTCCGAGGCCCGTCCGGGCCGGGTGCTGCCGACGATTACCTGAAGCTTCATCTGATTCCTGTTCACGCGGATCGGTCCGGCACTACTGCCCGGCAACCTGCCTGACGAACTTGGCAACGACGCTGACGTGCGCCTTGCCCTTGATCATGCCGAGCTGATTCCAGTTCAGGCCGAAGTCGGCCCGGTCGATCTCGGCGTCTGCCGTGACAGTGATCGCCTGGTCGGTTGCCTCGGTAATCCGAGCGGTCAGCGTCAGAGGCCGGCTCTGGCCGGCTACGGTCAGCGTTCCGGTGGTAGTCACGCCATCCGAGCCTTGCCTGGCGGCCTGCGGCACATCGACCACGATCTGCGGGTGCTCGCTGGCGTTGAAGAAATCGCTGGACCGCAGGTGCTTGTCACGCCTGGCGTTCTTCGTGTCGATCGATGCCGCGTCTATCTCAAGGCGGCCGCGACCGGATCCGTTCGCCAGGATCTCAGCCGATCCGCTGAGTTTCGTGAAGGAACCGCGCACTGTGCCCAGTCCCCAGGAGTGTTTATGCGTGATCGAGACGGCAGAGCCGGCCGGATCCAGCTGAAAGCTTGCCGGGCCCGCATACGCTGTCGCGCCCGCGCTGGCCTGGTTACTGTCGGGAGTCGTCATTGCTGTTGATCCTCTGTTTGCCCGGCGGTAAGTA
>Ga0335074_10013864_pt1 | contig 11322 bp, 8 predicted proteins | sample Lox_Sample_23_FD_206715 | JGI IMG/M metagenome (GOLD analysis project Ga0335074, IMG submission 206715) | Soil microbial communities from Loxahatchee National Wildlife Refuge, Florida, United States - Lox_Sample_2.3 | ecosystem: Environmental > Terrestrial > Soil > Wetlands | place: USA: Florida...
CTGCTCGCCTCGCTCGGCTCGGTCTCCTACATCGCCGCGCAGGCCGACAGCGGCGAGCTCAGCGGGTTCCAGGTGCGCCTGTACTACTCGTTCTTCAGCCTGTTCGCCGCGCTGATGCTGGCCTCGCTTGAAACCGGCAACCTCGGCCTCCTGTTCGTCCTGGTGGAGGCGTCCACCCTGGCCAGCGCCGCGCTCGTCGGCCTCGAGGCCCGCGCCCGCAGCCTGGAAGCGGCCTGGAAGTACGTCATCATCAGCTCGCTCGGTGTCACCATCGCGTTGGCGGGCACGCTGTTCGTCTTCTACTCGGCGAGTGCACTCCATCCCGCCTCCAACCTGGCCCTGACCTGGCCTTACCTGATGGCGCACGCGTCGGCGCTCGCGCCGCAGAGCCTGCGTCTTGCGTTCCTGCTCGCCGTGGTCGGCTACGGGACAAAGGTCGGGCTCGCGCCGATGCACACCTGGCTGCCCGACGCGCACGCCGAGGCGCCAAGTCCGGCGAGCGCGATGCTGTCGGCCGCGCTGCTCAACACCGGCATGTACGCGATCATCCGGTTCCTGGCCCTCGCCCACGCCAGGCTCGGCGCCACCTACCCGCGGGCGGTGCTGCTGTCGTTCGGGTTCGCCTCGATCGTCATCGGGGCGCTGTTCATGGTGCGGAGAGGCAACTTCAAGCGGCTGTTCGCCTACTCAAGCGTCGAGCACATGGGGATCATCGCGGTCGCCCTCGGCTTCGGCGGCATCCTCGGGCTCTACGGGGCGCTGCTCCAGGTGCTCAACCACGCCCTGGCCAAAACCGTACTGTTCCTGTCCAGCGGCGACGTGTCGCTCCGCTACCGGACCCGGGAGGCGGCGGGCGTCACCGGCCTGCTCTCCGCCGTCCCGCTGACCGGGGGAGCGCTGCTGCTCGCCACGTTCGCGGTGCTCGGCTCGCCGCCGTTCGGCGTGTTCCTGTCCGAGCTGACGATCGTGCGCGCCGGCTTCGCCCGCGGCAGCCCGGTCTTCCCGCTGCTGCTGCTCGCCCTGCTCGGCGTGGCGTTCTTCGCCTTCGCCCGCACGATCACCGGGATGGTGACCGGCCCCGCGCCGCCGCCTGCCAGCCGGGTCCAGACGCCAGCCACAGAGCCGGTGCTCGTCGGCCAGGCGGCCGTGCCCGACGGCCGGGTAGCCGCTCCCGCGAGTCCGCTGGCCGCGCCCGGTGGGACACCGGCGGCTGCCGGGGCACGGGCGGGGCTGGTCAGCCCTTACCGGAGCAGGGCGGCCGTCGTGATCACCGCGGTCCCGCTGGTTCTCGGCCTGCTCGCGCTGCTCGTTCTCGGGCTGTGGATCCCCGCGGGGCTGGACACAGTCCTGCGTCAGTCGGCGGCGGTGATCGGATGAGGTCCGACCTCGTCACGACGGGCGCGTCCCGGGCCGGAGCCGGTGCTGTCACCACGTTCCAGGTCGCTTCCCCGGACCTCGAAGCCGTGGTCCGTGACCTCAGCGGGCTTCGCCTAGCGGACATGTTTGCCAGTGATGGCGATGCCCCAACGCTGCGCCTGGTGTGGGCCAATGACGCGGGCGGCCGCCAGTCTGGCTACGTCATCACCGAGACTCCGATCGGCGGCGACCAGTATCCGGAGCTCTCCGATATCGCCCCCGCCGCGTTCGTCGAGGAATGCGAGATCTACGAGCAGTTCGGCATCCGGCCGGCGACCGGCAAGCCGCTGAACAGGATCATGCTCCCACCGCACGCCGACCTGCCGACGCTGGGCCGGAAGCCGACAAGGGAGCCGGACGAGGTCCACGCCCCGCATACCGTGGCTGGCGAGGCGTTCGAGTTCCCGTTCGGCCCGGTCCGCCAGGTCGGCGTCGAATCCCTCTACTACGGCCTGGTCACCAGCGGCGAGGAGGTGGTCGACCTCTACCTGTTCACCTGGCACAAGCACCGCGGCCTGGAGTGGCGGCTGCGGGGCCTGACCCCGCCGCGGGCACTGTTCTTCGCCGAGCGCGCCGAAGGGCTCAGCGCGGTCGCCCTAGGCTGGGCCCTCGCGGCCGCGGCCGAGGCGGCCACCGGAATCCGGCCACCGGTGGCGGCGCAGCGCGCCCGCGCCGTCGCGCTCGAACTTGAACGCCTCTACAACCACGCCGCCGCCATGGCGGCGCTGTGCCAGTCGACAGGCCTGTCCGTCGGCCAGTCCGCTGCCGAGATTGCCCTGGAACGGCTGCTCCGGCTGAACGCGCGCGCCTTCGGCCACCGCTACCTGTTCGGCGTCATCGCCGTCGGCGGTGCCGGCCGGGCCCCCGACGCAGACGCGATCCGCGCGGACCTCCCCGGCGCCTACGAGGAGTTCAAGCGGGCCGCCGACGCCCTGCTGGACACCAACTCCTTCGTCGACCGGCTTGAGGCGACCGGCGTCCTGACCATCGACCAGGCCCGGGCGCTCGGCCTGGTCGGCCCGGTGGCCCGGGGCAGCGGGCTGGCCGCCGACACCAGGCTGGTACCAGGCGGCCCCTACAACGCCGACATCGGCACCGGGATCGCTGTCGCCACCGCGTCCGCGGGCGACGTCCTCGCCCGGTTCAACGTCATGCTGGCGGAAGCCGCCGAGTCCGTCCGGCTGATCGGCCAGTTCCTCGACGCGGGCACCGGTGCGGCAACGACGGACCTCCCGCGGACAAGCGGCACAGGGCTCGGCTGGGCCGAGTCGCCCCGGGGCGAGGCGCTCGCCTGGGTCCAACTGGATGACGACGGCCGGATCAGCAGGGCGCGGCTGCGCCCGGCGTCGGCGCGGAACTGGCGCGGCTTCGACGACGCCTGCCGCTCGCAGAACGTGTTCACCGATATCCCCATCATCGAGGCCAGCTTCTGGCTGACCGCCGCCGGCATGGCCCGCTGACAGGAGGCACCGATGACGCTGTGGTTCGTCCGCGGACTTCGTCGCGGCGTGGTCACCACCCGATATCCCGCGCGGCCCGAGGAGTCGGCCAGGTTCCTGCCGGGCCCGCCGGCCTTCCGGCCAGGGGCGCTGACCCGCGAGACCGCCGGCCGGCTGGCCGGGGCGTGCCCCAGCGGGGCGCTGCGGCTGGCGGAATCCGAAGGGCAGGCGGACGGGGGCGCGCTGCTGTTCGACGTCGGCCGGTGCACCGCGTGCGGGCGCTGCGCCGCCGAGGCGCCGCAGGCAGTGACGTCAAGCGGGGCGTTCGAACTCGCAGCGACATCCCGTTCGGTTCTCATCAAGGAAATCCCGCTCCGGGGGAGGAACGATGACACCGGAAGAACTGCGTGAGACGATCGCGCGGCAGTTCGGCCGCAGCCTGCACATCCGCACCCTGGACACCGGGTCGTGCGCGGTCTGCGAGCAGGAGATCAGGCTGCTCGCCGCGCCGCACTACGACCTGCACCGGCTCGGGTTCTTCTTCACTCCCGCGCCAAGGCACGCCGACCTGCTGCTGGTCACCGGGCCGATGATCCGCGCGTTCGAGGTCGCCGCCCGCAAGACCTACGACGCCATGCCAGGACCCAAGATCGTCGTCGCTGTCGGCGCCTGCGCGCTCGGCGGCGTCTACCCCGACGACCCGTTCACCTACGGCACCGTCGACGCGGTGCTGCCGGTCGACGTGTGGATCCCCGGCTGCCCGCCCAGCCCGCTCGCCCTGCTGCACGGACTCGGGGTCGCCGTCGGGCGGCTCACGGAAAAGGTGCGGGACCTGCCGTTCACCGCCGAGGACGACGACGAACGGATTCGTGGTGCGCGATGACCCCGCTCGACTGCTTCTACATCGCGGCCGGCGCCTGGGGCGCCGCCGCCCTGGCCGGCCTGCTCACCGGGCGGAGCGGCGGCGGTCTCCGCGCGTGCTGCGCGCTGTCGGCGCTCGGCGGGGCGGCCGCGGCGGCCGGCGGCGGCTGGTCGCTGCTATACGGCAACACGCCGGTGGTCTCCCTCGGGACCGCGACCGTGACCGGCGGGCCGCTGCAGCTCCAGGCAACCAGCCTCGCCGGGGTGTTCGCCGCGCTGCTCGGCTTCGTCGCGGTAGCGATCGCCTGCTACGCGCCCCGCTATCACGAGCCGTCGCCCGGTACGGCGGTGTACCTGGCCGCCTACAACGTGGCGCTGATCGGCTGCCTCGCCGTGCTGGCCGCGGGCGGCATGGTCACCTTCCTGGTGGCATGGGAGACCATGAGCCTGGCCTGCTACCTGCTCATCCTCCGTCACCCGCGCGATCGCGGGGTGGCGCGCGGCGCGTTCTGGTTCCTGGCCCTGTCCGAGGCGGGGTTCCTGCTCGTCGTGGCGGCGTTCGTGATCTTGTCGTCGAAGACCGGGTACACGACGCTGTCCGGCATCGCCGCGCACGCTGGCACCGCGGGCGGCGGGTGGCGGGCCGCCGCGTTCCTGCTCGCGCTGTGCGGCTTCGGGTTCAAGGCGGGCCTGGTCCCGCTGCACGTCTGGCTGCCAGAGGCGCACCCGGTCGCGCCCGCCGACGGGTCGGCGTTCCTGTCCGGTGTGGTCGTCAAGCTGGGCGTGTACGGCATCGCGCTGTTCGCTTTCCGGCTCGCCCCGCCCTCGGGGACGTGGCCTGGCCTCGTCGCCATGGGCGGCGGCGCGGTCACCGCAGCGATCGGGATCCTGTACGCGATGGCGGAGCGCGACATCAAGCGGTTCCTCGCCTACTCCACGATCGAGAACGCCGGCATCATCGTGACCGCTTTCGGCGCCGCGATGATCTTCCACGCCAGCGGGCAGCAGGCGCTGTGGGCGCTGCTGCTGATCGCCGGGATCTACCACGTGGCGAACCACGGCTGCTATAAGACCCTGCTGTTCCTTGAGGCGGGCGTGACCGAGCACGCGGCCGGCACCAGGGACATGGACCGGCTCGGCGGTCTTGTCCACAGGCTGCCCCGCTCGGCGGTGATCGCTTTCGTCGGGACGCTGGGCATCGCCGCGCTCCCGCCGCTCAACGGGTTCGTCAGCGAGTGGCTGATCTTCCAGGGCCTTTTCCAGGGGTTCCGCACCGGCAGCCATCTGACCGGCATCCTGATCGTGCTTGCCGCCGGGATCCTGGGGCTCACCGGCGGGCTGGCGATCTACGCATTCGTCCGCGGCTTCGGCATCCCGTACCTGGGCATGCCGCGAACTCGGTCGGCTGCCGTGGCCTCAGAAAAAGGCCAGCCGGTCCTCGGGCCCGCGTTGCTTGCCGTCGCCTGCGTCGCCCTGTCCGTCGGCGCGCCGGTCGTGCTGTTCGCGCTGTCCCGCACCGCCAGGACCGTGACGGGGGTGACGCTCGGCCCGCTGCTGCTGCCCGGCAACCTGACGGTCATCCCGGCGCACACTGACTTCGCCGCTTTCTCCCCGACCTACCTGACGGTCTTCCTGGTCTGCGCGCTCGCCGTCCCGCTGCTGATCTACCTGGCCGGGCGCCCGAGGGCGGGCTCGACCACGGTGCCGGTGTGGGACGGGGGGATCGTGGCGTTCCGGCCCCGCATGCAGTACTCGGCGATGACGTTCTCCGCCCCGACCCGGGTCACCTTCGACGCCCTGTACCGGCCGTCGGTCTCCGTCAGCCGGCTATCGCACGACGACCCGGCCGGCCGGTCGGGGCCGGTGCACTACGAGGCGCGGGTCACGCCCGTCTTCCAGCGGTACCTGTACCGGCCCCTGGTCCACGCCCTGGAATGGCTGGCTGACCTGGTACGACCGGTACAGTCCGGCGACGTCAACCTCTACCTGCTCTATGTCTTCGCTGTCATCCTGCTCGCTTACCTGCTCGGCGCGGTCTGATGTGCACGCCGAGGCGTCCGTCGGCGCCCCCCACGACCTGCTCGTCGCAGCAAAGGCCCGGCAAAGGAGGCAAGTTGACCGTCACCGCCGCGTTGGCTGCGGCGTTACCCTGAGGCACAACGGCGGAGGGGCCCGCCGTCGAATGCGGACACGCCGCCAACGGTCCCTGCCAGGCAGGATCAGACGGCGGAGGCCGCGGCGTGAACGAGGAATGCCCTGCGGGCTGCTGCCCGCACGACACCGCCAGCCCCGACGAGGGCTGTCCCGATGACCTTCCAGGCGCGTCGCTGCCCGAACGGGTCACGCATCTCTACGCCTGCCGGATGTTGTCCACCTACAAGATCGCCGTGGTGACCGGCGTCGGCCGGCAGCGGATTACCAGGCTGTTGCACAAGGCCGGGATCAACGTCAAGCCCAACGGCGCCGGGCGGCGCAAGGCCGCCCGGTCCGCCGAAGACGAACGCTTCGACGATCTCATGGCACGGCTGTACACCGAGCACCGGATGCCCTCGACTCGGATCGCCGAGCTCACCGGAATACCGGAGTCCACGGTCCGGGGCCGGCTGCGGACTCGGGGCGTGCCCATGCGCACCCGCGGCGGGCACAATCGCGAAGACCGCTCGGACGTCTCCGTGGACGACCTGTGTGTCCTCTACCTGCAAGCCGGGATGTCCGCCGACGAGGTCGGCGGGCGGCTCGGCGTGTCCCGCAAGATCGTGCTGCGCACCGCCCACGACCAGGGCATGCCTGTTCGGGTTGGCGGGCCGCCGTCCTCCCGCGGACCCGCGGAAATAGAGCTGCTCACCGCCCTGTACGCCGATCGCGAGGTCCGGCGTGTCCTAGACAGGCACGGCGTCCCCGTCGTCACCCTGACGGGGCCGATCTGGAAACGCTTCCCCGCACCGTGGCCGCTTACCGTCGAACTGGTCGCCGATCTGTATGAAGGCTGCGGGCTCAGCACGCACCATATCGAGCTGCTCACCGGCAGGCCCGCGGCAGCGGTCGGCGACTTGCTGCACGCTGCCGACGTCCAGATGCGGCCTGCCGGGGGCCGCTCCCCGTTCATGCGGCGCTGGCGCGAAAGCCGCACATGAGTCATAACCGGCTGAAGCCGCGCCTCCGCCCGGATGGACCGGTACCGGGTTGCGGGCCGGCCGCGACATGCGAGATGATGATGCTCTGGCGATGAGGCTCGCCACAACCGCCCGGCACCTGCCGCGCTGATGGCCTCTACCCCCCTGTAACTCAGGGCTGTCACGGGTAGGAGGCATCATGATGGAAGAGCCGCTGGAACCGCCAGGCAATGATCCCTGGGTCGCGCGGTGAGCGCGGCCGTCCCGATCCCCGTCATCCAGCTGCTGCAGGTCCTCACCGTCGCGCTCGGCGCGCCCGGGCTCATGGGCGTGATCGCGAAGGTAGAGGCGCGGCTGCAGGGGCGCCGGGGCACGCGGGTGCTCCAGCCTTACTACGACCTGGCGAAGCTGTGCCGCAAGGAGGCGCTGGCCCCGTCGGGAGCGAGCTGGTTTTTCCTCGCCGCGCCGTTCGTCGCAGTGGCGGCGTACTTGACGATCCCGCTGCTGATCCCGGTGCTGACGACATACGGGCTCCCGCTCGGCTACATGGGCGACATCCTGGGCGGAGGGTTCCTGCTGTCGCTTGCCAGCTTCGTCGTGGCGACCGCCGCCCTGGAGACCGGGAGCCCGTACGCGCAGCTCGGGTCGAGCCGGGCGAAGACGTTCTCGGCGATCACCGAGCCGGTGGTGCTGTTCGTCGTGTTCACTGTGGCGCTGCTGACCGGCACCGACCTGCCCTACGCCCTGGCGGCGACGGTGCGGTCGTCGGCGGGGCAGGTGATCCGCCCGGCGCACCTGCTGGCGTCCGCGGCGCTGTTCATGGTGATCCTGCACGAGACCGGCCGGATCCCGGTGGAGACGCACACCGGCACCAACGAGTTCGGCATGATCGAGGAGGCCCGCTCCTTCGAGCACTCGGGCCCGTACTTCGCCCTGCTGAAGTGGGGCTCGATGCTCAAGCAGTTCATCCTGTTCACGATTCTCGCCGACGTGTTCCTCGCGCCCTGGGGCCTGGCGTCCACGCAGCGGCTCGGTGCCGTGCTGCTGGCGATCGTGGCGCTGCTGGCCAAGGCGGTCGCGATCGGCGTCGCCGTGGCGGTCATCGATGACTCGTTCGCCAAGCTCCGGCTCTTCAAGATCACCGAATACGTGTCGGCCGCATTCCTGCTCGCGGTCCTCGGCGTCTTCACCCTCTACCTTGGAGGCGGCTGATGAGCTCGGCGCCTGGTATCTACGCGGGCACGGCGAATGTCATCGCGGCGCTGATGCTGCTGCTTGAGTTCGGAATGCTGCGCCAGGCCCTGGTGCGGGACCAGGTCCGGTTGTACGCGGCGCAGTCGGCGATGATCTCGATCCTCGCGATCGTCATCGCCGCCGACCGGGACCTGCCCGAGTTGTACGCGCTGGCCGCGCTTTCCGGCGCGCTGAAGGTGGTGGCCGTGCCGCTGGTGCTGCGCCGCCTCCTTGGCGCGCCGGCTAGCGAGGAAACGCCGGGCGTGGCAGGCAGCTACACGCTGAACCCGGCCAGCGCGGTGCTCGCCTGCATCGTGCTCGCGGCGTTCGGGTTCTTCTGCTTCGGGTCGCTCGGCATTCACAGCGGGCAGGCACCTGCCCTCGCGCTGTCGCTCGCCGGCGCGATGGTGTTCGTCGCATTCGCGCTGATGATCGTGCGCCGTGATGTCGCTTCTCAGGCCATCGGCTTCTTCTCGCTCGAGAACGCGATCTCCCTTGCCTCGCTGGTACTCGCGGCCGAGTTGCCGCTGCTGCTAGAGACCGCGTTCCTCTTCGACCTGCTGCTCGCGGTGGTGGTCTTCGGGATGCTGATCCGGGCGCACCACTCGCGCGCCGAGTCGCTGTCGACCGCCGACCTGAGCCGGCTGCGCGGATAGGGAGCGGAGATGTTCGGAGTCATCCTGGCCATCCTCATCGTCCCGCTGGCCGTCGCGATCGCGTGCTTCCTGGTCCCGGCCCGGGTCGCGACGGGTCTCACGATCGCGTCGGGCATCGCGTGCTTCGGGCTCGTACTCGCGCTTGTCCCGTCCGCTACGCACGGAACCCAGACCTACCTGTCCTACCTGCGGGCCGACGCGGTCAGCGGCGTCTTCCTGCTCGCCACCGCGTTCCTGTACGCGGCGGTGGCGGTCTACGCGGCCGGCTACCTGAAGGGCCGAACCGACCGGTACACACGCCGGTTCTACCTCGGCTTCAACGTGTTCGCCTGGGCGATGCTCGCCGCGCCGCTGATGAGCAGCCTGGCGCTGCTGTGGATCGCCGTCGAGGTGACCACGGTCGTCTCGGCGCTGCTTGTCGCGATCGAGGACACCGACGGGGCCGCCGAAGCGTCCTGGAAGTACGTGCTGATCGCGTCCGCGGGCCTCGGCCTCGGCCTGCTGGCCACCATCTTCGCCTACTACGCCGGCGCGCAGGTGCTCGGCGCGCACTCCAACCTCGCCATCCAGCCGCTGATCTCCGCCGGCCGCCACCTGCCGAAGACACCGGTCGAACTGGCGTTCCTGCTCGCGGTTCTCGGCTACGGCACCAAGGTCGGCCTGGTCCCCGTGCACACGTGGCTGCCCGACGCGCACTCCGAGGCGCCGACGCCGGTGTCCGCGCTGCTGTCCGGGGCGCTGCTCACGACCAGCTTCTACGCCATCCTGCGCTTCTACCAGGTCGCCTCCGCCGCGCTCGGCACCGGCTTCCCGAGAGACACGCTGCTCGCGTTCGGCATCGCGTCGCTGCTGCTCGCCTCGCTGTACGTGTTCGGACAGCACGACGTCAAGCGGCTGCTCGCGTACTCGAGCGTCGAGCACATGGGCATCCTGGCGATCGGCCTGTCTTTCGGCGCGCCGGTCGCGCTTGCCGGGGTGCTGCTGCACGTGATGGCGCACGCCGCGGCGAAGGGCAACGCGTTCATGGGCGCGGGAGTGTTCACGGTCAAGTACGGGACCAAACGGATGTCTTCGATGCGCGACGGCCTGCGGCTGCTGCCATGGAGCGGACCGCTGTTCCTGCTCGCGATCTTCGCGCTGTCCGCGATCCCGCCGTCAGGCATCTTCCGCAGCGAGTTCGAGATCGTCGCCGGCGGTCTGGCCAGCGGCGGCAACGCTGCCGCCGCGGTGCTGGTGATCCTGGTGACGATCGCCTTCTTCGGGCTGGCCACGTCGACGACAAACATGCTGCTGAGACCCGCACCTCCCGAAGCGGTACCCGCCGAGCCGGTGCTTGGCGCAGCGGGGGCAGACGGACGGCAGCCGGCGCCGGCCGGCGACGCCCATTCGGACAGGGCCGTCCTGGTGGAGACCCGTGCCCGGTCAAGCCGGGTCCTGGCACCCGGCGAGCCCAGCGCCTGGATGGTGGTCCCGGTGCTGGCCGGCCTCGCGGTCCTGATCCTGCTCGGGGTGCACCCGCCGGCCGAGCTCACGAACCTGATCAGCCAGGCGACGGCACAACTGCGAGGTGCGTCATGACCGTCACGAGCACCGAGCCGACCGTAGCGGCGCTCAGGGAAGCACTCGTCTCCAGGATCGCCCGCGGGGACCGGTTCGCCGGACTGTTCGCGTCGTACCGCGACGGCGGGATCACGCTGTCCGCCCATGTCGCCGGTCCCGACGGCGTCGACACGCTGGAGGCGGCGCTGCCACCCGGAGCGGTTAGCTATCCGGCGCTCACCCCGGTGATCGGCGCCGCGTTCTGGTACGAGCGGGTCATCCATGACGAGACCGGACTGATCCCCGAGGGCCACCCCCGGCTCGCCCCGCTGACGGCGCCCGGCGACCCGGAAGACCACGCGCTGCCACGGCACGTCGCCGGCTACGGGGTGTTCACGATCCCGCACGGCCCGGTCCGCTCCGGGGTGTTCGAGTCGATGGAATACCTGGTGGAGACCCCGGGCGAGGCGATACCGCACCTGAACATGCGGATCTTCTACAAGCACCGGGGCATCGCCGCCCGGTTCACCGGCATGACCGTCGGCGATGGTGTGCTTCTCGCCGAGCGGGCCGAGGGCATCGCCTCCGTCGCGCACGCCCTCGCCTACTGCCACGCGGCCGAGGCGATCGCCGGCTGCGAGATCCCCAGGGGTGCGGCCCTGGCCCGCGTCGTGTACGCCGAGCTTGAGCGGATCGCGAACCACCTCGACGTCGCGATGCGGCTGTCGGACGCGGCGGGCCTGGCGGTCGCCACCGCCCGCTTCGCCCTGCACAAGGAGCGGGTGATGCGCGTGGTCAGCGAGTTGTGCGGCAGCCGCTTCGGCCGGGGCGTCGTCGTTCCCGGCGGGGTGACGTCGCTTCCGGGCAAGCGCCCCGAGCAGATCCTCGCCGACCTCGCCCCGATCGAGAAGCAGATCGCCGCGGAGGCGGAGTCGGTGATGGGCACCTCCTCGTTCCTCGACCGGCTGCGCGGCACCGGGCCGCTCAGCCAGGCCCGTGCCCGCGAGCACGGCGCTCTCGGCCCCATCGGCAAGGCCTCCGGCTACGCCGACGACGCCCGCCTCG
>Ga0335074_10013865_pt1 | contig 11322 bp, 10 predicted proteins | sample Lox_Sample_23_FD_206715 | JGI IMG/M metagenome (GOLD analysis project Ga0335074, IMG submission 206715) | Soil microbial communities from Loxahatchee National Wildlife Refuge, Florida, United States - Lox_Sample_2.3 | ecosystem: Environmental > Terrestrial > Soil > Wetlands | place: USA...
CGGGGGCGCGCGATCCGCGGGTGCGGGCACTGTCGATCGGAGAGGTCAACCCGACGCGAAGCGCCGGTGACCCTGATGTGCTGCCGCGCTTCGCGGCGAGCATCGCCCGGGTGCTCGCCGTCACGAACCAGTAGGATCCGCGGCGCTGTCAGCGGCAGTGCTCTTCGCGGGGCTGGGGACTGCTGGGGCGATCGCCTCGCGGATGGCGTTCAGTTCGGCGCTTACATGCGGTTCGACGCCGCTCCGACGAGAAATCCGATGAACAGCTCGGCGACGGTTGTCACGAGATTCAACGGAAAGTTGAAACCTTGCGAGGTGAACCACGCGGGTAGCCAGTCGCCGCTGGCGATGTGCGAGCCGCCGACCGCGAAGGTGACGGTCCAGGCGATGACAGCGACCAGCCAGATCGCGATGTTGGCTGGCCGGCCCATCGCCGCGGATGTCCAGTCAGCGACACGCTGGAACAGGGACGCCTGCTCCGGGTCAGCCGTCAGGCCGCCGTGCGGGCTCCGGTACAGCTTCAGCCTGAGCCCGTGCCGCTCATGCGTGACGCTCACGCGGCACCCCCGGAAAAACAGGCCCGCAGGCCATGACCAATCACGGGTATCAAGATGAACTCCTCCCAGGCCGCTGGCGGCGCCAGGCGCACGCCGCGCTTCATGCGCTGGCCAGCACGTCCGCGCCGGAAGACGGGAGCCGTATTTCCAGGTCTCGTGCGAACCCTAGCCCCGGCCTTTCGTCTGGATGAGGCCTGAAGGCCGTTCGATTCAGGTGAGAGTGGCTTTGAAAGATGTAGAAACGACGTGGTAACCCGAGGCAAGGAGTCTGGCATGGCAGAGCTGCAGGTCGAGGGCGACGAACTGGTGCTTCACCTATCGGGTGCTGAGAAGGCCGAGGCAGTTCACGGCGACCTTCGTGTGCCCATGTCGGCGCTTCGCGGTGTCGAGGTGCTCGACGACGCCCACAGCTGGACCGGAATCGGGGTCGGGTTCAAGGTCGGGATGCGCGTCCCCGGCATCGCCACTGTGGCGACTGTCCGCGGTCATGGCGAGAAGGTGTTCGTCGCAGTCCACCGCGACACGCCCCGCGGTGTGCGGGTGCGCTTGGAGGGTGCCCCCTGGGATGAGTGGATCGTCGGCTGCGCAGATCCCGAAGCTGTTGCCGCCACCGTGGCGCCAGCAACCTGAGACCACTGTCTGTTCCGGGCGGTTTGGGGCGATCCGTGAAAGGCTCGCGGCGTGGCTGCGCTGACGGAAAATGAAGCCAGGATCCGCGCCGGGCTGCTGAAGCTCGAGTCGTACGACGTGTTCCTCGACCTCACCGCCGATCCCGTCAGGTCGCGTACCGAGATCCGGTTCGGCTGCGCCAAACCGGGCGCGGCGACGTTCGCCGACCTCACCGCTGATGCCACGCTGAGCGCGGTGCTCAATGGCAGGGCGCTGGGCCAGCCTGAAGGTGGCCGGCTGCACCTGCCGCGGCTCGAGGCGGACAACGTGCTCGTCGTTGAGGCGGAGGCGGCGTATTCCGGCACCGGGCTGGGCCTGACCCGGTTCACCGACCCGGCAGACGGCGCGGGCTATGTGGCGATGACGTGCTATCCGTCCGCTGCGTCCGCCATCTTCTGCTGCTTCGACCAGCCAGACCTCGGTGCTGCCATCACGATCTCGGTGGCGGCGCCGGCCGGCTGGGAGTGCGTGGCCAACGGGCCCGTCGCGCAGCGCCCGCCCGATGGTGCGGCGGGCGTATGGCGGTTCGCGACTGTTCCGCGGATGATGCCCTTCGAGGTGACGATCTGTGCCGGCCCGTTCGTGTCTGAGCTGCGCAGCTCGGGGGCCGTATCCATGAGCGTCCGGCGCCGGGCGTCGCTGGCGGGGGCAGACGGCGTGGGCGGGCTTGCCGTGTTCGGCGGCATCGCGCGGCAGTGTATCGGGTGGTACGAGCGCGTGCTGGGTGTTCCGTGCCCGTACCCGAACTACGACATCGTGTTCGTACCAGACCTGAACGCGCTGGCGTACTCGGTCCCCGGCCTGATGCTGGTGAACGAGAGGCTGCTCGCGCGCATGAGCGACCCGGGTGATTACTTCGCCCCGATGGTGTGCGCGCATGAGGTGGCGCACCTGTGGTTCGGCTGCCTGGTGGGCATGCGCTGGTGGGAGGACGTGTGGCTGGACGAGGCGCTGGCCACCTACATGAGCTACGCGGCCGAGGTCGGCCCGCTCACCACGGAAGGGCTGTGGACCGCGTTCTGCTACCGGGACAAGGAGTGGGCATACCGGGCCGACGAACTGCCGGGCCGCGAGCCGGTGTCCTCGCCGGTGGCGAACGCCGCCGAGGCTCTGTCCAGGCCCGTCGCGATCATCTACAACAAGGGCGCCAGCGTCATCAGGCAGCTCGCGGCCCTGATCGGCGACGACGCGCTGTACGCGGGACTGCGCGACTACCTGACGCGCTACCGTTCCGGGGGCGTCGCGGGGCTTGATGACCTGGTCGGCTGCTTGTCGCGGGCGGCCGGCCGCGACCTCGCCGGATGGGCCGACGAATGGCTGCGCACCGAAGGCGCCTCGACCCTGCGAGCGGAGATCACTCCGGCGGCCGACGGCACGATCGGGTCGGTGGCCGTCGTCCAGGACATGCCGCGGACGCACCTGACCGGGATCGGGTTCTACGACCTGGACGGCACGAAGCTGCGCCGCCGCCGCGTCGTCAGCGCCGAGGTCAGCCTCGCGCACACGGACGTCCGGTCGCTGGCCGGGGAAACACTGCCCAGCGCCGTGGTACTCAATGACGGCGACCTCACGTACGCGCGGATCGGATTCGACGAGCAGACCTTCGACGCCCTCGCGGCCGCCGCGATGGATGTAGGCGACCCGCTGACCGAGGCGGTCTGCTGGACCGCCGCCTGGCAGATGGTCACCAGCGGCGACCTCGCCGCGGCTGACCTCGCGGGCTTGATCGTGCGGCGTCTTTCGGACGTGCCGGGCCTGGAGGGCCCGTCGGAGCTGCCGCTGGCTGGTATCAAGGTGCTGTTGGAGCGCGCCGTCGAGTGTGCCGATGTTTACGCGCCCGCGCATGCCAGGGCGCGGGTGCGAGAGCAGCTTGCCGACGTCACGTGCCAGCTCACCGGACAGGCAGCGGCGGGCAGCCCGCATCAGCAGGCACTGGCAGCAGGGTTCGCCGCGAGCGCCCACAGCCAGCCCCAGCTCGACATGCTGCGTTCCTGGCTGGCCGGCGACTTGCTGCCCGATGGCCTGACCGTCACAGCCGACCTGCGCGGCAGGATCCTGTTTACCCTGTCCGCCCGCGGGCTTGCCACGGACGAGGAGCTCGACACCCTGGCCGCCCGGGATCCGGTCCGGGGGCCGCAAAACCGCGTCACCTGCTCCGCCATGCGCCCGGACCCCGCCGCCAAAGAGGCCGCCTGGAACCTCGCGCTCGCCACCGACCAGAGCTTGCGGATGGCCGAGGCGCATGCGCGCGGCCTGTGGGTGCCTGGCCAGGAGGACATCATGGCCGGCTACCGCGACCGGTACTTCGCTCAGGCGCTGCCGGCGCTGGCCGGCCGGGAACCCCGGGTCGCGCGTTCTCTTGCCGGGTTGCTGTACCCGGCCACGCTTGTCTCGGCCGACACCGTCGCGGCCACCGCGGCAGGGCTGAACGCCGGCGATTTCGGCCGGAGCCTGCGGTCGATCGTGCTAGAGCAGGAGGCGGTCTTGCGTTCGGCGCTCGCGGCTCGCGCGGCCCTGCCGCGTCCCGGTCTGGCGTGGTGACCGGCTGGATGCACATCGACCTGTTCGGCGGGCCTGTTTAGGTATGCAGCGGCGGCTGCTGGCCGTCCCAGTCCGCGAGCGGCGCACTGAGCCAGGTCCAGCCGGTCTGGCCGGGCCTCCCCGGCCGGTCGATTCGTCCGTTGGCCCACAGCAGCGTCTGCCAGGCGTCGTCACCGGGATCATGCCAGGGGAACAGCCGAGCAAGAACCCGCCCCGCGAGGCCGGGATCCGGGGTGAACGGCAGGCCCAGGCCCCGTGCCGCATCGTCGGTGTGGACCAGCAGTTCGTCGCAGGCCATGGCGGCGAAGCCGGACGGGTCGGCGGCTCCCTGCGGGTGATACCCCCGGGTGCCGGCGGGCGCCGCATCGACCGACGCCGCGCACGCCCGCGCCGCACTTAGCAGGCTGGCAAGCAGTGCCGCGCGGCCGGCATCGAGCCGGACGTTAAGGTCGAAGGCCGTGCTGTCGTCCGGGCCGCCCCACAGGTCAACCGTGTACCACAACGGGCCGTTGGCGGCGTGAGCGACGACCGACGCGACGGTGAAGTCGAGACCGGGGACGGGGGCCGCCCAGTCGGCGTCAGCCGTCCGTTCGAGAAAGCCGTGGCAGGCCTCTGCGGCTGCACGGATGTCATCGCCTTTGATCATCCAAGCTCACATCCCGAAGCTGACTCGGCGGTCTCCCCGGCTGAGGGCTCTCGCAGTAATCCGGCGTCTCACGGTAACCCTGCCATCAGCCAAGGCACGCGGATCGGCGTAACCACGGCCACTCCGCGCGGGCTGCTGTGGCCCGATTTGGTTGCGATTCGCCGTGCTCGTTCAAAGGAACGTAAGGGACCGGTGTGGCTTGTGGTTCTGCCGTCGTGGGTTCAGGCGCTCCTTCAAGGCAACCTCCACCGGTGCTTGAGGATGCGACGGATCTAGGGTCGATGACGACCTTGGCGCACGAGCACTCCGGCCAGAGAAACTATTTGGAGCCTCGCCCTTGTCAATACGGATACATGCTCGCGCCGGGGGATCGGGTTCATCGCACGGAACGGGCAGCGTCCCCGTTTCGAAGGATCCAGACGCTTTCTAAGCCAGGGTAAGCCGGGTTCGAGGCCGGACTAAGACCTGTCGAAGCCGGCACAGTAAGGCGTTCCTCCGATGTGCCAGGAAGGGTCTTACGGCCAGAGTCAATGGTGACCGGCAAGGAGCCGGCCTAGGTACCAAGGAGGAACCATGAGCCGCAACGTGACGCAGGGCGTGCGGGGACCGCTGGCCGGGATCGGCCGCCGTGTCGCCGCCATCATCGCCGAGTGCAACTACGCCCAGGCCCGCCTCGACAGTCTGCGGACCTCGCGCATCTGAGCGCGGTGAACGAGTGCCCGACGCGGGCAGATCCCGATCCGGACCTCGAGCCCGCGGCTGCACGAACCAGCCGATGCCGGCCGGGCCAACGCCCGGCCGGCTTGTGCTCGTTCCCGGTGGCTGCTAGTGCCGTAGCAGCCTAGGTTTGCCTCGGCCGGGCTTTCCTTGAAGGTGCTGATCCTCCACACTGGCTGGTGACAGAACGGCTGCGTATGTGAGATCGATGGTGACGAGGGCTGCCGCATCGTCGCCTGGGCAAACGTAGCTTGAGGCGGCACTAGAACAAGTGTCATCGGCTGCCACTGTTCAGTCTTGAGCGGTTTGCCGGGCCAGAATCCAGCCAACCCGAGCGAATGACCCTGCTGCTGCTCTCCGGTAACGTGCCCATCGTGACCGCAGCGGAGCAAGGTGGCATATTTATTAGCTACCGTCGGCAGGAAACCAAGCATCTGGCCGGCCGGCTCTACGACCGGCTGGCCGATCGCTTCGGTGAGGCCCAGGTCTTTATCGACGTAGACGCGATCGGGCCGGGCGTGGACTTCGCCGAGGAAATCTTCCGCTCGATGGCGGCTTGCAGGATACTGCTAGCGGTTATCGGCTCGGATTGGCTGACAGCCACCGATGAGCGGGGAAATCGGCGGCTTGATAATCCCGACGACACCGTCCGGCTCGAAATTGAGACAGCCCTGACCCGCGGCATGTGGGTCATCCCGATCCTGACGGACGGCGCAGTCATGCCCGGGCGGTATGACCTGCCGAAGGGCTGTGCTGGTCTGACGCGTCGTAACGCGCTACCTATACGGCATGAGAACTTCCGTTCCGACACGGAGCGTCTGATCGCGGCGATCAAGCTGGCCCGGGCAGAATCTAGTGCCGCCGCGACCTCCGGCACTCCCGATGGGGACAGCCGAATCGACCGTGCGCGGGCTGCTCAGCTCTTCAGGGAAGCCGAACAAACCGCCCGCTCCCTAAAGCACCCTAAGTCCACGAAGGTACGGGCTCTGAGCGCGGTTGCACGCGCGCTAGCAGCCTCCGACCTAGCTGGCGCCGCCCCGCTCTTCACCGACGCCGAAGGCATGGCCCGCTCCATCACAAGAAGGTTTATCAAGGATTACGCACTGAGTGAGGTCGCGCAGGCGCTCGCAGCCACCAACCCTGAGCACGCCGAGCGCATCGCCAACTCCATCACCGACGGGGGCCAGCAGTCGCTGGCGCTGCGCCACGTAGCGGAGGCACTGGCAGCCGCCAACCCCGACGACGCGGAACGCATCGCCCACCGCATAACTGATGAGGCCCAGCGGTCTGCGGCACTGGGCGCCGCCGCCAGGGCGAGGGCAGCCGCCGATCCTGACCACGCCGAACGTCTCGGCAACTCCATGACCGACGAGGCCGAGAAGTCTTTGCTGCTGCGCCACGTGGCAGAGGCGCTGGCAAGTACCGACCCCGACCGCGCTGAACGCATCGCTAACTCGATCAGCAACGAGGAACTGAGGGCAGTTTCGCTAAGCGCGGTGGCGGAGGCCGTGGCGATCGCTGACCCTGACCGTGCTCAAGGCATCGCGCGCTCAATTTATGACGACAGCAAGCAGGTACTGGCATTGAGCCGGATCACGATGGCGCTGGCCGCCACTGCCCCCGACCGCGCGGTCCTGTTCGCCGCCGATGCCGAACGCATCGCCGGTTCCATCAAAGACAAGACCCCGAAGGCATGGGCGCTGGCCTACGTGGCGGAGGCGATAGCAACGCTTGATCCCTCTCGCGCCGAACGCCTCGCCCGCTCTATAAGCAACAAGTGGGTAAGGGCATTGACGCTTACCACCATCGCAAAGGCACTGGCAGCCACTGACCCCGGCCATGTCGAGCGGATCGCCGGCTCCGTCCACAAACTGAACCAGCCAGGGCTGTATCCGGCTATCACAGAGGTGCTGGCAGCCACTGACCCGGACCGCGCTGAGCGCCTCGCTCGATCCACTTTCGCCTTCGAAGTGCCGCCGGCGCTGAGCGCTGTCGCAAAGGCACTGGTCGCTAAGTCTTGATGGGTTTCTTTCGACTCAAGTCCGCGACCACTCGATCGGCGCCTCATCTGTAGCTTTTGGAGGGCTGTCTGCGCGACATTTGCTGATCGTCGGAGACAGCGGCTGTAACATGCGTAGACAATTCCCTCGGCCTGGTCGTAGCCTCGGTGACCTCCTTCGGGGTCATCGGCAGGCGCGCCAGACCGGGCGCGTGGCCCAGTCGAGAACCTGCCGGAGCAGCCATGCCATCGAATAGCGGGGATGACCGTCGGCCAGCGCACGGTCAAGGGCGATGTTGGCCAGCACGCCGCCGGGTTCAGCTAGCTCCTCAGTATGGAGGATCGGCGCCTTGAGTAAAGGCCCGAGCGGGGCAAACGTAACCTGCTACGGCGCTAACCCGCGAGTGTGTAGTGCACGTCGAGGCGCTCGGCCGAGCGGTTCACGGTTAGAACGATGCTGTCGGCGGCCAGCAGCGCGCGGTCATCGATGAGCGGAACGTCGGCGGCGGTGAAGCTGACTCGATGACTGAGAAGCGCCGGACTGCCCTCGGGCCGGGCAAGGTCGCGGGCGTCATCGGCGCCGAGCGTTGTGGGGCTGATGCTTTCCTGGGCGCGCGCTATCGTCAGCCCGTGCCCGGCCAGGAGCGCATACAGGCCCTGGCGCCCGAGGCCCGCTGGCTCAACGACCTCGGCCAGCGTGACCGGGAGATAAGAGGTCTGGACGATCAGCGGCCGGCCGTCCGATAGTCGCAGTCGCCGCACCCGGAGCGCTTCGCCGGGGGTACCGAGGCGAGCAGCGACGTCGGCCGGGGGCGTTACCGCCTCGGCCGCAAGCAGCTCGGTAGTGATCTTGGCGCCCTGGGCGATCAGGTCGCTGGCGAAGCTGCGCAGGTGGCCGAGGTCGTAGGCGTAACGGGCAGCGGCGAAGGTACCGCTTCCGTGGCGGGTCTCGATCAGGCCTTCGTCGGTGAGCAACTGCAGGGCCTGCCGCAGGGTCATGATGCTGACGCCGAATTCGTCCGCGAGCTCGCGCTGGGAGGGTAGCGGGCTGCCCGGGAGCCACCGTCCGCTGCTGATGCGCTCGCGCAGGTTGGCGTGAATGCGCAGGTACTTCGGCTGCCGGTCGTCGGCCGTCCGCCCGCCCGGGCCGCGCAGGCCGGGTATCGCGGGCTCGCCGCGGAAGCCCAGCCCGGAGTCGGTTCCTGCTCGCATTGCCAAGAGGCTATCAGGCTTCTAGAGTTCTAGAACAGATGCGGAGGAGGATCAGGAGTGGATGAGTCTGAGAGCCTGGCGGCGCTCGCACCTGGTGACGCCGGTGAGGTGCTGACGCTGCAGCGAGCGGCATTCGTGACTGAGGCACAGGCTCACCAGGATCTTCACATGCCGCCGCTGACACAGACCCTGGCGGATCTGCGTGCCGAGCTCGGCGAGCAGGCCTGCCACGCCTGGGGCGTCCGTGAATCGGGCAGGCTCGTTGCCTGCGTCCGCGCCCGCGTCAGCGGCGAAGCCGCGGAGCTTCTGCGGCTGGTGGTCGCCCCCGACCGGCAGGGGCGCGGGATCGGCACCAGGCTCCTGCTCGCCGCCGAGGAACTTCTCCCGCCGCAGGTGCGGGCCATCCGCTTGTTCACCGGCCAGCACAGCCATGCCAACCTCCGGCTCTACCACCGCCACGGATACCGGCAGACGCACACCACCGAGGCGGGTGCCTACTTGCTGGTCCATCTCGTCAAGGGACGGCCTCACCGCAGCGGCGCGGCCACCTCCCGGCCAGCGCGTTGATGAAGCATGTCGTGGCGCGGCGGCCCGCCGCTCTCACGCCTCCGGCCCGTAGGCGGCAGCAACGTCCTGCGAGCTGCCCCACCCGCTGTAGGGCGGCAACTGCGGCCAGCCCTCGGGTGAGTCCTGCCACTCCTCCTGCCGGCCGTAGGGCAGCAGGTCGATCAGCGGGAACGTGTGCGTGATCTGCTCGGTGCCGCGGCCGTTGGTGTGCCAGGTGCGGTAAACGGTGTCGCCGTCGCGAAGGAACACGTTGACGGCGAACCCGCCGCCGGGCGCGGCCCCGACGTCGCTGCCGAACGGGCTGTTCGCCGTTGAGTACCAGGTCATCTTGTTCCCGACCCGCCGCTTGTACGCGAGTGCCTCGTCGATCGGCCCCTGGGTGACGATGACGAACCGGGCGTCGTAGCTGTCCAGGAACTCCAGCCGGGTGAACTGCGAGGTGAACCCCGTGCAGCCCGGGCACTGCCACTGCTCGCCGGCGAACCACATGTGGTTGTAAACGATCAGCTGCGATTTGCCGTCGAAGACGTCGGCAAGCCGGACCGGTCCCTGCTCACCTTCCAGGGTGTAGTCGGGCATCTTGACCATCGGCAGCCGCCGGCGCTGCGCGGCGATCGCGTCAAGTTCCCTGGTGGCGGCCTTCTCCCTGGCTCGCAGTTCGTCGAGCTGGTGCTGCCACGTGTCGGCGTCGACGACGGGCGGTAGTGCGGCGGCGGTCACGGCCCCTCCTAACTGATCATGTCCATGGCGTCTTGTAAAAAGACCTTGCCCGGGCTGCCAACTCATCGGTGGCTCGCCACGCCGTTCAGGTTGCGGGCGACGCCGGGAACACGGCACTCCCGCGTCGCGGCAGCCGCACGGCGATGTCGAGGCCCCCCGCGGGGATGGCGGTGGCGTGCACGGTCCCGTTGTGCACGGTCGCGATCGACGAGACGAGCGCGAGGCCCAGGCCGAACCCATCCCGCCGGGTCCGGTCGTCGAGCCGGGTGAACGGCAGGAACAGCCGATCGACCATGTCAGCGGGCACCACCGCCCCGGTGTTGACCACGCGCAGGACCGACGTCGCGTCCCGCGCGCTCGTCGAGATCGAGATCGTGCCGCCCGCGACGTTGTAGCGCTCGGCGTTGTCGAGCAGGTTGGCGACGAGTCGTTCGAGCAGCACTCCGTCGCCGGTCACCGGGGCCTCGCCGAGTATGGCGGTCGTCGTGATGCCGCGGGCGGCACGTCCCTCGAGCGCGTCCTCGGCCACGGCGCTGAGATCCAGCGGGTCCGTGAGTGCCGGTGCGTGATCGCTCCGCGCGAGCAGCAGCAGCACCTCGATGAGCCGCTCGGAGTGATCGAGGGCGTGGCGGACATCGGCGGCCATCGACACCAGTTCGCCGCGAGTCGGCGCCGGCTTGGCGAGGACCACGTCCATCGTGGTGCGCATGACCGTCAGCGGCGTGCGGAGCTCATGGCTCGCGTTGGCGATGAACTGCCGCTGGCTGGTGAACGCCCGGTCGAGCCGTTCGAGCATCGTGTCGAACGTGTCGGCGAGCTCCCGCAGTTCGTCGCGCGGGCCCTGCAGGGCGATGCGCTGAGACAGGTTTTCCTCGCTTGCCGTGCGGGCGGCCGCCGTGAGCCGGTGCACCGGCCGCAGGATGCGTCCGGCCGCGATCCAGCCCGCGGCCGCGGCGAGCAGCGTCGCGCCGGCGAGGCTGAGCAGCGAGTACGTCAGCAGGTGCGTGAGCGTCGTGCTGCGCTGTGCCGAGGCGCCGGCCTGGACGCCGTTGGAATACAGCGCCGCGCACTTCTGCATGGCGTCGGCGACCGTGTGGCGGGCCTTCGCCAGCTGCAGGCACTGCTCGACCGCTTGCTGGACGCTCGGCGGGGTCGTCGGGGTCGTCGCGCCGCGCACGGCCCGCGTGACCAGCAGGTACGTGACCAGTACCAGCGCGGTCCCGCCCAGCGCGAACAGCGACGCGTAGATGAGCGTCAGCCGCGACCGGGCGCTGAGGTGGCCTCTCACAGCCGGTAGCCGACGCCGGTCACGGTCTCGATCAGCGGCGGGTCGCCGAGTTTGCGCCGCAACCGCGCGACGGTCACCGCGACCGTGTTGCTGAACGGGTGGGCGTGCGCGTCCCACACGTGCTCGAGCAGTTCTTCCGCGCTCACGGTCGCGCCGTCCGCGCCGGCCAGGCATTCCAGCACGCCGAACTCCTTGCGGGTCAGGGTCAGCGGCATGCCGGCCCGGGTGGCGCGGTGCCGCGCGCGATCGACCACCAGCTCGCCTCGCTGCACGACCGCTGGCGATCCCGGTCCGCGCCGCCCGAGGGCGCGGATGCGCGCGATCAGCTCGCGGAAGGCAAACGGCTTGCCCAGGTAGTCGTCCGCGCCCAGTTCCAGGCCGTCGACGCGGTCCTCGACATCGGTCG
>Ga0335074_10013866_pt1 | contig 11322 bp, 12 predicted proteins | sample Lox_Sample_23_FD_206715 | JGI IMG/M metagenome (GOLD analysis project Ga0335074, IMG submission 206715) | Soil microbial communities from Loxahatchee National Wildlife Refuge, Florida, United States - Lox_Sample_2.3 | ecosystem: Environmental > Terrestrial > Soil > Wetlands | place: USA...
GCTGCGCCCGCGAGCGCAAAGGCGACCGCGGCCATTGACAGCCATCGGGAGAGCCGGGAGCACAACGGGAACAGCGGATTGCGCATCGATCGTGCAGGTCAGGCGAGACGTTTGGCCGCTTCTTCGACCATGCTTAAATCCGAGTATTTCTGCGCGTCGATATTCTCCGTGAGCAGGCCGACCTGCTTCTGCAGCGCCAGGTTCGCCTGCAGCGCCTTGAGGTTCGGCATGCCGTTTGGATCGCGATATTGGTCGCGCGGCCCGAACGCCCATTCCATGCGCGCCGGCGGCGCCTTGTTCAGCCGGGCGACGATGGCAACAGCTTCCTCGTGATTCTTCGGATCGGTGTACCAGCGAATCGCCCGCACCGTGTCCTCGAGGAAGTCGACCAGCGCCGCGCGATTGGCTTCGATGAAGCCGGTGCGCGCCGTCCACATGGTCAGTTGGGTGATGCCGAACGCGTCCTTCTCGGTGAACAGCGTGTTCGCGATGGCGCGCAAATTCGGATCGAGCGAGAACGGCGGGACGGCGCTGATCAGGTCGGCTTTCTTCTCGGCCAGCATGGCGCGCATCGCGGGAAACGGCGCCTCGATGATGGTGTAGTCCTTGTCGGCCGCAAGCCCGCTCCGTTGCAGCATCACCCGCATCGAGATGTCGACCGCGCTGCCGAGCGCGTTGGTGGCGAGCACCTTGCCCTTGAGGTCGGCGACGGTTTTGACCGGGCCATCCTTGAGCACCATGAATTCGTTGGTGCCGTGCCCGGGCACGCCGTCCTGGACTTCGTCGCAGATGACGCGCAGATCGTCCATCCGAGCGTTCTGGATAGCGAGCGCGAGCGACGAGAAGGCGAGCGGCCCGATCTCAAGCTCGCCCGCGGCAAGCGCGGTGATCACCGGCGGCGTGCCGGCAAAATGAATCGCCTCGGCGACATAGGATTTGCCGAAATGCGTCAGCAGGTCCTTTTTCTCCAGCACCAGCGCTGCCGAGGAGGCCGGCACCACCACCCAGCCGATGCGAATCCGCACCGGCGCAGCCTGCGCCGGGCGGACGCGATCTGCCGCCAGCGCGGTGCCCGCGGCCAAAGTGCCTAATCCGAATTGCCGGCGATCCATAGCGTTATTCACGACGAATCCTCCATATGCGCCCTTTAGGCCTGTTCATTGCGGCAAAGCCGTGCTATCGACCGCCGCCAACCCAAAAGCGGGGCACCGAGTCGGCGAGGGACTGCTATTCGTCCACTCGTCCGCCGGGTGTTACCGCAAGCGCCGGCCCACCATTTAAGGGCCATGCGGAGTTGGCAATGGCCGTGACGTCAGGCGATCTACCCCCCGAAGCATATACCTTCGACGACGTGCTGTTGAAGCCCGGGCTTTCGGACGTGCTGCCGTCCGACGTCGATATCCGCTCGCGCATCACCCGGAGCGTGACGCTGAATATGCCGATCGTCGCCTCGGCCATGGACACGGTCACCGAGGCCCACATGGCGATCGCCATGGCGCAGGCCGGCGGTATCGGCGTCATACACCGCAACCTCGAGCCGGCGCTGCAGGCGGCGCAGGTCCGGCAGGTCAAGAAGTTCGAATCCGGCATGGTGGTCAATCCGGTGACGATTGCACCGCACGCCACGCTGGCCGAAGCGCTGGCGCTGATGCAGGAGCACCGCATTTCCGGCATTCCGGTGGTCGAGGGCGGCGGCAACGGCCGTGCCGGCCGGCTGGTCGGCATCCTCACCAATCGCGACGTGCGCTTCGCCACCGACAAGAGCCAAAAGATTTCGGAGCTGATGACCAGGGAGCGCCTGGTCACGGTGCGCGAGGGTGTCGGCCAGGACGAGGCGAAGCGCCTCCTCCACCAGCATCGCATCGAGAAGCTCTTGGTGGTCGACGCCGATTACCGCTGCGTCGGCCTGATCACGGTGAAAGACATCGAGAAGGCGGTGGCCTATCCCAGCGCCTGCAAGGATGAGCAGGGCCGCTTGCGTGTCGCCGCCGCCACCAGCGTCGGCGAGGCCGGCTTCGCCCGCAGTGAAGCCCTGATCGATGCCGGGGTCGATCTCGTCGTCGTCGATACCGCGCACGGCCATTCCTCGCGCGTGCTTGAGGCCGTCAGCCGCATCAAGCGGCAGTCGAACGCCGTGCAGGTCGTCGCCGGCAACATCGCCACCGCCGACGGCGCCAAGGCGCTGATCGATGCCGGCGCCGATGCCATCAAGGTCGGTATCGGTCCGGGCTCGATCTGCACCACGCGCATCGTCGCCGGCGTCGGCGTGCCGCAGCTCACCGCGATCATGGACGCCGTCGGCGTTGCCAAGAAGAACGAAACTCCGGTGATCGCCGACGGCGGGATCAAATATTCCGGCGACCTCGCCAAGGCGATCGCCGCCGGCGCCGATTGCGTGATGATCGGTTCGCTTTTGGCCGGTACCGACGAGACGCCGGGCGAAGTCTTTCTTTATCAGGGCCGCTCCTACAAAAGCTATCGCGGCATGGGCTCGGTCGGCGCCATGGCGCGCGGTTCGGCCGACCGTTATTTCCAGCAGGAAATCAAGGACACGCTCAAGCTCGTGCCCGAGGGCATCGAAGGCCAGGTGGCCTACAAGGGTCCGGTCGCCAATGTGCTGCACCAGCTGGCCGGGGGCTTGCGCGCCGCCATGGGTTATGTCGGCGGCAAGGATCTCGCCGACTTTCATGCCAAGGCTGAGTTCGTGCGCATTTCCGGAGCAGCGCTGCGCGAAAGCCATGTGCACGACGTGACGATCACGCGCGAGAGTCCGAATTATCCGAGTCGAAGCTAGGGACGCCGATGGCTGCCGCGCCCACCGATCCGTTCGCCAAAGTCCGCGCGGCAACCGACGCCCACCGCGCGCAGCATGGCTGCAGCACTTATCCTTACGACAATGGGCCGCTTTTGGCGGCGCTGGCGGCGGCAGCCGATGCGCGGCGCATTTTGGAATTGGGCACCGCGCTCGGGTATACGGCACTGTCTTTTGCGTCCGGAGCGCCGGATGCGACCGTCGACACGATCGAGCGCGATCCCGAGCACGTGCGGCTCGCGCGCGACAATATCGCCGCCGCCGCGATGGATCACCGCATCACGGTGCACGAAGGCGACTTCGCCGGTGTGCTGCCGACGCTCGATCCCGGCTACGACGTCGCCTTCTTCGACGGCCAGGCGCCGACGCCTGCCCTGCACAAGACGCTGCGCGGCTTGCTGCGCACGGGCGGCACGCTGATTACCGCCAATCTCAATCATCGCGCGACGCCGGAGGCGGTGCGCAAGGCGCTGTTCGACGGCAAGGCATGGCGCAGCGCGCTGGTCGACGAAAGCGGCGAGACCGCGATCAGCGTCAAGCTGTGACGCTCTGGCGGGTGCGGGGCCGGCATGATACGACCGCGTAAATAGTCCGGGGGGATTCCGATGCCAGTCCAGGACGTTCTGCTGCCGCTGTTCGTCGAGGTGATTCTCACCTTCGTTTTGTGGGGCTGGATGGCGGCGCTGCGCACCCGCGACATGGGCTCCGGCGGCGTGCGCCCCGAGAGCATTGCGCTGCGCGAGCCGAACTGGTCACGACGAACCACGCAGGTGGCCAATTCATTTGCCAATCAATTAGAGCTCCCCGTCCTGTTTTATGTCCTCACCATACTGGCCTACGTGACTCATTGGGCTGGATATGTTTTTCTTATTCTGGCGTGGATCTTCGTGATCTTTCGTATCCTCCATGCTTATGTTCACACCACCAGCAACGTGGTGCGCCTTCGCGGCTCGCTGTATGGCGTTGCCGCCTTCGCGCTTCTCCTCAACTGGTTGATCTATATAGTCGAAGTGCTGACCAGCCCGTGGGTGTGACGCTATGCCGACCGATATCTGCCATCCGACCTCGCCGCACGAGAAGCTCCGGCTTCCCGAATGGTACGTCTCGTCTCTGATGATGGACCGCGCGCTGGATGCCGTGGTGCGGCGGGTGCGCAAGCTCGACCGCAAGCACGACATTCCGTACCTCGCCGGCTACAGCCTCGACGGCAAGATCATCTATATCGACCGGCACATGCCGAAATCGTTCAAATTCCGCGGTCGCACCATCGACACCGACCGCTTTCTCATCCTGCATGAAGAAGTCGAGAAGACTCTAATCGATCAGCTCGGCCTGCATTATCTGCACGCCCATCAGATCGCGACCCGCGCGGAAGAAGCTGCAGTGCGCGCCGCCGGCGTCGAATGGCACGCCTACGACCGTTTCATGCAGAAATACGTTAAGCACATCGGCGATGAGCGATTGAAGAAAGTGCCGAAGGATCTCGACCTCAAGCCGTATCGCGACGAGCATGACGACGACCTGTTGGCCCGCATGCTCAAGAGCGTGCGGGCCGGCAACGCGCCGAAGGGCATTCATGTTCATGATCTGGCGGAGGCGATCGCGGAATTGCGCAAGCAGGTGCGGCGTCATGAAACACCGGCGTCCGAGCGCTCTCTCGCCATCAAACGCGCGGCAACATAGCCGCTCGCTTCGCGTCAGCTTTCGTGTGTCATGACTCCCGCCGCCCGGCTCTCGGCCGCCATCGAGGTATTTGCCGACATTGATGCGCGGCGGCGGCCGGCTGCCGACGCGCTCAAGGACTGGGGCTTGTCGCATCGCTTCGCCGGCTCTTCGGACCGTGCCGCCATCGCCGGCCTCGTCTACGATGCGCTCCGCCGCAAGGCGTCTTCCGCCTGGCTGATGGGCGCGGCGGGACCGCGCGCGGCGCTCCTCGGCATGCTGCATCAGGAGCGCGGGCTCGATGGCGCCGCGATCGCAAGCCTGTGCAGCGGCGCGCGCTTCGCGCCGCCGCCGCTGACACCGGCGGAGCAGTCGGCGCTTGCCAACAATTCGCTTGCCGGCGCGCCGGCGCCGGTTGCCGGCGACTACCCCGACTGGCTTGAGCCGCATCTGGCGCGGGTGTTCGGCGACGACCGTGCGGCCGAAGGCGCGGCGCTGGCAACCCGCGCGCCGCTCGACCTGCGCGTCAACACGCTCAAGGCCGAGCGCCAGGATGTGCTGCCGAAGCTCGCGCACCTCGGCGCTGAGCCGACGCGCTGGTCGCCGGTCGGACTGCGCATCCCGATGAGCGCCGATGCCAAGAATCCGGCGATCCATGCCGAGCCGCCGTTTCGCAAGGGCGAGATCGAAGTCCAGGACGAAGGTTCGCAGCTTGCGGCGCTGTTCGCCGGGGCCAGGCCCGGCGAGCAGGTCGTCGATCTTGCCGCCGGCGCCGGCGGCAAGACGCTGGCGCTCGCCGCCGCAATGGACAATCGCGGCCAGATCTACGCCACCGACATCGACAAGCGCCAGCTTGTGCCGATCCACGAACGCATGGCGCGGGCCGGCGCGCGCAACATTCAGGTGCGCACACCTCGTGGCGTGGCCGACGACGTCGTGGCCGACCTCAAGGGGCGGGCCGACCTCGTGCTGATCGACGCGCCGTGCACCGGTACCGGCACCTGGCGGCGCAATCCGGACGCCAAATGGCGCGTCCGCCCCGGCGCGCTCGAGGAGCGGATCCGGGAGCAGGCGGCGCTGCTCGACCGCGCCGCCGCACTGGTCAAGTCCGGCGGCCGCATCGCCTACGTCACCTGCTCGGTGCTCGACGACGAAAACGGCGATCAGGTGGCCGCTTTCATCGCTCGCAGCCCCGGCTTTTCGGTGGAAAAGCCCGCCGACACCGCGCAAATCCTTGGCGAGCGCGCCTATCTTTTCGCGCGCGCGGTGCTTATCTCCGGCCTGGGTTTGTTGATGACGCCGCGGCGGACCGGCACCGACGGATTTTTCGTCAGCCTGATGCGGCGCTCACCATGACCCTGACTGCAAAGGCTCGGCAGAATCCCGTCCCTGACCCATCCGCGCTAGCCGGGGAGGGGAGGGCGGGTGTAAAACCATCCATGGCGAATCACGACAAAATTCTCATCGTCGATTTCGGCTCGCAGGTGACGCAGCTCATTGCGCGGCGCGTGCGCGAAGAGCGCGTCTATTGCGAGATCGTGCCTTACCAGAAGGCCGAAGCCGCATTCGCCGCGATGCAGCCGAAGGGCGTCATTCTCTCCGGAGGCCCGGCCTCGGTGCTCGACAAGGACGCGCCGCTGGCGCCGACGGAAATCTATGAGGCCGGCGTGCCGGTGCTCGGCATCTGCTACGGCGAGCAGGCAATGGCGGCCCAGCTCGGCGGCAAGGTCGAGGGCCACCATCATCGCGAGTTCGGCCGCGCCGAGCTTGAGCTGACGAAAGCGTCCGCGCTGACCGACGGCGTCTGGGAAGTCGGCCAGCGCTATCCGGTGTGGATGAGCCACGGCGACCGCGTCACCGAGTTGCCGAAGGGCTTTGCCGTGACCGGCACGTCAAGCAATGCGCCGATCGCGATGATCGCCGACGACAAGCGGAAATTCTACGCCACGCAATTCCATCTCGAAGTCATGCACACCCCGCACGGCGCGGCGCTCCTGCGCAATTTCGTGCGCAAGATCGCCGGCTGTTCCGGCGACTGGACCATGCGCGCCTTCAAGGACGAGGCGGTCGAGAAAATCCGTAAAGCTGTCGGCAAGGGCAAAGTGATCTGCGGATTGTCCGGCGGCGTCGATTCCGCGGTTGCCGCGGTGCTGATCCATGGGGCGATCGGCGAGCAGCTGACCTGCGTGTTCGTCGATCACGGGCTCCTTCGCCTCGGCGAGGCCGAGCGCGTCGTGGCGCTATTCCGCGACCACTACAACATTCCGCTGATCCACGTCGAAGCCGCCGACCTTTTCCTGAAAGAGCTCGCCGGCGTCGAGGAGCCGGAAGACAAGCGCAAGATCATCGGCAAATTGTTCATCGACGTGTTCGAGGCCGAAGCCAAGAAGGTCGGCGGCGCCAAATTTTTGGCCCAGGGCACGCTTTATCCCGACGTGATCGAGAGCGTGTCGTTTGCCGGCGGCCCGTCGGTGACCATCAAATCGCACCACAATGTCGGCGGCCTGCCGGCGCGCATGAATCTGAAACTGGTCGAGCCGTTGCGCGAATTGTTCAAGGACGAGGTGCGCGCGCTCGGCCGCGAGCTCGGCCTGCCCGACGCCTTCGTCGGCCGCCATCCGTTTCCCGGCCCGGGGCTCGCCATCCGCTGCCCCGGCGAGATCACCCGCGACCGGCTCGACATTTTGCGGCTAGCCGACGACATCTTCATCGAGGAAATCCGCCGCGCCGGCCTATACGACGACATCTGGCAGGCGTTCGCGGTGCTGTTGCCGGTGCGCACCGTCGGCGTCATGGGCGACTACCGCACCTACGACTACGTCGTGGCGCTGCGCGCCGTCACCTCGATCGACGGCATGACCGCCGATTTCTACCCGTTCGACGGCACCTTCCTCGGCACCGTCGCCACCCGCATCATCAACGAGGTCAAGGGCGTCAACCGCGTGGTCTACGACGTGACGTCAAAGCCGCCGGGGACGATCGAGTGGGAGTGAGGGATGGCCCGTTATATCGGGGTGGACGGCTTCCGTTTGGGTTGGGTTGCTGCTTGGATCGATGATACTGGAAATCAAGGCTTTGATTATTCACCAAACATAGAATGCCTTCTTTCGTTGTCTCATCGTCGAGCGATGATCGATATTCCTATTGGATTGCCGGATACCGGACATAGAGAATGCGACGTTCAAGCTCGACGTAGGCTCGGGACCTCCGTTTTTCTTGGTGCTCGTCGAAATTTGCTGGAATTCCGTTCTCAGGCCGACGCGAATCAGCATTATTGGTCGTTTGAGGGCAAAGGCATGGGGGTGTCTGCTCAGCTTTGGAATATTCGCGAGAAAATTAAGGAAGTCGATGGCATCGTTACGCCAGATCGTCAGATGCGATTATGTGAAACCCATCCCGAATTAATTTTCCAGACTCGCAACCGCAATGAATTGCTGAACGGAAAGAAAACCGAAGCAGGACGCCAACAGCGGTTGGCTATATTGAGGAGATTGGGTTTTACGCAAATAGATCATTGGCTTGAACTTCGCTTTAGAACAGGCATAGGCCGGGACGATCTGATTGACGCCTGCGTCTGCGCCATTGCCGCCCGCGACGCTACTTCGAAGATCGGCGGTGCCAACCTGGACTCTCGTGGCTTGCGGATGGAAATACATTTTTGAGGAGAGCAGCATGACCGCGATCATTTACGGTGCCACGGATAGCGCGACAATGGAAAAGGTGCGCGGGTCCATTGCAATGCTCGGCATGCCGACGGAGTGACGCCTCATGCTCGCCACGCCAGAATCGCAAGCCCGGACCCGCGCGTTCGCGCGCGTGATAGGACCGTGGCTGATCATCGTGCCGGGCATCATCGCGGTGCGCGCGCCGTATATGGCGACGCTCGCGGCCGATTTCTTCAAGAGCGATTTGTTCGTCTGGTTCGCCGGTGCTTTGCTGCTGTTTGCCGGGCTGCTGATCATCGCCTTTCACCAGTTCTGGTCGAGTCTCGCGGCGGTGCTGATTTCGCTGTTCGGATGGATTTTGGCGCTGCGCGGCGTGCTGCTGCTGGCCGCGCCTGCGGTCTATGAGCGCGCCGGGATGACGCTGATAGCGCCACCCGTGGTGCGGTTGCTCTTCGGCGTGCTTGTTCTTATCGGGCTCTATCTCACCTATGTGGGCTGGGTGGCCAAGCCGGATGCGTGAGCAGGGGCATATTCACGCCGGCCCATAAATCTCCGCCACCGCCCGATGCAGCCAGCGTGGTTTTCGATTTATTCTCTAAGATTTGAATCGGCCGAGTGGTGCCGGTCTTGGTTTGCGTGGCGGTGGAGCTTCAGCAAGGCTTGAGCGAGCCCAACGCTCTATTGCGGGTTGAGATCATCGATCTTGAAGCGGGTCGTTGCATACAAATGCCGGGCTGGTAGGCGCTGCGCGGTTATGTCATCGTGATCGCGCGTTGCTGTCGTGATGGGATTGTTAGACGTTTGCCGGGGACAGTGTTGTGCCGATTCATCCGACCCGCCGCGAATTCGTTGCCTCCACCATCGCGACGGCAACCTTGGCCAACGGCGCTGCGTTTGCCGACAGCTACCCGAGCCGGCCGATCAGGCTCATCGTGCCGTACACCCCCGGCGGCGGCGGCGACATCATGGCACGCATCGTCGCGCCGGCGCTGGGCAAGATCCTCAAGCAGACCGTGGTGATCGAGAACAAGCCGGGCGCGAGTGCAATCATCGGCACAGAAATCGTCGCCAAGGCCGCGCCCGACGGCTACACGCTCCTGTTGACCCAGAATGATCCGGTGATCAACGCCGCGGTCTATCAGAACCTGCCCTATGACACCCTTGAAGCTCTGATCCCGATCTCGAAGCTTGCCACCTTTCCCTTCTACCTCGCGGTGAAGGCGGGCTCGTCGATCAAGACAGTTGACGATCTGGTGAAATTTGCGCGGGCGCATCCCGAGAAGGCGAATTTTGCTTCGACGGGGTCGGTCTTTTGGCTGGTCTGCGAGCTGTTCGCGCAAAAGACCGGGCTGCAACTGACCCGCGTTACCTATCGAGGCGGCGGCGCCATGGTGCTCGCGGTCATTTCGGGCGAAGTGCTGTTCACCTTCGCCGGCAGCGCCCCAATCAGCGGGCCGGCAAGCGCCGGGACGATCCGCGTGCTCGCGTCGACGGCGGCGCATCATGATCCGGCATTTCCCGGCGTGCCGACCTTCGCCGAGGCCGGCATTTCAGGAATGACAATTTTGTCGTGGTCGAGCTTGTGGGCGCCGGCTAAGACGCCTGCTGCGATCGTTGAAGCCATCAGTCAGGCAGCGCGGCAGGCGCTCGCTCTGCCGGACGTGATTGAACAGATGAAACGGGTGAAGGTCGATCCAGACGGCTCCACGCCGGAGGCGTTCAAACGCAGCTTCATCGCGGAACTGACAATGTGGAAGGAAGTCGCCAAGAAAGCGGGCATTTCGGCAAAACTCTGAACCGAGCTGGCGGCGCATCGGCGGCGTTCTCAGAAATGCGAAATCATATCCTGACCGAAGGGTCGCAGCCGTGGATGGAGGGAAGCGGTCGATGCTGATATTGGACAACGACGACATTTCAAAACTCCTGACGATGGAGGACACAATCGAGGCGCTTCGCATCTCGAATCGGGAGATTGCCGAGTTCCGCAGCCAGGAAGAATTCACTCTCAATCGGCCGCGGACGAATTGCTATCTGCCCTGGAAGGGCAACGAGGCGGACACACAGCGGATCTTTGCCGCGGCCGCCGGTAACGACACCCGCGTGCTTTACGATTTCAAATCCATGGAAGGCGGCAGCCCGCATTTCGGGGTGTGGGCGGTGCGCAGCAGCTCTGATCTCGTGCGCTTCACCACCGGAATGTACGGGCCGACTTATACTTATCTGCGCTACGGCGACCTGCCGGGTAACAAGGGCTACAGCGATCTGATATTTCTCTACAACATTCATGACGCGCAGTTCGAGGCGATCCTCCAGTCGGCGATTCTCCAGCGCACACGCGTCGCCGCGACTTCGGCGCTTGGCGTCGATTATCTATGTCCCAAATCGATCAAATCGCTGGCCATGTTCGGCTCGGGCTGGCAGGCGGCGGCGAACACGCGGGCGCTCTGTCATGTCCGGCCGGGCATCAATCGCGTGCAGGTCTTCAGTCCGAACGAGGACAATCGCAACGCGTTTGCGGAGCGCATGCGCGGCGAGCTCGGGATCGAGGTCGTCGCCATGCCGAGCCCGGAGCAGGCGGTGCGCGGCATGGATTTGATCTGCGAAGCGACCAGTGCGCGCTCGCCGGTTTTCGACGGCGGGTTGCTGCAGCCGGGACAGCACATGGTCTCGATCGGCGGCGGCGATGAGCGCTTCGGGCGTCGGCCGATCGATCCGCGCGCCGTGGCGAGATGCGCCCACGTCGCGGCGCATTCGCTCGAGGTCCGCTTTGGACTCGAGGAGATCTCCGACTGCATCGAGGAGGGTAAGTTCAAGTGGGACGATGTCATCGATCTGCCGGATCTGATATCGGGAAGGCGCCGCGTTGCGGTCGCGGATGGCGAATGCACTTATTTCAAGAACAACGTCGGGCTCGGCAGCCAGTTTGCCTCGGTCGGCGGCATGGTGTTGCAGCGTGCCAAGGAGCGCAACATCGGGTTCGAGGTGCCGCAGCAAAAAGTCGCGCAATTCATGCGCCGTTAGTGCCGCGGGTGGGCTGTACGAAATCACATGGGACGACGCGGGAAGTCGCAAATGTCCATCACCATCTACGGCATCAGAAACTGCGACACGATGAGGAAGGCGCGCGCCTGGCTCGACAAGCGCGGCGTCGCCTATGAGTTCCACGATTACAAGACCGCGGGC
>Ga0335074_10013867_pt1 | contig 11321 bp, 8 predicted proteins | sample Lox_Sample_23_FD_206715 | JGI IMG/M metagenome (GOLD analysis project Ga0335074, IMG submission 206715) | Soil microbial communities from Loxahatchee National Wildlife Refuge, Florida, United States - Lox_Sample_2.3 | ecosystem: Environmental > Terrestrial > Soil > Wetlands | place: USA: Florida...
GAATCCGAAACGTAGAGCAACTAGGCTGCGCGATCCTGAGCGCACGCGGGAGCGCCTGCTGCAGGCGGCATTCCGCGAGATCTACAGATCGGGTTTCCAAAGTGCCAGCCTGGACGCAATTCTGGCTTCAGCTGGCGTCACCAAGGGAGCGCTGTACTACTACTTCAAAAGCAAGCAAGGCTTGGGATACGCCGTCGTCGAAGAGGTCATCGCCCCCGACAACTATGGCCAGTGGGTGCGCCCTCTACAGAGCGGCAAGGACCCTATCGACACTTTGATCGGCGCTGTTCAACGTATATCCGTTCGGCCCGAAGATGTACGGGGCGGCTGTCAGTTGATCAATCTGGCGCAGGAAATGTCTCCTCTTGACGCGGGATTCCGGAAGCGGCTGGCGATAATCTTCGATGCCTGGCGCGAGGCGGTTGCCTCCGTCTTGCGAGAGGGCCAGACGCACGGAAGCGTTCGCCGCGACGTGGAACCCGCTGACGCCGCCGGCTTACTGATCGCGATGGTCGAAGGCTATGGGTCGCTGGCAAAGAATGCTCAGGATCCGAAGGTGATGAAAGCGGGGATCAGAAACATCGTGGATTGGCTGCGGTCCCTGCGTCCGCCGGGCAACCGCAAGCGGGTCTGATCGCATCGGCGCCAATGGAGAGTTTGATACTGTTACATACCAACCGGTTCGTAGGCTCGGCGATTTCGCATCGACTGCAGGCACACCGAGGCGAGAGCGGACGAGGGACTGATAGAAGGAGAAAAACGATCGGATCTGTCCCTCTGAATAACAACTGCGGTGAGATTCAGCCAACACAGGAGGAAGTGATGAACCGAAAGAGATTCCAGGCGATTGCCTCTCTAGGCTTCGCATTGATTCTTATCCTGGGCGCGACGTGGCAGGCGCGGGCGCAGGATCGTCAAATATTGTATCCGAGTATGGCTCCGATCGAGCAGTACCTTATGACGGATCGCAATGCTGAGATCGCCTTGGCACGAAGCGCGGCCCCAGCGGCTATATCCCGCAACGCAAAGATTCTGATCCTCGGACGGCATGGATATGAGACTGCCGTCGAAGGTAAGAACGGTTTCGTGTGCGCTGTGGAGCGAGGGTGGATGGGCTCATTCGATGGTGCCAACTTTTGGAACCCTAAAGTTCGAGGCCCGGTCTGCTACAATCCGCCGGCCGCGCTATCCGTCCTGCCACTTACCTACAAGAGGACGGAGATGATTCTGGCTGGGAAATCTAAAGCGCAGATCATTGACGCTCTCAAGGCCGCATACGAGAAAAAAGAACTGCCGCCCCTGGAGCCTGGAGCCATGAGCTACATGATGTCGAAAGACCAGTACCTTACCGATGATGGCGACCACCACTGGATGGCCCACTTGATGTTTTATACGCCGCTTATGGACGGTGCTGTCTGGGGCGCAGATCTGCCCAAGTCTCCCGTCATGCTGAATCCACAGTTTAGGGGCGCTCCGGAGCCGATCGACGACTTTATGGTTCCCGTGGGCAGGTGGTCAGACGGATCCGCTGCTCCGGTGATGTAGGACCATTTCATTTAGAAGCAGAGCACTCGTCATTCTCGTTTCGGGTAGCAGCAAGTCGAAACGAGAGAGCAAGGGGTTCCATCATGAGCGCCCGCGAAATTCAGGATCAGAAGGCCATTGCACGTGAGACGTTTGTTGAACAAGCTGCTCACGCTAGTGCGGACGTTTCGGCTAGCCCACTGCGGGGAGCTACGATTTGCTCCACCGAGAGTAGGCGGGATTACACTCTTGAATCGGCAGCGGACGAGTTCTGCGAAGCTGCAGATACATCATTGCTTCCGGTAATCCGAGTTGATGCTGCAAACCTCATGCGAGTCTTGCGGCAGTTGGAGGTTATAGCAAAACGACAGGCGCCACGCATCGCATTCAAGGCAAAGGGTAGCATCCTACTCTTGGATTTAGCCGACATCTCCGCAGTGCAAGCCGAAGGTAATTACGTTTCGTTGCAACACCAACCTAATTCCTATTTAGTGCACGAGTCCCTCTCGTCCATGGAGGAGAAGCTCAAACCCTACGGTTTTATTCGCATCCACCGCTCGGTCGTTGTGAATATTTCGGCCGTGGAGGAGATCCAACCTTTACCGACGGGGGAGTACAGGCTGCGTGTAAAAGGTGGGAAGGATTACTTGGTAACGCGCACATACAAACACAACCTCAGAGGTCTGGCTCAACTGTGGGTAGGCTCAGAGCAGCTTTGCGGCTAACAGCCGCCAGATAGCCCCAGTCCGCAGATGAGAGACTTTCCTTTGTTGTCTCGGTGCGATCGGGAATGCTACGACGGAATAACGAGGTAAAACCTTTTGCTGCCTTGTGGCGCAATTATATCGACGGGCTCAAAGCTACAACTCCGCAGTAAGACCCACGCTCATCTGCGTACGATCACTATCGCAATACGCGGACGCGTAACACTGTGGACTTGTCTGGCAGTGATACATGGCGTTCGTCACCGTTGAGTCGGCGGGACGGTACCCATTGTTGACCGTCAAAGATCCCTTCCTCAATCGAGAGTAGTTCCGCGTCGCGCAGCGGCCCCGCCATCTCGCGGAAGGTCACATCGAACCCCGTGCCCACGACCACAAAATCATCCGGGGCAAGTTCGATAATCATCCCGCAGGCCCTGCCCTTTGCCGGATCGAACGCGGCCGTAAAGTCGATGTTCGCGGCCAGCGAATTGCCGACACGAATCGACTCTTTCCAGTCCTCACCGTTTCCCAGTCCCTGCAGGATGGGGTGAAGTTTGCCCGTGTATTGGTAGTGCGAAATTAGCGGGAGCAGAGGCCGCAATATGCGATACGTGTCCTCGAACTGAACACCAATCGCCGCCCCCGCGCCACCTTTTTCGACATCGTCAATCCCGAAGGGGCTGAAGCCGATCCCGTTGAAGTCGCCGAACGTGACGTAGACAAAGCCGACGAAGTAGGGATTAAAATTGGTTTCCGGCACGAATAGCGGATTATCGGGCCTGGTGTACTGTGCGGCGACGTCGTAAAACTTCGGGTAGTAGATATCAGGCGCAAGGACGTCGATAGACGGCGCCGCCGCTCTCCACACGTCGATGGCGTCCACCGTGGCGCCTCCGCTTGGCCATCGGCCCGCGCGCTCCACTCCTTCGATCAGCCAGACATTCACATACATCGGCAGGGGATACTCACGCTTGCCGGCGGTCGCCACGGCATTCACATAGTTCGAAACCAGCCACGCACTGAACTCCTCCGGCGCAAGCTCGCCGAAGACCTGCTTCCAGGTTCCCGACTTCGGCGACTTGCTCCATGCCTCCGCCATTGGGGCCGATAGCTGCTGGCCATGGGTCTCAAGATAGCTGAGCAGCTCCTTCGGCACCGGTGAGTCGAACAGGCGGTTGGCGGCTTCGGAATAATCACGGTCCGTTCCGAACAATCCCGGCTCATTTTCCACCTGCACCATCAGAACCGTGCGTTCTGCCTCGTCGATGCTCTTTATGTGCTGCATTACAGCAGCAAAGGCACGCGAGTCGGCTTCCATCGCAGCGTGGCAGAGAGGAGAAATGATTTCCGTCTCCTCGCCATGCGAGCCCACTACGCGAACGTACTTCTGCTTGTCCCGCTTCACCCACTCGGGAGTGTAGTGGCTTTCGCCATTCTTCCAGGTGCCGAACCACAGAAACACCAGGCGCAATTCTCGCTTGCGTGCAGCCTGGATAGCGCCATCAACCGATCGGAAGTCGTACTGCCCGGGCTGCGGCTCAATCGCCTCCCAGTAGAGAGGAACCTCCGCGGTATTGGCATGCCAGTCTGCAAGCACATCCAGAGCCTTGTCCAGGTCATCGGGATTCGAATTCGAGGAGTTGTGAACCTGTCCGCTGAGCATCAGGTATGGATTGCCGTCCACCACAAACCGGAACGTGCTGCCTGTCTTCTCTATCTTCGGAATTGGCTTCGCAGCAGATTGCGCGATACTAGCGGCGGACACCGTGAGCAGAGACAGCGCGGCGCAAACCAGGCGAGCAGCTTCGCGGCGGAGTTGAGGCAACTTGTGTGAGCGCAAGCGAATCGGCATAGGGATCCTTGGAGAGATTGTTATTAGGTTTGGTGAGGCAGCGAGCGTTGCTGTAAGGAACGATAGCCACAGTACGCGTGAGAGGTTACAAATGCAATGTCGATGAGGACCGCGATGCGGTCGGTTTCATTCTAAAAAGAACCGCTCAGCCGCTCTAGGGACAACGGCTGAGCGGCACAAGGTACTTCTCAGCTAGAACTCAAGGCGTAATGAAACCTGGCCGGTGCGATTGCCACCGAAATCCGATCCTCTCGCTGAGGTAATTTTCCCGAAATTCGGACTGGTAATGTCGAGCTGAGGATCGTTCAGATTCGTGTGATTCAGCACGTTGGTAAACGAGCCTTCCGCACGCAGGTGAACGCGCTCCGATATTGGAATTTGTTTGCTGAGACCGGCAGACCAGTTCACCGTGCCCGGTCCGACGATGTCTCCAACGCTCTCATTCCCGAAACGCCCGATGGGATTGGACGTCACGCCGACGCCGCACGCATTGCCCGCATAGGAAGTGGCCGTGTATCCACTGTTGCTTGGGCATGCGAAGGCCTGCGGGTTGAGCCACTGGTTCCTATTCTGATGGAGGGGAACAATTTTACCCACGACGTCAGGATGCTGAGAGCGTCCGTACAATACGCCCGATCCCGTACCGGAAGGATCGGCATCATTACCCGGGATGTATGCCGTAAGGTAAGGCCCGGTCTGCCACAAAAAGATGCTGCTGAGCTGCCAGCCGCCGGCCAAGGTGTTTTCCAGGCCATTCATACCTGCCCCGAACTTTTTGCCGTGCCCGAATGGAAGCTCGTACAGACCGGTATTGATCCAGCGTTGACGGCGCGTGCCATAAACATTGCCGAAATCAATCCCGCGGTCATACTGATACGAAGACCCGCTATTACTGCCATTTTCTGTTGCGAAAGACGTAGCGGCCGGTCCCTGATTATCCGCCAGGTTCTTGGCCCACGTGTATGCCGACTCGAAAGTGAAACCGCTCCGCATGCGATGGTTGGCCTCAAGCTGCAGCGCTTCGTAGGTCGCCTGCGCACCCGGATTGTGGGCGTTCACGGTGCCCCAGTTCGGAAACGGACGATCCGTAAGGGGACGCTGTTGGGCCGGCGTCGTGCTCGAGTAGGACATGTCGTTCAGGTTCGGAGACCAGACCAGGTCGTCCGTCTTCATGCCAATGTAGGAGATGCGCGCGCCGACATCGCCCTTAAATTCGTGATCGATGGATAGGTTCCACTGCATAGAATAAGGATCCTTCCAAGCGACCTGGTTAGCGGTATTGAAGCTTGCAGTGCCGTAAATTGGAGCGCTCGATGCCGACCCGGGGCTCGTTTGCGGCCACGTATAAGCCAGGCCGGTGGGAGTCACCGAGTTCTGATAGACAAGAGTTGCGGCCTGCAATGAGTCGGTCAGGGCAAAGAAGATGCTGCCCAGCAACGTGGTGTTGTAGACACCAAAGCCCGCCCGCACTGCGGTCTTATCGTCATTGAAGGGGCGCCAGGCAAGTCCAAAGCGGGGAAGGATCCGGTCCTTTTGCGACTGGCGCAGACTGCTCGGCAGGTGCGCCTGGCTGCTGGAGAGCACGGGGGTGCAATTCGCATAAGCAGTGCTTGGCGGCCCATATCCGCAACCGTCGAAGGCGGCAAGAAAAGCCGTGTCGAGAAGATTCTCATGGCCGGCAGGGTAGATGACCGAGCCTGTGACGGGAGCGCTGGGGTCGAAATTGCCGATCGCCCCTTTGGCGTCGTGATACGCGGGATGATACTCATAACGCAACCCGTAGGAAACCGTCAGGTTGGGTCTTGCTTTCCACTCATCCTGCGCATAGACGCCGTAGTAGATCGACTTGCCGTCGTTCTGGGGAACCAGCGAGTAATACTGTGTCTCCACCGGTGCCCCGGCCAGATAGTCGGCAAACTGGGCAGCCGAATAATTATTGCCCAGCAGCGCTCCTGTGACCTGCCCGGTAAAAGCGAATACCGAGACATTATCCAGTCCGTAGTTTCCCAACGTGGTAAGCGATTCAAGCGTGCGGATATCCGCACCATATTTCATCGTGTGCCGGCCCTTATTCCAGGTCAGGTTATCCGCATACTGGAATAAATGGCTCTGCGACGTCTGGTTGATGTTGCCGACAAGAAGTTGCGTAAGGTTGGGGAGATAGATGCCCGTTATACCGTTGACCGGATAGCTGGCACCGACTGGACTAAAGCCGGCAGCCGCCGTGTAGGGGGCTCCATTTAGCTCGTTGCGAATGCCATTCCTTTCATCGGTAAAGCCGAAGCGGAATTCATTAAGCAGGTTTGGCGTAAAGGTATAGGTGAGAGAGCTGGCTAAAATCCGATAGTCATCAAAATCCGTGACTGACGGAACATTCAGATCCTGCGGAGAGAGAAGCGTCAGGTCCTTGAAGGTGTACCTGGCAAAGCCCTGCAGTTTCTGATTGAAGCGTTGATCGACGCGTGCATCGAATTGATTGGAGTTATAGCTGCTGTCCCGATTGGATGCATAGTTATAGCCTAGACCAGCCTCCGCGGCAGCGACGGTCTGATAGTTGCCGACATTCGGCAGAGGGAAAAATTTCAGAAACGGCGTCGCCGAGTTATTGATCGGGGTGACGACGTTATTGTTGTAAATCCCGCCTGTGTATGGATCGTAGAGCGGGGCGGACGTAATTTCCTGGCTGAAGTCGCCTTGTTGCATCAATTGCGTGGGGACAAGATCCTGGATAGTGGACTGCCTGGCGAACCGAAATCCCTCATACGTCCCAAAAAAGAAGGTCTTGTCACGCCCCTCGTACAAGTGAGGGACGCTCACGGGACCGCCGAGACTGAACCCAAAATCATTTCCGATTTTTTCTGGTCTTTCAGTCTGCCCGGTCAGGGGATTGACGGGCGTGCCATAGGCGACCGCATCGAAGGCGCGATTCTGTGCATACCAGAAGAGCGACCCGTGCAGTTGATTCGTCCCGCTCTTGGTCACCGTGGTGATCTCTCCGGCCTGACCGAACTCGGCATTGTTGCTCACTCCGTCCACACGAATCTCCGCCACTGATTCAGCTGACGGAAACGCATCGGAGAGTGGTGTGTTGTTTGTCACGTTCTGCGTCGAAACGCCGTCGACTGAGGTTTCAGTCTGAAACGGCGCCCCTCCCTGAACAGAGAAGTTGACGGTTGGAGTTCCATTTGCCGTCGGAGTGGTCGTTCCGGGTCCTGTATCGGGCTGCACGCCGGGAAGGGCCTGAACCAGGTTAAGAGGACTGGTACTGCCGCTGGCCCGGTAGTTCGCGGGCAGATTCATCACGTTCTGCGCATTCAGCGTGGAAGCGATCGAAGGAGTCTCCGTCTCGATGGCTCCCGCTGTGCCGGCATCCACCCTGACTTCCTGCTGAGCTGTGCCGACAGTCAGAGCTACATCGATGCGCAGCTGCTGCCGGGCCGCCAGTTCCAGATCGGAGATTAACTTACTCTGAAAGCCTGCCTTCGTTACCTGCACTTCATATCTACCTGGAAGCAGGTCCTGAGCCTGGAAATTACCACTCGCATCAGTGACATAGATTGCTGAGGTTCCCTCGTCCGTATTACTGATGATGACCCGGGCGGAAGGGATGACTGCACCGGCTTGATCTTCGACCGTACCAAGCATCGTGGCTTGCGTAGATTGTGCCGTGAGTGGAAACGTGTCCAAAAATACGATCATGGACAGCAGGAAGCAACGCCGAAACAGGTAGCGCATGGCTCACCTCAAAAAAATAGCGACGGTATAGCCGTACGCTCTACTCTCGACACAATATATGAGCAATGCTCGCGTTGCAAGAAAAAAAAGGAAGAAAATTAGAGCTGCTGGGAACCGGGTTGCCAGGCCCTCATGCTGCATCCTGTCAAGTCGAGCAGACAAGCGTGGAAACACCTGACCCCATCAAAGCCAGAGAGCTATCGGGAACGTTCCTGTCCGCAGAATCTGGTGGGATTATTACGTGAGCATCGATTAGGTATTAGCTTGGCAATTTTTCTCTTGAGTTCGAGTGCACAGCTCTCCGGCCGTCTCAATATGCGGTCAGGCCTTCGGGAGCACGGCCATCGCGATAACTTTCGCCCGCACCGCGTTCGTCTGTTAGCAGGCGCCGATTTGCGATCAGTTGAACCCACATCGGTATGAACCCGATCTGGTGGCCGGACGCCTTGGCGATGACGTACGCCCGCGCGCATTTCTCATAAAGCTCGGTGTTGAAGAGAACTCGGTCGCAGGTCATGCCCAGGCATAGCAGCCGCTCGCCAAACAGTGCGGCATTCGCTCCTCGGCTTAATATTTTCCTAACCATATCGCCGGGCAAATTATTGCCCTTCTCGATCGATCCAGAAGTCAACCCAATATGCCTCACCTGCTCGTCAAAAATGGGCGGCAGCCGGCCGCCATTACGGGCAAGCAAACGTGCGCCCTTAGGGCTCGAAATCGCTACAGCGCCGACGTCGGCACGTGCTTGATAAATCGATGCATGGAGTCCCTTCAGGCCCTTCTTCAGGAAAAAGGAGCCGATATGCAGATCGGTGTTTGTAATCCGCCGCCAGTCCTTGTGTCCGGAGGTCAGAATCATTTCCATGCTCCCGGGAATCCGCATAGAGAAGCTGTCCGCCGGTGTGTTGAGGAACCCTTTAGCGGCAAGGCGCCGGCATCCCTCGAGTAATTGCTGTTCAATCTGCATTCGCTGCACGATGGCCTCTTGAATTAGACAAGCTTCAGCACGTCCTCAAAGCGGTTCAGCGCATCGTCAATGACAGAATCGGTATCGGCAAGCCCGGTATAGATCCGACTGCCTGCGAGAGTGATGACTCCATGCGCGCTGAAAGCCGCGCCCATTTCTTCCATCATGTGTTTGCGGGAGTCGGCTTCTCTCATTACTTTGATCGGATTGCGCATGCTCATGAGCATGAGGCCCGAGGTTTGCAGGTGGACGATCGAACCCTGGTTGTATGTGACATACGGCAAGCCCAGGCGGTTGATGATTTCGCTGAGACCCCTCCGCAACCGGTCGCCCGCACGCCCTGCCTTCACTGCGGCATCCGTACGCCACATCTCCTGAATGGCAAAATAGCCTGCGGCGCAGGAAAGCGGATTGGCGGACAGCGTCCCGCCCACAAACGCACGCTTCGACGTGGCTCCGATGCCGCCGGCCAGCAACATCATCACATCGCGCCGTCCCCCGATACCGCCAGCCATCGGGTAACCGCCGGTGAGACATTTTCCCAGCACTGTAATGTCTGGCTTAACACCAAAAAAGCCTTGCGCGCCGCCCATGCCGACGCGAAATCCGGTAACTACCTCGTCGAAGATCAGCAGGGCGCCAAACTCGCTGCAGAGTTCCCGAAGCTGGCGGTTGAAGTCACGCTGGACGGGACGTGTGCCGCTCTCCGGCCCTAACGGCTCGACGATAATCGCTGCGGTCCCGCCTTTCAATCGATTGAGCCACAGCGTCCGTCGCAAGGTGTCCAGATCATTCGGGAACCGCTCCTGGATATAGGCCGTAGATGGCCGGGGTATGCCGATGGCCTCTCGGCGCCCAGTGCCAGGAATGCGCACGCCATACACCATCTGGTCACTCCAGCCGTGATACGCGCCGCCGATCTTTATCACCCACTTTTTGCCCGTGTAAGCGCGAGCCAGCCGAAGCGCGGCCATGACAGCTTCCGTTCCCGAACCCAGCATCCGGAACATTTCGACGGCAGGCATGGCTTCGCAGACCAACTCGGCCAGCTTGATCTCATACTCATGCAGGAGCCCGGTTACCGGACCGCAAGAATCCAATAGTGCATGCATTTGCTGCCGAACAATTTCATTATTGGAGTCAAGAAGAGTCGGCCCTCCGGCCTTGAGGAAATCAATATAACGATTGCCGTCAACATCAGTGAGCCAGGCGCCATTGGCGCTGGCAACCGCCAGTGGAAATGGATAGTTGAAGGCAAGGTTATGCTGTATGCCGCCGGGAATGGTCCGCGCTGCCTGCCGCGAAAGACCCAGGGATCGAACGCACTTCTCCTCAAAATACCTGAGGACGGTCTCCATGTTTTCGCGACGGATGGGGCATATCGGCTGCTTGATGAGGGCCGCGAGGCGCGCGTATATCTCGTCCGTATCGGGCCATTCGGAGATGCCATAGCCAGGCGCGGCAACGTTGTTATCGAGCAAGGACAGATCGGTCGCTGATGTCGTCATTGCACATGCTCCATCTCTTCAGAATTGGCGAACAGGGTCAGGACTTCCGACAAAGATGGGTCGCAGTCCACAGCTCTCCGGTTATTGATTGAGTCGCGAAAGAAGGTTGTGCAGGCGTCCTCTAACGCTTCTACCCTGGCCACGGTTTCGCTGAGCGTTGGACCGCAGCAGACTACACCATGGTTGCGCATAAGATATGCGTTTATCTCCGGCCGAAGCGCTTTCCGCAATCTCGACGCGAGCCAGCTCGTGCCTGAAGGCGCATAGCCTACGAGCGCGGCCTTCGGCCCTAGAATGGCCCGGTGGTGGGGATGATGAATCTCCAGTGCGCGGCCAAGCAGGGTATAAGCACTGGCAATCGGCTGATGCGTGTGGATAGAGGCACGACAGTCGCGCCGGGCGCGCAGGATGTAGGCATGCAGCCGGTGCTCGACAGAAGGCCGGCGATGTCCCGCAACCCGCGCAAGATCGTTCAGGCGAAGCACACAGATATCTTCCGGGCCCATCGCGTAATAATCTGTTGCCGAGGGGGTGACCGCGAAATGCTCGTCGTCGATGTGATAAGCAACGTTCCCCCCTGTTCCCGCCAGGTATCCCTTATTGGCCAGATACAGACACGTCGCGATGACCTCCCGCCGCGCTTGATCGAAGTTCATTGATGCACTTTCCTTTGCCGATTTAGCCGTCGATATAGAGGCGCCAGACGCTGGTAGGCCAGTTTGAATGTCTCGAAGATTTCGTCGTACGCAGTCTTCCTCCCGGCATCGGGCAGATAGGTGTGGCGGATCTGCGTCAGGCCCGGGACATCGTCGTAGGACAGAGCACCGATCCCCACATAGCCGATCATCGCCGCTCCTAAGGCGTTTGCCTGGATCGGAGCCTTCGTTTGCCGAACAGGAATGCCAAGGACATCTGCGAATATCTGGCACCACACGTCAGAAGTCGCACCCCCGCCCACCATGGTGATTTGATCGAGCTGTTTCCCGAGAAAGCGATTAACCGGTACAGCCATCCAACGTGTGTTCAGCGCA
>Ga0335074_10013868_pt1 | contig 11320 bp, 9 predicted proteins | sample Lox_Sample_23_FD_206715 | JGI IMG/M metagenome (GOLD analysis project Ga0335074, IMG submission 206715) | Soil microbial communities from Loxahatchee National Wildlife Refuge, Florida, United States - Lox_Sample_2.3 | ecosystem: Environmental > Terrestrial > Soil > Wetlands | place: USA: Florida...
CTTTCAATGTGCGACGTAACCGCAGTCTGCGCAAGCACCGCGCGCACCATATGGCGCAACGGCGCGACCGCGATCACTGTGGCACGCCGTCGCGGCAACCCGTCGAATTGACGAGATTGGAATGCAGCCGCCGGGTTCCCGAACGCGGGGTAACAAAGCGGTCGGGGGCCGTCCAGTCAGCCGCCAAGCCAAGAGATTGCGCAAATTCACGCAACAAGTGTGGAGAACGCCCTTGCACTTGTCCGGCGGTGACGATACCTAACGGCCGGTCCGGCGACATTTCGTTACCGGCGCCTCGCCTGGCAAAGCAATCCGGCGCGATCGGCAAAAGCGGCGATCAGGAGCAGCGATCATGGCCCGTGTTACCGTCGAAGATTGCATCGATAAGGTGGAAAATCGCTTCGACCTCGTTTTGCTCGCTAGCCATCGCGCGCGCATGATTTCGTCTGGCGGCCAGATCACGGTCGAGCGCGATAATGACAAGAATCCGGTCGTGGCGTTACGCGAGATCGCCGAGCAGGCGGTATCGCCCGAGGACCTCAAGGAGGAACTTGTTCATTCGCTGCAAAAATATGTCGAAGTGGATGAGCCGGAGTCCGAGGGGGTGCCCTTGATCGGTGCGCCGGGGACCGGCGTCGATGTCGACGACACCGAGGTGACCACAGACCGCATGAGCGAGGAAGAATTGCTTAAGGGCCTGGAAGGCCTGACGCCGCCCGAGAGCCAGCCCGAGCCGGACGTCGAGGTCGGCGACGAGGAGGAATAAGGCTCCCCGCCGGGCGCCGTGCGCCGCGCGACTCTGGCGTTCGCCTCGTCCTTTAACGAATTTCTTCCATTAACTCGATTAAGTTCGCGAACCGCTGCGGCTGTGGTCGCCACAGCCGGGCGGCTGCTCGTCGCCTTGTGGCGTGGGCCCGGCGCCATGATATCCTTGTAACCAGATACTTCTATGACCAGCTGCCGCCGATGTCGCCGGCGGAGCGTGAGATTTGCCTCATGCCGCGCTCGCCGATCGATTTGCCGCGGATGCAGAACCAGCCCCGGCTGCGGCTCGCAGTCGCGCGCGGCCCCAATCTCGTCCCGCAGGACGGCGAGGCGGCGCCCAAAAAGCCTCGCAAGCCGCGGCTCCTTCGGCAATTTGAGCTGGTCGATCGGGTCAAGCAGTACAATCCCGCGGTCAACGAAGAGTTGCTCAACCGCGCCTACGTTTATGCCATGCGTGCGCATGGCGAGCAGAAGCGGGCGTCGGGCGATCCCTATTTCTCCCACCCCCTGCAGGTCGCCGCCATCCTCACCGATCTCAAGCTCGACGATGCCACCATCGCAGCCGCGCTGTTGCATGACACCATCGAGGACACCGACGCCACCCGCGCCGAGATCGACCGCTTGTTCGGCCGCGACATCGGCACGCTGGTCGAGGGCCTGACCAAGTTGAAAAGGCTCGACCTCGTCTCCAAGGAGGCGAAGCAGGCCGAGAATCTGCGTAAGCTTCTGCTTGCCATCGCCGACGACGTCCGGGTGCTGCTGATCAAGCTCGCGGATCGCCTGCATAATATGCGCACGCTCGAATACCGACCGCCGGAAGCGCGTCGCGTGACGGCGGAGGAGACGCTCGACATCTACGCTCCGCTCGCCGGCCGCATGGGTATGCAGGAGATGCGCGAGGAGCTCGAGGATTTGTCGTTCCGCGAGCTCAATCCCGACGCCTACAAGGTGATCACCGAGCGGCTCGAGGCGCTCGCCGCGCGCAGCAAAGGCTGGATCGCGGAGATCGAGCAACAACTGGCCAGAAAACTCGCCGACAGCGGCATTGCCGCCGAAGTCTCGGGCCGGCGTAAACGCGCCTACTCGATCTGGCGCAAGATGGAAAGAAAGGCGGTCGGTTTCGAGCAGCTCTCCGATATTTTCGGCTTCCGTGTCGTGGTTGGAAGTGTCGCCGAGTGTTACCGCGCGCTCGGCATCGTCCATACGACTTGGCCGGTCGTGCCCGGCCGTTTTAAGGATTACATCTCCACGCCCAAACAGAACGATTATCGCTCGATCCATTCCACAGTGATCGGGCCGGGCAAGCAACGCGTCGAGCTGCAAATCCGCACCCGCGAAATGCAACTGATCGCCGAATACGGCATTGCCGCGCATGCGCTCTATAAGGACGACGTCGGCTCACCGACCGAGATGCTTTCACGCGAGTCGAACGCCTATGCGTGGCTGCGCCGCACCATCGAGCTTCTGGCCGAAGGCTCCAATCCGGAAGAGTTTTTGGAGCACACCAAGCTCGAACTGTTCCACGACCAGGTGTTCTGTTTCACGCCGAAGGGCAAGCTGATCGCGCTGCCACGCGGCGCCACGCCGATCGATTTCGCCTATGCGGTGCACACCGACGTCGGCAACATGGCGGTCGGCGCCAAGATCAACGGCAAAATCGGTCCGTTGAGCGCGCCGCTGCAGAATGGCGACGAGGTGCAGATCCTCACGTCCAAAGCGCAGACCGCTCCGCCCGCCGCTTGGGAATCCATCGTCGTCACCGGCAAGGCGCGCGCCGCGATCCGCCGTGCCACCCGCGCTGCCGTGCGCAGCCAATATTCCGGTCTCGGCCGGCGCATCGTCGAGCGGCTCTGCCAGCGCGCCAAGATCGCCTATTCGGATGAGCAGCTCGAAGGCGCTTTGCCGCGGCTGGCGCGTGCCTCGATCGAAGACGTCATGTCGGCCGTCGGCCGCGGCGAAATGAAGGCGTCCGATGTCGCCCGCGCCATGTATCCCGATTACAAGGATGAACGCGTCACGCCGGTCGCGCCGAAGGCGGAGAGCGGCTGGTTCGGCTTGAAGCGCGCCAAAGCAGTGAAGTTTAAGGTGCCGGAAAACACCGAAAACGGCGCCGCCATCCCGATCCGCGGCATCAATACCGATCTGCCGGTACGCTTTGCGCCCAATGGCGGCGCGGTGCCCGGCGACCGTATTGTCGGCATCATGACGCCGGGGGAAGGGATTACGATCTATCCGATCCAGTCGCCGGCGCTGAACGAATTCGAGGATGAGCCGGAACGTTGGCTCGACGTGCGCTGGGACGTCGACGAAAAAACGCCGCAGCGCTTTCCGGCGCGGCTTGCCGTGCAATCGGTGAACGAGCCGGGGTCGCTCGCCCAGATCGCCCAAGTGATCGCCGAGCATGACGGCAACATCGACAACATCCGCATGTCGCGGCAGTCGCCGGATTTTACCGAAGTGATCATCGACCTTGAAGTCTATAACCTCAAGCATTTAACCTCGATCATCTCGCAGCTGCGGGCGAAAAAAGTGATCGCCAACGCCGAGCGGGTGAACGGCTAGCGCGTCGCGAAATCCGTATGTCCGCGCCACCTCCCATCCGCCTCGGCGTCAACATCGATCACGTCGCCACCGTGCGTAACGCCCGCGGCGGGCGCCATCCCGACCCGGTCCAGGCCGCAGTGATCGCCATTGCCGCTGGCGCCGACGGCATCACTGCGCACTTGCGCGAGGATCGCCGCCATATCGTTGACAACGACATCGTGCGGCTTAAGGCGCGCATCGAAAAGCCTCTCAATCTCGAAATGGCGGCGACGCCTGAGATGGTGGAGATCGCGCGCAAGGTGCACCCCCATGCAGCCTGCCTTGTTCCCGAGCGGCGGGCCGAACGCACCACAGAAGGCGGCCTCGACGCCGCTGGTCAGCGCGAGCCTTTGCGCGCGGTCGTCGGAAAGCTTGCCGAGGCCGGCATTCGTGTTTCGCTGTTTATTGCCGCCGAGCCGGCACAGATCGAGGCGGCTGTCGCCATCGGCGCGCCGGTCATTGAGATTCACACCGGTGCCTGGTGCGAGGCGCTGGAGGCCGGCAACGCAGCTGCCGCTGCCGCGGAGTTCGCCCGTGTCGCGCACGGCGCGACCCTTGCGGCCGGCGCCGGCCTTGTCGTCCATGCCGGGCACGGACTCGATTTCACGAGCGCGGAAAAAATCGCGGCGCTTGTCGAGATCGTCGAACTTAATATCGGCCATTATTTGATTGGCGAGGCGATTTTCGATGGCCTTGCCGTTGCGGTGCGTAAGATGCGCGCCGCCATCGATCGCGGCCGCTTACAGATCGGCGCCGCCGTACCAAGGACCGCGAGATGATTCTCGGCATCGGTTCCGATATCTGCGACGTGCGCCGCATCGCCAAAGTGATCGAGCGCCACGGCGATCGCTTCATTGACCGTATTTTCACCCCGGCGGAACGGGCCAAGGCGGAAAAGCGACGAAACCGCGTCGAGACTTACGCCAAGCGCTTCGCCGCCAAGGAAGCCTGCGCCAAGGCGCTGGGCACCGGGCTTCGTGCCGGAGTTTGGTGGCGCGATATCGGTGTGATCAATCTGGCGTCAGGCCGGCCGACTTTGGAGTTGACCGGCGGCGCGAAACGCCGGCTGGCGGCCATGACGCCAGTGGGTTACCAGGCGCGCATCGACCTCACCATGACCGACGAAGGCCCGACCGCCCAAGCCTTGGTAGTCATCTCGGCGACGGCGATTCGCAGCTCTTGAAGGTTGTCCGGGGCAACGGGTCCCATCTACACCCGTGGCCTCGTGCCGGCATGACAAATTCGTCATGTCCGCGAAGCGGCGCCGGTAAGCTCATGGGTCTTGCTGGAGCGGGATGACTTAATCTTTGAATCGTCATCCTGCTCTAAGTGCTTGTTTTATCGCGTGTCCGGACACAAAACCGATTTCCACTTTTGCCGGACACACTCTAGCAAAACCCGATAAGAGGGGCCCCGCGGCGAAATCCCGCGTGCAATTGCGCGGGTCTGCCCCAAAGGTTACAAGGTCGCGGGAGCGCAAAAATACCATAACGGAACCATAGGCGATGAGCGTGCAAACCGGAACCAAACGGAAAGAAGGCGGATTCGCCGAGACCATTCGCGTCGTCTTCCACGCCCTTATCATCGCACTGGTCATCCGCACTTTACTCTTTCAGCCGTTCAATATCCCTTCCGGCTCGATGATCCCGACGCTGTTGGTCGGCGATTATCTGTTCGTATCCAAATATTCTTACGGCTACACCCATTACTCGTTGCCGTTCTCGCCGCGTATCTTCTCCGGCCGCGTCTTTGGCCGGCCGGTCGATCGCGGCGATGTGGTGGTGTTCCGGCTGCCCAAGGACGACAGCATCGATTACATCAAGCGGGTCATCGGGCTTCCCGGCGATCGCATTCAGATGATCGATGGCGTGCTCAACATCAACGGCGCGCCGGTCAAACGCCAGCGCATCGAGGATTTTGTCGCTGACGACGATGGCGTCGTCCAGCGCGTCAAACGCTATCGCGAGACGTTGCCGAACGGCGTGAGCTACACCACGCTCGATCTCACCGACAACGGCTTTTACGACAACACCCAGGTCTACACCGTGCCGCCCGGCCATTATTTCATGATGGGCGACAATCGCGACAACTCGACCGACAGCCGCGTGCTCAGTGCGGTCGGCTACGTGCCCTACGAGAACATCATCGGCAGGGCGCAGATCATTTTCTTTTCGGTCAGGGACGGTGCGCATGCCTGGGAGGTGTGGCGCTGGCCGTGGATCGTTCGCTGGAACCGGTTGTTCACACTTGTACGATGAGCGGTCGGGGCAAAAGCAAGTCAGCTCCCGCTCCACCAGAGCCGCTTACCGTTGAGGTTGCCCGGGGGCCGTCCGCTCCGGGCGTTGCAGGCGATCGACCGAAAGACGCTCGCCGCCGCCGGCGTCGCGGTGACGGTTCGCTTGAAGAACGGATCGGTTATCGATTCAAGGACACGGCGCTGTTCGACAGCGCGCTGTCACACATTTCCGCGCTCAAGGGCGCGCGCAATCGCGCCGGCAGCTATCAGCGGCTTGAGTTCCTCGGTGACCACGTGCTCGGCTTGGTGATTTCCGACATGTTGTACCGCGCCTTCCCCAAGGCTGACGAAGGGGAATTGTCGCGGCGGCTCGCCGATTTGGTGCGAAAGGAAACCTGCGCCGAGATTGCGCGCAGCATCGATCTCGGCGCTGCGATCCGGCTCGGCGCTTCGGAAGCCAATGCTGGCGGCCGGACCCGGCCGGCGATCCTCGCCGATGTCTGCGAGGCGCTGATCGGTGCAGTCTATGTCGATGGCGGCTTTGCCGCCGCCGAAGCGCTGGTCGGCCGGTTATGGCAAGCGCGCCTGCGCACCACGGCGCAGCCGCTGCGCGACCCTAAGACCGTGCTGCAGGAATGGGCGCAGGCGCGTGGGCTGCCGACGCCAGCCTATCGCGAAGTCGCGCGCTCCGGCCCCGATCACGATCCGGAATTCCGCGTGGCCGTACAGCTTCCCCATCTCGCCCCCGCCGAAGGCCGCGGACGCTCGAAACGCGCAGCCGAGCAGGCCGCGGCTGCCGCCATGATGGCGCGCGAGGGCGTCAAGTCCGAATGGGCCAATGGTTGAACCGGCGGAGAAGGCCGCTGCCGCTGCGGTGACACGCTGCGGCTTTGTCGCCCTGATCGGGGCGCCGAACGTCGGCAAATCGACGCTGCTCAATGCGCTCATTGGCGCCAAAATCTCGATCGTCACGCCCAAGGTGCAGACGACGCGCGCGCTTCTACGCGGCATCGCCGTCGAGGGACCGGCGCAACTTATCTTTGTCGATACGCCCGGCATTTTCGCGCCGCGCCGGCGGCTCGACCGCGCCATGGTGGGGAGCGCCTGGGGCAGCACCCAGGACGCCGACCTTGTCGCGCTTTTGGTCGACGCGCGCAAAGGCGTGCAGGACGACGAGGAAGCCATACTCAACCGGCTCGCTGGCGTCGGCGCCGCCAAGGCTTTGGTGCTCAATAAGATCGATCTGGTCGACAAACCGCCGCTGCTTACGCTAGCGCAAACACTCAATGAGCGCGCTGCGTTCGTCGCGACCTTCATGGTGTCGGCGCGCTCCGGCGACGGCGTCGGCGATCTCAAGCGCTTTTTTGCCGGCTGCCTCCCGGCAGGACCGTGGCTTTATCCAGAGGATCAGATTTCGGACGCGCCGCTGCGCCAGCTTGCCGCGGAAATCACGCGCGAAAAGCTTTATCTGCGGCTGCACCAGGAACTGCCATACCAGTCGACAGTCGAGACCGAGGTCTGGAAAGAGCTCAAGGACGGCGCGGTGCGCATCGAGCAGACGATCTATGTCGAGCGCGAAAGCCAACGCAAAATTGTACTCGGCAGGGCTGGCGCGACCATCAAGGCGATCGGAGCGGCGGCGCGCGCGGACATCGCTGCAGCGATCGAACACCCGGTGCACCTGTTTCTCTTCGTCAAGGTGCGTGAAGGCTGGGGCGACGATCCCGAGCGTTACCACGAAATGGGCCTGGAATTTCCGAAGGAGTAAATCGTTCCTTCCGGGTTCCTCGCGGAGCTTGTCATCGGGCCGGACCTTTCGGGTCGGACCCGTGGCGCGGCCCCGGAATGACGGCGAATCATACATACATACATCCCATGCAATGGACCGACGAAGGCATCGTGCTCGGTGTGCGGCGTCACGGCGAAACGAGCGTCATCCTCGAATTGATGACGGTGGAGCGCGGCCGCCACCTCGGGCTCGTTCGCGGCGGTGCCGGAACGCGGCTGCGCGGGGTGCTGCAGCCGGGCAATTCGCTGCGCGCCACCTGGCGGGCGCGGCTCGACGATCATCTCGGCAATTACGCGGTCGAGGGCATCAATCTGCGCGCCGCCGGTTTTCTCACCGAGGCGCATGCCGTTCATGGCGTCACCCATCTTGGGGCCTTGTGCCGGTTACTCGCCGAACGCGAGCCGCATGCGCGCATCTACGGCATGCTCGAAGCGATCCTCGATACGCTTGCCGATGCCGCGGCCGTTGCGCCCGTGGTCGCGCGGTTCGAACTCGCCTTCCTCGCCGAACTCGGCTTCGGTCTCGATCTTGGCTCCTGCGCCGCCACCGGCGCGAAGCACGATCTGATCTATGTTTCGCCGCGCTCCGGCCGCGCGGTTTCGCGCGCCGCCGGCGAAGCGTATCGCGACAAGCTCATGCGGCTGCCTGATTTCCTGCGCAGCGACGTTGAGCCGGGCTCGGCCGCCGATCTCGCCGACGCCTTTGCGCTGACCGGCTTTTTTCTCGACCGTCACGCTTTTGCGCCGCGCGGGCTGCCGCTGCCCGATGCCCGCGCTCGCTTCGTTGCGGCGGTTCTTGTTCATGGCGGCCTGCCGCGCTACGCCTCCTCGGCATGAGCAAGAAGCTGATTCCCGCGGAGTCCGGCGACGTTCAGGAAATCGCGCTGCGCCAAGCGCTGGAGGAGCGCTACCTCGCTTATGCGCTCTCCACCATCATGCACCGTGCGCTGCCGGACGCGCGCGACGGGCTCAAGCCGGTGCACCGCCGCATTCTTTACGGCATGCGGCTGCTGCGGCTCGATCCCGGCGCTGCCTTCAAGAAATCGGCGAAGATCGTCGGCGACGTGATGGGCAACTTCCATCCCCATGGCGACCAGGCGATCTACGACGCGCTGGTGCGGCTGGCGCAGGATTTCTCCTCGCGCTATCCGCTGGTCGACGGCCAGGGCAACTTCGGCAACGTCGACGGCGATAACGCCGCCGCCTATCGCTACACCGAAGCGCGCATGACCGAAGCCGCGCGGCTCCTTCTCGACGGCATCGACGAAGACGCCGTCGATTTTCGCCCGAGCTACGACGCCGTATCGCAGGAGCCGGTGGTGCTACCGGCGGCTTTTCCTAATCTGCTCGCCAACGGCTCGCAGGGCATCGCGGTCGGCATGGCGACCGCGATCCCGCCGCACAACATCGCCGAATTGTGCGACGCAGCGCTGCATCTCATCGACCAGCCCAATGCACGCACCAAGACATTGCTCAAATTCGTGTCCGGCCCCGATTTTCCGACCGGCGGCGTTGTGGTCGACCCGCCCGAGACCATCGCCGAGGCCTATGCGACCGGGCGCGGCTCGTTCCGGTTGCGCGCGCGTTGGAAAACCGAAGATACCGGGCATGGCACCTATGTGGTCGTCGTCACCGAGATTCCGTGGCAGGTGCAGAAGATGCGGCTCGTCGAGCGCATCGCCGAACTGATCAACGAGAAGAAGCTGCCGCTCCTTGCCGACATGCGCGACGAATCCGCCGAAGACGTGAGGCTGGTGTTCGAGCCGCGTTCGCGCGCCGTCGATCCGGCACTGATTATGGAGAGCTTGTTCAAGCTCACCGAATTGGAAAGCCGGGTGCCGCTGAATATGAACGTGCTCATCCGCGGCCGCATTCCCAAGGTGGTCGGGCTGGCCGAAGCCTTAAGCGAATGGCTCGCGCATCGACGCGACGTGTTGCTGCGCCGCTCGCGCTATCGGCTCGGTCAGATCGAGCATCGGCTGGAAGTCCTGGGCGGCTATCTCGTCGCCTATCTCAACATCGACAAGGTCATCAAAATCATCCGCAAGGAAGACGAGCCGAAGCCGGTGCTGATGGCGAGCTTTAAGCTCTCCGAGGTTCAGGCCGACGCCATCCTCAACATGCGGCTGCGCAATTTGCGGCGGCTGGAAGAGATCGAAATCCGCGGCGAGGACAAGCAGCTGCGCGCGGAAAAAAAGTCGATCGAGGATTTGCTGCGCTCGGAAAAATCGCAGTGGAAAACCATTGCCGGCCAGATCGGCGAGGTGCGGGAAAAATTCGGGCCGAAAACGCCGCTCGGCAAACGCCGCACCGGCTTTGCCGAGGCGCCGGCGCATGACGAGGCCGCAATCGAAGAGGCTTTGGTCGAACGCGAGCCGATCACCGTCGTTGTTTCCGAGAAGGGCTGGATTCGGGCGCTGCGCGGCCAAGTCGCCGATCTTTCGGGCTTGGCGTTTAAGGCTGACGACGCGCTGAAACTCGCCTTCTTCGCCGAGACGACGTCGAAGCTCGTGGTGTTTGCCACCAATGGGCGCTGCTACACCATCGAAGCGGCGAAACTGCCGGGCGGCCGCGGCCATGGCGAGCCGGTGCGTTTGTTCATCGAACTGGAGCAGGAGGCGGACGTGATCTCCGTGTTCCGCTATGAAGGGGGACGCAAGCTGATTGTCGCGAGCCACCAAGGCAGGGGATTTATCGTCGCCGAGGACGAGTGCGTCGCCAACACTCGCAAGGGCAAGCAAATCCTCAACGTGAAGGCGCCGGACAAAGCCAGCGCGATAGCGCCGGCCGAGGGCGAACTGGTCGCCGCCATCGGCGAAAACCGCAAGATGCTCGTCTTCCCGATCGATCAGGTGCCGGAGATGGCGCGCGGCCGCGGCGTGCGGCTGCAACGCCACAAGGACGGCGGGCTCTCCGACATCAAGACCTTCGAGGCGGAAAAAGGCTTGAGCTGGACCGATTCCGCGAGCCGCGTGTTCACGCTATCGCTGAAGGAGCTCGCCGACTGGCGCGGCAACCGCGCCGACGCCGGCCGGCTGGCGCCGAAGGGATTTCCCAAGACCAATCGGTTCGACGGGCGCTAGCGTTTCTTCGCCGGGCGGCTCGTCTTGACCGCATTGAATAACCAGTCGCGGAACGCTTGCAGCGGCGGGTAGCCGCCTTTCGCCGCCTGATAGACCAGATAGCCGATGTTGCGGCTTTTGATGGCCGGCGCGGCGAGCGGCACCAGCGCTCCGGCCGCCAATTCAAGCTCGATGAACTCCATCGGCGCGAGGCCGATGCCGAGACCGGCATGCGCCGACTGAAACAGCATCGCGTAGCTTTCAAACGTCAACATCGGTCGACCGCGCAACAGGGCGAGCGCCGAGCCCTTGAATAATTCGGCGAGAACGGCCCGTTCGGTCACGTGCACGAGGATATGCAGGTCGGCAAGCTCGCTCGCGTCGGATCGGCGCACGCGCGCGGCCAATTCCGGCGTCGCTACCGGGCGCAGCTCAATCTCCATCAACTTGTGCCACTGCGCGTTGACGCCCGGTGCGGGGGCAAAATCGATCAGCGCATCGATGTTGTCGAGATCCGGATTTGGTCGTCCCGGAATGCGCGTGGTGAATTCGACCGCGATATCCGGATGGGCGGCGAAAAAATCCTGGATGCGTGGGATCAGCCACCGGCTGCCGAACGTCGGCGGAATGCCGAGCCGCAGCGCGCGGCCGCGCCCGGCGAGCGCGATCGTCTCGGTCGTGGCGGCGGCGAGATTTGAAAGCAATTGCCGCACGCGCCCGGCATAAAAAAAGCCGGACGGCGTCAGCACCACCTGCCGACGGCGGTTGCCCTCGAACAAGGCGACGCCGAGCAGCGCTTCGAGCGCGCTCACTTGCCGGCTGACGGCGCTTTGCGTCAACGTCAGCTCATCCGCCGCCGCGGTAAAACTGCCGCGGCGCGCCACCG
>Ga0335074_10013869_pt1 | contig 11320 bp, 8 predicted proteins | sample Lox_Sample_23_FD_206715 | JGI IMG/M metagenome (GOLD analysis project Ga0335074, IMG submission 206715) | Soil microbial communities from Loxahatchee National Wildlife Refuge, Florida, United States - Lox_Sample_2.3 | ecosystem: Environmental > Terrestrial > Soil > Wetlands | place: USA: Florida...
CCCGGGTGGCTCGCTTCGCGCTGCCCGGTGGCTCGCCTCGCGCTGCTCGATGGCCTGGCCTGCCCTGCCTACCCGGTGGCTTGCGCTGCCGCTCGGCGGGAGGAGCAGCACAGCGCTGGGCGAGCAGTGCGGCTATTTGGGGTCGAAGTCGAGCGCGAGCGAGTTGATGCAGTAGCGGTCCCCGGTCGGCGACGGCCCGTCGTCAAACACGTGCCCCAGGTGGCCGCCGCAGGCGCGGCAAACCACTTCGGTCCTCTTCATGCCGTGGCTGTTGTCGGCGCGTAGCTCGACGGCGGCCGCGGTGGCAGGTTCGTAGAAGCTCGGCCAGCCGGAACCGGAATCGAACTTTGTGGTGCTGTCGAAAAGGACAGCCCCACACCCGGCGCAACGGTACGAACCGTCGTCGTGGTTGTGGACGTACTTCCCTGACCATGGCCGTTCGGTCTGGGCATGGCGGAGCACCTCGTACTGTTCCGGGCTGAGGCGTGAGCGCCACTCTTCATCGCTGTGCACGGCAGCTCCGCCTTGCCCCTGTGTTGGTTGCGCTGAGGTCATCCGGCCAGGGTACAGCCGGCCTTGGCGGACAAGTCGTGCTGCCGCCCGCCCGTGGCGCGGTACGGCGAGCTGTCCCGCCGCCCGCCCGTGGCGCCACCGTCGCAGCGTCCGAGGCCGGGTGGCAGCCTCTATTAGGCTCAGGACGTGGCGATCCTTGGCTTTGGCGTCGACGTCGGCGGCTCGGGCATCAAAGGGGCGGTCGTCGACCTGGAGCAAGGCGGGCTTGCGTCCGAGCGCTTCAAAGTAGCGACGCCGCAGCCGTCGACGCCACAGGCAGTGGCGGTCGCCGTCGCCGATGTCGTGGCACATTTCGGCTGGCAGGCGCCCTTCGGCTCGACGTTCCCGGCGGTCGTCCAAAAAGGGGTCGCCCGCACGGCGGCCAACGTCGACCCGAGCTGGGTCGGGACCAACGTCCAAAAAGTGCTCGAAGCGGCAACGGGGCTCGACGTGACCGTCGTCAACGACGCCGACGCAGCCGGGCTCGCCGAGAGCCTCTGGGGCGCTGCCAAGGGCATCGAAGGCTTGGTGGTAGTGGTAACCCTGGGTACCGGTATTGGCACCGCCCTTCTTTACGATGGGGTGCTCGTGCCCAACAGCGAGCTCGGCCACATCGAGCTCGACGGGGAAGACTACGAGGTCCGTGCTTCTGCGGCGGCCCGCGAACGCGAGGACCTCTCCTGGGAGAAGTGGGCCAAGCGCCTCCAGCGCTATTTCACTGCGCTCGAGTTCTACTTGCGGCCGAGCCTTTTTGTGGTAGGTGGCGGCGTGAGCAAGCGAGCCGAGCGGTTCCTCCCGCTGCTCGCGTTGGAAACCCCCGTCGTCGCCGCCAGGTTCCAAAACGAGGCAGGGATCGCCGGTGCTGCCTACCTCGCTTCGAAGACGGCGCCCTCGCCGCCCGCAACCCTCGGGAGCGCTGTGCCGTCCTCGCCCGAGGCTTCCAAGCCGGGCGTAGCGGTGTAATCCCCGCCTGCCCCGAGCAATCTCTCGTCGAGCCCGGCGTCGCTGAGGCCAACCGCGCCGACCTCGCCAATCTCGTCGAGCTCGCTGCGGTCGAGGCCGGCGTCGTCTGCGCCGTCCGCCCGGTCCTCTTCTTCACCCGGGTGTTCCCCGGCCGGCCCTTCTCGTTGCTCGACCTGGTCGGCGAACTGAGTGTTGTACAGCTCGGAATAAAGACCGCCGGCGGCCAATAGTTCGTTGTGGCGGCCACGCTCGACGATCCGGCCTTGGTCGACGACGAGGATCTGGTCGGCCTCGCGGACGGTCGAGAGGCGGTGGGCGATCACGATCGACGTCCGCCCGGCGAGGGCCTTTTTGAGTGCTCGCTGGACTGCGGCTTCGGACTCTGAGTCGAGGTGCGCGGTCGCTTCGTCGAGGACCACGAGGTCGGGCGCTTTCAGGAGTAGCCGGGCGATGGCGACCCGTTGCTTTTCGCCTCCCGAAAGCCGGTAGCCCCTGTCGCCTACGAGAGTGTCGAGCCCATCGGGGAGCGACTCCACCAGCTCGAGGATCTGCGCGTCCCGGAGCGATTCCACGAGTTGCTCGTCTGTGGCGTCGGGGCGAGCGTAAAGCAGGTTGGCGCGGATGGTGTCGTGGAACAAGTGGGCGTCCTGCGTGACAACCCCGACCACCGACTGGAGAGAGCTGAGCGTTACGTCCCTCACGTCGTGGCCGTCTATGCTCACCGACCCCGACGTCACGTCGTAGAGCCGTGCCGCCAGGTGGCTGATGGTCGTCTTACCCGCACCCGAAGGCCCGACGAGGGCCAGGAGCTCGCCCTGTCGCGCAAAGAAGGAAACATCGAAAAGAATTTGCTGGCCCCCGCCGCGTTCCATCACGGCCACCGCTTCGAGCGAGGCAAGTGAGACTTCGTCCGGCCGGGGGTAGTGAAAGCCGACGTGGTCGAAGCGGACCTCCGCCGGGCCGCGCTCGAGGTCTATGGCACCCGGCTTGTCGTCGATCATCGGTGGCAGGTCGAGCACCTCGAAGACCCGGTCAAACGACACGAGCGCCGTCATCACGTCCACCTGGACATTGGAAAGTGAAGTGAGGGGGCCGTAAAGCCGTGTCAGGTACATCGTCATCGCAACCAAGGTGCCGAGGCTGAGGTCCCTGTGGACAACCATCACACCGCCGTACCCGTAGACGAGCGCGGTCGCCAAGGACGCCGTCAACATGAGCCCGGTGAAAAAAATGCGCCCGTACATGGCGGTCGTCACGCCTATATCCCGCACGCGCCCCGTCCGGGAGCGGAAAATCTCCGACTCGTAATCGGGTTTCCCGAATATCTTGACGAGGAGCGCCCCCGCCACGTTGAAGCGTTCGCTCATCATGGCGTTCATCTCGGCGTTGAGCCCGTACGCCTCGCGTGTTATTGCCGCCAGCCTCCTGCCGACCCAACGTGCGGGGAACACGAACACGGGGAGCATGAGCAACGCCAGCACCGTGATCTGCCACGACAGGACAAGCATCGCGGCAAGGGTGACCGCAACGCTTATCGTGTTGCCGATCACCGAGTTGAACGTGTCCGTGAAGGCTTGCTGGGCACCGAGCACGTCGTTGTTGAGCCGCGATATGAGAGCCCCGGTCTGGGTGCGGGTAAAAAAGGCGATCGGCATCCGCTGGATGTGGGTGAACACCTTGTTGCGCATGTCGAATATGAGGCCCTCCCCCACCCGCGAGGAGATCCAGCGCTCCCAGAGCCCGAGCCCCGAGTCAAAAATGGCTAACCCGGCCATGGCCAAAGCAAGCCAGATCACGACGTCGACAGTGCCCTGGTGCGGCCCCGGAGTGGCCAAAGCGTGCGTCAAGTGGTTGACCATTGACCTCGCGAGGAGCGGGTTGACCGCGCCTACCAGCGCGTCGATCACTATGAGTACCAAAAAGAGCGTGAGGGCGGCTGTGTAGGGGCGGGCAAAGCCAAACACCCTTTTGACCGTGCCCTTTGGGAGCTTGTGCTCCGTTACCTTGCGGTCCTGGCGCATCGAGCGCATCATGCCCCAGCCGGCACCGCCCATCCCTGTGTGCATCATGTAACCACTCTCTCACCTCGAGGCTCGCGGGCGCGCGGCAATCTTGCCTGGCGCGAGTGCGTGGCACGCGGGGGCGGCTAGCACCCGGCGCACAGGCGAGCTCTGGCTGGCAGGGGGGCAGCCGGGGCGGGCGGAGCAGGGCTGACGAGCATGGCGGGGGCCGGCCTGCTAAAACACAGGTCTCGTGGAGGCAGGCCGAGGCCGTACGGCCACCTACTATGCCGCCGCCGCCCACAACGTTTCTGCTGGCCACGCCATTGCCGGCTACGCCATCGGCGCGCCAAGCGGACAATACGGCCGCAGTAACTCTGCCGGCTGCGCCACCTTGGGCGATGCCATCCCCCGTCACGCCATCCCCCGTCACGCCATCCCCCGTCACACGACGTCCCGTCACACGACGTCCCGTCACGCCACGTCCGGCCGCGCCACTTCCGGCCGCGCCACTTCCGGTCACGCCAATATCGGGCGCGAGGCGCCGGGCCATGCCCGCCGCCGCGCCAAGCCGGCACTGGTTATGGCGGGCCTGGCGATAGTGGTCGCTTTTTTGGCGAGCGGCTGCGGTACTTCAGGCGCGGCCGCGGCAGAACGCGACGGGGCCACTTTCCATTCCGCCTTCCACGCCGTTCCTTACGCCGTTCGGTTGGTGAAGACGGCGGTCGCCAACCCACCAATCCCAGCGCCTGCAGCAGCCGGCCGCGCAACGACCTCCACGACGACGGCAGCGCCCGGAGCCACAGCCGCCAGCTCGCTCGTTATCGCGCCTCGGACAGAGGCGAGTTTCACAGATAACTTCAACCCGTTCGACTCTTCCGCACCTCTCGAACAGATCGGCGTCACCTCCTACATATACGAGCCGCTCCTCCAGTACGACGAGCTGCAACTCGACCAGTACTACCCGTGGCTGGCGGCTTCTTGGTCTTTCAGTAGCAGCGGCTTCACGATCACGTTCAACTTGAGGAGCGGCGTGCGCTGGGACGATGGCTCCGCGTTGACGGCGGCCGATGCCGCCTACACCTTCAACCTTTTGAAGGACAACCCGGCGATAAACGACGGGATCCCGATAGTTTCAGCCGTCGCGAGCGGGCCGGCCACCTTTGTGCTCACGCTCGGCCGTCCCGGCTACGCATACCTGTACGACATAGCCAGGGTCCCGATAGTCAAGACGGGGTACGCAGCCAAGGCGCCGGTCGAGAGCTACGTCGATAGGGCGCCCGACGGGACCGGTCCATATGTGCTCGCCGGCAGGGGCGGTTACAGCCCGGCGAAGGTCGTCCTCGCCGCTCGGGCGAAATATTGGCAGGGCGAAGCGCCTGTCCGGCAGTTGGTTTTCCCCGCCTTGGCCGACAACACCGCCGTGCTCTCTTGGCTCGAGTCCGGCAAGCTCGACTGGGCGGGTAGCGAATTGCCCGAGGTCGCCGAAGACTATGTGGCACGGGATCCCAAGGAGGACCATTATTGGGCCCCGGCGGTCGACTCCATAGCCCTCGAGGTCAACTTGGCCCTGCCCGGCTTCGACAAGCTCGACGTACGCCAGGCGATCAGCGATGCGATCGACCGGGTCTCACTTTCCAAGCAGGCAGGAGGAGGCATCGACGCCCCGGTCAGTACTCTGTCCGGCCTCGTCCTGCCAACCGATGCTCAGTTCCTGGAAAAATCCGATAGCGACGACGTCGATGAAAATGGCGCCACCGGTGCCGTGGCGGCGCTCATGCGGGCAGCCGGGTACCAAATGGGCCCGCAGGGCTACTGGGCCAATGCCCGGACGGGACGGCTCGAAGTAAATATCGAGGACCCGTCGGGCACGACTCTCGAGAACGTCGCCGCCGCGGTCGCCCAGCAATTGAGCGCCTCGGGTTTCGACGCGAGCGCGAGCGCCCCACCGGCGGCGAAATGGCACAGCGACCTCGTCGACGGCACCTTCGAAGCCTCTGTCGTGACCGGGACTTCGGGGCCTTCTCCGTTTTACATGTACCAGGGTTGGCTCGACGCCTCACTGGTCAGCGGCGGCCGGGCGACGAGCGGGGATTACGAACGATTCAGCGCCGCCACGATGCCGGGCGTCGCCCCAGCAGTCGCCTCGGACCTCCAAAGTTTCACCAATAGCCTCTCCGACTCCCCCGGAGCGCTCGCGGCTGTCAGCTCGCTTGCTGCCATCGTCGCTCGCGAGCTCCCGGTCGTCCCACTGCTGTACGGCGGGGCCTGGGGCGAGTTCAGCTCGCGGCATATGACCGGTTGGCCAAGTAGCCAAAACCCGTACGAACCGGCAACCCCGAGAGGCGCTTTCGCCGAGTACACGGTCCTCCAGCTGTCTCCGGTGACCTGACCGCGAGGGACGGGACGTTACAGTAAGTGCTTTCTGGTTATCTGCTCAGAGTTCTTTCAGGATTTTTTGAGAGGCTGAGACAATGGCGAGCGCATTCGACGCGAGCGACGCGGGCAATTGGGACGGGGACTTCACGCCACCCCCACCACCCCCGCTGGCGCCGGTCCCACTCCCCCACTCGGCCGGGCCGGCACCCGCGGGTAGCGCTCCGGACGAGAGAGGCGCACGCAAGCCCGAGCACCGCAGGCGGGCTGCGTTCGTGGCCTCGCTCATCGCCACCGCCCTCGTCGCCGGGGGCCTCGGCGCAGCGATCGCTCTCGTGGCCCGCAGCGGCGGCCCTGCGGTAAAGCCCGGGGCCCTCAAGCTGCCCACAACCGGCGATGGGGCCGCTGCGGGCACCTCAGGGCTCGATGTCCAGGCAATCGCGGCGACTGTGGAGAAGGCGACAGTCGACATAACCGCTGTGGGCCCAGAGCAAGGTGAAGACGAAGGCACGGGCATGGTGCTGACGGCGTCGGGTGTCGTGCTCACCAACAACCACGTCATCGAGGGTTCCACCCAACTGAGCGCCCAGGTCGATGGCACCGGCCCGGTCTACAGCGCCACCGTCGTCGGTACCGACGCGTCCGCCGACGTGGCAGTCCTCCGTTTGCACGGCGGGGGCCCGTGGCAAACGGTACATATCGGCAATTCGGCTTCGGTTTCGGTTGGCGACGCCGTCGTCGCAGTCGGCAACTCGCTCGACCTCCCGGGGCCCGAGACGGTCACGACCGGTCTGATCTCCGCCGCCGGCAGGACGATCACGATCGGGGACCCCACCATCGGGACCACCGAGACCCTTCCCGGTCTCCTCCAGACTTCGGCAGCGATCAGCTCGGGAAATTCCGGCGGCCCATTGGTCGATTCCAGTGGTGAGGTGATCGGGATGACCACGGCTGCCGCCACCTCCACAGGGCCAGGCCAGACTGCCTCCGACGTGGGCTTTGCAATACCGATAGACAGGGCCATTTCGATCGAGCACCAAATAATGCGGGGCCGGCCGAGCGCGGCCGTCGAGATCGGGTCGCCCCCCGCAACGGGCTTGGACCTCGTGAGCGTCCCTTGCGCCGAGGGCTTCGACGGTTGCCTCCCGCTCGGCTTCGGAGAGTTCGGCGAGGCTCCTCTCGGTAACTTCGGGATCTACCAGCCCCCCGTGGCGCAAGGAGCCGTCGTGGCTGCCGTCGAACACAGGGCCCCTACGCCCGGGCCGGGGCTGGCCGTCGGAGATGTCATCACCTCGTTCGACGGCCACGCCGTGGATTCGCCCGAACAGGTCTCCTCCTTGGTTTCTGGCCTGAAGGTCGGGCAGGAGGTCGGCCTGGCATGGGTGAACCAAAATGGCTCCCATGGTTCTGGCACGCTCGAGCTCGTCCGGGGCCCAAACCTCTGACCGGGACCGGTCCTCTGGCTGAGACCGGCAGGCCGGCTGAGAGCTCCGGCCCGGACCGGCCTGCTTCCAGCTTGCGCTACGGGGACCCGTGGGCAGACGCCCCCGGGGAGCGCGACCCGCTGCGGCGCCTGAGGGGCCGCCTAGTACTACCGGTCACGGTTTGGCTCGCGAACGCCTCCGGGACGGGCTACGAGGTCGGGCTCACGGTGTCGTCGGTCTTGGTTGCCCAGGGTGACCCGGCGATGCTGGCCGGCCTCGTGTCACCTGCATCGGAGCTTGCCGACGTCCTCACGTCCGGCCCGAGCTGCTTCGTGGCCCACGTGCTCTCGGCGCAGCACAAGCGGCTCGCTCAGCATTTCGCAGGCGAGCTCCCGGCGCCTGCGGACCTCCTGACGACACGGCCGTCTGCGTACGGCCCCCTGCTCGAGGCGGCCGGCGACAGGTTGCTCTGCCGGACAGTTTCCACAAAACCCTTCGGGTGGTCCCTCCTCGTCGAAGCCGAGGTCGCAGAAGCGCAGGTGGGCGCGGCCGGCAAGGCGCTCGCCTGGTGGCGAGGCGGCTTTCAGGTGCTCCCCGCCCCTGGCTCCGCCCCCCCTGGTGCCGGCCGCGACGCCGGCCGCGACGCCGACGCCCGCCGTGACGGGGACCACCCGGTCACCAGATAACCTAAGGAAGTGGCTCAGGCGGACGAAGAAACCTTCCAGCAGACCGAGCAGTCAGGCTCGTACCGCCCGTCGGAGGGCCTGCCGTTGGCCGACGGCGACGGCGAGGGTGAAAGCGGCGAGCCGCCTGCTGTCAAGGCTCCCCAAAAGCAGGGTCACGGGAACGCGATATTCGAATGGGCGCTCATCGTCATCGTGGCGCTTGTGGCGGCACTTCTCATCAAGGCGTTCGCCATCCAGGCCTTTTTCATCCCTTCCGCCTCGATGGAACCAACCCTTGTCCCGGGCGACCGCGTGCTCGTCAACAAGCTGTCCTACGACCTCCACAGCGTGCACACCGGCGACATCATCGTCTTCCGCCGGCCCCCCGAGGACACTTCCTCTGACGTCGGGGACCTGATCAAGAGGGTCATTGGCTTGCCGGGCCAGGTGATCTACGTGGCCAACTGCCGCGTGTACATCGACGGCAAGGAGCTCGCCCAGCCCTACCTTCCCAAAGGCTGGGGGGACCCGGGTTCGGAGTACTGCACGACCTGGGTCACCGGTCCCGGCACGGCGGATCTCCCCGATCCCTACACGGTCCCCAAAGGCGACTTCTTCGTCATGGGCGACAACAGGATGGACTCGGACGACTCCCGCTATTGGGGCCCGCTACCGGCCAAGTACGTCGTAGGCCGGGCGTTCCTCAGGATGTGGCCGCCGAGCCGCATAGGTCTCCTCTAGTAGTAGTGGTCGCCTAGTGGCTGCCAAATGGTGGGCGCTCGTCGCGGTCTGCACTGGCACCTTCATGCTCTTGCTGGACGTGACGATCGTGATCGTCGCCCTCCCGTCCATCCAGACCGAGCTGCATGCCAGCTTCAACGACGTCGAGTGGGTCGTCGACGCCTACGCCTTGACCCTTGCGTCGCTCCTGCTGACGACCGGCGTGCTCGCCGACCGCTACGGCAGGAAGCTGCTGTTCACGATAGGGCTCGTGATCTTCACTCTCGGCTCGCTCACCTGCGGGCTGGCGCAGTCCCCACTGATGCTGATCGTCTCGCGGAGCGCCCAGGGCATCGGCGGGGCGATCATGTTCGCAACCTCGCTGGCGCTGCTCGCGCAGGCTTTCCGCGGTAGGGACCGTGGGATCGCTTTTGGGATCTGGGGGGCTATCACTGGCATCGCCGTGTCAACTGGGCCCGTGCTCGGCGGTGCGATTACCACCGGCATCAGCTGGCGGGGCATCTTCTTGGTAAACGTCCCGATCGGTATCGCAGCCATCGGGGTGACAGTCCTCAAGCTCGAGGAGTCTCGCGAGGAGCACCCCGGCCGTCCCGACTGGCTCGGCTTTGCGCTCCTCACGGGCGGCCTCGTAAGCCTGATCTATGGGTTGACGAGGGCGAGCGAGACCAGCTGGAGCAACAGCGCGGTAATCATCGGCCTTGCGCTGGGTGGCGTCTTGCTCTTCGGTTTCCTCCTCAACGAGGCTTTTGGCGCCCACCCTCTCTTCGACCTCTCGCTGTTCAGGGTGCCCACCTTTGTCGGCGGCCTGTCGGCTGCCTTCACCATGAACGGTTCTCTCTTCGCCGTCCTGCTCTTCCTCGTCCTTTACCTGCAGGACATCCTCGGCTTCTCGGCGTTGCACACAGGCCTCTGCCTGCTCACTTCCACCGGTGGGATGTTCTTCGCGGCCGCTGCCTCGGGCCGGCTGAGCGAGCACGTGCCGGTCCGCTACCTGATAGCTCCCGGCTTGTTCCTGGTGGGCGTCGGGCTCGTCCTCATGACGGGGCTCAACGGGTCGAGCGGCTGGACGCACCTCCTCCCGGGCCTCATCATTTCGGGCATCGGGTCGGGCCTGGTAAACCCGCCCTTGGCGTCGACGGCCGTCGGGGTCGTGCCCTACCAAAGGGCCGGCATGGCCTCGGGGGTCAACTCCACTTTCCGCCAGATCGGTTTCGCTACGTCGATCGCCGCATTGGGGACGGTGTTCGCCACGATCCTGCGCGACCACCTCCAGTCGAAGCTGGCGTCCTCACCCGCCCTCAAGGACCACGCCGCCAGCATCGCATCACTGGTCCGCCAGGGCGACGTGGGCCAAGCAGTCCACAGCGTCCCGCCCGCAGCCCGCTCACAGCTCGCCTACGCGATCCGTTCGAGCTTCGCGTCGGGCGTCGACGACCTGTTCCTCGTTACCGGGATCATCGCGTTCGTCGGTGCCGTCGCCGCTCTCTGCCTCATCAGGCGCAAGGACTTCATACCTCGCGGCGTCCCCGCTCAAGCCGTCCAGGAGGCCAGTGGCGACCGGCCTGGTGTGGCGTCCGCACCCGCCGCTGCTGGCGCACCGTCGTAACCCAGCGGCCCGCGTAGATCTCCTGGCCGCCCACCTCGGCCCTCCACGTCATGCCGTCGAGCACCGGCCCGGGGGCATGCTTGCCGCAACATACGACGACCTCGAGTTGCGGCGTCGCGACCGGTGCCAGGGAGGCGTCGGCGAAACGTAGCGCAGCTGCATCGAGCTCCACGTGCAACCCGTGCCGTACCACCTGATCGGCGATCGCCGCCCCGTCGGGCATGGCCCCGGCATCACCAATGTCCACGTAGACGGTCCTGATCCCGGGGGCCCTCACCGAAGCTGCGACGGCCCGCCACGATCTCTCGCCAAAGTGGCTGGACTTCCCGGTCATCGGCACCGGCCCGAGCACGAAAGCCGCCGCCGCCAAACAGGCGATTACCCCGGCTCCGGCGGGTAAGGCCAACTTCATCTGCCTGAAGGGGGCACGTGCTCTTGCTGCGATGGCGGAGGTACTTTTGCTCAGCGCCCGAGCCAGCGAAGGCGCAAGCACCATCCAAACCGCCAGCCAGAGCGGGACCAGGATCGCCCCGGCCCAAAAGATCAAGTAGGGGTACAGCTGGCCGTAGACCAGGTGCACCGAAATCCCCATGGCAAGCAGCCCCGCAAACGAAGCTCCGGCGAGCGAAAAAGGCAGCCGCTGGCGGCGCACAACGGCGAGGACGACCACTGCCGCAGCGAGCGCTAGGTAAAGGACGTACCAGGGCACTCCAAAGGTGCCGCCCTTCAACAACCAGGCGGGGTCGGAGTCGTGGTTGCCGTCGAGAGCGCCGGTCCGGAAGGGGAACGACCCCAACACAGTGCTGAGCGCCTTCAGCGATGTCCCCAAGCTGTGCTGGCCGGCATGGGTGGTGAAGAAGTCGTAGACGGCCGCAAGGTTGCCATGCCCGCCCGACAGCTGCTGCACAACAGTCGGCGCCCACACCACGGCCATCGCCCCACCCAAGGCCGCAGCTCCCGCGCGCCACCTTGTGCTGAACCAGCCCCACCTGG
>Ga0335074_10013870_pt1 | contig 11320 bp, 11 predicted proteins | sample Lox_Sample_23_FD_206715 | JGI IMG/M metagenome (GOLD analysis project Ga0335074, IMG submission 206715) | Soil microbial communities from Loxahatchee National Wildlife Refuge, Florida, United States - Lox_Sample_2.3 | ecosystem: Environmental > Terrestrial > Soil > Wetlands | place: USA...
GCCGCTCGCCGCCGTGCACAAGCGCTTCAAGACGCCCTGGATCAACACGATCATCGTCGGCGTCGCGGCGGCCAGCTGCGCCGGCTTCCTCTCGCTCGAGACGCTTTCGGACGTGACCAACGTCGGTACCTTGGCCGCCTTCACCATCGTCTGCGGCACGGTGATCTACCTGCGCATCACCCACAAGAGCATGGCGCGGCCGTTCCGGACGCCGCTCTATCCGGTCGTGCCGATCCTCGGGATCGTCATGTGCGTGATCCTGCTGATGAGCTTGATGGCGGTGCCTGCGACCAAGCACTTCTTCCTGATCTACATGGCCGGGGGCGTGGTCGTGTACTTCCTCTACGGCCTCTGGAACTCCAAACTGGGCCGAGGCCTCGCCACGGCACCGGACGCCCTGGCCCCGATGGCCGCGCCGCATCCGGAGCCCTGATCGGCGTCGATGCTTCCGGTCGAAGAGGCGCTGCCGGCGCTGAAGGCGGCGTTGGGCGCCGGCCCCAATGCGGTGCTGGTCGCCCCGCCCGGCGCCGGCAAGACCACCGTGACCCCGCTGGCCCTGATGGACGAGCCGTGGGCCGCCGGCGGCAAGCTGATCGTGCTGGAGCCGCGCCGCATCACCGCCCGCGCCGCGGCCGAGCGCATGGCGTGGACCTTGGGCGAGCGGGTAGGGGAGACCGTCGGCTACCGCGTGCGGCTCGCTTCCCGGGTCTCGGCGAAGACCCGGGTCGAGGTGGTCACCGAGGGCGTGTTCACCCGCATGATTCTCGACGACCCCGGCCTCGAGGGCGTGGCCGCGGTGCTGTTCGACGAGTTCCACGAGCGCAGCCTCGACGCCGACCTGGGCCTCGCCTTCGCTCGCGACGCCCAGAGGCTGCTGCGTCCGGACCTGCGGCTCGTGGTGATGTCCGCGACGCTCGACCCCGCGCCCGTCGCGACGCTGCTGGACGATGCTCCGGTCATCGAGAGCCAGGGGCGCATGTTTCCGGTCGAGACCCGATACCTCGGCCGCGATCCGGCCGTTCGGTTCGAAGACCAGACCGTCCGCGCCGTCGAGCGAGCGCTGCGCGAGGAGACGGGCAGCCTGCTCGTTTTCCTGCCGGGGCAAGGCGAGATCCTTCGCGTCGCCGAGCGGCTGACCGAGCGTGTGCGCGATCCGTCGGTCGACATCGAGCCTCTATACGGAGCGCTGGAGCCTTCCGCCCAGGACCGCGCCATCGCCCCGCCGCCGCCCGGCCGCCGCAAGGTGGTGCTGGCGACCTCGATCGCCCAGACCAGCCTCACCATCGAAGGCGTGCGCGTGGTGATCGACGCCGGGTTCTCGCGCGCGCCCCGCTTCGAGCCGGCCACCGGCCTGACGCGGCTCGAGACGGTGCGGGTCTCTGGCGCCGCGGCCGACCAGCGGCGCGGGCGGGCCGGCCGCACCGAGCCGGGCGTCTGCTACCGTCTGTGGGACGAGCGCGAGACGCGGGGCCTCATGGCCTTCGATAGACCGGAGATCCTGGAGGCCGATCTCTCGCGCGTCGCCCTCGACCTCGCCCGCTGGGGCGCCGGCGACGGCGCCGGTCTCGCCTTCCTCGATCCGCCCCCGGCGGCCGCCATGGCCGAGGCGCGGACGCTGCTGCAGCGTCTGGGCGCGCTGAACGCGGCCGGCGCGCTCACCGACCACGGCCGCCGCATGGCCGACATCGCCTTGCCGCCCCGCCTCGCCCATATGGTGCTGCGCGGCGCGGCGTCGGACCAAGGCGAGCGGGCCGCGCGGATCGCGGCGCTGATGGTGGAGCGGGGGCTCGGCGGGCGCGCCGTCGATCTCGAAACGCGGCTGGAGGGCTTTGCCCGCGATCGCAGTCCTCGAGCCAGGGACGCCGCGACGCTCGCCAGGCGCTGGGCGGTCGAGGGCTCCAGTAAGGGCGATGCTCCTGCGCTCAGCGACGCCTTGCTGGTCGCCGAGGCCTGGCCGGAGCGCGTGGCCAAGGCGCGAGGCGGCCTCGGGCATTTCCAGCTCGCCAGCGGGCGTGGCGCTCACATGGAACCCTCTGAGACGCTCGCCAAAGCCCCCTGGCTGGCGGTGGGCGAACTCGGCGGCGGCGAGGCCCGAGATCGCATCCTGCTGGCCGCCGAACTCGATCCGGAGGAGGTCAAGTCGGCGTTCGCCGATCGCCTGGTCCGCGAGGAGCGGCTGGCGCCCGACGCCGGCGGACGCCTTCGGGCCACGGAGACGTTGAGCCTCGGCCGCCTGGTCGTCGAGGAACGGCTGCTCGCCAATCCGGACCCGGAGCTCGTCGTCCGGACCCTGCTGGAGGAGGTGCGGCGCAAGGGATTGGGCGCGCTCCCATGGGGCGAGGCGTCGAACGCCCTGCGCGCTCGCGCCGCCTTCCTGCGCGGCCTTGATGCCAGCGCGCCTGACCTCTCCGACTCGGCGCTGTGGGAAGCACTGGACGGATGGCTGGCGCCCGCGCTCGCCGGCAAGACCGCGCTGGTCCAACTTACGGACCACGACCTGGACGCCGCCCTGCGCGCCCGCCTCGACCATGACGTCCTGCGCCGCCTGGATCGCGAGGCGCCGACCCGGTTCCAGGCGCCGACCGGCTCGCGGCTCGCCATCGACTATGCCGCCGAGGGCGGGCCGCGCGTCGATGTCCGCGTGCAGGAACTCTACGGCCTGCGCGAGCACCCCGCCGTGGCCTCGGGCCGGGTTCCTTTGACGCTGGCGCTGCTATCGCCAGCTCACCGTCCGATCCAGCTCACCAAGGACCTCCCAGGCTTCTGGCGCGGCGCCTGGGTCGAGGTCCGCAAGGAGATGCGCGGCCGCTACCCCAAGCACCTCTGGCCCGAAGACCCGGGCAACGCCACGCCCACCACCCGGGCGAGTCCTCCGCGCGGGTAGCGACGCATCGCCTTCTCTCGTCAAACCCGCCCAAGCGCTCGACGGGACGCGCGGGGGCCGGATGCGCCGCGACGAGCCGGGCGTCGGATTGTCCGGCCCCGGATCGGATTTCGGCAGGGCCGTCCTGGGGTGACGCTGCGGAGGCCTACGCCGGCGCCGGAATCGGCGGGACCGGCGCGGTGCGCTCCAGCTTGGTGAAATCCTTCTCGGCGCGCGGGAAGAAGTCCTTGACGATGCCGTCCGCGTCCCAGCCGCCTTCGCGCGAATAGGTGGCGATGGGGCGGGGTTGGGAGAAGATCGAGAGGTTATAGCCGCCGGCGCCGAAGATCTGGCCGCTGATGCGCTTGGCCGCGTCGCTCATCAGGGCCACGGCGAGTTCGGCGGGCCGGACCGGGCTCTGCACGTCGCGCATCGCCTCGCGGGCCTTGGCCTGCTCGTCGCTGCGCGGCACCGAGTCGGTCATCCGGGTCATGGCGCCGGGCGCGAGCGCGTTGGAGCGCACGTTGTTGCGAGCGCCTTCCAGCGCGATGATCCGCGACAGGCCGGCGATGCCCATCTTGGCCGCGCCATAGTTGGCCTGGCCGACGTTGCCGATCAGGCCCGAGGTCGACGACCACATCACGTAGACGCCGTCCTGCTGGCTGCGGAAGTGGTTGATGGTGGCGCGTACGACGTTGAAGTGGCCGCGCAGGTGCACGGTCATGATCGCGTCCCACTCCTCTTCGGTCATGTTATGGGCCATGCGGTCGCGCAGGATGCCCGCCGGGTTGGAGACCGCGTGCAGGCCGCCGAACTTCTCCATCGCCGCGCCGACCATGCGGTTCACCGCCGCCAGGTCGGTCACGCTCTCGGTGTTGGCGATCGCCTGGCCGCCGGCCGAATTGATCAGATCCGCCACTTCCTGGGCCGGACCCTTGTCCGCGCCTTCGCCATGGACCCCCGCGCCGAGGTCGTTGACCACGACCTTCGCGCCTTGTTTCGCGGCGATCAGCGCCGTCTCGCGTCCGATCCCGCGGCCGCCGCCGGTGACCAGGATGACTTTCCCGTCGAGCAAACCCATCGCTTCGTCCCTTCAATCGTTTTTGCTTGAAATGCCGGCGCGAGTTAAAGCCCCGGACGCGCGGACGGGCAAGCCGGGTGAGGCGGATGAGGGGGTGAGTGCGAGCGAGAACGACGACCGCGCGGGGTCCGTCCAAACCGACGCCGGCCTCTACGCCTGGGTGATGGACGGCGCGGCCAATGTGGACGAGCCGGACTACCCCGGTGCAGGGCAGGGCGACGATCCCCTGGTACGCCCAGGCGCTGTCCGCGGCGCTTTCGGCCCGGGGCCTAAGCGACGGCGGACCGTCATCTCCCCCGCCGAGACGCACGTTCGAGCCGGCTTTTACGAGCTTCTGTCACACGCAGCGCCCGACCAGCCCGGGTCGCAGGCACACTCGCCGTGGGCGACCTTGCCATGCGTGCAAACCGGCGGCGCGGTCTGACAGGCGCGGCCTTTCCAGCCGGGCTCGCAGACGCATCGGCCGTTGGAGGCCTTGCCGTGGTCGCCGCAATCGGGCGGCTGTTCGAGCGTGTTGCACTCCGCACCCGTCCAATAGGGATCGCAGGCGCAGCGGTCGGCGACTTCCCTGTGGCCGTGCCCACTGCAGGCGGCCGCGCCCCATTGATTCTCCGGGAGGCTTCCGGGAAGGGTGATGGCTGCCCGCGCGCCTGGAGGCGACGTCCACGCGATCATGGAGGCCGACCCACGGCGCGGCGTTGGAAGCGTCAGCGCCAAGATGCTTGCCGCCGGCGTCACGACCCCTCCCGGACATCATCGACCGCCAGTTTCGCCGGGCGGAAGATTAAGTCAAACCCCCGTGGCCGACTCCGAAGTCCGGCGGCTCTAGATCAGCGCCATCGCCGCATCGATGATCTCGCGCAGTTCCGGCACGAACGGGGTGGGGTACCGCACGAGGGCGTGGGCGAGGGCGAAGTGGTCGAGAAAAGGCGCTTCGTCGGCGGGTAGCTCGCCGTAGGCGGCCATGAAAGCTTCGAGCCGTGCGTCATCGCCCGGTCGGTCGACGCCGTAACGCGCGCCTGGAAAACCCTCGGACACCACCAGCGCCAAGTCGTAGACCGCCGGGCCTGACCAGATGCGCGAGGCGCGGTCGAACAGCACCGTCTCGTCGCCGCGCAGCAGGACGTTGTTCGCGTGCAGGTCGCCGTGCAGCAGCACGTAGCGCAGAGGCCGGAAGTCGCGCAGCGCTCCCAGCTTCCGCGCGGCTTCCGTCAGCAGCGACTTCGGCAGGACGCCTTCCGTGTCTCTGGGGGTCGACAGGGCGCGTTCGATCAGCCAGTCGACGTAATCGAGCCAGTTCGCGGGCGCCGGCGCGTCTGTGTCAAACCGCTGGAAGCCGGCGAGTTCAATCCCATGCATCCCAGCCACCGCCGCGCCCCATCGCGCCAACGCGTCCGGCGTCGGCGATCCGCCGATCGTCGGCGAGCCGTCGACGTACTCCAGCAACAACTCGTTGGCCGCCAGCGACGGATGGTCGGGCGTCCCTAACGCCGGCAGTCCGGCCTCAGCCATGGTTCGCTGAAACAACCGCTCGCCGGCAACCCGCACGGGCGGCGCGCGCTTCAGGATGAACGGCTGCCCATCGATTTCCACCAGCTCGACGACGGCGTTCTCCCCGCCGCCCGCAAGCGTCCGCAGCCGGCGGATCTCCGAAGCCCCGTCCATGCGGATCGTTGCGCCCTCGTGGCTACTCCGCCGCCGTCCGCCAGGCGGCCGGGATGGGCACCGCGCGCTGGTTGGCGAGGATGCCGGCGCGGCGGGCCTGTTCCTCCGGCGTGATGCTGGCGGGGTCCTCGCGGAACTTAGGCCCCATGGCCATCGCCTTCTGGACCGCGGGTCTCGCCTCCATCGCCGCCAGCCAGCGTTTCACGTTCGGGAACTCCTCGATGTCGATCCCGCGCATCTTCCAGCTGGTGCTCCAGGGATAGCAGATCATGTCGGCGATCGTGTACTCGCCGGCCGCCAGCCATTCCTTCTCGTGCAGGCCGAGGTTCATGACGCCGTAGAGGCGATGCACCTCGTTGCCGAAGCGCTTCAGCGCATAATGCAGGTCGCCGTTCTCGGGGTTCTGGGCGGCTCTGGCGAAGTTGCCCTGCTCACCCATCTTCGGGCCCTGGTTGCCGGTCTGCCAGTAGAGCCACTGGGCCACCTCGTACTTCTTGTGTGGCTCCTGCGGCCAGAATTTCCCGGCCTTTTCCGCGATGTAGCTCATGATGGCGCCGGACTCGAAGATCGAGAGCGGCGCTCCGCCGCCCATCGGCTCATCGTCGACGATCGCCGGCATGCGGTTGTTGGGGGCGATCTTCAGGTAGTCCGGCTCGAACTGGTCGCCGCGGCCGATGTTCACCGGCTTGATCCTGTAAGGCAGGCCGCACTCCTCGAGGAGGATGATCACCTTCTTGCCGTTGCCGGTTGGCCAAAAATAGACGTCGATCATCGGCGTTCTCCACATCTGAAAAGGGCTGAACAGCCGCCCAAAGGGCGCTCCTGCCATCATGCCTCCAGCGGCGCGCCGGAGTCACCCCGCGAGGCGCACGAGGAACAACAAGTTCGTTTCGGCGCCGCCGTCGGCCAGTTCCGCCTCGATCGTTCCGGCAGGCTCGAATCCGGCGGCGAGCGCGACGCGCTGCGAGGCGACGTTGTCGGGCGCGATGTGCGCCTGCAGCTCCTCCAGACCGTCAATCTTGCTCGCCGCATCGCGCAAGATGCGGACGGCGCGCGAGACCAGGCCTCGGCCGCGAAAAGCTGGAAAGCACCAGTACGAGACGTTCGCCCGTAGCGGCGTCACGCGGCGCAACTCGCAGCCGCCGGCCAGCAACCCCTCCGGCGATCGCAGGGCGTAGCGGAAATCCGGTCCGCCTTCAGCTCGCGCCCGGCTCCATCGCGCCAGTTCCTCTCGCAGACGTTCCAAAGGCGCTTTCCTAAAATACGGGGCGTCGAAGCGGCGGATCATCTCCCAGTCTTCGCCGGCCCAATAGGCCTCGGCGTCGTCGGGACGATGGTCGTCGAGCGTGATCACGCCATCGCTGAGCGTCGCGGGAAGCCAGATCGGGTGCTCGCGCCAGTCCATGCGCCTATCCGTCCGCGACTTCGATCTCGGCGCGGCTCGTCATCGAATCGCCGACGAGATCGCACGCTCCAGCTCCGCCCAGTCGTCGATGCGCAGGTGCTTCTGGGGATTCGTGAAGGCGAGGGGACGCAGACGTTCGTCGGCGACGTGCTGGAAGCGCGCAACGCTCGGCGCCTCGGCCGCCACCGAGTCGAGGTTGCTCAGCAGGTCATCGACGAAGGCCGCCTTGCCCGAGGTCATCGCCGAGATCGCCGCCACCGGGCGACCCTTCGGCCCGGCGTTGATCACCAGCGGGTAGTCGAAGCCGTGCTTCACCAGCCAGCGCCCGCGCGGCGCACGGCCCTGGGCGGGAGCGTTGCTGAGGATGACGATGCTCGCGTCGCCCGCCAGCCGGCGCAGCGCCGCCTCGGCGCCCGGCACCGGCTCGATGTCCTCGCACCCAGTCTCGAAGAAGCGCTCGAACAGCAGGCGTCCGGCCGCCACGTCCAGGTGCTCGCTCTGCCCGGGTCGATAGATGTTCTGGAAGATTGCGAACTTATCGATGCGCATCTCCAGCCCATGACGGCCGATGAAGCGTTCGAAGCCGCGCATGAACATGGCGAGCACCTCGTCCACGTCCACAACCACGACCGGTCGGGCGGGGTCGATCCTCAGGTCGGCCAGCTCTGGCGGGAGGCTGGGGTCAGTCACTGGCGGCCCCGCGACAATTAGCTCGCATTTAAGGATATTAGTGTCTGTCTCACGAGGCGAGGCGCCTTGGCGAGTCGCCTCGCCGGATGGGCGTGCTGGAAGTGCTCGAGGTCAATCGGAATCCGAATGCCCAAGAAGGTCCTCATCGTCGAGGATAACGAGCTGAACATGAAGCTATTTCATGATCTGCTCGAGGCGCAGGGCTACGAAACCCTGGAAACCCGCGAGGGCCTCGCCGCGCTCACGCTGGCGCGCGAGCACATGCCCGACCTAATTCTGATGGATATCCAGCTGCCGGAGATCTCGGGCCTCGAGGTCACCAAGTGGCTGAAGGACGACGAGGCGCTCGCCCACATTCCGGTCATCGCGGTCACCGCCTTCGCCATGAAGGGCGACGAGGAGCGCATCCGCGCCGGCGGCTGCGCGGCCTACATCGCCAAGCCGATCGCCGTCGGCCCGTTCCTGGACACCGTCCGCAAGTACCTGGAGCCCGCCGAGGGCGCGGAGAGCGTGGTGTGATCCTTCTCCTCAAGGCTTGCCTCGCAGGGCCGGTCCTCCGCAGCTCCGGCAGGAGCGAAGGGGAATGACCGGACGCATCCTCGTCGTCGACGACATCGACGCCAACGTTCGGCTTCTGCAGGCCAAGCTCCAGGCCGAGTACTACGACGTTCTCTCCGCCGCGAACGGGCCGGACGCGTTGCGGATGGCGGCGGCGGAGCGCCCGGACCTGGTGCTGCTCGACGTGATGATGCCCGGCATGGACGGCTTCGAGGTCTGCCGGCGGTTGAAGAACGAGCCGGCGACGCGGCACATCCCCGTCGTGCTGGTCACCGCCCTCGACGGCCGCGGCGACCGGATCACCGGGCTCGAGGCCGGGGCGGACGAGTTCCTGACCAAGCCCATCGACGACATCCTGCTGTTCGCCCGGGTCAAGAGCCTGACGCGGCTCAAACTGGTGATCGACGAATTGCGCCAGCGCGAAGCCTCCGGGCGCCGCATCGGCGTGATCGCCGGCGCCGCGGCGCGCCTCGGGGGTTCCGGCGGCCGGATTCTGGTCGTCGACGACCAAGAGCGCCAAGCCGAGCGCATCGTCGCCGAACTCAGCCTCGAGCACCGACCGGTGGTCGAGACCGATCCGGAAAAGGCGCTGCTGACGGCGCGCGGGCCGGTCGATCTGATCATCGTCAACACCACCGCCCGCGGCTTCGACGGCCTGCGCTTCTCCGCCCAGATCCGCTCCGACGAGGCGACCAGGCATCTGCCGATCCTGGGCGTGATCGATCCCGACGACCGCGCGCGCCTGGTGAAGGCGCTCGACATAGGGCTCAACGACATCCTGGCCCGGCCGATCGATCCCCAGGAGCTGGCCGCGCGGGTGAAGAGCCAGGTGCGCGGCAAGCGCTACCAGGACTTCCTGCGCAACAACCTCGATCACTCGCTGGAGCTGGCGGTCACCGATCAGCTCACCGGCCTGCACAACCGCCGCTACATGACCGGCCAGCTCGGCGCCCTGGTCAACCGCGCGGTGCGCGGAGGCGAGCCGGTGTCGGCGCTGATGATCGACATCGATCACTTCAAGAAGATCAACGACGGCTTCGGCCACGACATCGGCGACCATGTGCTGCGCGAGTTCGCCGTGCGCCTGGCCTCGAACGTGCGGGCCATCGATCTGCCGTGCCGATATGGCGGCGAGGAGTTCGTGGTTATCATGCCGGGCGCGAGCCTGGAGGACGCGGGTCGCATCGCCGAGCGCATCCGCCGCCACGTCGCCGGCTCGCCGTTCCGGGTCGCGGGGGTGGGCGAGCCGCTGAGCGTCACCATCTCGATCGGCGTCGCCGCCACCGCCGGCCCCGCCGACACCGCCGAAGCCCTGCTCAAGCGCGCCGACGAAGCCGTCTACGCCGCCAAGGCCGCGGGCCGGAACACGGTGATCGCGCGGGCGGCCTGAGGCCCCTCCCGCTCGCTGCGCGAGTCGCCTCCCCCAGAGGGGAGGAGATTCAGATCGCGACTCTCTTCCCCCTTTGGGGAAGTGGCCCCTCGGACTTGTTCCATGACTTGTTCCGGGGGGCCGAAGGGGGCCTCCGGCGCGCTACTTGATCTTGGCTTCGCGGAACTCGACGTGCTTGCGCGCGACGGGGTCGTACTTCTTCAGCACCAGCTTCTCGGTCATGGTGCGGGCGTTCTTCTTGGTCACGTAGAAGAAGCCGGTGTCCGCCGTCGAGTTCAGGCGGATCTTGATGGAGGCGGGCTTGGCCATGGCGCTCTGACGGTCTGGCCGGCGCTAGCGGCCGGGAATTCGGGAGGCGCGGAAAATACGAATCCCCGCCCCGAAGTCAACCGACAGCATCCGAGGGCATGCCAATCGTCAGCGCAACCAGAGGGAGGCGGCGAGAGCGAACGCGAGCACGACGGCCACGCCTTGCCAGAAACGCAGACGGTGCCGTTCGTAGAAGGTCGGAGGCCGGCGGTCGACGGGCGGCGTCATGGGGGGGCCGTCCTCCATGTCGTCGGCGAATTCGGTGATGTCCCGGTAGCGTTCGGACGGGTCGGCGGCGATGGCGCGTCCAATGGCTTCCTGCACCCAGGACGGCAGGTCGGGCCGCAGGGCGAGAAGCTCCTTGGGCCGCTCGACCCGCGGCGGGCTGACCGCGTCGAGATTGCCGTACGGAAAGACGCCGGTGAGGGTGCGAAAGATGGTGACGCCGAGCGCGAAGATGTCGGTGGCGGCGTCGCCGACTTCGCCCGCCCACATCTCCGGCGCCATGTAGGCCCGCGTGCCGGGGGTCTCGGTGGGCGCGAGGTCCTCCAGCCCCGGGATGCGCACGACGCCCAGGTCCAGCAGCTTGAGCCCGCCGTCGGCCTCGAGCAGGACGTTGTCCGGCTTGATGTCGCGATGGATCACCCCGGCGCGATGCAGCGCCGCGATCCCATGGGCGAGCTTGATCGCAATGTTGCGCGCCTCTTCGAGCCCGACCGCCGGTCGTCGTGCGATGCGCCTCGCCAGCAGCTCGCCCTGGTAGAGCGGCATGACCGTGTAGAGGCAGGTCTGGCGTCCGGGCGGCAGCTGCAGGGTCCGGGCGAGCCAGGGATTATGCAGGCGCGCGCCAACCCACGCCTCACGGACGAACGCCGCGCGGTGCGTGACGACGCTCTCCACCTGCGGCTTGGGAAACTTTAGCACCACCTCGCCGCCCTCCAACTCGTCGATCGCGGCGAAGACGCGGCTGAAGGGCCCCTCGGACAGCACCGCCTTGAGCGCGAATCCATCCACGGCGTCACCGAGGCGCGGCGTCGGGATGATCGGAAGCCGCATCATCGCCTCGCCGAGGGCGACCGAGTTGGCGGCGGGCAATCCGACGACATCCAGCACCAGGGCGCTGCAGTTGTCCTCGCTGCCGCTGTCCAGCGCCGCCCGCACCAGAGCGCGGCTCGCCTCGTCGGGCGCCTGACGTATTCTCAGGATGTCGGCCAGCCGCTCGTCGGGCAAGACTTCGTGCACGCCGTCGCTGCACAGCATGAAGCGATCGTGCACGGCCATCGGCTGGACTGCGTAGTCGAGCCGCAGCTCGGCCTCCAGCCCCAGCGCACGATAGAGCATCCGCGCGCCGCGTGGCCC
>Ga0335074_10013871_pt1 | contig 11318 bp, 10 predicted proteins | sample Lox_Sample_23_FD_206715 | JGI IMG/M metagenome (GOLD analysis project Ga0335074, IMG submission 206715) | Soil microbial communities from Loxahatchee National Wildlife Refuge, Florida, United States - Lox_Sample_2.3 | ecosystem: Environmental > Terrestrial > Soil > Wetlands | place: USA...
GCCAAAGGAGCCGCACTGCTACTCGTTTCGCGCGGAGTGGTGGAGTGTGGCAGCCAAAGCCATGATCCAGCCAGCGAGTTCGGGCTGGTGCGCGTGAAAGAGGCTTTCGGCCATGCCTCGCTCGATCACGCGCAAAGCCTATGTGAATCGATTCTTGATACTGCCGACAAATTCGGCCAGGCAACGGCCTGCTGCGATGACCGGACAGTCCTCGCCCTAGTGCGGGCAACCTGAGGGGTCCGACTGACAACCCTCAACGCTGCTCTCAGCGTCAAAAACAGGCAGTGGAGGCCGTTTTTCAAACAAAAAGGGTAAAATAGCGAATCGCCTCTGCTCTCTTGCTCGCGAGCCCAGGAAGTAGTGCCCAGTGAATTCTATGAAAAAGTTTTGTCTTGCTCTCATTGCTACCACATGTCTGCCTGTCTTCGCCTCGGCCCAGGTGGTGGAACAGATTGTTGCCCGCGTGAACAACCAGATCATTACCAGTACGGAGTACCAGCGCAGCAAGGATCAACTCAGAGACGAAGTCCGGCAGCAGGATCCGAATGACGCCGACAAGGTATACGCGGAGCGCGAAAAGGACGTGTTACGCGATCTCATCGACCAGCAACTGCTGCTCGAAAAAGGGAAGGACCTCGGCATCACTGGCGACACGGAACTGATCAAGCAACTCGATCAAATGCGCAAAGACATGAAGCTCGACTCTATGGAAGCTCTGCAAAAAGAGGCGGAAAAGCAGGGGATTTCCTGGGAAGACTTCCAGGAGAGTAAGCGCAACCAGATCATCACTCAGAAAGTGATTGGAGAAGAGGTCGGAAGCCACCTGAGCATTACGTCAGAGGAAGAGCAGAAGTTTTACGACGAACATAAGAAAGACATGGAACAGCCGGAGTCCATTCGTCTGAGCGAAATCCTGATTGCTCCGAAAGCTGCTGCTACTTCCGGGGGATCTGCCGCAAAAAATCCGAACCCACAGTCTGGTGCAGCGACGCAATCCGCTGAGAATAAGCCAGCACCGCAAACCGCCGACGACCCCGCCGCTCTCGAGGCAGCAAAGCACAAGGCGGAAGATTTACTGAAACAGATTCACGCGGGCGCTAGTTTCGAAGATATTGCAAAAAAGTACTCTGACGGCCCATCCGCCGCCGATGGCGGTGATCTCGGTGTCTTTACTCGGGGTAAGCTCGCCAAGGAACTCGAAGACAAGACCTTCGCCATGAAAGCCGGAGAAATCACCGATGTAATCCGCACACGCCAAGGCTATGTGATCCTGAAAGTCACGGACCATGAGCAGGCGGGTGTTCCGCCGATGAAAGAGGTTCTCCCGCGCATTCAGGACGCGCTTTACTACGAAAAGCTTCAGCCCGCGCTGCGCGAGTACCTTACGAAGCTTCGCGAGGAAGCCTACATCAAGTATGCCCCTGGCTATGTCGACACCGGCGCCAGCCCGAATCAGACCGCACCGATCGAAACTACAGACAAAGAGGCCAACGCTAAGAAACTCAACAAAAAGAAGAAAAAGATGGGCGTGCTCTAATCCTGCATTCCGGAACTCACATGATTTGGATGGTGCGGGTATACTCACATATTGATGAAGGATTTCTACATCTGTGACTGCGTTCGCCACGAAAACAAGGTCGTCACCTCGACTTTCGTGGTCGTTGCCAAGCAGATCAAGCCGAAAAAAACCGGCGAACCCTATCTCGCATTGACTCTTGGCGACCGCAGCGGCCAGCTCGAGGCCAAGATGTGGGACAACGTCGATGAAGTCCTCGACGCCTTCGAACAGGATGATTTCCTCAAAGTCAAGGGTCTGATCAATAAGTACAAGCAACGCTTTCAACTCACGATCCATAAGCTGCGCAAGCTGGGCGATGGAGAGATCGAATTCGACGATTACCTGCCCAAGACCACGAAGAATATCGACGCGTTGTGGCAAACGCTGGCCGATTTCGTCGCGACATTTCAGAACCCGCACTTACAGGCGTTAGTGCAGACCTTCATGTCGGATCCTGAAATTGCCGCAGCCTATCGCAGCGCGCCGGCAGCGAAAACGCTGCATCACGCTTACATCGGCGGACTGCTCGATCACGTCGTCTCGCTGCTTCGGTCGTGCGATCTCATGTGCCGGAACTATCCTCAGGTCAATCGTGATCTGCTGCTGACCGGAGCATTCCTGCACGACATCGGCAAGATTCATGAACTCACGTTCAAGCGTTCGTTCTCTTACACGACGAAAGGGCAGTTGCTGGGGCACATGATCATAGAACTGGAGATGCTGCAGACCAAGCTCGCGCGGATCCCCGGCTTTCCCGACGAGATGAAAACCATGGTCGAGCACCTCATCATCAGTCACCATGGCGAGTACGAATTCGGTTCTCCCAAGCTCCCGATGTTTCCCGAAGCGCTGATGCTGCACTACCTTGACGATCTCGATTCCAAGATGGAGGCCATGCGTGCTCACTTCGAACGCGAAGCTGTTCTTGAAGGTCCGTGGACAAGCTACAATGCGTCGCTGGGGCGTCCATTGCTGAATTCGGAAAAGTATTTGGCATCTGCGAAGGCTACGGGCTCAGCGCTCGTAAACCCGCGAAACGGCGAGCCACCATCCAACATTTCGCGTGAAGAAATTCTTACCTCGCCCAATCTCGAACCGCAGACATAAGTGGCTGTTTCGAGTGTGGGATGCTTTGATCTGCCCCACATACCCTGGCCTATGCTGGATTTCAGCCGCTTTGAGATTCTTAGCTTCGACTGTTACGGCACCCTCATCAACTGGGAGGCGGGTATCCTCGCGGCTCTGTATAAAGTCTTATCGGGGCATAGAAAATCCGTGGACGATGCCAGGCTGCTGGCTCTCTATGGTGAGTTCGAGGCGAGCGCCGAGCAAGGCCCTTTTCGGTCCTATCGCGAAGTTCTGCAGTCCGTCGTGCGCCAGTTCGGCAACGAACTGGGATTTACGCCGACTGACGCCGAAACGCGCTCGCTTCCGGAATCTCTAGGAACTTGGCGTCCCTGGCCCGACACGGTTTCCGCGCTGCGGCAATTGAAGACCCGCTATCGTCTGGCGATCCTGTCTAATGTCGACGATGATTTATTTGCGGCGACGAGGCCGCAACTCCGAGTCGAATTCGACGAAGTCATCACCGCACAACAATGCCAGGCCTACAAACCTTCCTTAAAGTTATTCGAGCTGGCTTTGAAGCGGATCCAGGCTCCCGCTCACCGAGTGTTACACGTGGGCCAGAGCATTTATCACGATGTAATTCCGGCCCGATCTCTCGGGCTTGCGACGGTGTGGGTGAATCGGCCTTCGGCGCGTCCGGGCGCGGGAGCGGTTAAAGCGGTGGAGGCCAAGGCCGATCTCACCGTCCAGAGCCTGGCCGAACTCGCAACCCTCGCCATTCGCGAATAGAACCTCTCAGACCCGGGGCAGCGCTTCAGAAATTCGACGGGACTCTCACGAGCCGCTTACGAACGGCCCACATCACGAGTTCGGCCTTGTTGTGAATGCCGAGCTTGCGCATCAAGTTGAACTTGTGTGCGTCGACCGTCTTAACGCTCAGACCGAGTGCGCCAGCGGCGGAGCGGACAGTGCGGCCCTCGGCAAGTAACTTTAGCACCTCGCGTTCGCGAGCAGTCAGCGCTCGGGGCTGCGAAGTCGCACCAACGTCTACCCAATCGGTGTGAACTTTTCCAGGCAATTGTCGGACGGGCCCGCGCACAGAATGCATCTGCCGGATCTTCTCCAGCAGTTCTTGCGCAGAAGTATGTTTCGCGATGCAGTTCATATCGCCCTGAGCGTCGCCAAACTTCGCGTCTTCTTGCATCGAAAGAAATAGCACGCGAGTTGCCGGAGACAAGCGTCGCAACAGCAATTCGACTTTATCGGCGGGGAATCCAAAAACCGTAGACGCGACAATCACAATTTCCGGACGATACTCGGCCACCTGTTTAAGCGCGTCGGCTGCATTTTCTGACTCCGCGACAATTTCGATTTCCGGCTCGTCTTCGAGGAGGCGACGCAGTCCCTGGCGCAGTAAAATATGATCATGCACCAGCGAACATCGGATTTTGCGGCTGCTCAACATCCCTGATTCACACCGTTTGCACATTGTAAAACCCCAACGACTGCCCAGCAATGGCAGTGCGTATTTGTGTTAGGCTGCGCGCGTTCAGGTACAATCGAAAATTTATGTTGCGCTATTTCACTGCCGGGGAATCGCATGGCGAAGCCTTGGTTGCGTTCCTTTCCGGCATTCCCGCTGGACTGGAAATTGATCAGGCTTTTCTGGACCGCGAGTTGTGGCGGCGGCAACAGGGCTATGGGCGCGGCGGGCGGATGAAGATCGAGACCGATTCCTCCCATATTCTCTCGGGGGTTCGCCACGGAAGGACGATTGGTTCGCCGATTTCGATCGAAATCGCTAACAAGGATTGGAAGAATTGGCAGGAGGCTCTTCCCGTCGACACGGGCGATTCCGCCAAGCACAAGCGCGTCGCGTCTCCGCGTCCCGGGCACGCCGATCTGGCGGGAGCGTTGAAATACAACTTTCCCGAAGCGCGCTATGTGCTGGAACGCGCGTCCGCCCGCGAATCTGCGGCAAGAGTCGCGATCGGCGCCGTCGCCAAGCTTTTTCTGCAAGAACTCGGCATGGAAGTTCTGAGTCACGTGATCACGGTAGGAAGCATCACCCTTAGCGATGTCGTCGATTGGGACAGAATTCAGGCGCTGCACCGAAAAGAAGAAGTTTTGCTGAACTGCGCAAATGCTGAAATCGAGCAAGGCATGAAGGAAGAAGTGGACAAGGTTCTGCGGTCCGGCGATTCCCTGGGAGGCGTTTTTGAGGTGGTCGCGCGCGATGTGCCTCCTGGACTGGGCACGTACGCCCAGTGGGATGAACGGCTTGACGCGTTGTTGGCGGCCGCAGTCATGTCTTTGCAGGCCGTCAAAGCCGTCGAGATCGGATCTGGCGTGGCTGCAGCCTTTGCCGCCGGGTCAACCGTTCACGACGAAATTGGGTATGCCGGGACGTCCGGGTTCACTTCATTTTCGCGAGCGCACAACCATGCCGGAGGAATTGAAGGCGGTGTCTCCAACGGCGAAGAGATTCGCGTGCGCGGATATCTGAAGCCCATTTCGACCCTGCGCCGGCCGCTGCAATCCGTTGATTTCTCGACGCGTGAAGCGGTCAAGGCCGCCTACGAGCGCTCAGATGTATGCGTGGTGCCTGCGGCCGGAGTTGCCGCCGAAGCCATGGTCGCCTTAACTCTGGCGCGATGTGCGCTCGACAAATTCGGCGGCGATTCCATGGCGGAAACAATCAGAAATTTTCGAGGCTACTGCCAGCAGTTGAAAAACTACTGATGATCTATCCCATCGTAAAGTTCGGAAGCCCGGTTCTCGAGAAGCCCGCCGAAACGGTCACCGTCTTCGATGAGGACCTGAAAAAGCTTATCGACGACATGTTCGAGTCGATGTACGCGGCGCACGGCGTTGGCTTGGCTGCGCCGCAAATCGGCATCGGGCGCCGCATCGCCGTGGTCGACATCACTTTTAAAGAGGATCCCAGCGCCAAGCTGGTGCTCATCAATCCGGAAATCATTCATAAGGAAGGCAAGCACACGCAAAGCGAGGGATGCTTGAGCATTCCCGATTTCCGCGAGAATGTCACGCGCCCAAACAAGGTTACGGTTCGCGCGCAGGACATTCACGGAAAGGTGTTCGAGAAAACGGGAGAAGAACTTCTCGCCCGCGCGCTATTACACGAAACTGATCATCTCAGCGGGAAGCTCTACATCAGCCATCTGAGCGCGTTGAAGCGCGATTTGATCAAGCGCAAAATCCGCAAGCTGATGAAAGCGGGAGAATGGTGAGAATTCGGTCATTCAATGATTTAGTCATTCAGTCAATGATTCAATCCCTCGATGACTCAATCCTCTCATCTCGTTTTCTGCGGCACACCGCAGTTCGCCGTGCCCACGCTGGAAAAGCTGGTCAGTTCCGGTTTCCGAATCGATCTGGTCGTAACCCAGCCCGACCGGCCCAAAGGACGCGGACTCGATCTTGTCGCTTCTCCGGTAAAGCAATCGGCGCTGAGGCTCGATCTGCCGATAACACAGCCCGAAAAGATTAAGAACAACGAAGAGTTTCGAAGCCAACTCGCGGGCATCAAGCCGGATGCGATCATCGTCGTCGGATACGGCCGGCTGATCCCGCAATGGATGCTCGATCTTCCGCCGCTCGGCAATATCAATCTGCACGCGTCTCTGTTGCCGAAATATCGCGGCGCTGCACCGATTCAGTGGGCGATTGCGAACGGCGAGGCTGTCACTGGCGTGACCACGATGCAGCTTGATGCCGGACTCGACACCGGCGACATCCTTCTGCAACGAGAAGTCGCGATCGCGCCGGACGTCACCGCCGAAATGCTCGCGCCGCGCTTGGCTTCCATAGGTGCTGATCTGATGGTTGAAACCTTGCACGGTCTGCAGTCGGGGGGTCTTCATCCGCGGCCGCAAGATCACTCTAAAGCGACGCTCGCTCCCATTCTCAAGAAGGAAGACGGATTGGTTGATTTTTCTCGAACCGCGACTGAGAATGTGAACCGCATGCGCGGATTTCAGCCCTGGCCTGGCGCATATACGAATTTTCGCGGTAAGAATCTGCAGATTTTGCGCGCTCGGAGGGCGAGCGAGACTGTCAAGCAGAGCGAACTGCTCGTTGCCGGCGATCGCCTGTTTGCAGGGTGTGGCAGCAATACGTCTCTCGAACTGCTCGAGCTTCAGTTGGAAGGGAAAAAGAGAACCACTGCACGCGACTTCATTCACGGCTACAGGCCGAAACCTGGCGAAAGACTGGGCTCGTGACGTGGGTTCATCCAGGAAATGGGGGATTAACATTGGTGAAAGGCTTTCTCTGCTGTTTAGAATGCCGCCATGTCGGTTTCTCCGGCGCGCGCTGCGGCGTTCGAAATTCTGCTTCGAGTGGAGCGCGAGTCTTCCTACGCGTCGGAACTCCTGCACTCGTCAGCATCCGAGCGGTTGTCGCCCCGCGATCACGCACTTGCGACAGAACTCGTGCTGGGAGTGCTGCGCTGGCGGTCGCGGCTGGACGAAGAACTCGCCGACGCGTCATCCCAGAGATTCGACAAGCTCGATCTCGAAATTCTTGTCGCGCTTCGTTTGGGGCTCTATCAACTTCGATGTCTGAACCGCATTCCCACACGAGCGGCTCTCTACGAAAGCGTCGAACTGGCAAAGCTGGTGCGAAAGCGCTCTGCCGCGCCCTTCGTAAATGCAGTATTACGAAAACTCGCGGCTCACAGACGACGCTATGATCCGACTTTTCCAAGAGACATTTCGGCGTCAGCAGGATCGATTGCCCGGAAACTCGCACACCCGGCATGGCTTGTAGAGCGCTGGGCGAAAGAGTATGGCCTGCCGGCGACACAAAAAATATGCGAATACGATCAATCAGTTCCACAGACCGCAATTCGGCTGCGACGAGAGTCTGTGGCCGAGGAACTGAATCAGGACGGAATCAAGGTCAGGCCCGCACAGCTGCTCTCGTCGGCGCGCATCGTCGCATCGGGAGACGTGACGAAAGCGAGCGCTTTCCGTGAACGACAAACTTTCATTCAAGACCAGGCATCGCAGTTAGTCGCCGCGCTGGTCGGGGCTGGAGGTAGCGGTGCGGCGTTTCAAACTCCTTTGCGGATACTCGACTGTTGCGCCGCCCCCGGCGGCAAAACACTGGCCATCGCGGACACAAGTCCTGGAGCTGCGATCATCGCTGTCGAACTTCATCCGCACCGGGCGAGGTTGATGAGAAATTTGCTGCGAAAGGCAAAAACGCAAGACCAAATTCACGTCATCATCGCCGACGCCGAGCGTCTGCCCCTAAACGCGACTTTTGATCGAATCCTCGCCGATGTGCCTTGCTCGGGTACGGGTACGCTCGCCCGCAATCCCGAAATCAAATGGCGTTTGCAGCCAAAGGATCTCGGCGATCTTCATGAGCGCCAGGTCGCAATTCTGCAATCGGTCATGGGCCAAGTCCGGACTGGCGGACGCATTGTGTACTCGACTTGCTCGCTGGAACGAGAGGAGAACGAAGACGTCATTCAGGAAGCGTTAGCGCAAAACAATTCCTTCCGGGCGGTCGACTGCCGCACCGAGCTTGAGCGCCTCAAAGAATCGGGCGATCTGATCTGGACTGATGTAACGTCGCTGACATGCGGTAGCTACCTTCGCACGCTCCCTGGCATTCATCCCTGCGACGGTTTCTTTGCGGCTATTCTAGAGAAGCTCTAATACCTGTATCGTTCTTGACACTCCTCTGCAATCCTCCTACAGTTGCGCGTTCTTCTTGGGAAATAGGGAGGCAATATGCGCCGCATCTTCGCTTGGGGAACATTGCTGCTGTCGATGGCATCGACTCTTGCGCTCGGACAGACCGATACAAACCTGCAGGTGAATGAGTACGACGGTGGCAGCGTGGCGCTGCGCACGGCCACTGGATTCCTGAATCAGGACTCCACGCTTAAACGCACTTGGTACGTAATCGATGATACGAGCTCGCCCGTGCGCCTGGAGCGAGCGGGCGTTACTATCCGGCTCGATGAAAAAGAAAAGATTCAATATTTCGTGCCGATTGGCACATTGGCTCCCAAGGGGGCGATCTCGGCGGTAGAAGTCCGGTATCTTCTGTTCAATATCTGGGGCGAGCGGCTCCGAACGCTTTCACTCACGCGGCTCGCCGATTCTTCCACTCACATTGACTTACGCGCCGGCAACGATTGGCCGGCACTGGAATTGGAAGCGTCGCAGTTAGTGACGGTGGTGGCGTTTGTCGCGCGCGTGCGAATGGCCGACGGTCAGCAATGGACGTATAACGTGCATGACATGGCGGCGCGGATTGAATCTGCAGGATTGACTGTGAGTGTATCGGACCTCAGTGCCGATGAGCAGCGGATCGTAAATCCGGCGCTGGTTTATCTCATGTATGTCCTACGGCAGAGCGGAGCTCCTGCGAAGAATGGGACGGGGCATCCAGCAGAGTGAGAATCAAGTCGCCGCGATCGTGGGAAAATTCACAGTCTCACGTGCACAAGATCTCGCGCGCGCTTCAACTCAGGCAGACGGCGCGCCGTGTAAAATCTCTTATCGCGCGAATGGGAGGCGAAGAGTCGAGAATTTAAAGAACGAGCGAGATTTGCCATGAAAGCGATCCAGGTACGAAAAAACGGCGGGCCCGAAGTATTGGAATTCGTCGAGGACTTGCCGGTTCCTGAGCCGAGAGTGAATGAAGCGGTGGTCAAGCTGAGCGCTTCGGGCGTGAACTTCATCGATGTTTATCAGCGCGAAGGACGCTACAAAGTCGTCCTGCCATACATTCCCGGCCAGGAGGGCGCGGGCGCGGTGAATGCGGTCGGTCCCGATGTCAAAACTGTAAAGAACGGCGACCGCGTCGCGTGGGCGGGACCACTAGGATCCTATGCCGAATATGCCTGCGTTCCTGCGGAGCGGCTGGTGCCAATTCCTGCCGGCATTAGCGATCAGCAGGGCGCGGCGGCCATGTTGCAGGGCATGACGGCGCATTATCTCGTGCACGGAGCGTATCCGCTGAAACCCGGTGAAACAGCGTTAGTGCACGCTGCGGCCGGTGGTGTGGGATTATTGCTCACCCAGATGGCGCACAACCTCGGTGCGCGCGTGATTGCCACAGTTTCGACGGAAGAGAAAGCCAAGCTGGCACGGGAAGCGGGCGCAGATGAGATCATTCTCTACACGCAGCGGGATTTCGAAGAAGAAACGAAACGTCTCACCGGCGGCAAAGGCGTCGATGTTGTATACGACTCCGTGGGCAAGACAACATTTGAAAAAGGATTGAACGTTCTGCGGCCGCGCGGATACATGGTGCTTTACGGAGGATCGAGCGGCGCAGTGCCTCCATTGGACCTGATTACCCTCTCGACCAAGGGATCGTTGTTCGTGACACGGCCCACGCTTGGGCATTACACGGCGATGCGAGAGGAACTGATGATGCGGGCGGGAGCTGTCTTTGACATGATCGCGTCCGGAAAGCTGAAGCTGCGGATCGAGCATACGTATCCGCTGGCCGAAGCGCAACGAGCGCACCGCGAGCTGGAGGGAAGAAAAACGACGGGAAAGCTGCTGCTGATTCCGTAAATGCATTCTCAGAATCTCTTAAAGGCGTTGTCATCCTGAGCGAAGCGAAGGACCTGTGTAGTTTGCCAATGGCTTTGATGCTGCCGGCAAAGTCCAGAGATCCTTCGGCACGAACCGAGCGCCTCAGGATGACAACGCCTGGAATTTGTGGCAAGGAACCATTATGAAAGCGATTCGCGTACAGCACACGGGTGGTCCGGAGGTTCTGGAACTGGTGGAAGTGCCGGTTCCACAGCCAAAGCCGAATGAGGCTTTGGTGAAGGTTGCGGTCGCGGGTGTGAATTCGATTGACCGGCAGTTCCGCGATGGCAGCTTGCGCACGCCGCTCCCATTTATTCCCGGGCAAGAGGGCGCTGGCGTCGTCACCGCAGTTGGCACACAGACCAAGCTGGTTAAGGTCGGCGATCGCGTGGCCTGGAGCGGAGCTCTCGGTTCGTATGCCGAATATATCGCATCGCCCGAGGAGCATCTCGTGCCAGTTCCGGCATCGGTTTCCGAGGAGCAAGCTGCGGCGGCGATGATGCATGGACTGACGGCGCACTACCTCGTAAATGACGCACACAAACTGAAACCAGGCGAGACGGCGCTGGTTCATTCAGCCGCCGGTGCAGTTGGGTTGCTGGTTGTGCAATTGGCGCACGCCGTCGGCGCGCGCGTCATCGGCACAGTTTCGAGCGATGAAAAAGGCAAGCTGGCGCGCGAAGCAGGTGCGGACGAAGCCATTGTGTTTACGAAGGAAGACTTCGAGACCGAAGTAAAACGTCTGACCGGAGGCAAGGGAGTCGACGTCGTCTATGACGGCGTGGGCAGGGCCACCTTCGAGAAGAATCTAAACGTCATGCGCATGCGGGGCATGCTTGTGCTTTATGGGATGTCGAGCGGGCCGGTGCCGCCTGTCGATCCGGCGAAGCTCTCGGAAAAAGGTTCGCTCTATATGGCGCGTACGACACTGGCACATTTCACAGCCACACGGGATGAGCTGATCGCGCGAACCAGTGCTCTGTTTGCGATGATTGCCAGCGGAAGTCTGCAGGTGCGGATTGCGAAGAAGTATCCGCTGGCGGCGGCCGCCGACGCACACCGCGATCTGGAAGCACGTCACTTAGCCGGAAAGGTGCTCCTTA
>Ga0335074_10013872_pt1 | contig 11318 bp, 11 predicted proteins | sample Lox_Sample_23_FD_206715 | JGI IMG/M metagenome (GOLD analysis project Ga0335074, IMG submission 206715) | Soil microbial communities from Loxahatchee National Wildlife Refuge, Florida, United States - Lox_Sample_2.3 | ecosystem: Environmental > Terrestrial > Soil > Wetlands | place: USA...
TTCGAACCAGCCCAAATGGTTCCCGGCCGGCGAGACCAGCGCGCTACTCCAACGCCCGAAGAAGAAAACATTGGTGAACAGTCCGATCAGTTTGAGTAAGCCCAGCGCCACGAAGGCGCTTAGGAAACCGATCCCCACGGCCATGGCGGCGATAATGATCGTGCGTGGTGAGGCGGTAAAATCGCCTAGCTTGTTTTGCATGCGCTTTTTATTTCCCCGGCAGTAGTTTTTGCAGCGCCGCCACCAGCGTCTCGCCGGCATCGCCCAATTCCGCGCGATGTTCCAGCGAAAGCTTGCGCAGCACGGCCTGGCCCTTGGCGGTCAGCCGTATGCGCACCTGCCGGCGATTCTCCGCCACGCGGCCGCGACGCACGAATCCGCTCTCCGCCAGCCGGTCGATCAATCCCACCACGCTGTGATGCCGCAGTTGCAGCCGTTCGGCCAGATCGCTTACTGTCGGCGCGCCTTCATGCGCTTTCACCGCCAGCAACAACTGATGTTGCGCGGGTTCCAGGCCAGCCCGCCGCGCCGCCTGTTCGCTAAATCGCAAGAAACGGCGGATCTGATAGCGGAACTCGGCCAGCGCCTGGTAATCCGCCTGGTTCAATGTTTTCGCGCGAGAACCCCTCCACAAATATCGTAACGCGATATGTTACCCGATTGCAAAGCACACGCGCCGCCGCGCTCTTTTATACCATGAAGAGCTATGCCCGATGCCGGCCAGCCCGCGCCTGAGCACCACTTCCGCCTGTTTCAAAGCATCCGCCCGTTAACGCGCGAGACCATCGCCAAAGACGTATTGGCCGGCGTGACCCTCGCGGCCATGAACATCCCGCAGGCTTTGGGCTACACGCGCATCGCCGGCACGCCCATCGTCACCGGACTTTATACGCTGTTGCTGCCGCTGGTGGCTTTCGCCGCTTTGGGATCTTCACGCTATCTGGTGGTGGCGGCTGACTCGGCCACCGCCGCGATCCTGGCCGGCGGACTCGCGGGCATGGCCGCCATCGCCAGTCCGCAGTACATGGCGCTGGCAGGTTTGGTCGCGCTGATCGCCGGCGTACTGCTGATCGGAGCGCGCCTGCTGAAGCTCGGGTTCCTGGCTGATTTCCTCTCGCAAACGGTCCTGACCGGCTTTCTCACCGGCGTCGGATTTCAGGTATCGATCGCCATGCTGGGCGGAATGCTGGGCCTGCAGATTCAGGCGCACCACTCGGTGACACAACTTATCGAAGTGGCCAAAAACCTGTGGAACGTGCACGCGCAGGTGCTGGGCATTTCCGTAGCGGCCGCGGCGGGCATCCTGATTTGCCGGAAATTCGCGCCGAAGCTGCCCGCTCCGCTGATCGTGGTAGTAGGCGCAATGGCCGCCAGTTCCCGCTTCGATTTCGCGGGTCACAGCATCAGCGTGATCGGTGCGGTGCCCGGCGGACTTCCTTCGCTCGGACTCCCCGCCATCAGCCTCAAGCAGGCGGCCGCGCTCGTTCCGGTGGCGGCTTCCTGTGTGGTGATGATCGTGGCCCAAAGCGCGGCCACCGCGCGGGCTTACGCGGTGCGCCATAAACAACGGCTCGATGAAAACGCGGACTTGACCGGCCTTGCCGCCGCCAACTTAGCCGCAGCTTTCACTGGAGCGTTCGTGGTAGATGGCAGCCCCACGCAAACCGCCATGGTGGAACGCTCCGGCGGCCAGAGCCAGATGGCGCAACTTTCGACCGCCGCGGTGGTCGCGATAGTGCTCCTGTTTCTGACCGGCCCTCTGAAATACCTGCCGCAATGCGTGCTGGGCGCGGTCGTTTTCACCATCGCCATCGGTCTGATCGATCTGCGCGGGATGCGCGCCATCCGCCGCGAGAGTCCCGGCGAGTTCGCTTTAGCCGCCATCACCGCGGCTACCGTGGTGCTGGTGGGCGTGGAAGAAGGCATCGTGCTGGCGATGACTTTATCATTGTTGCGCATCGTGCACCATAGCTATCGCCCCCATACCGCCGTGCTGATGAAAGATGAAAAGGGCGAGTGGCACGCCGAGCCTGCGCGTCCGGGCGAGATCACTGAACCGGGCGTGCTGGTCTACCGTTTCAGCGCGCCGCTGTTCTACGCCAACGCCAACCACTTTGCCGAAGAGATTCCGTCTCTAGTGCATAGCGCGTCATCGCCGGTGCGCTGGGTGGTGGTGGATGGCGGCCCCATTACCAACCTCGATTACACGGCCGCGCGCACTGTTCGGCAACTTTATGAGGACTTGAAAGCCGACCATGTGCGCCTGGCCTTTGCCCATGTAGCCCCCGCGTTACGCGCGGATCTGGATCGTCACCACTTGACGGAAGTGATCGGTGCGGAATACATATTCGACACGTTACGCGAAGCTCTCGCCGCCATTCATGCGCGACCGTGACTCCCGTGGGGTCGCCTGAGATGTTCTGAAAGCTTCTTTATACAGATTCTCTAACATTCCAGTCAACGGTTGCGGGCGCGTTGGCAGCTCAGCGAGAAGACGATCACGGACTCGCCACGTCGCAGAGATTGTGCTCACGACGACGCCTGCACGAGTCGTACCCGCCGATCCGGATTACGATCCAATTGTGCAAACGGCAGTCCTCGGAAGTGCGGAACTTCTCTGTACCCGCGACGTTCATCTGCGCGCAGAGCCTGCCGTCGAATACTGCGCAGCCCATGGGGTCAAAGTTACGAACGACATTGATCTATACCACATGCTCACTGGCCGGCCAATGGCTGGTCATGCTCCGCAATAGTCACCATGCTGGCGCCCCGCTGGCGGCGCTGAAGGCAACGGCTGGAGGTGCCCCTCTATGGCGTCACCAGCCGCCCCTCGAACAAAATAACTCCGCTTGCCGTATCGCGAATGAAGAACGCAAACGGATGGTCGGCGCGAAATACCACTACCCGTTCCATCCGCCGCATCGCCAACGGCCGCACCGTGATGCCCGTAGCTGCCGCCGCTTCCGTGCCTTCTTCCGATACGTCCACGTATGCTTTGTGCACCACGTCGCCCACGGATAAATCGTGCCTGCCGTCGATGCCGGACAAATCGGCGCCAATGCTGAAGGCTTCCGCCATGCCCAGGTGCGATAGCATATCGCGCAGCGAGAAGCCCGCTTCCGCGCGGAATTTCGGCACCGCCGCATCCACCTTGCAACTGCGCAGCCCACCGAACCACCCCTGCAGCGCATCGGCAGTGATGGAATGCTCCAGGTCCGGCAGGCCGCCTACGGCCTTCGGCAGCAAAATATCAAAGGCCAGCGACGTGCCCTTATACCTCATCTCCAGAATCTGCGCCGCCGGCGTTTTGCTGTACAAAAAATCGCTCTTCTGATGCATGAACTTGGCTTCCGTCGTGCCGCCTTCGCCCAAATGGAACGGTTCGCTATGCGTGGCATCCGGGCTAAAAGGCGAGTTCCATTTGCCGTAAAAATAGATCGCGCTGGTGAGCACCAGCTTGGTGGTGGGATCGATGGAGCCGGGAGCAAATAGATCTTGGATTTTATCGTTGGTGTGCGCGGCGGTCCAGGAATTGATGGTCTCACGGGCTTGCTCTGTCTGGGTACGAAAATCGAGTTGCCTGAGAGGCGCGCCATAAAGCGTTTGGATGGTCTGCTCAAATGCGGCTTCGATGGGAAAGCCCTTTTCCACCCAGAGTCCATTGGCGATGGCCAGTTGATTCTTGCCGGAATTCGCCTGCCTGGTGAGTTCCGCCGCCAGCGCGGCGACCGCTGCATCGTACCCCGCGCCCGCGTGTGACTGCGAAATCGCAGTGGCAATGCCGGCCGCGGTCTGGCCTCGCGCACCGCTCAATAGCATCGAAAGTGCGGTCGAGATGCTGAAGGGAGACAGAATCAGGTTGCCTTTGCGTTGGGAAAGTTGCTGGTAAGCCGTCACGGCAAACCGGTTCATGCCGGGAGTTACGTCAGTCGCGGCAAACAGTACGCCAGCTAACAAAAACGGGACAGTCAGGCCAAGGTGTGTCATAAGAGTGCTCTACTCTTATGATCGCGCGGCTACGCCATCATCGCCAACGCGATGGCGCCCAGCACGCCCGCGTTTCCGCCGAGCGCCGGCGGAACGATATACTCGCCGATCCGCGTCAGTATCTCGGGCGTTTGAATATAGCCGTTCAACAGAGCAGCTACCTTCGCGCGGATCAGCTCGAATAAGTGCGGCTGCCGCATCACGCCGCCGCCCAGAATAATCCGTTGCGGCGACAAAGTGCAGATCCAGTTGACGATTCCCGATGCAAGGTAACCGGCTTCCAAGTCCCACGCCGCGTGCTCCGCCGGGAGCGTCTCGGCGCGCACGCCCCAGCGGGCTTCAATGGCAGGTCCCGAAACCAGCCCTTCCAGGCAATCGCCATGAAACGGACACCCGCCGGCAAACGGATCACGGCTCATATCGTGCGGCACGCGGATGTGTCCCATCTCGGGATGCACCAGGCCGTGCAGCGGACATCCGTTGACCATGGCGCCACCTCCCACGCCGGTGCCTATCGTCACGTAGAGAAACGTATGGAGTCCGCGCGCGGCGCCCCAGCGCGCTTCGCCGAGGGCGGCGGCATTTACGTCCGTATCGAAAGCCACCGGCAAGCCCGTTGCGCGCCGCACCGCGCCCACCAGATCCGTATCGCGCCAGCCATCCTTGGGAGTCGAAGTGATATAGCCATATTTAGGCGACGAGCGATCCAGATCTACCGGCCCGAACGATCCGATGCCGATGGCGCGCGGCTGCGCCGGCAGTCCCGCAAAGAACGCCAACGCGCGGGCGATGGTGGCGTCAGGCGTGGTCGTCGGAAATTCGGCGCGCGCAGACACCTCACCCGCTTCGCTGCCGATGGCGCACACAAACTTGGTGCCGCCACACTCGATTCCTCCGTAAACAGGCATGCGTCTGTTATAACGCGCCGCGCGCCCATGCGATCTCAATGGTGACGCGATCTCGATTATATTGACATTATGCTGCGAAAAAGAGGAGGGCCTCCGAATTTATGGATGCTCTGACGATCCACCGTCTGCATTTCGCATTTACGGTCACATTTCACTACATCTTTCCCCAGTTGACCATGGGACTGGCGCTGCTGTTAGTAGTGCTGAAGACCATGGCCCTGCGCACGGGGAAGGAACATTACAATCGCGCGGCGCGCTTCTGGGCGCGCATTTTCGGCATCAACTTCGCCATGGGAGTGGTCACCGGGATCCCGATGGAATTCCAGTTCGGCACCAACTGGTCGCATTTCTCGAGAGCCGCGGGAGGAGTGATCGGCCAGACGCTGGCCATGGAAGGCGTCTTTTCGTTCTTTATGGAATCCAGTTTTCTGGGCCTGTTTCTGTTCGGCGAGAAAAAGCTGGGGCCCAAAGCCCACTGGTTTGCGGGCTTTCTGGTGTTTCTCGGCTCCTGGCTTTCGGGATTCTTCATCGTGGCCACCGACGCCTGGATGCAGCATCCGGTAGGCTTCCAGTTCGGACCGAACGGCGAAATCATGCTGTCGAGCTTCTGGGGATTGCTGCTGAATCCGTGGCTGTTCTGGCAGTATCTGCATACCATGACCGGCGCGGTGGTTACGGCCAGCTTCGCCATGACGGCCGTGGGCGCATTCTATCTGCTGGTGAAGCGCGAACAGGATTACGGACAAACGTTCGTGCGCGTGGGGGTAACCGCGGGCATCATAGCCACCTGTCTGATGCTTTTCCCCACCGGCGATCAGCAGGGCAAGAACATCGCCTTCATGCAACCGCCCACACTGGCCGGTATGGAGGGGTTGTTCGCCACTCAAGCAGGCGCGCCCCTGGCGCTGATCGGACAACCCGACACGGATAACCGCCGGCTGGACAATCCGCTGGTAATTCCGCGCGCACTCAGCTTTCTCACCTACCGTCGCTGGAAAGCGGAAGTAAAAGGGCTAGATGCTTTTCCTGGCGACCGATGGCCCGATAACATACCTTTGCTTTATTTCAGCTATCACATTATGGTGGGGCTTGGCACCATCTTCATCGCGCTGATGGCGTTGGCCGCGATTCAGTTATGGCGTGGAAAGCTGTTCGGCCAGCGCAAGCTGTTATGGCTGCTGATGCTGGCCGCGCCATTTCCGTACATCGCCAACACCGCCGGTTGGATCACCGCCGAGGTGGGGCGCCAGCCTTGGATCGTTTACGGCATCATGCGCACTGCAGATGGTGTGTCGCGGCATGTCGCGGCCGGGAATGCATTGTTCACCCTGATTGGCTTCATGGGTATGTACGCCGTTCTGGCTATGCTGTTTCTGCTGCTGATTTACCGCGAGATCGATCGCGGACCGGAGGTGGCATGATGGAAACCCTATGGTTCATGCTGGTCGCAGTTATGATTGCCATTTACGTCGTGCTCGATGGTTTCGACGTGGGCGCGGGCATTGTGCATCTTATGGCGGCGCGCAAGGATTCCGAGCGGCAGCACGTGTTGGCTTCCGTCGGACCGGTGTGGGATGGCAATGAAGTTTGGCTTTTGGCCGGGGGGGGCACGCTGTATTTCGCCTTTCCCGCGCTTTATGCTTCGAGTTTCAGCGGCTTTTACCTGCCCTTGATGATGGTGCTGTGGCTGCTGATTTTGCGCGGCATCGCCATCGAGTTCCGCAATCACATCGATAGCTTGGTGTGGAAGCCGTTTTGGGATGTGACCTTCGGCTGCGCCAGTGCGCTGCTGGCCATCTTCTTCGGCGCGGCATTGGGAAATGTGGTGCGCGGCGTACCGCTCGATAACGCGAATGAATTCTTCCTGCCGATGTGGACCAATTTTGGAGTCGGAGGAAACGTCGGCATTCTGGACTGGTATACAGTGCTGGTCGCGCTGGCGGCGTTCGATACGCTTCTGGTACACGGCGCTCTGTGGGTGACACTCAAAACCGCCGGCGATTTGCACGCGCGCGCGCGGCGATTGGCGCAGGTGGGTTGGTGGGCATTGCTGCCGCTGGTGGTGCTGCTGACTTGGGCCAGCTTCGAGATTCAGCCGCGGCTGAGCGAGAGCTTCGGCGCGCGCCCTTGGGGCTATATTTTCCCGGTGCTGGCGCTGGCGGGACTGATCGGCATGCGCGTTCTGCATCGCGGGGAGATCGCGGCCTTCTTATGTTCCGCGCTTTTTATCATCGGCATGCTGACTAGCGCGGCCTTTGGTTTGTATCCCTACGTCCTGCCTTCCAGCCTCGATCCGCACGCGGGCTTGACCGTCTACAATGCGGCGGCCGCGCCCTATGGCCTGAAGATCGGACTGGTATGGTTCATACCCGGCATGCTGCTTACGTCCGGGTACTTTATTTATACTTACCGCAACTTCGCGGGCAAGGTGAATCTCGAGCGGTCCGGCCACTGATAAGCGGGCAGGCCCTTGGTCCTGCCCTTCAGCCCCGCCGGTAACGCCGGCGCCTTGCGGATTGCGCGATTTTATCCCCGTCCTGACGGGACGGCGCTGGAAACCCGAGCCTGCGGCAGCCATCGAGCCGGTGCCGGCGGATTGCCGTCTTATGTGACGTTGGATTGTCGCGCGGCCAGCGCACGTCGCCACGCTTCCTCCAACTGGGCACGCGCCGCCTGGCTGATGGGTCCCGGCATCTCGCCCGCCTGATATTCACGGCACAGCGCAACGGTTTCCCGGAGGCTGTCGGCAAACTCAACGCAAGGCGGGCAACCGGCCAGATGCGCTTCCAGTTCCCGGCACGCTTCCGGCGGCAGTTCCAGATCCAGGTACTCAGAAAGCGCGGCGAAAATCCGCTTGCAGTCTTCATTCGCGTGTGGCATGCGAGGCTCCTTTCGCGGTTTTCAAGTAGGCGTCCAACTGCTGGCGAATGGCCAGGCGCGCGCGATGCAGCCGGGTCTTGATCGCGTCCGCGCTCAGATCCAGAACCTGCGCCGTTTCTTCCGTGCTCAACTCCTCCACGTCGCGCAGCAGAAGAACCGAGCGGTACGTATCCGGCAAACTGGCAATGGCGTCATCGAGCACATGGCGAAGTTCGCCGCGCAGTACGCGGTCCTCCGGCAGACCTGACCAATCGGCGATTTCCAGCTTCACGGAGCCGCCATCGCGTGTGAGCGCCGGCATGTAATCGTCCAGCGAAAGCTCCCGTGCGGGTGCGAACTGGCTGCGGCGGCGCTTCATCAGGCAGTAGTTCCGGGCGATGCGCAAGACCCAGGGCCGCACGTGTTCGGGATCGCGAAGCTGGCCGAAGTTTTCAAAAACCCTCAGCAGCGTGTCCTGGGCCACCTCTTCCGCGTCTTCGCGATGGCCGCACATCAGCCAACTGTATTGAAAGACCTTGATGCGGAAATGCTCAACAAAACGGTCGAATGCCTCCGGCTTGCCGGCAATCACATCGCGCGCCAGTTGAGCTTCGCTTTCCTTCTGCAACTCCGTGTCCCGCTATCCAATTGTAGCGGGCAACCGCGGGCCAGCGCCCCACGGGGGGCTGACGGCCGGTGGTTTTGATAACTCCGGTCCGCTAAACAATGGTCGCGGGTACACGGCTATCGAGCACGATCTCGATGGCCGGCGGATGCATCAGCGTGTTATGGATCAAGCAGGCATGCACGGCCCGCAGGATGCCGGCTTCATGTTGCGGATCCAGGCCAGGCGCCATGATCTCGACGCGGAATGCCCCTAACCGGGCAGGCGCGGCGGCCTTTTCCGCGCTTACGCGGACATCCAGACTCTCTACCGACAGGTTGCGCGCACGCAGATATTCGGCTGCATAAAAACCCGCGCAAGTGCCCAGCGAGGCGAGCAGCAGCTCGGGCGGCGTCATGCCAGTATCGCCGCCGCGGTTCTCCGCCGGCTGGTCGCAGACAATGCGATGGCCGCGCGCGCCGGCCTCGAATTTCACGCCGCCTAAATGATGAACGGTAACTTCCATAATGATTTCCCAGTCACACAGATGCAATCGGCGGAGAACGGTGACAGCTACATTATAATCCGCATAATCCGCGAAAACTCCGTCACCTTTTCGCGTGCAAGGCATCCATTGCTATAGGTGATTGCGATGCGGACCGTAGCGGGCGAAGTAATTCATTTTTCCGGCCATGGCAACGGACATCATCTTATGCCGTGGGTGGCGGGTTTCCTGTTGATTTTTGCAACAGCCGTTCTGATGGTCTGCCATTACTTGGGCTCGTGGATGTCTCTTCCGCTGTTGTAACTTCCCTGAGAGCAAACACCGGCGCGATGCACATTTTAGGTTAAGGAGATCCTTAAAATGTACATTCGTCGCAGCGCAGTCCTACTCTGCCTCTTCCTTGGAGTCGGCTTTTCCGCCATCAACCCCGTTGTGCCGGTTAGAAAGCTCACTGCTCCCGCCGCCCGTGCTGCTCGTGCACGCGCCGCGACCGCCCCGAAACAAGCCGCTCTGCCCGATGGCCAACTGGAAAAGGCGATCCGTGCGCGGTTTTCCAAGTCCAAGATTTCCACGCATCATTTCCAGGTTCACGTGCAAGGCGGCGTCGCCACACTCGAAGGACAAACCGACGTGCTGCAGCACAAAGGCACCGCCACGCGGCTGGCCAAGAGCGCGGGTGCGGTCAAAGTGGTGAACCACATCGCGGTGAGCCAGGCAGCCAGGGACAAAGCCGCAAAAAATCTGGCCTCCGGGCGGCGTCGCGCGCAGGTGAAACGCAGCCTTACGACCAAGCGCTCCGCCAAGCGATCGAGCTAAGCCCGGCAGGTGAGATCGGGGGCAGGCGTCCTGAGGACGGCGCCTTCCCCACGATCCGGACCCGATGTTCGCGTGGTGGGCACATCGAGGCCTGGGGCGTTTCCGGCCAGGTGGTGGGCGTGTAATCTTCGGTGATCCCGCGTGCTCATCGAGTCAGATCGGCGCCTCAGCTCTCCATGATGAAAACGCAATCGGCTCTGTCGCATTCAGTTGATCCACAAGGTAGCCTGCATACTGTCCGCGCGCCGCGGCCAGGAATGCCAAAAGTCTCAGTGCATCTTCCCTCACTTCGGCAATCGTACGCACACCAGCGAGGAAATCGACGGAATCGCCGAGGCAGCTCGCACGCAGGTTGTTTGCCCAACGATCGAGTTCGGGGCAAGCGGGCACGACTCCGCGGACCTTGAGCTCCGCGATGGCACGGGTGGCGTACGCTGTAGCGAGGTCCCTCTGCATGCGGATGTCCCAAGGCCCCACTTCGGATCTTCTGTCGGCCAGCGCCGCTGCTTGTTGAAGTAGCTCCCATCCCAATTTAAAGTCGACGGTCGGGTTGTGCCACAATGGAACGATTTCCGGGTCGACACCTAGAACCCATCGAAGGAGGCGAAGCTGCTCGCACCAGGCGATAACGCGTCCTTCCTGCTCCGACGTCCACCGCCCGTCGGCGGCGCTCGCCAGGTCCACCTCCGCCGGTTCCAGCCTCTCCCACAGGCCGTGCCCGCGCAAAAACCCGTTGAGTGCCTGGCGCGTAAGGACCTCACCGATATCGTTACTTTGGTTTGTGCTGTGCAGTTGGACTTCGCTGGCGCCACGAGCGAGGAGGGATGCAACTATAAGCGCGCGTTCCTCGAGGTAGCTCCGAACTGACTGCGGAGCCTTGAACGCGCCAGGAAAGCTTAGACTTGCCTGACCCGTTATGGATTGGTTGAGTATCTTATTTTGGTTGCGGTACCACCTCCGCATCGCGACCGCAGCGATGATCCCGGTCCCGATTATGAACGCGTAAAATGCCGCCGTCCAGGGCCCGCCGACCACCGCTGTGTAGCTTAGGTAAAACACATAGCCGATTACCGAGAGGAGCAGCAATGTCGTCTTAACCAGGGCCGCCCTGGCGCGCTTATCGCGCCCCGCTCGCACGAATACGATCCGGTAAGAGTTCCAGACGAGTTTCAGTCGTTTCGGCACACCAGTAGGGACCATTGAAGCACGATGTACGGATCCAAGGCACCCCGCCCGGCAGAAACCGCTCGGGTGTAACGTCGCAGACGCCGAGACTCGTGCGCAGCCTGGTTTTCGGCTTCGAACAGCGAACTTGGAAGTCCCGACTGTCGAATGATACTCCGCAAGGTTCCACGTCGGACAGGATCGTGAAGCGGCAAAGGTACCATTATCGTCTCGGCCTCCCAACGCTTTTGCATGATTCGGTGGCTGCCTTGCTAACGGACTGCGGCAAATCCGCGTTGTTCAAGATCCGGCAGACCTCTGAGCCCGAAAGGGCCCGGAGCCTACCCAACCGGCACCTTGTCCTGAGTGACAAAAACCTCGTCATGGAGGCGGCGGATGACTTCGGAGGGGGCGGCTGTTTCGAAAAACAACGTCAGCGCCTCAACCAGATTGGCTCGGGCGTCTTCAATCGAAT
>Ga0335074_10013873_pt1 | contig 11318 bp, 10 predicted proteins | sample Lox_Sample_23_FD_206715 | JGI IMG/M metagenome (GOLD analysis project Ga0335074, IMG submission 206715) | Soil microbial communities from Loxahatchee National Wildlife Refuge, Florida, United States - Lox_Sample_2.3 | ecosystem: Environmental > Terrestrial > Soil > Wetlands | place: USA...
AAGCCGACCTCGTCGCCGTCTACCACCCCGTCAACTTCGAGGAACTCTCCGCCCTGGAGCGCATTGCCCTCGCCCGCCACGCCGTCCTGCGCGCCTCCCGCCTCGAAGCCGGCCTCTTCTCCACCGGCATCAACGAGGCGGTCGATACCGATGGCGCCTTCCGCAACCAGCCCTCGCTCGACGTCACCGTCGGCCAAGGCTTCAACCACGCTCTCGCCGATGGCTTCGTCCGCCTGGTTCGCCAATCCCCCGAAATCTGGAAGCTCTTCCTCCGCTACCAGGCCCAGGCCGGCCGCGCCTATCGCCAGGCCATCCAGGAATTCGACCGCCTCAAGTCCCTGCGCGATGAATTACCGAACGAACCCGTCATCGAGCCCGAACCCAAGCCGGCTCAACCGGTTCCCCCTCCCCCGAACGAACCCATTCCAGCCCGCCAAACGGACCCGCCCCCCGTGGCGCCCCCGCCGCCTCCGCCCTATCCCCGCGACATTCCCCCCACTACCGAGCCCATGGTCATCATCAACAACGCCCGTCCCGGCTCCCTCCGTCCCGAACCCGCCCCGTTTGCCCCCGGCCGGCGGTAGTGCGCTAATTGTGCGTTGATGTTGCAACATGGCCTTTCTTCGTTCCCCGGAAGTTTGCTTTTTCCATTTCCTCCCATGGGAAAGCCTTGTGCTTCTCGATGTTGTCCTGGGCCACCTTGCGGCTGCGCTTGAGCTCGGCGATCTGCTTCTGCCTTTTCTCGATCGCAAGGTCTATGTCCTCGATTACGGCTTGCCAACCGGCCTGATCCCATATCGGACCGTCATTTACACATTCTTCCATTTCGCTTAAACATCTGTCGATTTTCCTTGCCTCAACTTTTGTCATGTGGTAGTCTCCTTGTGTAAATAGAAATGAAGCTGGATTACAGAAACACGCAGGCTGCTCTCGAAGAGGAACTGCGCCGCTTGGACCGCGTTTCGGAACGCCTGACGAGGATGCAGCAGCGGGTTGCTCGCCAGAGGGAATCTGTTTCTGCGGCAATCCAGGCGCTGACGAATGCTATTTCGTCTCGGGAAAGCGAGGCTCTGCCCCCACCCCTGGAGGAAGCCGGGTTTGAGATCACGGCCAGCATTCGCGAAGTTCTGCGCAAGTCGGAAGAGGCACTGAGCGCTCCGGAAATTCGGGATGCCTTGGCGGAGAGGGGATGGAAGCCAGAAGACTACGATAATCCGCTGGCCGTTGTGCACACCATTTTGAAGCGACTCCTCAATAGCGGGGATGCAGAATACGATCAGGGCAGCGAGGGAACTCGGTACTACTTCGATCCCCGCCAGCGGGCAGAGCGCGAAGCAGCGAAGGAAGCTGACTGGAACGCGCGCCACGAGGAAGAGGCCGCTGTTAAGCGCCAGCAAGAAACGGAAATCAGGACCGCCCGAAACGCAGCTCGTCGCGAGTTGGCTTTGGCCGCCTGTGCGCTCGTGCGTCTCTCTAAGCGAGCGCTGACCGCTAAAGAGATCGCCCTGCAACTGGAGGAGAAAGGCGTCGTGGACTTTTCCAGTTGGTCGGCGCCATCCAGGGCGGTGGCAACGGCCCTTAAGGGAATGCCGGAAATCGAAATGTTTCGAGGCACTATCTCTGGAATGGAGAACAACTTTTACAGGTCGGTCAACGCAGAGAAGTGGCAAGCCGTTAAGGCTGCCAAACAATAATACGGCCCGCTGATAGTTAGAGCTACCAGCGGGCCTCAACCTCGGGCTTGCACCAGAGGCAGGGTTTGCGAACCCACTGTCATTTTGGCGCGATTGCCCGAAGAAGGCAAGGCCACAATGACGTGTCCCACGTGCCGCTCCGCGTGTCGGAGATTCGGCAAACATCGTAACGGACTCGCGCGCTTTCAATGCCGCGAGTGCAAGAAAACCTACACCGAACCGCACGCCGATCCGCTCGGCGGCATGTATACCCAAGTTGCCAGGGCCGAAGACGTTCTCAAGATGTTGGTGGAAGGCTGTTCGATCAACACCATCGAGCGCGTCACCGGCGTTCACCACGGGACCATTCTCAAGATCCTGGTCATCGCCGGTGAGAAGTGCGAGAAGCTGATGGGCCGAGTTATCGTCAACGTCCCGGTGAAGGACGTGCAGTGTGATGAAATCTGGGGCTACGTCTGTAAGAAGGAAGCCCACAAGAAGCCGTCCGAGAAGGACGATGACACCATCGGCGACGCCTATTGTTTCGTGGCCATCGAACGATACACGAAGCTGGTTCTGAATTTCGCGCTGGGCCGGCGCAGCCAGGCCACGACGGATGCTTTCATCGAAGGCTTGCGGGCCGCGACCGCGCCCGATCGTTTCCAGATCAGCACCGACGGATTCCAGCCGTACATCTCGGCGATCACCACCACGCTTCACGACCGCTGTGACTTCGCCCAACTCATCAAGGTCTACGTTCAGGCACCCCCGGAAGAGCAGCGCAGGTACAGCCCTCCCGATGTCACGCACGCGGAGAAGGTCCCAATCATGGGTAACCCGGATTCGGATTTCATCTGTACCTCGCATGTGGAGCGGCAGAACCTCACGATCCGAATGCACATGCGGCGGCTCACCCGGCTGACCAATGCGTTCAGCAAAAAGTGGGAGAACCTCTGGGCGGCTTACTGCCTGCATTTCGCTTGGTACAACTTCTGCCGGATTCACATGAAGCTGCGGGTCACGCCCGCGATGGAGGCGGGGATTTCGGCGAAGCCTTGGACGCTGCGGGAACTCCTGGAGGCCGCGTGATCGAATGGCAACCTCTTCTTGAACGTCCGCCACCATGGACCGAAGCCGAAAGCGGCTGGGCTTTTTTATTGGGATAGCCTTCTGGCTCGGGTGCTACGCTGACACCGAGGAGGATAAAACGCAAAAAGCCCGGTTGCCGCCGGGCCTCTCGCACATCGTCTGGTTGCCAATCAGATGATAGCGGAGGTGTGCGTCCGGATGCAACGCGGCATTTGCTCCCGCACATGGAGATACTCAAGAAGTTGGTGGAGTGGCTCAGAGAGCCGACGCCGAGGGTGGCTGGAGGCGTTCTGCTAGCCTCGGTAATTGTTCTTCTTCTGATCCACAGTAACTCGGGACCAGAAGGCCTAAAGGAAACTGTCCGATCCCATGAGGGATTCGTCTGGCTTGCGCTGATCCTCTCGGGATCAATGCTCCTGATTTTCGTTATCGAAGCGACGTGCACGCTCGTAAGGGCATCGGCCAAGCGACGATCAAAAAGACGAGCGATGCTTCGACGGCTCTCCCTCCTGACGGTCGAGGAGCGCCACGCCCTCCAACCCGCAATAGAGTCCGGGAGAAGGACATTCGGGGGCCATCCAGAAGACCGCGTATTGGCCGCGCTTCGAGGCGAAGGGATCGTTAAGCTGGTTACACCATACGGGTACTGCATCGCGGACGATGCATGGGAAATGCTGGTGAAAGCTCCGCGACTTGTCGAGACCCCTGGCCATCCACGACCGCCCAAAACGGGCCGAGAGTGGATGCTCCACTGAGTAGCACACGCCAAGTCTCGCTCATACACCGATCCTACCGTGACGATGGCGCTACAATGCGCCCATGCGAACCCTAATTCTACGAGTCTACCCACGCCGAATGGCGCCAGTTCAATCGGAGCGTGATTGAGGCAGTTTTCCATGTCAAAACACCCGAACGCTCCACGGAAGAAGCAGCATGAGGCCATACGCCCACAAGAAAGCTCCAAGCAGGAAGCTGACCAGGGGCCAAGGCCAGAACCTCTCGTTTCTCCAACCCCAACTCACGCCCACAACCCCGAGGACGCAGCAAACCACACCAAGCCACCGCGAAAACTGCTCTCTCCGTTGCAGCGGAGCCTTGAAATTGCTGGCATCTTGTTCGGAATTGGCTACGCGGTGGTGACTTACTGTTTGTGGCAGGATACTCGCCATAACTTTGCACTCGATCAACGGGCATGGGTCGGCGTCAAGCAAATGACGCTCGACAAGGACATCGGTAACGCTGGTCCTCTTGAAATTGCGGTGGGCCTTTTCAACACCGGACACACCCCAGCCTTGGATGTGGCGATAACCGGGTCCGGCCTCAGTAGTGATCCGAAGACTGTGCCATCGCTCCTGCCGCAAGAGTCGCCGCGAATCGTGGTAGCGCCGGGCAGTGATCGGGACGTCATCTATATGAATGCGCCGCTCACTGCCGCCCAAGCCGACGCCATCAAGTCTGGGAGCTTCCCGATCTACGTGCACATCCTGATCGAGTATTCCGATATTTTCAGAAAACGTCACCGGTCGGAATTCTGCGGCTACTACCCCACACCCAAACCTCCGTACTTTTTCAACTGCCCCGCCGGAGGCTTTGCGATGGACTGAAGCGGGGAGATGTGCCGTCCACCCCAGGGCAACGAGTAGAGCGAGTGCGACGGCGGCAAACCCCACCGCACAAATATTGCAATCTGCGATCAACGCAGATTTAGCGCAGCACCCGGCCGGCCCAGTTTCACCCAATGTGTTACAAAAGGTATAGGCCTCTACTTGTCTTCCATGACCTCCACCATCACTCCCGTCCGCGATATCGAGATGACCACGCTCACCAACGGCGTCCGCGTGATCACCGAGGCCATGCCGCACGTCCGCTCCGTCTCCGTCGGCATGTGGATCGGCAGCGGTTCCCGCCGCGAAACCTCCGACCAGAACGGCATCTCCCACTTCATCGAACACATGCTCTTCAAGGGCACCCCCCGCCGCTCCGCTGAGGACATCGCCCGTTCAGTCGATTCCATCGGCGGCAACCTCGACGCCTTCACTGCCAAGGAACTCGTCTGCTTCAACACCAAGGTCCTCGACCAGCACCTGTCCCTGGCCTTCGACGTCCTCGCCGACCTCGTGCTCCATCCCCTCTTCCGCGAGGAGGACATCGAAAAGGAAAAGGGCGTCATCCTCGAAGAAATCAAGATGGAAGAGGATAGCCCCGACTACCTCGTCCACGAGATCTTCTCCTCCAACTTCTGGAAAGACCACCCCCTCGGCAAGCCCATCCTGGGCACCCCCCAAACCGTTAAACGCTTCGACCGCGAGGTGATCCAGGCCTTCTACAGCCAGGTCTACGCCCCCGCCAACCTGCTGGTCACCGCCGCCGGCAATCTCACCCATGAGCGCCTGGTCTCCCTCGTCCGCGAAAATTTTGAAGCCCTCCCGCCCGGCGATCCCGCCCCGCCCGATCACGTCCCCAGCACCCACGCCCGCATCGCCCTTCGCAACAAAAAAGCCCTCGAACAGGTCCATCTCTGCCTCGGCGTGCCTTCCTATCCCCTGCCCCACGAGGAGCGCTTCGCCTGCTACGTGCTCAACACCCTGCTCGGCGGCGGCATGAGCTCGCGCCTCTTCCAGAACATCCGCGAGCGCCAGGGCTTGGCCTATGCCGTGTTCTCCGAGTTGAACCCCTACCGCGACACCGGTTGCCTTTCCATCTACGCCGGCACTTCCATCGAATCCGCCGGTAAGGTCGTCGAGTCCATCACGAACGAATTCCGCCAGCTCAAAGACCAGCCCGTCTGCGACGAGGAATTGCGCCGCGCCAAAGATCACCTCAAAGGCTCCCTGATGCTGAGCCTGGAATCCACCGGCAGCCGCATGTCCAACCTCGCCCGCCAGGAGATGTACTTCGGCCACTTCTTCACCCTCGACGAACTGGTCGAGAGCATCGAAAAGGTAACCGCCGACGACGTCCAGCGCATCGCCCAAACCTTCTTCGACCCCCGCCTGATCGCCCTCACCGTCCTCGGCAACCTCGAAAACTTCAAAATCGCCCGCGAAGACCTGGTCTGCTAACCCCCTGGTTCTTATCTTTCTCCGCCCTTCTATCTTTCTCCGTTCTTATGTTTCTCCGCACCCCTCCGCGTCTCTCCGACCTCCCCTTGCCTTTGGGTCTTCTCCGCGATTCCTCCGCGTCTCCGCGTCTCCGCGTCTCTTTGCCCAGAGGCCCCCGCCCGCGTCGAACGGCCCCGTCCCGCCGCGCCCTTCTCCGCACTCCGCACCCTCCGCGTCTCTTCGGCCTCCCCTTGCCTTTGGGTCTTCTCCGCGATTCCTCCGCGTCTCCGCGTCTCCGCGTCTCTTTGCCCGGAGGCCGCCGCCCGCGTCGAACGGCCCCGGTCCCGCCGCGTCCTTCTCCGCACCCTCCGCGTCTCTCCGACCTCCCCTTGCCTTTTGGGTCTTCTCCGCGATTCCTCCGCGTCTCCGCGTCTCCGCGTCTCTTTGCCCGGAGGCCCCCGCCCGCATCGAACGGCCCCGGTCCCGCCTCTGGCCGTCGGGAGCTTGCTCGCCCCAAGAACATCGACAGCAGTCGATGCGGCTGCGAATGCTCGGCGATGAACCAGGGTCGGGTGGCGCTGGCACGCGCCCGGCGGGATTTGAAGTGGGAGCAGCGGAGGTCCCGGATGCCCGGTGAGCGCGAACCGGGCGGACTATGGCATTCCAGGAAGCGTTGGCGGGATTGCCGCCGACCAGCCGGCATATCGCGAGCAGACCGGAAAAGCCCCTCTCCAGTATCCCGGCCGCTACACGCAGGCCGTGAGGGTCTGCTCGATAGCCTGGGCGACCTCTTCCGGCGAAAGCGCGGCGTCCACGCGATGCACCACTCCGGAACCGTACCAATCGAGCACCGGCCCGGTCAGTTCGTGATAGGCCGCCAGGCGCCGGCGGATGACGCACTCCTGGTCGTCATCGCGGGTCTGCAGGGGGGCGCGGTCATCGTCGCAGATACCCGGCACGCGGGGCGGCTGGGAGAGCAGGTTATAGATGCGGCGGCATTCGGGACACTGGCGGCGGGCGGTGAGCCGCGCGACCAGCAGTTCGGCGGGGACGTCCATGTGGATGACCACCGGTTCGGGCATGCCGCGCTCATCGGCGAGGTCGGCGAGGAAGCGCGCCTGGGGAATGGTGCGCGGGTAGCCGTCCAGCAGGCAACCGCGCGCGCAATCCGGCCGCGCCAGGCGGTTGGCCACCATGCCGTTAACGATGTCGTCGCCAACCAGCCCGCCCGTGGCCATGATGGCGGAAGCCATTCTGCCCAGTTCCGTGCCGGATTTGCATTCGGCGCGGAAGACTTCGCCGGTGGAGATGGCGGGAATGCGGAAGCGCGCGGCAAGGTAAGCGGCTTGCGTGCCTTTGCCGCATCCCGGGGGGCCGAATAAAAGGATGAGCACATCTGAAAATAACTCCTTTCACGCGCCGGCGCAATGGGGCGGATTCCTCCCGGGCCACCGGCTCGTACCGCGCCGGCCCAATGAAAGCCGCGGGGTCCCGCTACCCGGCGAGGAAGGCTCGTCGTACCCGTTGCCATCCTCCGGCGGCAAATGGCCCAGCCGGGGGGTTTCGCGCAAAAGTCGCAGGATCGCCGTTCCCCTGTTCAACCGGTACACGGCTCTTACGAACAGCGCCCATTCTGTGAAGGTGGGTTTCATGTCCATTGGCCCGCCGTGGCGGTTGGCGCGCAAGCGTAATACGGCCAGGCTTCGAAGCACCGGCGTGGGTGAAGCTACCGAGGCACCACCGGTGCGCCGCCTTCATCTCGCGGTTCACCGCGGCACAGGCTTGGTGCGCGGTGAAGTAGCCAACGCGCGCGCGGTGAACCGGTTGTCGCCGGCGTGCGGCGGCAGGCCGGACTTGGACTGGCCGCCCGCCGCCGGCGAAGGCACGTACAACTCTTCGCCGGCCGGAGTGAAACCGCAAACAATTCAGCCCGCGCGGGGTTTGAACCGGAACCCGGCTTGCTATTCCCCCACGGGAGAATTTTCGGAGATGAAATATTTGCTGTGCGTAATGTTCCTTTTGCCCGCGTACTCGCAAACCGCTCCTCCGGCCAGCGGCAGTCCGGCCCAGGTGGATCGGAACAGACCTCCAGCGAATGCCGAAGGCCAGAGCGCCGACCGGTCAGTCCTGAAGCCGAAGCCCGGCCAGGAAATCATCAAACCGAAGGATTATCACGACGCGACCGGCTATTTCCATCCATTCGTGCGTATGGGAAAATTTGTTCTCTACGATCAGAAGGCCATCTGGACCAGTCCCTTTCACACTTCCAAGAGCGACAGCAAGTGGTGGCTGATTTTCGGCGGGGCTACCGGCGCGCTGATTGCCTCAGATAAATACGTCTCCAAGAACGCACCCGATAACGCCAATCTGCGAACACTCGGCAACGATGTTTCGTACCTGGGCGACGCGTACACGCTGTTGCCCATCACGGCGGCAATGTACTTCGGAGGCACGGCCGCGCACAGCGATCATTTTCGCGAGACCGGCCTGCTTTCGTTCGAAGCGCTGGCCAACGTCACCGTGGTGGAACTGGCGTTGAAGTCCATCTTCGACCGGCAACGGCCTCTGCAGGGCCAGGGCAACGGGGAATTCGAAGCGGGCAACACGCGCTGGAATTCCAGCTTTCCTTCGGGCCATGCGATTGAGACTTTCGCGCTGGCGTCGGTGGTGGCGCACGAGTATCCGCACAAGCGATGGGTGCAGATTCTGGCGTACTGCTACGCCGCCGGTGTGGTGGGCGCGCGGCTGGCGGCCAACCAGCACTTCCCCGGCGACGTGATGGCGGGCGGCGCGATGGGCTGGTTCGTGGGTGATTACGTCTACGGCAAGCGGCACAACCCGGGGCTGGACAAGAAGCCCACCATCGCGGAGCGGCTCATCGACCACGTGCGCATCGGCGGAGCGTATCCCACTCTGCCGCCGCATTAGAAATCGTGGAAATCGGCTTGCTCTAGCGGAAGCGGTGGTGTGATGAACAAAGTCTTATGCGCCGTATTGTTGGTAATGGGTATGTCCGCTCGGGCGGAGGTATCCCATTTCATTCGTATTGACGAGCACATCTATCGCGGGAGGCAGCCCAACCGGGCGCAGTTTACGGAACTGGCACACATGGGGATCAAGACCGTGCTGGACCTGCGCGGAGGGGCGGTCCATAAGCCGCACGAGAAGAAAGTGGTGGAAGGGCTGGGCATGCAGTATATCAGCATCCGGCTTTCGGGAATCTGGGAACCCAAGGATCAACAGATCGCCAAGATCCTCACGGTGATGGAGGACCCGGCGCGATGGCCCATCTTTATGCATTGCCGGCGCGGCGACGACCGGTTGGGCGAGGCCGTCGCCTGCTACCGCATGGCCTACGATCACTGGAGCAATCAGCAGGCGTACGAAGAGGCCTGCCACGACGGGATCAGCCGATTCGAAGTGCTCATGCGCCGGTACATCCGGCACTTTAATCCGTCGCGGGTGGCGGTGAACACAGCCGGTGTGGCGGCCCAGCAGTAGCGGGGCCCGGGTCGCGGACGGCCGATTCGGCTCGCGGCGCGGATAGGCGCGCGGCGAAACAAACGGACGGACGGCGGGCTATAGCAGCGGCCCCAGCCGCGCATGGATGGCGCCGCCGCCCATGCCACCGGCTTCCGCGTGGCGCCAGTCTTCTTCGGCAATTACCCGGATGGCGGCGGCCTGCTTGCCTGCCAGGGCGCGATTGATGGCCGGCAGATCGCGGCCGGTAAGCGTGGTGAATTCTTTCACCACGTCGTCCAGTTCGTGTTCCAGCGCACCGGCGCGGGCCACTTGCGACTCCGTGGGCCGCCCTTCGTAGCTGTTCACATCGCCGTAGAGGCCGCCCAGAAACTCTCGCAGCCGCTCTTCGCCGGTGATGGCGCCACCTTCCTTGGTGGCCACGATCTTGCCGCGGATCTGGTCCATGGAATCGGCGAGCTGCTCCAACTGGCGGCGGAGCGGGTCGTTGGGCGGTAATTTGTCAGCACGCGCGCGGGCCTGGTCGCGGACCCCGATGACGGCATCCACCGCCCAGCTCATGTGGGTAAGCTGGTCGCCGAGGCGGTTCACCAGGTCGAACTGCGCCTTGCGATCCTCCACGGTATACCTGGCTCGCGGGTCGAGCGTCACCGTCAATTGCGTGGTGTAGACCTTGTCGTTCTTGGTCATCTTCACGGTGTAGACGCCGGGCAACACGCGCGGCCCCTCGGCGGCCTCGAACAGGGCGCTGGCAGCCGGCGGCACGCGCGGCGGCTTCAGATGCATGGACCACGAGACGCGGTTCACGCCGCGATGCTTGCTGCTGGCCACGGTATCCACCAGTTTGCCCTGGGAATCGAAAATCTCGATCTTCAGATCGCCGAAAATGTGGCGCGTTCGCTGGTAGTAGGGGATGAAGGCTTCATCGGGGCGATCGGGGCCGGTGAACGAATTGTTGCCCTCGGGCCAGCCACCGTTGGTTTCCATCCACTGCACGGCCGGCGGAACCGGCAGAAATCCGGCATCTTCAGTCATCAGAGACGGAGTGAGCGAACGTAGTGACGAAATATCGTCAATGACCCAAATGCCGCGGCCGTGGGTCGCCAGCACCAGGTCTGAAGTGCGCGGATGCACCACCAGGTCGCGCACTGCTACGGCGGGAAAACCGGAGCCTTTATATTGCGCCCAGCGCTGGCCGCCATCGGCGCTGATCCACAGACCGAACTCGGTGCCGAGGAAGAGCAGGTTGGGGTCGACGGTGTCCTCTTTGATGACGTGCGCGTAGCCGCGCGCGCCGGACGCCGCCACGGGCAGGGCGGTCCAGGTCTTGCCGTAATCGCTGGTCTTGAAAACGTGCGGCTGCATGTCGCCGTACATATGGCGGTCGAAAGTGGCGTAAGCGGTAGCTTGGTCGTAGCGGCTGGCTTCCACCCACGAAACCCACGGCGCTTTGCCCATGCCCGGCACATTGGCCGCCACGTTGGTCCAGGTCTTGCCGCCGTCGCGGGTGATCTGCACGTTGCCATCGTCGGTGCCCACCCAGATCAGTTGGCCGTTGCGCGGCGATTCGGAAATGGAATAGATGGTGGTGTTCATTTCGGCCGAGGAATTATCCACGGTGACGCCGCCGGATTCCTCCTGCTTCTGCTTTTCCGGGTCGTTGGTGGTCAGGTCGGGCGAAATGCGTTCCCACGATTGGCCATGGTCGCGTGAGCGGAACAGGAACTGCGCGCCGATGTAGATGGTGCCCTTTTCATTGGGGCTGATCTGGATGGGCGTATTCCAGTTGAACCGCAGTTTCTTCTCGCCATACTGCGCGTATGGCTTGATGGCGCGGGTTTCATGCGTGAAGCGGTTGACGCGGCCAATCTCGCCGCCCTGCATTTCGCAGTAGATATAGGTGGCGTCGGCGGGGTCTTCCCACATCCAGAAGCCATCGCCGTTATACATGTTCTCCCAGCGCGAATTGGTGATGCCCCCGGGAAAGGACGAGTCGCCCACCCACGAGGAATTGTCCTGCAGGCCGCCGTAGACG
>Ga0335074_10013874_pt1 | contig 11317 bp, 11 predicted proteins | sample Lox_Sample_23_FD_206715 | JGI IMG/M metagenome (GOLD analysis project Ga0335074, IMG submission 206715) | Soil microbial communities from Loxahatchee National Wildlife Refuge, Florida, United States - Lox_Sample_2.3 | ecosystem: Environmental > Terrestrial > Soil > Wetlands | place: USA...
CTCCAGCGACTGCTCATCGGGACTGTTGGTCTCGAGGAAGTTCTCGCATTCCTCTATCGCCCGAAGTAACTCCTTGTCAGCAAGAGTCTCCGCCACGCTAGAGCCAGGATGTTCGCCTGTTCGGAGATAGTTCTGAAAGTAACTACTAGAGTCGTGATTTGTTTGGAGGAGCAACGATGATACTTTGTCGGGCTTAACAAGGAGTTGCTCCAACTCCTTCGCGATGACTATTCCGTTGTCTTTGAATTGACCGAGCGCCTTTGAGACTGCCTTGAGAAAGAGCACCAGGGTTGTCAGTCGCTGTTGACCGTCAACCACGTCTATGACCTGATACTCCTTTGTTGAGATCAGAGTCTTCTCCCTTTCCAGTCCCACCACGGTTGCCATGAAGTGAATCTTGCCGTCACCAGCCCCCATTATGCGTTTGATATCGTTGAAGAGGTCGTCCCTCTGTCGCTTGGTCCAGCTATAGTTCCTTTGGTACGGAGGGATTCTGAACAGCTTACCGTTGAACAGACCGTCCAAACTCACGTATCTCGGTTGAATTTCTGTCATGTCAAATCACCGTCTACGAGCCGGTGATGGACCCGACAAGAACAACTCATTAGATACTTGCCGATGGAATTCAAGTGTAGCTCTCATCCACCCGCGACGCCAAGGCGCTTGCCCCTTGATCGACTTCTCGAGGGGGCCCGAGCCTTCCTACCTGAGGGTCGAGCAATTCAACATCGGATTGTCGACAGGCGGAGCTCGGGGGTTTGGCTAAAACAGGCACCGCCGAGCGATCGAACGACGCGTTGTGCGCACAAGCTTGGTGTGCCGCTGCATATCGGATGTGCAGTAGCGCACCTAGATGCGGGGACAATCTCTGGAAGCGCGAGGGGCTATCCCGCTGCGTCACCGCAGACCGGCAACTAGCGGACGAGCGTTGACTCGATATCCCCGACCGCTCCCATACGCCGTTCGACCTTCGATTGTGGAACCTAACCAGTCTTCATGCGTGCCAAAGCGCTTGCTCTGCAAAGGGAGCCAGCAGTTCTCAGCAAACTCACCGATTCCGCTCGGCGATCCTCGGGCGTTTCTCGTGAGCGGGCGGTCCAGGGCGGCTTAAGCGACGGGGCCACACTACTCGCTCAGACTTGTGACTAATCGCCAAAAGTGGATCAGGTGGACCGACTAATGAATGCGTGGGTGCGATGAGAAACGTCCATCACGGCGTCATGAACGGAGTGCCGGTGCGTGAAGATTGTCACTGCTCAATCGCTTGGGCAATGCCCGATCCTCGTCAATGAACTTTTCGAGAGTCTTTTTCAGCTCATCGAGTGACTTCACGATACCTCCTCCCGATTCGCGTATGAACCACTCGATCTGCAAGTTGATATCCGCCACCGCGTTATCCTTACTAACTCTTAGGTCGCCCAAGTAGCCAAAGATTGTTTTCTGATTCGCGTATGCATAGCCGATCTCCGCTGCGGTCCCGCTGTCCACGTCCGTACCGTCCAATACAGCCACGACGCAGTCCGCCGCTCGTATCGAGTCGGCGTTGTGCTTGGCAAGTAGCTCGTTGTCGCGTCGCGTTAGCCTTCCAACCGATTTGACAACTTCGGGCCACGGCCTGTTACGAATCGACTCCCACGGGTCCTTGACGTCAAGGTGAAGTTCGGTGAGTATTGGCAGAAGGTCGCGGACTAGGAACCTTAGTCCGGCTTCGCTAAATCCTAGCGGGCTCGCCAGGTAGATTCTCATTCGAAACCTTCACTCCCGGAGTGTATTAGACGTGTAGTCCAGCTGCGAACGTTGCGTCAGACGACGATTCGGTCGATAATGACCTTACACGCGCCGAGCGGCCAATTCGAGGCGTAGAAGTGACTCGCGAGAGCGAACAGGACCAGCGACAAGCCAACTGAGAACCAGAAGAGTACGTTGTCATATCGGCGAAGAACGCCTCTGGCCCACATCGGATTCACACGCTGGTGAATGTAATCTGTCGGGCCATACGCCTCAATGTCGGTCTTCGTCTCGGGATGACTAGGGTCAGTCACTGCCCCCATTACCTTTACAGCTTGGAGGCCCGATCGTTTCTCCAGCTTCTCCCCGTACTCAACCGCCGCAATCAACAGCTCCCAGTAGTACGAGTCTAGTTCCCTCGCCGCCAGCATGAAAGCCGCGAGCGCCGCCATAATTGCTCCACCAACGTACAGACCGTCCGGCAGAACCGAAAGTCCAATCGCGAGGGCGATGATGGCCGCGTATGCGGAATTCGTGATCGTTCGCGACTGAATTATGAGTCCGTTGAAGTGTCTCTGATCCTTAATAGTCTGCTTCCAAACAGTTGCGTCGTCCCCGGACCACCGCACGTCATCGGTAGCTCTGCTCACACGCTAGACAAGGCGTCATGCTAATTGAACTCCGGGCACAGCGCGCCGGCTGCAGTTGTGCGTGTGGGTTGGTAGCTCCGCCCGCCTTACCCGGGCCGCACGGACCTTCGTTGCTCGACGAGGCACTTCCCCGTGGAAGGTTGGCCACAACGGGTAGAGGCGCGATCACGAGCCTAGCCGCTGCGGCGCCAATACAGCGAATACTCCAGCGGCCGATGACTGCCAACTCACCGATAGGACGAGACCGCTGAAGAGAGCGAATAGAGGCAAGTCCCATAACGCCACGTCACCGGCATTATCAGCAATACCGAGTACTACCCGGTAGTTCCAAGTACTTATATACTAGCAACTTTTCTGCCGCCCATATGGCGGAGCCCGCTCAACAGACGGAACCTAAGCAGAGGTTGGAGCCCGACACAGTGTTCGGGGAACGTGAGAAACGACTTGCCCGCAATATCGACATAGAGGCGCTGTTCCTCGGAGAACTGAACGAGCGAATCGACCCGGGGGACATCGATGGCCTCGCAAGGTCAATCGAACAAGTCGGGGTGCTTGAGCCTCTCCTCGTTCGACCCGTAGCCGACCGGTTCGAAGTGATCGCTGGGGGCCGCCGCCTTCGCGCCGCTCAGAAGGTGAAAGTCAGGACGGTGCCGTGTATCGTCAAGACTATGGACGACATTAGCGCATTGAAGGCTTCGTTCCACGAAAACCAGGAGCGAAAGAGTGCGAGCCCGCTCGAGTATGGTTTATTGTGCTGGAAACTAGCGCAACGGTCAGATAGCCTTCGGGACGTTTCTGACATGCTCGGCAAGACACTACCCTGGGTAGAGTCTAGGATCAACGCGTACGAACTTTACAGAAAGGCGAACGTAATTCCAACGGATCGAAACTCCGCGAAGTCCATTGGCGGGGATCAGTCGCAGCACGCCACGGTCGGCATCGTCGACGCGAACCAGATCATGCAGGTGGTCACGAGTCCGCCTGTGCGACGGCATATCGCTAAGATTGGGAAGGATCCGGAAAGCGTCCGAACCGAGATGGTAAAGCGACTTGCCGAGGCATTTCCGAAGTTGTCGCCACCGCAGAAGAAGCGGTTGCTACGTGAGTTTAGACGGGACCCAGGGACTCCCATTTCGGACCTGGCTTTTCGAGTTTCAAACGAGCCTCTTGGGCTAAAGTTTAGTCTCTCGTTTCCGGCGGAGATCTCTGCTCGAATTGTTGAAGAGACAGACCGGACGGGAGAACGCCCCGAGGCGTTCGTCAGAAGGGTAGTGATCGACCATCTTTCCAGGGCCGAACCAATCGTTGATCGGCGCGAGTTCAGCACGGAGGGTCGGAGATGACCGACCCGCGAGATTGCTTGCCTCCGGGTCTCAGCTCACACAAAGTGATCGCAACTCCGAGTGTTCGAGACCTGTTTCGAGGTTACACCCGAGGCGGGTACACCCTACCGGATGCGATTGCTGAGTACGTCGACAACTCGATCGAGCAGCTTTCAGCAAGCTCAAGTGGCCGGGTAGGGGTCGACATCTCGAGCGACGGATCCGGCTTCAACGTGACGATCCGGGACAATGGCGGCGGGTGTCCGGAGCGAGAGGCTCTTAGATTTATTCAGCCGGGAAACAGCAGCACGTCCACCACCTCCGCTGGCATTTCGAGGTTCGGTATGGGTGGAAAAACTGCGGGGCTCTCGGTGGCTCGCCAGGTTCGTGTCTATAGCCGTACTCCGACCGAAGCGGGATTCATGGTGGTCCTGGACAAGCAGGAGCTTCTCTCTAAGGACGACTGGACATTCGACGTGTATTCGGTTCCGACAGGCGTTCGGCTCGACCCCGGAGAGACGATTGTAGAACTGCGTGGGGTCGGATCGGAGGCACATGCTCATCGGGACAGCTTGCGTGCCCGGTTCGGCGATCGATATTCTGTCCTTCTTGGACGGCAGCCATCGATCGCCCTTTTGGTTAATGGTGTGCGCGTCACACCGAGAGATCCGCAGAGTCTGATGCTCGCTGGCGCAGAAGCTCCTCCTGGGTGTGGACCTAGAGTCACCGTCTCCGAAGAATTCCTCTCCCTTCCGGGAGACTCGGCCAAGCGTGAGCCGGTGCGATTCGAGATTACAGTCGGCCTGGGCGCGGAAGGAAGTACGACCACCGATAAGGGCGCGAGGGTTTTCTGCAACGGAAGATCTGTCGGCGAGCTCACGTCGCTCGGCATGGTCGCGTCGGAGGAAAGCTCACTGCACACGACGAGCGACTTGACCTGGCTCCGCGCAACAGCACGTCTTTCCGGACCTGCAGAGTTAATGCCTTGGACAAACAGGAAGGACAAGCTCGACCCCTCCGCTCAAGTCTACTCCATGCTGGAAGCAAAACTCAAGCGTTCGTACGCGGATTTTATCGAGATGGCAGTGATCCCAGCGCGCGAAGCTCTCCGAGAGCGACGAGGTCGCGGCGGTCGATTTCCGAAGATCTCAGAAGTGCTGGAAGACCACTGGCGTTCTCAACTTGCTTCGGGTAATCTCAGGTCGAACCTTGTGCGACCTCTCCTCTCCGGTGCGCCGATGTTTCAAAGAGCGAGCAGGCCCTCGGACGAAGGTGAGGGACCAGCCGGGCCTTCGAAGAAGGGCAGAGGGATTGAAAGGCTTCAGGCGGACATGGACGCCGATGACGTCTCTGCGGCAAAAGATCTGATAGAGGAGTTCTTCGGCAAGGCGGATGTCACGAACGCCGATGTCGTGAGATACTCCGTCGACCACTTCGTAGAGTGTCTGACCAACCGGAAGCAGTCCGAGTCCGCTTCAGCGTCTGAGCGGGGCAGAGTCTCCGGTGCCTGAGACCGGTTGGGTTCCGACCTTCAGGGCCCGCGTCTCCCGTGAGTTTGTCGCTCCGTGGGGAGGCGTGGGATAGTTCCGAATAATGAGCTCACGTTTCGGACCACGAAGCGACGGGTTCGCTGCTATCGTTGACGTTCGGCGAACGGATCTGACTCGAAAATCTGAGAACAGTCGCCGTATGGAAGGGATATCCGGTTCGGTCAGTAGGAAGCGGACTGCCCTTCGGTTTAGACCTACAAGCACTTCGTGAAGTCGCTCCTGATCAGTCCACGAGAAGACGTGCTTGTCATAAGAGAGAAATCCACCGCGGTCACGCTTGAACGCGTAAGGCGGATCGACGAACGCGAAGTCTCCTGCCTCCGCTGCGGATAGCGACTCCTCGAAGTCCACGGCGGTCAACCTTGCGCATCTGAGGGTCGATGAGGCAGATTGGAGCCGACGTGCGTCGAACGAGAGTGGCCGATCACCCCAACCGTAAGGCACATTGAACACGCCACGACTGTTGACTCGATAAAGCCCGTTCCAACTGGTGCGGTTCAGATAAATGAACCGAACAGCCCTGCCGAGGTTGTCGTTGGGCCTCAACGCACGTATCCGATCGTATTGTGCTGAACCCGCCTCCAGTGTTTGGAGTGAGTCTATCAGCGGTTGCGGGGTGTCGCGGAGTACCGTATACGCGTTGATCAATTCCTCGTTAATGTCGGACAGGACGCTGTTCCTCGGCGAGAGTCGAAAGAATGCGTTGGCTGCTCCGAGGAATGGCTCAAAGTATGTGCCGAATGAGTCGGGAGTCAGTCGTGGAAGCCTCGACCCAAGCCACCGTTTGCCGCCAGCCCAACGCAGGAATGGATATGCCAAGCACAGTCCCCGCCCTGCTCATCGCCTGCGCCTATTGAGTCTCCCGGTGCCGATATTGAGTGAGTCCTCGTGAGCGGCGAGCTGGGGACTGAGCAAGGAGAGACCGCCTGTGGCGGGGACGAGCTCCTGGTCGTACGCGTTGCGCAGTTGACCTGCCAGAATCGTGACGCACAATCGACGCTGCCCGGATCGGACTTAGCAATCACGTGCTGCAGATGAGAGACTTTGCCGCCACTTTAGGTGCCTGAGGAGTTGGTCCCCTCCCTTGCCCATGAAGTGCAAACAAGTAGACCTCAATTTTGGGCGGCCCGGCCGTTCAGGAATTCTGTCAGGGTTGAAATGACCGTAGCGACCACTCGAGCTGCAGGATTGATTACACATTCATCGTGGCTTGCGCGCGATCACTTCATCGACGAAGTGTTTGTGCTTTGACCCGCCGAATCTGCAGTCAAAGCCGAGCTCCCTGGCCTCGATGATTTCCCAGTTCCCGTAGTACCTCGCAAGTTCTCCCGGTCGGAACATCATGACTCCCGAGTCGAGGTCAGGACGGGCTTCATGATCGGGGTTTGAGACGAACGCGTTCACAGCGTTGATTCCGCCCACCAGTGTCGACGCCTTGAAGTGAGCAAATCGACGGTCCCGGGAGTTCTTGGGCAAGTGGTTCAGCGTCGTGCTTGAGTAGACAACATTGAACTTCCGACTCAAGCGGATCGTCCGGATGTCTCCAAGTCGGGTTCGAATCGGAGTCTTGAGACGGGCCGCTCTACTTCGCGCCTTCAGCAACCCCGCACGGTCGATGTCGATCCCGAGGACCCGAAAGCCCCTCCGAGAGAAGTAGATCAGATCGCGGCCCCTCCCCATGCCGAGGTCGACGAGTGACAGAGGCTCCTTTCCGAGAGTCCGCTTCAGTCTGAAGATGCGGCCCATTAGGTGCCAGCCGATCGCGTCGAATCTACCCTCGTACCCCGGAACGCGGGAGCCCACGTGAACCGCAGGGCCTTTTGGAATATGAACCGGGAGCGGGGGGACTCCATTGGAACCCTCACGGTTGGTCCACTGATCGAACGGCTTGGGTGCAAGGGTCGACACACCCAGCAAGAGAGTCCAGCCAGAGGAGTCAAGCGCGCCCGCGATGGCTGAAGCTTGATGGTTCCGAGGTTGGTAAACACTCAGTGGTATATCGAGCCCCCGTAAACCTGACTTGCTGCTGCCGTCCACAAGGTACCTCACCGTCCAACATGAATCGAAAGAGGGCTGCGGCCACCGGTAGGACAGCACCCCTTCAGACGCGGTCTCCGGCCACGCAAACACACGGATGAGTCACCGGCGACGATTGGGCAAGCCCCACAACAAGTCGCCTCGACCTGCCGAGCGTCGCAAGTCCGAACTCAGCGTCTGGGCCGAATTCGGTGAGTTGATCAACTCTTGCAACCGCGAGAGTCTAGTCCGACTAGTCGCGGCCATCTACTTCTGGAATGGGGAAGCACCCGCGTTCGCTCGCCCACATCTCGTAATCCAGCTCATCGCCAAGTATCATCGCGCCGAGTCGAGCGAACCGGCCCGGATGTCTGTGGCGCTCCAGACAGTCCGACTTGCAAGGCTGGTCGAGTTTGCCAATCTACTCAAGCTTAGTCAGCAGGTCGCCGAGAAACGTGGAGTTCGAGCCGATGCCGAGTGGGAGACCCATACGCTCAGGCATTGGAGTTCGATCATCACCAATCCGGGGACAGTTGGCGAAATGTTGAGCTACCTACTCGACAAGTTCAGGCCATTTGATTCGACTCTCCATGAGCGTCTCGGGTTCACATCGACGGAGGCCTGTAGAACGATCCTTACAATCTATTTTGGGCTCGATGATGCGTTCCATTCGTACGTAGATCGCAAGACCGCGTTCATCAGGCGGAGATTCGGACCGGAGAAACACTCGAAGAGCCTCCTAACTCCTCCAGCAGACTTTCTTCGTACCTGGGCGAGTGTGTCTCGCTTCCCGCCGGATCTCTGGGCTCACGGTCGCGCCCCTCTCTTGAATCGACGAGTGATCGACTTCCTCACCACCGACATTGCCAACCTGTCACCGAGAGGTCTATCGTTCGGGAGGTGGGCATTCATGCGCGAAGCCGACGGGGCTTCGAGTCTACTCGTCCCCGAGATGTTGACTGAAACTCTGGTCTCTGCGATTCACTTCGCCCTCTTCCAGGATATAGACGAAGAGCGAGCCGGAAATCTCGGCAGAAAGTTAGGCAGACAATTCGAGGAGCTCGTCGCCGCGAAGATTAGACAAAATTGGCCGTCTGTGACCGTCAGAGAGCGAGTGATTGTAGATGGAGTAGAGGGTGATACGGACCTCGTCGTCGACGTGCCGGGAGGTAAGTCACTATTAATCCAATGTAAGGGCAAGCCCCTTAGGCCGGTGGGACGGTGGGGAGGCATACTAACGTTTGAGGACGACCTCAGGCGGACAATCGGGGAGGCGGGGAAGCAAGCGAGTGCTTCAGTTAGGGCCTTTGGTGGGGCTGAGCGCGTCGGGTCGGTGCTCATAGTAGTCGACGCGTACTTTCCAGGGTTGCTCCAGACGGCAAGGGGTGGACTGAAAGACCTGAGTTTGTGGGACCAGCTTCCTGGGTTACTGGTCCTCACTCATTACGACCTCAGCTATCTGACTCGGCGACTTTCTCCTGAAGACCTTCCTAGATATCTTTCGTGGCGTGAAGAGCTACTGACCGACGGGCAGACCAAAGTCTTCGACGAGTACGATTTGATTCGAGCTTACCTAAAGTGGCGCCGAACTGGTTTCCTCGGAGACTCACCAGGGCGCGCCCCCGATCAGTACATAGGATACGATCGTGAATTCGAGAAGGAGACGCTCCAGCAGGTGGGCGAACGACTTGCCAAGGGCGATTAGTCCGCAGCTCCAGCGCTGCCGAGGCGGCATCTTCACGGAACTACTGAAGGCGGGATGTAAGAGTGGTCACACTCTCCCTTGGGTCAATCGCCCCCGACTTGGAAGTCGCAGTGTGGCCTAACTGAATAGGAGAGCACTCAGTGCTAGTTCGCGGGAGGCGGCGACGACCCCGAGGGAAGAGACTTCGCGCGCCTCGCTCGAGGCTCGGCGGGACCCTGACGCCCTCCGGCAGACTTTTGGTTGCGAGGGCGCACACTTGCAGTCTTGAAGTCCTTCACGGCGAAGGGAGCAATCAGAAGGCTGGGCAAGTGCATGCCGCGAGCTACCGTGGAGGCGGGCAGAAATATGTCCTCTGCGAAGGCCCCCTCAATGAGCTTGCCAAGATCCGGGGGCATATTCTCAGCGTCCTTGCGTGAGAGTACGGCGACGCTGACCGATGCGGATCGAATTGTCGTAGAGGCCTGACCCTCGATCAGACCCCACAGCTCCCCCGTGCCTTGCTTTCGGAACTCGGTCTTGAATTCGAGGCGCAGGTTTACGAGGCCCTCTTCGAGGTGTTCGACTGTGGCGGAGACGTGTCCGGTTCGATCGAGAAGCGAGTGGTCATCAGGATTGTACGGCACCAGTCGTCTGCACTCGAGACGCTCGATCGTTGTGAAGCGCATTGAGCCGCTACGAGACGAGCGTGAGTCGGATCGGATTGGGAACCTCTGGTCGGTCGAACTCCCGCTCAGTGAAGCTCGCCGCAAAGTCAATCTTGGAGATCTTCTCACGAGCTGCGAGCCGAGCCTCAAGCGCGTCCAGCTCGGACACTGCGAGAGTGTACTCTCTTAGCGCCCTGGCGGCCTCAGCAAGATCTCGGTCAAAGCCGTTAATCGCGTAGAGCAACGCCCGGCCATGCCGCCCGACGGGGGTAAGGATCGACTTCTCGACGAATTCAGTGACGATCCTGTGAGCAGTCGCCTTGGGGACGCGGCCCATCCGAGCCAGCTCCGCGACCGTGAGGCCGTCGGGTTCGTCAGAAAGCGTCTCAATAATCGACACTCGGTGACTTCCCAGCTTCCATCCGAGACTCCGGTTTCTCTCCATATTTGGTTTTGTTCTGGCGTGGCACGTTTCCGCTGATGTCTTCCGGAGCGTCGGTCTCAATATGAATCTATCTGACTCATCCACAGATGTAACAAGGGCGTCACTCATACTATGTTTAAATAGTCCGAGACTGATTCCGCCTCCCGGCATTCGGGTAAGAATGGATGGGCGCTCGACACATAGTGTCGACGGGAGATCAACTCCTTTCGCGGAAGGTGCTTACGCGCTTGCTCAAAAGCGGCGCTGGATTTTGGGAAGGAGCAGAAATCCCGGCGACAGAGTTCACGAACCAGTTCTCTAACCTAGACCAGTCGCTGCTTCCGGCATGCGTACAGTCCTTGGTTAGCGCCGGCTTGGTGCGAATTCATGAGGGTGGGATTGGACTCACAAGGGCAGGATACGAGCAAGGCCAGAGGGCGCTGGAAGAGGCCTCGTCATCCGCTGTGACTCGACCGCCCCCGGGTCCCTCGGAGCTTGCGCCGCCCGAGTTTCCATTTGAGGTCCGGAACCCTGCCGGAACGCCGTGGCAGTTTGCTCCCGGCTTTTTGGATGACATGCGCGCGCCGGCACGAGATCGCCGGCTTGCACGTGCCCTCGCCACGAAGATGGAGGCTGCGCTCCTCTCTCCAGGACTCTACGGGAAGCGTCTTCGTGGATCCCTCAGAGGCCAATTCGAGGCCTACGTAGCAAACAACTACCGGCTACGGTGGACGCTGGAGGGAGAATGCATCCGATTCATTCTTTTCAAGTCGAAAGAGGACCCCGCCGTGTCGCCACTGGGTGCTAGATGAGCGTCAAGCCCGCGAAAATGGGAAATCAACTCTAGAGGCCGTCCCTCATCGTTGCAACCGCTTACCCGCCACCGGTAATCTGGCTTGAGCGCGCCATTTAGGCCTCCCAGCAGATCGGGGTTTCCTACCGGCAACATATTCTGGGGCACGCGGGTGTAACGACTGTTACAAGTACCGAGGCCTCGCCGAGGGCGCGATGGACGTTGCGTCCATAGGAACTCAATTCGCACGGTGCGAGCGGCTCTCTTCACAAGGGAATGTTCTACGCGCCGACGTCCAGCTGGGACTCACCTTGAAGGACCTCGCGCGCCTCTTCGAGCAAGGACTGATCGAACTGCGGCCCGGGCGCCAGGAGCCGCTCTCTATTGATGATCCACTTCGCTAGCCACTCGAAGTCGGCGAAAATCTGAGGGTCATTGCTCTCCGTTCTCCACTGGGCGATGAGATCGACTGGTCGCGTCATGAA
>Ga0335074_10013875_pt1 | contig 11316 bp, 12 predicted proteins | sample Lox_Sample_23_FD_206715 | JGI IMG/M metagenome (GOLD analysis project Ga0335074, IMG submission 206715) | Soil microbial communities from Loxahatchee National Wildlife Refuge, Florida, United States - Lox_Sample_2.3 | ecosystem: Environmental > Terrestrial > Soil > Wetlands | place: USA...
CATGCCTGCGCCGCCCGCGGCCTGACCGCGAGCGCTGCCGGCGTTAGCCGCGCCGCCGGGACCCGCAAACGGGCTGCTGTTCGGAGCGGTCGGAGCGGCACCAGGAGACGGCTGGTTTTCCGCTTCCTCGGCGGCGGCGGCGGCCGGCTCGGAGAAGCCGTAAAGTGGCGCCAACGATGTCGGCGAGGGGTTGAGGCCGGCCGGCAACGGCGCCATGCCACCCGGGTTCGGCACCTGCCCCGTGCGCAGCGCGGCCAGCCCGCCCGGTGGCAGCGCCAATTGCGCCAGCGAATTGCCAAACAGCCCGTTCGGCGCCGCTTCCCAAATGACGATCGAAAGGGTGTCGCCGACCGCGATCGTCAATTCGGGCGGCGGCAGATACTTCTTGAAAAGCGCGGTGAAGGGCGGCGGCCGATGCGCCAGCACGGTCGCGAGCACATTATCGTTGAGATCGACCACATCAAACGAAATCCGCCCCCCGGAGCGGGCCTGCTCGACCACATCGCGGCCAAGCGGGCCGCGGGCGCATGCGGCCAGCGTCAGCGTCAGCAAACCGGCGCAGATCAGCGTGCGGTAGAGCGGCAAACGATGATCCCCCGGCCCCTCGCGGCCGCAAGGCTATCATCGGCGGCGGCAAATCGAAACACGCGAGCCGGCGAGGCGAGTGCGCCGCCGCGCGGCCGTCTGCCGCGACGCCGGCCGCCTGCCGACGCTGGGCATTGATGGCCGGCGCATGGTAGGCTCCCCCATGCGACACCGCCGGTTCGAAATCCGCCTGCGCGAAACGATGCTGGTTCTGTGCAGCGTCGCGCTTGCCGTCCTGGTCTATTCCGAAGGTTGGATCTGGCCGCTCAAGATGGCAGCCGTCATGATCCCGGTGTCGCTGCTGATCAGTTGAGGCGGTGCGGCTCACTCGATCGCGTCGAGGGCGTAACCGACCGAGCGCACGGTACGCACCAGATCGGCGCCGTCAAGGCCGTTAAGCGCCTTGCGCAATCGCCGGATGTGGACGTCGACGGTGCGGATCTCCAGTTCGGCGTCGTGGCCCCAGACCCGGTCAAGCAGCTGTTCGCGCGAGAACACGCGGCCCGGGTTCTGCAGGAAATGGCGCAGCAGGCGGAATTCGGTCGGACCGAGATGCACCGGCCTGCCGCTCCGCGCGACACGATGCGCCGAAAGGTCCATCGCGACATCGGCATAGCGCAGCACGTTGTCGGCGGGTTCCGGCTGGGCGCGGCGGATCACGGCGCGCAGCCGCGCGACCAGTTCGCTGAGGCTGAACGGCTTGACGATATAGTCGTCGGCGCCGCTGTCGAGGCCGCGAATGCGGTCGCCTTCCTCGCCCTTGGCGGTCAGCATGATGACCGGCAACGCGCGGGTCGCCGGCGCGCGGCGCAGCTGCCGGCACACTTCGAGACCGGAAACCAATGGCAGCATCCAGTCGAGCAGCACTGCATCCGGGCGCCGCTCGGTGATGCGCAGCAGCGCTTCCTCGCCATCCGCCGCTTCGTCCACCGCGAACCCCTCGCGCTCCAGGTTGTAGCGCAGCATCGTGACGAGCGGTACCTCGTCCTCGACGATCAGGACGAGCGGTTTCACGGCGCCACCGCCTCGCTTGACGGCCGCGGCGGTGCGATGAGTTCCAGGCTCGACTTGTCGCCCTTTGGCCGCGCCTGCGTCAGCGGTGTTCCATGCACCATGAAGTACAAATCCTCAGCGATGTTGGTCGCGTGATCGCCGATCCGCTCGACGTTCTTGGCCATGAACATCAGGTGCGTGTAGATGCCGATATTGCGCGGATCTTCCATCATGTAGGTCAAGAACTCGCGGAAGAGGCTGGAATACATTTCATCGAGTTCTTCGTCGCGCGCCCACACGAGGATCGCCTTGTCGGCGTCGCGCTCGACATAGGCGTCGATGACGTCCTTGACCAGCAGCAGCGCCAGATGCGCCATGCGTGGCAGCGCGTGCACCGGCTCGATCGGCGGCGCCTGTGCGAGCACGATCGAGCGCTTGGCGACATTGGCGGCGTAGTCGCAGATGCGCTCGAGATCGCTGCCGATCTTCAGCGCAGCGACAATCTCGCGCAGGTCGCGTCCGACCGGCTGGCGCAGCGCCAGCAGCCGCACCGCCTGGACGTCGAGGTCGCGCTCCAGTTGATCGACCTTGAGGTCGCTCTCGATGACGCGCGCGGCGAGGTCGCTGTCCCGCTGCACGACGGCATCGACCGCGGCGGCAATCTGGCTTTCCGCCAGGCCGCCCATTTCGACGATTATCTTGTTGAGGCGTTCCAGTTCTTCATCATAGCTTCTGACGGTGTGTTGTTCGGGCATGTCCGGATTCCGTAGGCGTCAGCCGAAGCGGCCGGTGATGTAATCTTCGGTCCGCTTTTCCCGCGGGTGGGTGAAGATGGTCTCAGTTTCGTCGAATTCGACGACCTCACCGAGATACATGAAGGCGGTATAATCGGAGGCGCGCGCCGCCTGTTGCATATTGTGCGTGACGATCGCGATACAGTAATCGGCCTTCAGCTCGTCGATTAATTCCTCGATGCGCTGCGTCGAGATCGGGTCGAGCGCCGAAGCCGGCTCGTCGAGCAGCAATACCTCCGGACGCACGGCGACGGCGCGCGCGATGCACAGCCGCTGCTGCTGTCCGCCGGACAGCCCGGAACCGCTCTGCCTGAGCTTGTCTTTGACCTCGTCCCACAACGCCGCCCGCCGCAGCGCCGACTCGACACGATCGTCGAGTTCGGATTTGGCCGGTCGTTCGTAGAGCCGGATGCCGAAGGCGATGTTGTCGTAGATCGACATCGGAAATGGCGTCGGCTTCTGAAACACCATGCCGATTTTCGCACGCAGCCGGTTGAGATCGACGCTCGATGCCAGGATGTTCTCGCCGTCGAGCAACACTTCGCCGGTCACCCGCAGTCCCGGATACAGCTCGTAAATCCGGTTCATGATGCGCAGCAGCGTGGATTTACCGCAGCCCGACGGGCCGATGAACGCGGTCACCCGCCGATCGCGCAGCGTCAGATTGACGTTCTTCAGCGCGTGAAACCCGCCATAGTAGAAATTTATGTCGCGGATCTGCACCTTTTCGGCAAAGATGCCGGTCTGCATCGCGTTGCCGCCCCGGCCGGCCCGGACGGCAGGCTCCAAGGCAGGCGGCTTCGCAAGTGAGGCATTCATGGAATATTCCCTCGTTTGCGCCGCCACGCCGCCGCGTCAGTGGCGGTCGCGCTCGAAAACAAATCGCGAGACGACATGGACGATCAGCACGAATGTCGTGACGAGAAACGCGGCGGCATAGGCAAGCTGGTGCGCCGATTCGAACGGCTCGCTGATGAAAGTCCAAATCGCATAGGTGAGATACCCGATCGGCGACTGCGTCAATCGGCCATCCCACAGGTAGTTCGACCACCCGGCCGTATAAAGCAGCGGCGCCGTTTCGCCGACCGAAATCGCCAGCGCCAACAGGATGCCGGTCAGGATCGCCGGCAGGGCGGCCGGCAGACAGATGCGAAAGATCACGCGCTTCTCGTCGCAGCCGAGCGCAAACGCCGCCTCGCGCAGATCGCCCGGCACCTGCTGCAGCGCCAGTTCGGTCGTGCGGCAGATATAGGGCAGGCAGATTACCGACACGGTGATCGAGCCGGCGGCGACTGAAAAGCTCCAGCCGAGCCATTCGACCATCGTCACATAGCCGACATAGCCGAGCACGATCGACGGCACCCCGACCAGAATGTCGCTCAACAGGCGGATCGTCGGCGCCCAATAACCGTGCCGGTATTCCGAAACGTAGATCCCGGCGCCGACGCCGAACGGTATCGCGAGGAGCAAAGCGCCAAACGACAGCACGGCGGTGCCTTCGATCGCGTTCAGAAGACCGCCGCCGGTGCCCTGGGTGATCGTCGTGAACAGTTCCGGGGACAAGGCCCCGAGGCCGCGAATGAACACCAGCGCGAGGATCCATACCATCGCCGCCGACAAGATCGCCAATGCGAGGCCGCACAGTATCCAACCGCCAGCGCTGTAGACGCGGCGGCGCAACGGCACGCCCTGTTGCAGTGACAACGCTACAGGAGCGGGCGCTGCCAGCGCATCGGCCGCCATCGCCGCCTCAAATCGTTGCCCGGCGCGCGCCGTGGGCCTCCAGAGCCAGCACGAGGCGCGCCAGGAAGTTGACGATCAGCGACAGCAGCGACAGGATCAGCGCGATCTCCGCGAGCGACTTCACCGCCATTCCGGTCGGGTCCTGCAAGGCGCTGTCGAGTTGCGACACGATGAATGCCGCCATCGTCGAGATCGGCGCATAGACGTTCTGCGGCAAATAATTAAGGGCGTTGCCGCTGACCATCAACACCGCCATTGTTTCGCCCATCGCACGGCCGAGCGCGAGGATCGTCGCACCGATCAAGACGCGGTTGACGCTAGGCAGCACGACCTTGGAAATAACCTCGAACCGGGTCGCGCCGAGAGCGCTTACCGCCTCGCGGATCGCGGTCGGTTGGGCGACCAGCGCATCGCGCAGCGTCGCGACGATCAGCGGTACGATCATCAATGCCAGTACGAGGCCGGCAGTCAGCAGCCCATAGCCGCTGCCGCTCGGGCCTGCGAAGATCGGAATAAAGCCGAGCACGCGGCTGAGAAACGGAAACAAAAAATGTCCGAGAAACGGGATTACGACGACATAACCCCACAGCCCGAACACGACGCTCGGCACTGCCGCCAGCAACTCGACAAAAAACGACAACCAGATCCGCAATTTGCCGGGCACCGCCTCGGCCAGAAAGACAGCCGCGCCGACGCCGACCGGAACGGCGACCAAAAGTGCGATCAGCGTCGACAGCAGCGTGCCGACGATCAGAAACACGATTCCGTAATGTGCGCCGGGAGCAACCTGCGTGCCGCCGACGACGACCGGGTTGCTGTAAAGGTTGCCGAGATTCCAGGTATTGCTCGTGACAAAACCGAAGCCGTTAAAGTGAATCGCCGGCCAGGAATAGATCGCCAGGAACGCGATGATCATGATGAGGCAGGCCGGCAGAACGCCGGCCACGCCCGCCAGGATTGTCTTGAACTTCATAGCCGCAAATCGCGAGACGACACCGCCATGCTCTAGCTCCAATGTATTTCGTTGAGCTGCGCGAGGCTCAACCGGCGAATTGCCGGCGGCAATGCGACAAACCCGACCGCCTTCATATATTTTGGCGCATTACCGCCGTTTGGGCTGACCCCCCATTCGAGGAAGGCGCGCACCGCCTTGGCCACTTCCGGGGGAGCCTTGGCACTGTTCACGATGGCGTATTCGTAATTGATGATCGGGTAGGATTCGGTGCCCGTTGCGAAGATCAGGCTGATGCGTTCGTCTTTCGGCGTCTTGGACGCGGTGGCGGCAACAGCGGCGCTGACGGTCCGCTCGTTGGCCAGGACGAAGGCCCCGGCGCGGTTCTCCAGCATCGCCTCGCCGAGGTCGGCCTGCGTCGTCGCGTTCCTGAAGCTGATGCCGATATAGGCGATCGAATACGGGTTGCCCTTGCACGCATTGACCATGCCGGGATTGCCGACAGCGCCGATGCCGCCCTGCACCGGCGGCCAGCTGATCGTCGTGCCGAAGCCGAGACTGCTCGACCACGACGGCGTGCTGAACGACAGGTATTGCGTGAAGATGAACGTATCACCGCTGCCGTCCGACCGGTGCACCGGGATAATCGCCTGGTTCGGCAGGTCGACCCCCGGGTTCAGCTTTTTCAGCTCGGCATCATCCCAGCGGGTAATTTTACCGCTGTAGATCCCGGCAAGCACCGGCCCGCTCAGCTTCACATGCTTGTCGTTCAAGCCCGGCAGATTGTAGTTGACCATCTGCGACGATATCGCGAGTGGCACATTGAGCATGCCGGGGTTCATTTTCATCTGAGCGCCGCTCATATACGCGTCCGACGCGCCGATCTGCGCGATACCGGAAATCGCCTCCGAGATGCCGGTGCCGCTACCGGTGCCCTGCGTCGTGATCTGCACGCCGGCATGCGTTTTCTGATAGTCCGGGACCCACAGGTTGAACAGCGGGTAGAGCAGCGTCGAGCCGGTTTCGAGAATGTGAATTTCCTCGGCTGCAAAGGCACGGGCCTTCAGCGCCGCCGCCAGTCCAAGCGTCGCGGCGATTGCCCAGCGCCGGCTCAGCGCCGGGCCACGATCGAATATCTCGCTCACAAGCATCCTCCTCTGTCGGCTCAGACGCCGGACACGGCCGATCCGCGCCGGGCGGCACCGATCGGCGCAGGCGTTGCGTTATCGTCTCGCAGCTGCAACGGGCCTGACCGGCGGGCGCACCGGCGCGCCGGCGCCCTCTACTACCGCGGCCGTAATACCGTCAGATGACAGTTATGTTACGGTTTGGCGACGATATCTGGCTGGTTTCACCTGCTGGCGGCGTTCCGGGAGCGGTGCGCAGCCACACCGTGAAGGTCGAGCCGTCGCCGGGTTCGCTCGCAATGTCGAGCCGGCCGCGATGACGGTTGACAATGTGCTTGACGATCGCGAGGCCGAGCCCGGTGCCGCCCAACTCGCGCGAGCGCGCGTTATCGACGCGGTAGAAGCGCTCGGTCAGGCGCGGCAGGTGCTCGGCGGCGATGCCCTCGCCATGGTCGGACACCGCGATCCGCACCTGCGGCGTCGTGCCGTTGCCGTTCCGCCCGCCGCTTACCGTCACGTCGCTGTGCGGCCGGCCGTATTTGACCGCATTGTCGAGCAGGTTTTGGAAGACCTGCGCGAGTTCGTCAGCATCGCCGATGACCTCCGGCAGATCGGGCGGCAGGTCCCGGACGATGCGAATGCCGCGCTCGCCGGCGCGCAGTTCGAGGCTGCGCGTCACCGCCTCGATGACCGCCGGCAGCGCGACCCGGCTGGTCGGCGCGACGTGCTCGTTGAGTTCGATGCGCGACAGCGACAACAAATCGTCGACGAGCCGTGCCATGCGGCGGGCCTGCTCGTCCATGATCTCGAGAAAACGCTGGCGCGCGGCCGCATCATCGCGCGCCGGTCCGAGCAACGTTTCGATGAAGCCGATCAGCGCGGCGAGCGGCGTCTTCAATTCGTGTCCGGCATTGGCGACAAAATCGGCGCGCATCTGCTCGCTGCGCTTCAATTGCGTCACATCATGCAGCGACAGGATGGCCGCAGCGTGACCGAGCGCTGGGCTGTCGAGTCGCGCGACATGGGCGCGCAACACCCGCTCGACCGGCACCGACAATGCGAATTCGACGCTGCGGGTCGCCGCCTCGCCGCGTAAGACGGCATCGACCGCCGCCAGCAGCGCCGGGTTGCGCAGCATGCCCGCCAGGTCGCGCGACCCGTCGCCGCCGACGACGAACTCAGCGGAGGCGGTATTGGCGCGCACGATATGCCGCTGCTGGTCGATCAGAATGAGAGGGTCCGGAGCAGCGGCGATGATCGCATCGGCCGCCGACAGGCGGGCTTCTGCGTTTTGCGCATGCTCGCGCCAGGCGCGGTCGAGCCGCTGCACCGCCGGACGGATGGTCTCGGCCGCCGCACTTAGCCCGTTGCGGTGATCGGCGGCCGCGGCGTCGGGACCGAATACGGCGGCCGCTTCCCAGGCTGCGGCGGCGATCCGCCGGTTTGTGGCGACAATCACCCCGAGCGTAAAAACGAACAGCGCCGCGGCGACGACAACAGCCGTCCGCGCGCCGACGGCGCCCGCCGCAAACAGCGACAACAGCACGACCGCACCGGGTAGCCACGGCAGCAGCCGTCGCGTCGCAGTCCAGGCAATTTGCTGGCGCCACATCGCTTATGAAAGCTCCCGCGCAACGCTGCGCCGCGCCGATTGACATCGTATGCCGCGCCACTATAGTGCACCGCTCCGCGGCGGGCCCCATGGCAAGATGTTCGCGCTGACGCGGGACTTGTCGCGACCGGCGCCCCAACCGATATCGGCTTCATCATGTTCGCAGTGATCCGCACCGGCGGCAAGCAATACAAGGTCGCTCCCGATGAGGTTATCGCCGTCGAGCGGCTCGACGGCGAGCCGGGAGCGATGATCGAACTAGGCGACGTGTTGATGATCGGCGACGGCGCCGAGATTTCGATGGGCACGCCGTTTGTCGCCGGCGCCTCGGTCAGCGCCGAACTTGTCGAGCATCGGCGCGCCGACAAGATCATCGTCTTCAAGAAAAAGCGACGGCACAATTATCGCCGCAAAAACGGTCACCGGCAGCATCAGACGGTGCTGCGGATCGCCGAAATCCGCAGCGGCGCATGATCGGCCGCAGGAGGGTCTGCAATGGCGCATAAGAAGGCGGGCGGCTCCTCGCGCAACGGCCGCGACAGTCCCGGCCGGCGGCTCGGGGTCAAGAAATTTGGCGGCGAGATCGTGCTGCCCGGCAACATCATCGTGCGCCAGCGCGGCACCAAGTTTCATCCCGGCGAGCGCGTCGGCATGGGGCGCGACCACACGATTTTCGCGCTTGAGGCGGGGCATGTGCAATTCCGCACGCGCAGCGGCGGCCGCAAATTCATCTCCGTTGTGCCGCGCCCGGCGCCGGCGGAGGCCGCCGAATAGCCGTTTCCCCAGGGCTTAGGCGACTGCCGGGGGAGCGGCTCGCCGCTCCCTTTTTGATTCGCGCGGCACGCAGATGAAATTCCTCGACCAGTGCAAGATCTACTTGAAGAGCGGTGCCGGCGGCGCTGGCGCGATGAGCTTCCGTCGCGAGAAATTCATCGAGTTCGGCGGGCCGGACGGCGGCGACGGCGGCAAGGGCGGCGATATCGTGCTCGTCGCCGAGGACAACCTGAACACGCTGATCGACTACCGCTATCGTCAGCATTTCCGCGCCCAGAACGGCCGTGGCGGCGCCGGCGCGGGGCGTACCGGTGCGGGCGGCCGCGATCTCGCGCTGCGCGTGCCGGTCGGCACCCAGATCCTCGCCGACGACAAGGAGACGGTATTGGCCGACCTCACGCGCCCGGGCCAGCGGATCGTGCTGTTGCGCGGCGGCGACGGCGGCTTTGGCAACGCGCATTACAAGAGTTCGACAAACCAGGCACCGCGCCGCGCCGATCCAGGCTGGCCCGGACGCGAGATGTGGGTGTGGCTGCGGCTAAAGCTGATCGCCGACGCCGGCCTCATCGGGCTGCCCAATGCCGGCAAATCGACGCTGCTGGCGCGGCTGTCGCATGCCAGGCCGAAAATCGCCGATTATCCCTTCACGACGCTCAACCCGCAGCTCGGCGTCGTTCGCGTCGATGACGAGACCGAATTCGTGCTGGCCGATTTGCCGGGGCTGATCGAGGGCGCCAGCGAGGGTGCCGGGCTCGGCACCCGGTTTCTCGGCCATGTCGAGCGCTGCGCCGTGATCCTGCACCTGATCGACGGCACGATCGATGACGTGGCGGGTGCCTATCGCACGATCCGCGACGAGCTTGCCGGCTACGGCCACGGATTGGCCGACAAGCCGGAGGTCGTCGGCCTCAACAAGATCGACGCAATCGATCCCGCCGACGTCGTAGAAAAATGCCGCGCGCTGGCCCGGATCGTGCGCCCCGGCACGCCGGTGCTGGCGCTGTCCGGCGTCAGCGGCGCCGGCATCGCGGCCGTCATCGGCGCACTTGCCGGCGCGGTTGCCGCGTTCCGCGCCGGCGCCGAGGCTTTGGTTGACGCCCAATGAGCGACGACCGCGAGATGTCCACCGGCCGGCCGCTGCGGCGTGGCGTGCCGCCGCCGCTGGCGGCGGCAGGTTGGGACGGCGGCACGGCACCGACCCCGGCAGCGGCGCTGATCGCGGCCCGGCGCATCGTTTTGAAAATCGGCTCGGCGCTGCTGGTCGGGAAGGATGGCGAGATCCGCCGGCATTTTCTCGATCGCCTTGTCGCCGACGCAGCGCGTTGCCGCCGCCGCGGCCAGGAGGCGATCATCGTCACGTCGGGCGCGATCGCGATCGGCCGCCGCCATCTGGCTCTGCGCCGCGGCGCGTTGCGTCTCGAAGAAAAGCAGGCCGCCGCGGCAACCGGCCAAATCCGCCTCGCACACGCCTACCAGGAAGCGTTGGCGCAGCACGGCATCACAGTCGCGCAGATCCTGCTGACGCCGGATGACACCGAGGAGCGCCGACGGCATCTCAACGCGCGGGCGACCTTCGCGCAGTTGCTGGCGTTGGGCGCGGTGCCGGTCGTCAACGAGAACGACACGATCGCGACGGCCGAGATCCGCTTCGGCGACAATGACCGCCTCGCCGCCCGCGTCGCACAGATGACGAGCGCCGACATGCTGGTGTTGCTGTCGGATATCGACGGCCTCTATACGGCCGACCCGCGCACCGACCCGGCCGCGCAACACATCGCTCTGGTGCCGGCGATCGGACCCGAGATCGTCGCGATGGCCGGAACGGCACCGGCCGGCTACAGCTCGGGCGGCATGGTCACAAAGCTGGAGGCGGCGCGCATCGCGATGCAAGCCGGCTGCCACATGCTGATCGCGTTGGGCGAAGCCGGCGACGACGGCCCGCTCGCGGCGGTCGAGGCGGGGGCGCCGGCGACGCTGTTCCTTCCGCATGCCGAACCGCGCTCGGCGCGCAAAGCGTGGATCGGCGCCGCCGTCAGCCCGGCCGGCGCGATCGTCGTCGATGACGGCGCGGCGCGCGCGCTGCGCGGCGGCAAAAGCCTGTTGCCGGCCGGGGTCGTTGCGGTCGAAGGCAGCTTTGAGCGCGGCGACTGCATCGTTGTGCGCAGCCGCGCCGGCAGCGAGACCGGGCGCGGCCTGTCGGCCTATTCCAGCACCGACATCCGCCTGATCGCCGGCCACAAGAGCGGTGAAATCGCCGGCATTCTAGGCTACCGTGGGCGCGATGAGATCATTCACCGCGACGATCTGGTGGTGACCGAACGGCAATGACGATCGACACGCTGAACCGACCGGCTCCGACAGCGGATCTTGCCGCGATGATGGCGGAGATCGGGCGCCGCGCCCGCGAAGCGGCGTCCTGCCTGGCCCTGGCATCGGCGCAAACGCGAGCGGCGGCTTTGCGTGCGGCGGCGGCGGCTGTGCGCGCTCGGGCCGGCGCGATCCTCGCGGCAAACGCGAAGGATGTCGCTGAAGCAAAGGCAAGCGGGATCGCCGCGGCGCTGCTCGACCGGCTGGCGCTCGACCCGAAACGGCTCGAAGCGGTCGCAGAGGGCCTCGAAGAGATTGCCGTATTGCCCGATCCGATCGGCCGCGTGCTGGCCGAATGGACGCGGCCGAACGGCCTCAGGATTTCGCGGATCAGCGTGCCGCTCGGCGTCATCGGCATCATCTATGAGA
>Ga0335074_10013876_pt1 | contig 11316 bp, 7 predicted proteins | sample Lox_Sample_23_FD_206715 | JGI IMG/M metagenome (GOLD analysis project Ga0335074, IMG submission 206715) | Soil microbial communities from Loxahatchee National Wildlife Refuge, Florida, United States - Lox_Sample_2.3 | ecosystem: Environmental > Terrestrial > Soil > Wetlands | place: USA: Florida...
CCTCACGATTCAGTCGTGCACCCTGGGAAGTGCATAACGGCCGCTGGCGTTAGTACAGTTCAGATAGGTTCGAAGCCATGCGGAGAGGGAGAGGCACGTGCCGCAGCCGCTGACGATGTACTCGACTACCTGGTGTGCGTTCTGCCGTCGGCTGAAGAGCCAGCTGGCAGCCGAGGGCATCGAGGTCGCCGAGGTCAACATCGAGGAGGACCCGGCCGCTGCGGACTACGTCATGTCGGTGAACGGTGGTTTTCAGACGGTCCCGACAGTGGTCTTCGCGGACGGTAGCGCGATGACGAACCCGTCCCTGGCTGATGTCAAGCAGCGTCTCGGGGAGTTGGCTGGTGCCCGATGAACAAGCGTGCCCGCCGCGCGAGCGCGGCTAAGACTTCTGACCCCGCAGGTGTCACGGAGCGCGTTATAGGCGGCACCGAGGCGGGCCCTGACGGGCTCGCCGCCAGCATGGCCAAGACCGCGAAGGCGAACGCGGCCGCCGCCGAGACCGCCGCCGCGACTGTGACGAACGGCACCGTGACGAACGGCACCGTGACGAACGGCACAGTCATCAGCGGCACAGTCATCAGCGGCACCGGCGACAACGGGACGCCAGTCGCGGCATTCGTGCCGGACGACGCCGTCGTGCGGCGGACCAAGGACGGCTGGCGCGTCGGCAGCGACGATCTTCCTGACCTGACCTGCGCGATGATCCTGGCTGACCTGCTCGCCGCGGAGAATGGCATGCCGCAGGCTCCGGCGGGCAAGCCCGATGCTCAGCCCGCGACCTCGAGCGAGACCGGCCGGCTGCGCACGACGGTCGGGCAGCTCGAGCATGCGCTGGCCACCCGGATCAGGGTCGAGCAGGCCATCGGCGTGCTGGCCGAGCGCCACCGGATCAAGCCACGGCAGGCGTTCGAGCAGCTCAGGGAGGCTGCCAGGAGTCGCGGCCGCAAGGTCATCGACATCGCAGGTGACGTCGTGGCAAGCGCGACGAACCCGCTGCTCCAGCTGCCTGACGAGCTCTCCCGTCCCCGGTCCGCGCCCCGGCGCGGTGCTCGGCAGCCTTCCGGCGCCCAGTAAAACCACTCGTCACGGGCGTGAGTCACGGATCGTGGCCCCTAGAAGGGCATCAATCCGTGAGCCACGCCCCAGCCTCGCGGTAGCCCTGGCGCCGAGGTTGGCGTTCAGTCACCAGGGGTAACACTGCGTCGTGGGCCGCGCTAGGTCCGGGACGAGGTCAGGGGACGTGGACGACGGGGGATCTCCAGGTCGGCTCCTCATCATGGGCGGTGCCGAGGACCGGTGCTGCGGCGCGGGCCTGCTGGAGCGGTTCGTCGAGCTCTGCGGCGGCGATCAAGCCCGGATCGTCGTCATCACCACCGCCAGCGATATGCCCGACGAGGTGCTGGCTGAGTACGAGCGGGTGTTCCGGAAGCTCGGCGTCGAGAACCTCAGCGAGCTGCGACTGCACGGCCGCGGCGACGCGGACAGCGACGTCTCGGCGGCGCTGCTGACGCGGGCCACCGGCGTCTTCTTCAGCGGCGGCGATCAGTCCAGGCTGCTGACCCTGGTGGGCTCGCGGATCAGCGACATCATCAGCGAGCGGCTGGAGCGCGGCCGCCTGGTTGTGGCCGGCACCAGCGCGGGCGCCACCGCACTCGGCTGCACCATGATCCTCGGCGGCACCGGGCCTGAGGTCTCTGCTGCCGCAGTGCGGACTGGTCCCGGTCTCGGGCTGGTGCCGCACGCTCTGATCGACATGCACTTCGGCGAGCGCGGACGGCTGCCGCGGCTGCTCAGCGCGGTAGCGCTCGATCCCGAGCACCTTGGCATCGGCCTCGACGAGAACACCGGCGTCCTGATCGAGGGCGACGGCTTCGAGGTCATCGGATCCGGAGTCACCACAGTCGTGGACGCCGAGGAGGCGACGGTCGTGCTGCCGGCGGGCGAATTCGACCCGATCACGCTGTTCGGCGTGCGGCTGCACCTGCTGCCTGCTGGCAGCCTGTTCGACTTCGACACCCGGACGCCGGCCATCGGGCCGGCGCACGACAGGTACTAGACGGGCCAGGGCACCGGCCGGGATCAGCCATGCTAGCGGCGCATTCGCGGGCAGCCATCCATGCACGCAGTCGTGCAGCGCTCGCTCGCTCACGCACTCAGCCGTTCACGCACTCAGCCGTTCACGCACTCAGCCGTTCACGCACTCAGCCGTAAACGCAGCACCCACTCGTTCAGCTAGCCAGGAGGAGCGAACGTGCGGTTCACTGACCAGCGTCGCCTGAGCGGGCCGAATGTCTTCACCAAGCGCCCGGTCACCGTCGCCAGGCTCGAGCTCGATGAGCTGACCTGCCGGGAGACCACGGACTTCGGCGGGTTCGCGGAGCGGCTCACCGCCCTGCTGCCGGGGCTGGCAACGCATCATTGTGCCGCGGGGCGGCCGGGCGGGTTCCTGGACGCGATGGCGCGCGGCACGTACTTCGGCCACGTCACCGAGCATGTGGCGCTCGAATTGTCCGGGTTGGCGGGACGCGAGGTCCACCTGGGCCGGACCATGTGGGCGGGCGCGGACGGACGCTACGACGTGATGATGGAATGCCCGGAGGACGAGCCAGTCGACTCCGCAGTACCCGGTGACCTGCTGCGGGTAGCCCTGCACATCGTGCATGACGTGATCGGCCGGCGAACGCCGGACTTCGCCGGGGAGCTCGACCAGATCCGGAAGGTCGCCGAGCGGGAGCGCCTCGGAGTGAGCACCGCGGCGATCGCTGCCACGGCGAGGCGCCGCGGCATCCCGGTGCGCCGGGTTGCGGGGTTCAGCCTGCTGCGGCTCGGCTACGGCTGTCACCGCCAGCTGGTGTGGGCTGCGCTGACCAGCCAGACTTCCGCCGTCGGCGCGGACATCGCCGCCGACAAGCAGCTGACGAAGCAGTTGCTGGCCGGAGCCGGCATTCCGGTCGCGGCGGGCGTCGTGGCGTGGTCGGCTGAGGAGGCGGCGGCAGCCGTGACGGAGATCGGCGCGCCTGTCGTGGTCAAGCCGCTCGGCGGCCGCCAGGGCGACAGCCTCACCATCGGCATCCGCACACCCACCGAGGCCAGCGAGGCGTACGCGAAGGCGTCGTCTGCCGGCGACGGCGTCCTGGTGGAGGCCCTTGTGCCCGGCACCGACTATCGCGTGCTGGTCATCGACGGCCAGATCGCCGCAGCCGCGGAGGTGCGGCCGGCCGCCGTGACCGGAGACGGCGCGCACACGGTCGGGCAGCTGGTTGAGCAGGCCAACACCGACCCGCGGCGAGGTGCCGGTCATTCCCGCGAGCTCACCGTGATCAAGCTGACCGCGGACGTGCTGGCGCACCTGCGCTCACTCGGCCTGGACGATCACTCGGTGCCTGCAGCAGGCGAGGTCGTCACGCTTCGCCGCAACGCCAACCTGTCCACCGGCGGCACGAGCAGGGACGTGACAGACCTGGTGCACCGCGAGGTGGCGGAGATGTGCCGTCGCGCGGCCGCGGTCGCGGGCCTCGATGTCTGCGGCATCGACGTGCGGCTCGGCGACATATCCGCGCCGCTGCACGATCCATCCCGCGGGCCCTGGCAGCCATGCGCGGTCCTCGAGGTGAACGCCTGCCCGGGCCTGCGCATGCACCTCTCCCCCGCGGAGGGCAGGCCGCGTGACGTCGTGGCGGCGGTGGTCGACAGCCTGTACCCGCCGGGCGCCACGGCCCGGATACCGCTGGTCTCCGTCACCGGCACGAACGGCAAGACGACAACCGTCCGCATGATCGGCCAGGTGCTCCGTCAGGCGGGACTGCGGGTGGGCATGTCCTGCACCGACGGCGTGTACGTTGGCGGCAGCCTCGTCTACGCCGCAGATTCCTCAGGTCCGCGGTCGGCGGAGATGGTGCTCGACGACCCGACTGTCGAGGCCGCCGTCCTGGAGACCGCGCGCGGCGGCATCGTGCGCCGCGGCCTCGGTTACGACCAGGCGGACGTGGCCGTGGTCACGAACATCAGCGCTGACCACCTCGGTGACGACGGCATCGACAGCCTGGACGAGCTCATCGGAGTCAAAGCCCTGGTTGCCGAGGAGATCCGCGACGGCGCGTCGGTCGTGCTCAACGCCGACGATCCCGCCACCGTGGCACTCGCTGAGCGGCGGGCGGTGCGCGCCCGCGCCCCGGTCATCAGGTACTTCAGCCTGACGGCAGGAAACGCGGTGCTGGCCCGGCACAAGGCGGCTGGCGGGGCGTGCTACGAGGTGCTCGACGGCCAGCTGACCGAGACCAAGGCAGGCTCCAGCAGGCCGGTGCTGGCAGTGGCTGACCTGCCCGGCGCGTTCGGCGGCCGCGCCCCGCACGTCGTGGCGAACGCGCTCGCCGCCACTGCCGCCTGCCGGGCGCTCGGCGTCAGCGTGAAGGACATCGGGCGAGCGCTGGCGACCTTTGCTCCGTGCGAGCAGAACGCGGGGCGCGGCAGCATCTTCCGAGCCGGCGACAGTCCCGTGATCGTGGATTACGGCCACAATGCTGCCGCCTTTGAGGTAACGGGGAAGTTCGTTGCCGATGTCTTCGGCCCTGCGCGCGGCCGCGTCGGCAGCCCCGACGGTGGCCGCGGCACGGCCGGCGGCGGTGGCGGGCAGCCCGCAGCGGTCGCGGCGGTGACGCTGCCCGGTGACCGCCGTGACGATCTGCTGATGCAGACGGCCGGGGCGATCGCGGCCTGGTTCGGCAACGTCGTGCTGTACGAGGACAGCGACAAGCGCGGCAGGCAGGCCGGAGAGATGCTGAATCTGCTCAGCTCGGCGATGCTGTCTGCGCGGCCCGGAATCGAGTGCGCGCATGCCGAGAACCCGACGGACGCGCTGCGCGCTGCCCTGACGCTGGCCAGGGGCGGGCCGGTCCTGTTCGTGTACGAGAAGCTCACCATGGCTCACGAGGCGCTCGCCGCCGTCGGGGCGAAACCGTGGCCGGAAGCGGAGCGTCTCGCTGTCCAGGCCGGCGCCGCCGAGGCTGTGGTGGCCGACGCCGCCGCGGTCGTCGCGAGCGCCGCCGAGGCGACAGCGGGTCCGACCGCAGCCGACGCGTCGGCAGACTACGGCTGGGTCGCCCGCTGAGTCCGGCTGCCGGGCGTGTAACGCCCACCGCCCTTGCACCTTCGGGGTGCAAGGGCGGTGGCCGTAGTTCTGATCAGCCGGGCCTAGGTGGGTTTCACCGTGTTGGACTTGCCGGCCAGACCTGTCCCTAGCTTGTTCTTGGCCTCCACCTCGAACGTCCAGTCAATGTGAGCCTTCAGCCCAGTGAAGGTCACCTTCCTGGTCGAGGCGCTGACAGTGATCGTCTTGGTCTTCTGTCCCTTCGCTGTGGCCTTGACGATGTAGCCGGTGACCTTGAAGCTGCCGTCCTGGGCCGGCGGCTTCCACGTCACGGTGGCCTTGCCTGCGCCGGCCGTGGCCCGCACGTCGAGTGGCGCCGACGGCGTGCTCGCCTTGTAGGTGTAGGTCACGGAGTTACTGCTAACGCCGGTGAAGTAGCTCTCCGCCGTGATGATGCTGACCTTGACCGACCCGACCTTGCCGGGCGGCGCCGTGGCCAGAACCTCTCCCGTCTGCCCGCAGTAGAGCAGCGCCGGGGCGTTGACGGCATCGGGTGAGGCAACCGGGCCGAAGTTCACCTGGAGGACGCAGCCCAGGTTCGCGCCGGTAATCTTCACCACGTTGCCGCCGTGGGCAGGACCAGATGTCGCCGAGATCGCACTTATCGACGGGTTACCCGGCGGGTAGATATACAGCATGTCGTCGGGCGGGTTGAAGGAGCAGCCTGTCTCGGAGCACACCTCCACGTCGACAAGGGCCGGGTTCTGCGCGAGCGCCTCGGTCGTGATCTTGGTGTCCGAGGCGACCGTGTAGGTGTATTGCGTCGAGATGTCGTCGCCGGTGATGTTGTCGATGAAGCCCAGCGGCCCGAATACCTGGTCGAACCCCTCTCCGCTGATCGTTACCGGCGTCCCGCAGCCGCTCGCCGGCGGCGGGCTCGCACAGGTCGGGTCATCCGGGACGCCGGGCTTCCCGGTCGCGGTGTTCACCACGCTCGTGACGTTTGGAATCCCGGCGAAGATGACCTGCTGGGCAGTCGACGAGTTCCCGGCGAGTGAGCTGAATCCCACCCCGAGGGCGAGCGGCTCCACCGTAGGCGCCTGAGTCGGACTCAGGATGCCCGGTATGTCGAGGACAGCCGACGTGCCTGATTCCTCGATCGGGTAGATTTCCGAGCTCTCGTTCGGCGTGGACCCCGCCGGGTAGACGAGGTAGGCGTAGCTCATCGTCAGCGGGTCCATGCCGGTCCCGGTGATCGTGACGAGGTTCGACGTGGAGCCGCCGAACTCGCTGGCAAGCGAAGCCGGGTCCGAGGTCACCGTAGAGGTACTGGTTATGGTCGGAGCCGGTATGTAGTCGTACTCGTCTGGCTGAGGCTGGTCCTCGCAGCCACAGCCGACCGGGAGGACCTCCCCGCCCATGTTGTTGAAGGTGACCGGACCCTCATACGGCGGAAGCGGCTGGACAGTCTGGCTCGTCTGTCCCGCCACGGTGACGGTCACCTCGACCTGGCAGACGTCCGCGGTGGGGCTGAGCGGTTCGTCGCCGGTTCCGGTATCCCACGCGTCACAGGCACTTGCGGTGACGTCGCCCGAGGCAGTGCCGAAGGCGGGCGGAATCACGGTCAGCTCGAACGGAGTTGCCTTGGTCACGGTCGCGTCGACTCCGCCGAACTTCACGGTGTCGGCCGATGGCGTCGTCGAGAACCCGCTCCCGAAAACCGTGATCGAGGTGGTGGAGGGCGAGTTGTCGATGCCGCCGTACGGGGAGACCCCGGTCACGCTCGGAACCGAAGCCCCTGACGTCTCGTCGACAAACTCGAACACGGAGCCGGCACTCGGAGCACTCGACTCGCCATCGGTGCCGGTGACGACTATCTGAGCAGGCCCGGAACCGTCCTGGGTCGGGTTGACGGAGTCGCCGGGGATGGTCGTGATAGCAGCGGGCAGCGTGACGGTCAGCGTCGTGTTGTTCACGACGGAGAACGCAGTAGCCTGGCCGCCGCCGACTTGAACGCTCGTCACCGCCGGGCTGCTGCTCGTGCCGAAGCCCGTGCCGGTGACCGTGATGACATCACCAGCCGTTGTCGGCCCGAAGGTCGGGCTGAGGCTGCTGACGGCGGGCGGCGCGGTGAGCGGTGCCCCGTAGGTGCACATGTAGAAGGCGAGCGCCTTGTTAGCGCCGCTTGGGGTCGTCAGCTGCGGCGAGCCGAGCCCGGACGCCATGTCGAAGCCCTTCCGGGCCGGGAACACGAGCCCGTTGTCGAGGCCGTAGATGTCATTGTTGCCGGACGTGATGTCGTTGAAGGAGGCCGCGTACGCCGTGGGGTTGCCGGCGATGCCGTACAGGATCGGCGAGGCGAACCCGGCGTCCGGCACCTTGGTAAGCGTGCCGCCTTCGTCGAAGGTGATGGTGTTGCCGGCGCACGACGCGGAGGCGTTCACGAGCGCGAGCATGGCCGCCCAGATCGGCGCAGCGGACGACGTGCCGCCGATCGTGGTCCAGCCGTTCGGGTTGCCGTAGCCGAGCGAGACTCCATAGATCGTCACCGCTCCGGTGAACTCATCGGCCTGGGCAGAGACGTCGGGCCCCTCGCGGCACGGCACGCCTGACCCGAGGTCGGCTCCTGGCGAGCCGTCGCAGAACGTGGGCGTGTTGAACGGCGCCTCGTTGGCGGCCTGGGCTGCCTCCACGGTCTCGGCGTTGGAGACATCATCAGCGTTGGCGGTCGCCTCAGTCGACGCGATGAGCTGCTGCTGCCAGGACGGCATCGACCAGGTCTCGGAGATTCCGCCGCCGCCTGCACCCCACGCCGCGCCGTCGTTCCAGACGTGCTCGGCCGGGGGCTGGGTTGCGTCGTCGATGGTCGTGCCGCCGGCCGACACGACGTACGGCTGGCCGGCCGGGTCAAGGAGCGAGAGGTCATTCTGGCCGGTCGGCGGCTCGAGCAAGCGCTCGAGATTGCAGGAGTCGTCACCGGTGTCCCCCGCCGCGGCGAGTACCGTCTGACCCTGCGCTGCCGCCTGCTGGAAGACGTAGTTCTCCTGCTCCTGCAGGCCGGGCGCGATGAACTGGGTCATCTGCTCGCAGTACGCGTAGCTGGACGAAATGAGCTGGTCAGCGTCGGCGTCAACCATCGCCGCATAGTCGTCGATGATGCCGTAGGTGGTGGGCGGAGACAGGTAGACGTCGATGTCGGCCTGCGGCGCCATGGCCGAGACGTCCTCGATGTCCAGCGTCGACTCGTCGTTCTCGTCGCCCGCCACTGCCGGAAGCTGGCCGCCGTCGACCGAGATCTGGGACAGGCGGCTCTGCATGGCGGCGGCCGCCTTGCTGCCGAAGTAGCACGTGTCGAAGGTCTGGATGTCGGACCTCAGGAACGGCTGCTGCTCAAATAGGGCGATGTGCTGACCCTGGCCGAAGTCGCCCGCGTCGTAGAGGCCGAAGGCGCCGTAGGCGTGCGCGATCTGGTCATCGGTCAGGCCGCCGTCAGCCTGGGCATCGGCCGTCGCGAGCGTACAGGGTGTCGGGGACCCGGCCGGGTGCGCGAACTTGGCGGTCTTGGCGTGAACGGTCTTGCCCGCCGTGGTGCCGGGGCGGACGTACTGAGGCTGCACCTTCTCCAGGTCGTCCAGGCCGACCACACCGGAGACATACCGGGCGACCGTGGCGGGGATACGGATGGCGCTGGTGGTCGCCATTCCGTTGCCTCCGGTCGCGAGGTGGTAGCTCTCGATCTTCGTGTGGAAGGCGCTCTCGACGCGGGACGCCGAGCCGGTAAAGCTGACCATGAGGCCATCGCTCGAGACGCTCTTGACAACAAGACCGTCCGAGCGCAACTGGGACTCGACGGCGTCAATCGCAGCGGTGGTCGGGCCGAACCGCTCGCGATACTGCCCCGCCGCCAGATAGTGGTGGTACAAGGGCGAATTCTTGTCCGTGACAGCAGCGACGAACTTCGTGACGGCAGCCTCGTCACGTGGCTTCAGCGATACCTCCGCCGTCAGCACGCTGCGGGCCGGCTCGAGTCCGAGAGCCTTGTCGCCGACCGGGATCCTCGCGGCCGCCGCCACAGAAACCAGCGGCACATGAGTGAGCGCCGGCGTCGACACCTTCGCGGCTGAGGCAGCGCCGCCAGTGAAGGCCATGCCGAGTGCGACGAGCGGCAGCGCTGCGGCTGCCGTCCCTAGTCGTCGCCACGATCTCGAGCGACGATTTCTGCCTTCAGTACCAAACACAGGTAGTCCCCTCTTCCCTCGCACGCCCTCGTGCAAAATCCCCTGAATCAGCAGGCCCCGTCGTGAACGGCGCCGTGCATACCCGTCCGGTCTTAGCAATGGGACGGATTCGGCGTCAAGAGTTAATGGAGGGTCAGAATGTATGGCGTTGCTTTTCCGGGCGGCAGCGCGGCCAGTCTCAGCAGCCGGTTTCAGCTGCCAGTCTCAGCCCGCAGTCTCAGCAGCGGGGTTCCGCCCACGCGCTGGTGACGTCGTGCAGCGGGGTCTTGCACGGCGGACCATCGGCGACGCGGATTGACGGCAGGCCGGCGGCCGGCACGCTCACTGTCATCGCGGACCTCGTGCCGTAGCCCTCGGCGTGCACGCAGGCAGCCGACAGGGCGGGCGGCCAGATCCGCCCGGTGTCATCCGTCCGCGCCTGCGTGATGGCCGGCCGGTGGTCGCCGAGCACGGTCTCCAGCACCGCCCCGGCGAGCCGGGCGTCGAGGTCACGGCCGTCAGGACGGTCGCCGGCCGCTGCCGACTCGGCAGCCGCCAGCCGGGGGGACGACCCCCCGAGCCCCCCGCCTAGAAGCGCGCCGATGAGCTCGCGCACGAACGCGGCCTTCGCCGATCCTGGCCGCAACGGGGCGTTCTCTAGCACATGCAGGCCCGGCCCGAGCTGCTCGAGCTCCGGCTTGCTGCCTGCGGCCAGGCCGATGGAGAACAGCGTCTCGCGGTCGCCGACCAGCATCCAGCAGGGGTTGTAGCGAGCCGGGTCGAGGCCCGGAACGACCGAATCGACTGCCTCGGCCGCGCTCTGATGCGCTGCGAATGCCAGCGGCAGCTCTCCGCGCGAGCGCTTCGTCGGGTCGCGGCCGTACGCGGACGGCTGGTTAGTCAGCCCGGCAACCACGCCATGCTCATTGACGGCCAGCCAGGTGCCGCCGGCCAGCAGGTCCCGGCCGCCAAGTATCCGCGGCTCGCGATCGCGCAGCACCGTCATCGGAACGGCCGGCCGGTCGAGCCGCTCGTCCCGGTTGGCGGCGATGATCAGCGGCGCGTCCTTCGCCATCTGGAACATCGCAATCAGCAGGCACACACTGTGACGCTAGCCGACCAGGCCCGCGCGGTTGAACCCACGGGCCGGGTGCCTCGCAGCCTGCCAGGCAGGTACTTCCTAGCGGGACGGCTGCGCGCCTGGCCGCTCCCGCACCCAGATCATCAGCCGTCCGCTTTCTCCCGGCGCCTCTGGCCGCCGCTCCTCGATCCGGTCCAGCCGGTAGCCGAGCTTGCGGGCGATCGCGGCGCTCGGGCCGTTCGCCGCGTCGCAGTGGATCTCCACCCGGTCCACACCGGCCAGCGTGAGCGCCGCTTCAGTGAGGGCAGCACTGGCAGCAGTGCCGTAGCCGCGGCCGGCCTGCCCTTTCGCGATCCAGTAGCCCAGCTCGATGCTGCGCTCGCTGGCCCGCCGGTGCAGCGCGACCTCACCGACGAGAGTGCCCTGATCAGCGGTCAGCACCGAGTAGGTGTAGCCGAGGCCCGACACCCAGTTCTGATCGGCCTCTGCAACCCGCGCGAGCTGATTGCCGCGGTCGGCCGCGGCCGGAGTAGCCCACGGCATCCAGGGCTGGAGGTAGTCAAGGCTAGCGCTCACCGCGGCCGCGATCGCGCCGGCGTCGCTGGCATGGAGCCGCCGCACGATCACCTGGCCGGCGTCGAGCCGCTCAGGCGGCGCGTCGGCGGGCGGTACGTCCGCGATCTCAGGGGACACTGCTCCATGGTAGGGATCACCACCAGTGGCTGAGCACGGGCCGACTGGCCTTCTGCGCGAGGATGGTCATATGGCTGACCCCGTGTTCGCGCAGAACCTGTTCCGCGGCAACCGCCGACAGCTACGACAAATTCCGCCTGCCGTACCCGCGGCCGCTGATCGACGACCTGGCCCGCCGGACCGGCGCGGACGGGACCGGCAGGCTCCTTGACCTGGGTTGCGGCACCGGCCAGATC
>Ga0335074_10013877_pt1 | contig 11316 bp, 11 predicted proteins | sample Lox_Sample_23_FD_206715 | JGI IMG/M metagenome (GOLD analysis project Ga0335074, IMG submission 206715) | Soil microbial communities from Loxahatchee National Wildlife Refuge, Florida, United States - Lox_Sample_2.3 | ecosystem: Environmental > Terrestrial > Soil > Wetlands | place: USA...
CCGCCGCCCTCGCCTTCGCCGGGTCGCTCTTCGCCGGCGGCGCTGGTCTTGTCTCCGGCCCGACCGGCGACGCCCTGAGCACGTTGCTCCCCCTCGTGCAGGGCGCCACGTTGGTAGACGGGGTCCTTGGTGGCCTTGCGGGCCTCTTCGACGCCAAAGGCGCGACCGCCTTTTGCGCTGACTTTGCTTGCAAACTGCTCAAGTTCTGCTGCACGTCGAATGGCGCGTGCTACGGCTCCGACGGAGAGTGCGAGCACGACTGCCCAGCGGGGCTCGCCCACCCGATGTCGCACTGCAATGCTTACCTCGACGGCAAGATCGTTTCCACCCTCGTCGCTCTTTGAACTTCGCCGCGAAACTGAGGCTAGGTGGGTGGGCCAGCAGGAAGCAGGTCATGCAAAGACGGGCTCGAGCGACGAGGCCGTAACTGCCGGCACCGGTGCATTTCCGATAGCCACGACATCGCTGTCCGTGCAGGCATGGGCTCCTTCGTCAGGTTCCGCGGTTTTCCCGACGCCAAAGCTAACCGCCGGGCGGAAGCCGTTCCCGTCCTCGGATCGGCATTGCCGCCTCAGCTTTGGCGACGGTTGCGCGAAGGGTTTTGGTTGCCTGCGCTTCGGTTTTATGCTCGCCGCCAGATCTCGGCGTGGGCGCAGCAAGAGCATTCACAAAGGCATATTGAGCTCCTGGGTTCGACCTCAGCTTGAGGCCGCTGGTGCCCAGGTAGGATCGTTGCCGTGCGGCTCAGCCCAGAGGAAGCCCGCGTGATCGCGAGCCTGACCGAAAAACAGCTGACAACGCCCCAGCAGTACCCGCTCACGGCAGCCTCGCTCCTGGTCGCCTGTAACCAGTCCTCTAACCGGGCCCCCGTTGTGCACTACGACGAGCGCACGGTCAATAATGCCCTGGCGACGCTCAAAGCCGCCGGCTTGGTGCGTTTCGTCCACCCCTCGCATGGCCGTAGCGTCACGCGCTACGAGCAGCTCCTTGGGGAGCAGTTAGCGATCAGCAACGAGCAACTGGCATTGTTGGGTGTGCTCATGCTGCGGGGTGCTCAGACTGTCGGGGAGCTGCGTTCGCGCACGGAGCGAATGTGCGACTTCGAGGGCATGGCGCAAGTCGAGCTCGAGCTCGAGCGCCTGAGCAAGCTACCTGAACCGCTCGTCACTCGCGTGTTGCGCCGGCCCGGGCAGAAGGAGGAGCGCTGGGCGCAGCTGCTCAGCGATAGCTCGGAGGGGCCCTTGAGCTCAGCTGCGCTGCCCGGCTCAGCTGTTAGCGCATTGGGACCGGGAGCCAAGGACGGGCCCGAGCCTCAGGCGGGAGCGGACTTGGCGGCTCAGGTGGACCAGCTGCGCGCAGAGCTTGCGGATCTCCGTGCCCAGCTCGACGCACTACGTCGCGACTTCCTGGAGTAGCCTGCTCCGCCGTCGCCATCGAAGAGAAGCCACGGGGAGGCAGGCCCGTCGCCGTAAGCGCCAAGGGGGCTAAGGCTATTGTCGTCTCGTGCAGGCACGCACCATTGTCGGCGCGGCCACGAGAGCGGTGCCAGGGGGGCAACCTCAAGTGGCCTCGCACTTGGCCCCGTTCGGCACGACGATCTTTGCCGAAATGTCGGCACTTGCCCTGGAGACCGGGTCGGTCAACCTCGGCCAAGGGTTCCCGGAGGGGCCCGGGCCGCAGTTGCTGCGGAGGGTGGCGATGGCGGCGATCGACGAAGGCGACAACCAGTACCCTCCGGGAGCCGGTGTCCCCCAGCTGCTCGAAGCAGTGGCGGCCCACCAAGCATCTCACTACGGCCTCGACTACGACCCAGGCAGCGAGGTTCTTGTGACCGCAGGTGCAACTGAGGCGGTGGCGGCAGCGGTGCTGGGGCTGTGCGAGCCCAGGGACGAAGTACTTATGTTGGAGCCGTCATACGACTCCTACGGCGCCGTCGTGGCCATGGCCGGCGCCGTTCGAGTGCCTGTCCGCCTTGAGCACCGGGGCGGCCGCTGGGTGCTGCCAAGCGGTGCGCTCGAGGCGGCGATCACGCCTCGTTCTCGGTTTGTATTGCTCAACTCACCTCATAACCCGACCGGCAAAGTCCTGTCCGACGACGAGCTGCAACAGGTCGCACATGTCTGCCGCGGCCACGACCTGATAGCAGTGACGGACGAAGTCTACGAACACCTTGTTTTTGACGGCAAGCGGCACGCCCCCCTGGCCATGCTCGACGGCATGCGCGAGCGCACTGTGACAATTTCTTCGGCTGGCAAGACGTTCTCAGTTACGGGCTGGAAGGTGGGATGGGCCTGCGCTCCTCGCGGGCTGCTCGCCGGGGTGCGCGCTGCCAAGCAATTTCTTACTTATGTGACACCTGCACCGCTGCAGAGGGCTGTCGCGGCGGGCCTCATGGTCACAGATGAACTTGTCAGCCCCCTGGTGGAGGAGCTCGTGAGCAACCGGGACCTGCTCGCCGACGGGCTTGCCAGCGTCGGCTTCCCCGTTCGTGGAGCGGAAGGCACTTATTTTTTGACGGTGGACATTTCCGGGCTCACGGACGAAGACGCTGGGACGTTTTGCCGTCGGCTACCACATCGCTGTGGCGTCGTCGCCGTGCCGTGCTCGGTTTTCTACGCAGATCCCGCGGCCGGGCGGCACCTCGTCCGCTTTGCGTTTTGCAAGAGCCGGGGCTCGATCGAAGAGGCGGTGCAACGGCTAGGGCGCTTGGGTGGCAGGGGGTAACCGTGAAAGCAGCGCTCGTCCAACACGACGTCTTTTTTGAGGACGCAAGAGCAACCTGTGGGCACCTGGCGCCCTTGGTGAAGGCAGCTGCCGCCGAGGGTGCACAGTTGATAGTTCTTACAGAAATGTTCGCGACCGGCTTTTCCATGGCAGCCGAAAAGGTGGCCGAAATACCGGCAGAGGGCGTGGGTAGCCGGTTCCTTTTTGAAATGGCGGCGGGAACGGGGTCCGCTGTGTGCGGGTCTCTCCCGGTAAAGGTGGCCGGCGCTCGCCGGCCCGTCAACCGTTTTGTCTGCGCCTTCCCCGATGGGCGAGCGGTCTCGTACGAAAAGGTCCACCCCTTTTCCCTGGCAGGAGAGGACGCCCAGTATGAGGCGGGCTCCTCGGTGGTGACATTTGCTTGGGAGGGCCTCGCTATCTCGCCGTTTATTTGCTACGACCTCCGTTTCACGGAGGCTTTTTGGGCGGTCGCCCCCAAGACGCACTGTTACCTGGTGGTCGCGAACTGGCCGGCTCCTCGCCAGGAACATTTCCGGGCGCTCGTGATGGCTCGGGCAATCGAAAACCAGGCGTACGTCCTTGCCACCAATCGAGTCGGTAGCGGCGGCGGTGTCGACTACGCAGGAGGGTCTTTAGCCGTTGGGCCGTTCGGCGAGGTGCTCGCTGAAGCAGGCGAGAGCGAAGAGACGGTCCTTGTCGACCTGGCCGGCGAGCGAGTGGAGGAGGTACGAGCAGCCTTCCCGTTCCTGGCCGACCGCCGTGCCTTCTCGGTCGTCTCGGCCTACACCGAGCCGCGCTGAGCCTTTGTCCGCTGACGCGCGTTGCTTGGGGAGGGGGCGGGGGCGTCAAGCCCACATTGCCATTCCCTGGGAGGGGGCAAGGCCGAGGCGGCTCGAGCGACGTCATTGTTGACCGCAGAGGCCACGCCCGCGTGCTCACTGGGAACCGCGGCGAGAACGGTCGAGGTTAGCGGAGCGACGGTGACCACGAGGCCAAAACCGAGAACCAATGCGGCGGGGAGGACTGAGCGCAGGTAGTTGCCGCCAGGCGAAATGCGTGCCAAGAGCACCAGGCCGGCCCCGACGAGGATAGGGCCGGCGGACATCTGCAACCGCGGCCCAATTCGAGCCGCGACAGCTCCCGACCTCGCAGAGAGCGCGAGCATGAGCAGAGTGACTGGTAAAAGCGACAGCCCAGCGGCCAAAGGAGTGTAGCGGAGGACCGTTTGCAGGTCGATCGGGAGCAAGAAGAGCGCGCCGCCGAGCCCCCCGCCGTGGCCATGCCACTGATGCCCGACCAAGCGCCGATAGCTTTTGACCTGTCTTGCGGGCAAAATGATGCTTGGAGTACCGCCAGGCTGCCGGGAGTGAGGAGCGCCCCCCCAACGCCTTGGAGCCCCCGCGCAGCGATGAGAAGTGGCGCATTGGGCGCGACGCCGCAAAGTAATGAAGCAACCGCGAACAACGAAACGCCAACTTGGAAAACGCGCTTGCGGCCGTAGCGGTCCCCGAGGGCACCTCCGAGGAGCAATAACCCTGACAGAGAAAGCATGTAAGCGTTGCTGACCCACTGAAGCTCGCTCACGCCCGAGTGAAAGTGACGGCCGATGGTCGGCAGCGCGATCCCAACCACGGTCGCGTCTATCCCGGCCATCGCAGACCCGAGGACCGTCGCCGCTATGGCCCAACGTCCAGCGACCGAGCGAGTTGTTAGCTGGCCGGCCCCGCTGCTCACGGGCCTCAGCTTGGCTTGGTCCCCGGCCCCGGTCACGTAGCGATGGTACGTCGAGCGGGGGCCAAAGGCTCGACCTGTTTACCAGGCAAGGCCTAGGCAAGTGGCTCGAAGCGGGCAGTGAAGTGGCGCAGCCGCGCAGGCTCGTGCACGATCCTCATCCCCGCCAAGTCGGCTGCGCGGGCAGCCACCGCCTCGCAAACCTCGACGACATAGTCGATATGGCTCTGGGTGTAGGTGCGCCGTGGGACGGCGAGACGGACCAGTTCGAGAGCGGCTGGCGTTTCGGTCCCGTCAGGCTGGCGGCCGAACATCACCGAGCCGATCTCGCAAGTGCGGACGCCGCCCGCCTCGTAGAGCGCAACCGCGAGAGCCTGGCCCGGGAACTGCAACGGCGCGATATGGGGGAGGAGCGCCCCCGCGTCGATGTACACGGCGTGGCCGCCGATTGGTAGCACGACAGGGATGCCACGCGCATCGAGTGCCTCGCCGAGGTATGCCGTCGAGCGAGCCCGGTAACGCAGGTAATCGTGGGAAACCGCCTCGGACAGGCCCTGAGCGATGGCTTCCAGGTCACGCCCGGCGAGGCCCCCGTAGGTCGGGAAACCTTCTGTCAGGACAAGCGCGCTCCGGAACTCCTCGGCCAGGGCGTCGTCATTGCATGCCAACCACCCGCCTATGTTCCCGAAGGGGTCCTTCTTGGCGCTCATGGTCATGCCATCTGCGAGCGACGCCATTTCGCGGACGATGTCGGCAACCTCACGGTGCTCTTGCCCGGGTTCGCGTTCATGGATGAACCACGCGTTCTCGGCGAAGCGGCAGGCGTCGAGGAATACAAGGAGCCCGTAGCGCTTGCAAAGTTGCCGTACTTGGTGAAGGTTTGCCAGGCTCACGGGTTGGCCACCGCCTGAATTGTTGGTGATCGTCACCATAACGAGTGGTATATTGCCTGGCCCGGCACCTTCGATGAGAGACTCTAGAGCGACGATGTCCATATTTCCTTTGAACGGGTGGCGGCTACGAGGGTCCCTTCCCTCGGGGATAACAAGATCTGTCGCAATGGCACCACTTGCCTCCACGTTTGCTCTCGTGGTGTCGAAGTGGGTGTTGTTCGGGATGATCTTGCCCGGGCCGCCGAGGGCGCTGAAGAGGATCCGCTCGGCGGCCCGGCCCTGGTGTGTCGGGACGACGTTGCGGAACGGGAAGAGCTCCTTGACCGCTCGTTCGAAGACGTACCAGGAGGGCGAGCCCGCGTAGGACTCGTCGCCGTGCTGGACAGCCGCCCACTGGTCCCTGCTCATCGCCCCTGTGCCTGAGTCTGTGAGGAGGTCTATCAAGACCTCGTGCGCCGGGAGCGCGAAGAGGTTATAGCCGGCGCGCGCGATCGCCCGCCTGCGCTCCTCGGGCGTTGACATTCGCAGCGGCTCGACGGCGTGGATACGGAAGGGCTCGATGATCGTGCGGAACTGGCCAGGCCATGCCATGCGGCGACTATAGGTTGCGGCCCCGTTGGGTAGCGACGAGGCTCGGGTAGCTTCTTCATATGGACTACCGCACCTTGGGGCGCACCGGCGTAAAGGTGAGCCCGCTCTGCCTGGGCGCAATGATGTTCGGGGCATGGGGCAATACTGACCACGCCGAGTGCCACCGGATAATCAGGCAAGCTCTTGATGCCGGCATCAATTTCATAGACACCGCCGATGTCTACTCTGCCGGAGAATCTGAGCAAATCGTGGGGCATTTTCTGGCCGACGCCGGCCCGGCCGTCCGCGAGGAGGTCGTGCTCGCGACCAAGTTCCACGGGCAAATGGGGGCGGGGCCTAACGAGCAGGGCAACAGCCGCCGCTGGGTTATCGCTGAGTGCGAGGCGAGCCTGCGACGCCTTAGGACTGACCACATCGACCTTTACCAGATCCACCGGCCGAGCCCCGAGGTCGACATAGACGAGACTCTCGGTGCCCTGAGCGACCTCGTGCATGCGGGGAAGGTCCGCTATTTCGGCAGCTCGACCTTCCCTGCTTGGATGGTTGTGGAAGCGCATTGGGCTTCGGAGCGGCGTGGCCGAGAGCGCCTCGCCACCGAGCAGCCGCCTTACTCGATGCTGGCGCGAGGCATTGAAGCCGACCTGCTCGAGGTCTGCCAGCGCTACGGCATGGGTGTCCTGCCCTGGAGCCCGTTGGGTGGTGGCTGGCTCTCGGGGCGTTTTGGGACTGGCAAGGACAACACCTCGAGGCGCTCGGAACGTATCCCCGCCCGCTACGACATGTCGGCTCCCGGTAATGCCGCCAAGCTCGTCGCTGTCGACCAGCTCAGCGAGCTAGCCGACAAAGCCGGCTACACCCTCCCGGAAATGGCTGTTGCCTTTGTCATCAACCATCCGGCAGTGACCTCTGCGATCATTGGGCCCCGCACGATGGACCACCTCACCGGGGTGCTCGGTGCGGTGGACATCCGCTTGGACAATGCCATCTTGGACCGCATCGACGAGATCGTGCCTCCCGGGGCCGACCTCAACATCGACGACCATGGCTGGGTGCCGCCTTGGGTCGGCGAGCCGCAACTTCGCCGAAGGGTCACTGCGAGCAGCTGAGCGACGGCAAATACCCCAAGGGGGTATGCTGTTGGTGGAGGTAGCAGCTGCGAAGCGTCGCAGCTGCCTGAGAGGGGCCGCCATGAAGGAGAGCCTGACTTTCTCCGTGCCAGGTATGAGCTGCGACCACTGCAAGCAGGCGGTGTCTCATGAGGTTGGCGGTGTCAGGGGGGTGAGCGACGTCGACGTTGACCTCGCCTGCAAGCTCGTCCGGGTCAGCGGCGAGGACTTGCAGGAAAGTGAGCTGCTTGCGGCGATAGAGGAGGCCGGGTACGAAGGCGTGCTTGTCCCCAGCGCTGGTTAGTGAGCAGGTAGCGGTGGCGGAATGAGCGCTCGTTCCCGTGCGGGAGCTCCCGAGGAGGTCAGGGCGGGCCGCGTCGACCTCACAGTGTCCGGGATGACCTGCGCTTCCTGCGCAGCCAGGCTGGAGAGGCGGCTCAACAAACTGGTGGGCGTCGAAGCCACTGTCAACTTCGCTACCGAGCAGGCCGCGGTGGCATTCGATGCCACGAGCGTCTCATTGGTCGACCTCATAGGAGCCGTTGAAGCGGCCGGGTACCATGCCGAGCTCGGAAGAGACCAGGCAGAGGACGAAGGTTCCCGGTGGCCGCACCTCGGGCGCCTCGTCCTCGCGCTCGTACTTTCAATGCCCGAAGCGCTTTGGGCTTGGGTCGGGGGAACGCGCTTCCCCGGTTGGCAATGGGCAGCGCTGGTCGCGGCGACGGTCGTCGGCGCGTACTCTGGTTGGCCCTTCCACCGGGCGGCAGCCACGAACGCTTGCCATGGCGTTGCGACCATGGACACGCTGATCTCGCTCGGGACCATCGCTGCCTGGGCCTGGTCGGCCTTGGTCGTTATTGCCGGCCTGGCACAGCCCCTATATTTCGACACTGTCACCATCGTCACGGCCCTCGCGATGACCGGGCGGTACCTGGAGGCGAGGGCGAAGCGCAGCTCCGGTGAAGCCCTTAGGTCGCTGCTCGAGGTCGGTGCCAAGGAAGCACACTTGCTAAGGGATGGCGAGGAAACTTTGCTACCCGTAGGAGCATTGCGCCTGGGTGACCTGTTCGTCGTGCGGCCCGGCGAAAAAATCGCCACCGACGGGACTGTGGTCGAAGGTATTTCTGCGGTTGACCAGTCGATGTTGACAGGGGAGCACGTCCCAGCCGAAATTGGCGTTGGGGACGGAGTCGCCGGCGGGACGGTCAATATTTCCGGGCGCCTCGTGGTGAGGGCAACCAGGCTGGGGGCAGAGACCGCCCTCGCGCAAATCGCCCGCCTTGTAGCGCAAGCGCAAGCTGGCAAAGCGCGCTGGCAGCGTCTGGCGGACAGCGTGGCCGCCATATTTGTGCCGGCCGTGCTCGTGATCGCGCTCGTTACCCTCATCTCTTGGCTCCTCGTCGGCTCTGGCAGCACAGGTCGCGCTTTCACGGCGGCTGTCGCCGTCTTGGTGATCGCCTGCCCCTGCGCGCTCGGCCTTGCCACGCCCACGGCGATTTTCGTTGGGGCGGGCCGGGGAGCACAGCTAGGGATCGTCATCCACGGCCCTCAGGCGCTCGAGCGCGCGAAGTCGATAACTACTGTGGTGCTTGACAAAACCGGTACGGTCACCGAGGGCAAAATGGAGGTTGTCGCGCTTGTCCCGGTGCCGGGCGTTAGCGACAGTGAGGTCGCTCGGTTTGCCGGGGCGGCAGAGACTGACAGTGCCCACCCTGTTGCTCGTGCCATCGCTGCCGATGCCCGCAAGAGAGCGGGCCTTTTGCCGAGCGCGAGGGCAGCCAAACCGGTGGCCGGGACGGGCGTGGAGGCGCTTGTCGATGGTCACCAAGTTGCGGTTGGACGTGCGGCATCGTTGGGCCTCTCGGGGCCGTTTGGCTCAGAGGTCGCTCGCCTGGAACAAAAGGGGATGACCGTTGTCGCTGTAAGCGTCGACGGGCAACCGCTGGGGCTGATCGGCCTCGCTGACCGCATCAAGCCGACGAGCAAGGAGGCGGTCCACGAGCTCCGGGCGCTGGGCCTGGTGCCTGTGCTGTTGACGGGCGACAACGAACCAGCGGCGCGAGCGGTCGCCTTAGAGCTCGGGATTGACCGAGTGCTGGCGAACGTTGCCCCGGGGGCCAAAGCGGCCGAAGTACGCAGGCTGCAAGAAGCTGGGGAGGTCGTGGCCGTAGTTGGCGATGGCGTCAATGATGCCCCTGCGCTCGCCCAGGCAGACCTCGGGTTGTCGGTTGGCACAGGAACAGATGTCGCGATAGCAGCCTCGGACTTGACCCTGGTCTCAGGCGACCTGCGGGCGGTGGCTGACGCGGTACGCCTCGCGCGCCAAACGAACAAGACAATAAGGGTCAACCTTTTTTGGGCCTTCGCTTACAACGTGGCGGTCATCCCCCTCGCGGTCGCCGGCGTAATCAGCCCGATGGTAGGAGCGGCGGCCATGGCGTTCTCGAGCTTCTTCGTCTTGTCAAATTCGCTCCGCCTGCGCCATTTTCGGCCTCTCCCCCGAGGGTTGCTATGAGCCCCACCACTGCTCCTGGCGCTGCCAGCCAGGTGCCGCTGCCAGTCCATGGCTATATGGCGGCAGGGGACAAAGGCGCGCTCGCAAGGCGGATGCGCAGGATAGAGGGCCAGGTTCGCGGGATCGAAAGGATGATTGCCGAGGACCGCTACTGCATAGACATCCTCACCCAGATGGCGGCGGTCTCGACCGCGCTCGAGGCAGTGGCGTTCAAAATCCTCGATGACCACGTCGCCCACTGTGTTGCTAGCGCGCTCGCTTCGGGAGATGCTGAGGTTGCCGGGCAAAAGAGCAAAGAGCTCCTCGAGGCCGTCCAGCGCTTCACGAAGTCTCGCTAGCGCAACGACCCGCGACGCGCGCACATGGTCCCAGAGATGTGCCCTGGCTTGTGGGTCATGGCCCGTGCCCGGTTCGCCGAGGAAGATCACTTCGGGCCGGTGCACGATGCCTAAAGCCACGTCGAGGCCTCGGCAACCCGCGCTTCAACCCCGTAGCCCGCAGCCCTGCGGGGAAGGCCGTTATCGCTGCAGCGTCAAGGCCTCGGCCAGAGATCGTCCCAGTGCCTCGGCCAGCAACGGCGGGACAGCGTTGCCAACTTGGCGGTACTGGGCTGACCGGGCGCCCGAAAAGCGGGCCCACAACGGGAAACTTTGCAGCGCCGCGGCTTCTAGGACGGTTATCCGGCGAGCCCCGGGGACGTGACCTGTGCGGGGCTCACCGCCACCGGACAAGTGGGCGTGGTAGCCAGGCACGACCCCAGCGATGTCCACCCAGGGCGTCTTGTTGCCTCCCATGGACGCGAGCAACGTGGGTGCGGGCTTCGACAGGTCAATCGGGCGCCCGCCACCGTTGAACACCTGGCCGTGGTAAGCACCCGGCCTGAGCGACGGCCTGCTCGCATAGGTGACGATGCTCGGGTTGGGTTCTCCAACTGGAGTTAAGCCCAGTACCGTGCCCGCCGGTACGTGGGCGCATGAGCGGCCCGGCCCGTGCGTAGGCACCGGCCACTCGAACTCCACTCCATGAGCTGTGCCTACGATGAAAAGTCGTTGACGATTTTGCGGCACGCCGTAGTCGGCGGCCTGGAGCACTTTCCAATTGACCCGGTAAGACAATCGAGCCTCGTCGGGGACACGCTCTCCGAGCAGGGTGGCCAAAGGAAGTTTGCCGGCCAAGACGTCCAAGATGAGCTGGAAGGCGGGGCCGGTGGCGCCCTTGGCGAGCCCGGCGACATTCTCCATGAGAAAAGCTGGCGGCGCCGCCTCCCATAAAGCTCTTGCAAATTGGGGGATCCCATCGCGCGCGTCGAGATGACCCTGGCGGAGCCCTCCAAGGCTCCACGGTTGGCAGGGAGGCCCTCCGATGACAGCGTCCATCTCACCCCGGAACTGGCGAAAATCGATGTCGCATATGTCTTGTTCGTGAACCTTGACGGCCTGGCCTGGTGCCGCGCGCTCATGGAGCTCCCGGTACGTAGCCGCTGAGCAAGCGTCGATTTCCACGGCCGCGACAACTTCGAAGCCTGCTTGCAAGAAGCCGAGTGACAAGCCACCGGCACCCGAAAACAGGTCAGCTGCCCTCAAGCGTCGGCTATCCTCTGCCGGCACACGGCCCTCCGCTGCTCTCGGTGCTCTCAGTGCTCTCAGCTGCTTTCAGCGGCCCTCAGCCGTCTGGCGCCACATACTAGCGAGACGAAGCGGCCAACCTCGGTTCAGGCGCGACGCACGATCTTCACCGACACCTCGGTGGCTGACCC
>Ga0335074_10013878_pt1 | contig 11316 bp, 6 predicted proteins | sample Lox_Sample_23_FD_206715 | JGI IMG/M metagenome (GOLD analysis project Ga0335074, IMG submission 206715) | Soil microbial communities from Loxahatchee National Wildlife Refuge, Florida, United States - Lox_Sample_2.3 | ecosystem: Environmental > Terrestrial > Soil > Wetlands | place: USA: Florida...
TGTTCGAGCAGATGGCCATGCAGGGCCAGAGCATGTTCGGTGCCGAGGGCGACACCGGCGCGTTCTCCTGCATCAGGTCAGACGGCACCACGATCCTGAACGTTCTCGACCCGCCGAGCCAGCCCTGGGTAACCAGCGTGGGCGGCACCTCGCTCGAGAACTTCGACCCGGCAGCGAACCAGAACCCGTCGTACCCGAGGGGCCAGGAGACCATCTGGAACTACCTCAACCTGTGCAACGCCACCGCGACCAACGAAGACGGCCTGTCCGGCTTCGACTGGTGCGCGGGCGACGGAGCCGGCGGCGGCGGCAACAGCGAGTACTGGGGCCGGCCGTTCTACCAGTTCGGTGCCGGCGTGAACAACCCGTACACCCAGCACGCTAACGGCAGTACCGAATGCCAGCTCGCCTCGACGGGCACGCCGTGCCGTGAGGATCCTGACGTATCGGCCAACGCCGACGAGAACACCGGGTACGCCGAGTACTGCACGGGCAACGCGAACACGCCGTTCAGTGTCTGCGGATCGTTCAGCGGCAGCCAGGTTCCCGCTGGCTGGTTCGAGATCGGCGGCACGAGCCTGTCGTCGCCGTTGTGGTCGGGCATTGCCGCCGACCGCGACAGCTTCCAGGGCTTCCGCAGCGGCAACCTGAACCCGCTTCTGTATCTCCTGTACAACATCGCGCCAAATGTCTACTTCCACGACATTACCGGTGCGGGCACCCCGGAGACCGGCAACGGTTTCTTCCCGACAACCAGGGGCTATGACGAGGCGACCGGCATCGGCACCCCGAACATGGCCGCGATCATCACCGGCAGCCTGTAACTACTAGATCAGCTAGATCCGCGAACCCCCACGCCGTTACGGCGTGGGGGTTCGCCGTCCACGCCCGCCCCGCACAGCATCAAGTAGCCACCGATGCCGCGGCTGGGCCAGGACCAACAGCATCGGTGGCTCCGCGATGCTGCGGGAACCGCATCAGGTAGCCACCGATGTCCCTGGCCCTGGGCCGCGAACGACAACGACGGGCCAGCGATGCTGTGCGCCTCGGCGGAATGCCGGGAACGCACTTAGCGGGCTGGGGTGGCCGGGGTGGTGCTGCCTTCGAGTTTCAGGTTGGGCAGTACCGGGTCGAGCCAGCGTGGCATCCACCAGGCGTGCTTGCCGAGCAGCGTCATCACGGAGGGGACCAGGATCATCCTGACCAGCGAGGCGTCGATGAGGACCGCGAAGGCCATGCCGATCGCCAGCATCTTCACCGTCGGCTCGGAGTTGAGCACGAAGCTGGCGAAGACCACGACCATGATGCTGGCCGCCGTGGTGATGACGCGGGCGGTCGCGCCGATGCCGATCGCCACGCTGCGGTGCGGGTCGCCGGTCCTGATCCAGGCCTCGTGGACGCGCGAGAGCAGGAACACCTCGTAGTCCATCGACAGGCCGAAGACGATGCAGAACACCACCATCGGCACGTACGCGGGGATCGGCAGCGTCGTGTGCAGGCCGATCAGGCTGGCGCCCCAGCCCCACTGGAACACGGCGACGATGATGCCGACGGCGGCGCCAATCGACAGCAGGTTCAAGATCGCCGCCTTCGTCGCGATCACGACCGAGCGGAACGCCGTGGTAAGCAGGATGTAAGAGATCGCGATCACGGCCAGGATGAGCCAGATCAGCCGTCCGGTGATCCGGTCGGTGAAGTCCACGTTGCCCGCCGTGGTCCCGGTGACATAGGTGGTCACGTGCGACTTGGGCAGCACGGTGTCGCGCAGCGTCTTGACCAGGTCGCTGGTCGCGGTGGCCTGCGGGCGCGTGGTCGGGATGACGTTGAGAATCGCGGTGGTACCCGCCTGGTTGATCAGCGGGGGCGACACCGACTTGACGCCGCTGGTCTTCGCGATGTTCGAGCTCATCGTCATCAGCAGCTTGTCATTGGCCGAACCGGACTGTTTCGGCAGTTCGACGACGACGGTGAGCGGCCCGTTTACCCCGACGCCGAAACCTTCCGAGATCAGGTCGTAGGCTCGCCTGTTGCTCTCTGAGGTGGGGTTGGTGCCGTTGTCCGGCTGGGCCAGGTCGATCGAGAACAGCGGAATGGCGAGCACGACAAGCACGACCACGCTGAAGATCGCCCAGGGCCAGGGGCTGTCGCTGACCCGCCTGCCCCACCTGGCGAAGCCGCTGTTCTCGTGTTCTTCCTCGGTCCTGGCCGCGGTACGCCTGGCCTGCTCGCGTGCCGAGATGCCTGCCTTCCTCGCCTGGAGGCGGTCGCGCAGGCTGCGGACGGCTTCGTTCACGCCGCCCATGAACGCGGGGACCAGCGTGAGCGCGACCAGCATGGTGAGCGCGACCACGATCGCGGCCGCGAGGCCGAGCGCGCCGACGAAGCTGACGCCGGAAATATAAAGGCCGAGGATAGAGATCACCACGGTGCTGCCCGCGACCACGATCGCGGCGCCAGAGGTTCCTTCCGCGTGCCTGGCCGAGGTCACGACGTCCATGCCGGTGTCCATTTGCTCCCTGTGCCTGGCCATCAGGAACAGCCCGTAGTCGACGGCGACGCCGAGGCCGAGGAGCGTGGCGATGATCGGCGCCGTGGTCGGGAACGTGATGCTGGCGGCGAGTATGCCGAGCAGCGACAGCCCGGCTCCGACGCTGAACAGGGCGGATACCAGCGGGATCGCCGCAGCGATGAGGGAACCGAACATGAAGAGGAGCAGCAGGAGCGCGCAGCCGAGACCGATCGCCTCTGACGTGGTGTCGCTGTTCGTCTGGCCGATGTTGCCGGCGCCGGCGCCGTAGTCGACGCGGAGGCCGGCCCTGGTAGCCGGTTCGACGGCCTTGTTGAGCTTGTCCAGGTAACTGGTGCCCAGCGAGTAGGGATTGACGTTCCACGACACGCTCGAGTAGGCGATGGTGCCCTTTGCCGAAATCTGGCCGCTTGCGGTTGAAGAGAAGGGGGAGACGGCCTTGATGACGTGCGAGAGCTTTGCCACGTTCGCGGTCGCCTGATTGACCGCGGCCTGGTCGGCTGTCACCTTGCCGCCCGGTGAGGAGAAGACGATCTGACCGCCGTAGCCGCCTTGCTTACTGAACGTGTCGTTCAGCACGTTCAGCCCGTTCTGTGACTCGCTACCTGACACGGTGTAGTTGTTGATGTAGTCGCCGCCCCAGGCGTGCTTGGCCGCCAGCAGGCCGCCGAGGATGATCAGCCAGCCGACGATGACGATCAGGTACCGCCGGGAGGCGAACGCGCCTAGCCGCTCAAGAAGCAAATTCACGGCTCATCCTGACCGGAACGCCCGCCGCCGAGCCTCATCCCGCACGGGTGATTCGCCGCGAGGACAGGCGAAGTCAGCGCATTGTCGGGGTCATGTAGGGGGCACGTCACTGGTCCCGCGGTGCCCGTCAGGGGAGCATCGATGACAGGCGGGTGAAGGAGCTGGACTGATGGCATCGCAGCGAGCTGGCACGCTTCCGGTGAGGCTGATTCCGTTCGTCGGCAGGCAGCGCGAGCTGAAGGACGTCGTTGACGCGCTCGGCTTCTGCCGGCTGCTCACGCTGACCGGGCCTGGCGGCATGGGCAAGACCAGGCTCGCGCTGGCCGCCGCCGGGCTGGCCGTCGAGAACTTCTGCGGCGAAGTCTGCTGGGTGGAACTGGCCGCGGTGACCGACCCCGACGCGGTGCCTGCCGCGGTAGCCCAGCGGCTGGGGATCGCAGAGAGCCAGGGCGCCGACGTCGCGGCGATGATCGCGGAGGAACTCGGCGACCGGCGGACGCTGATCGTGCTCGACAACTGCGAGCATCAGACCGCCGCCGCGGCCAGTCTGGCAGGCCGGCTGCTCGCTGCCTGCGAGGGCCTGACCATCCTCGCGACAAGCAGGGAGGTGCTCGGCGTTGACGGCGAGCATAGCTGGCCGGTTCCGCCGCTTTCGCTGCCAGGATCAGAGCCGGTCCCTTCGGCGGAGGTCCTGGCTGGATTCGACGCGATCAAGCTGTTCGAGCAGCGTGCGCGGCTCGTGCTGCCGGTCTTCAGGATCGCGGACGACAACGCGGCCGCCGTGGCGGAGGTCTGCAGGCGGCTCGATGGCCTGCCGCTTGCCATTGAGCTGGCCGCTGCCAGGATGCGGGTCCTTTCCGCTGGCCAGCTCGCCGAGCGGCTCGACGACCTCTTCGCGGCGCTCGGTGCTGGCGCGAGGACCGCTCCGCCCAGGCACCAGACACTGCGCGCCACGCTTGACTGGAGCTACGACCTGCTCGATGACCAGGAAAGGGCGGTGCTGAGGCGGCTCGGGGTCTTTCCTGCTGGTTTCACGCTCGGCGCCGCCGAGCAGGTCGCCGCAGGGGGCGAGATCTCGCCTGGCGACCTGCTCGAGCTGCTGACCAGGCTGACCGACAAGTCGCTGATCAGGGTCGACTTCACCGGTTCCAGCGCGCGTTATTACCTGCTCGAGACCGTGCGCGAGTACGCGCGCGAGCGCTTGGCCGAGGCAGGGGAAGATGAGCAGGCCGCGCTGTCGCACCTGTGTTACGTCATCGACCTGGTGGAACGGCTTGAGCCAAGGATCGAAAGGTGCGAGCCCTGTGGCGGGCCCGATGATTTCGAGCGGGTCCTTGACCGGCTCGACGCCGAACTGCCGAGCTTGCGTGTCGCGTTCGAGTACGCGAGCACCCGCGGTGATGGCGTCTCGGCGCTCAGGGTGGCCGCGCCGCTTGGGCGGTTCGCGTACTTGCGCGGGCACTACCAGCTCATCAGGGCCTGGCTTGACGAAGCCGTGAGCCTGGGCACAGGCGACGGCGCGCGACCGCCGCTGCGGGCGAAGGCCCTGCTAGGCAGCGGGCGGCTGGCGCTTCTCCAGTGTGATTACGTGCCCGCGGTGCGCCGGCTCGAGGCGGCGCTCAGGCTCTACACCGAACTTGATGACCCGGCAGGGATCTCCGCCGCCCTGCAGATCCTTGGCAGCGTGGCACGGGAGCAGGGCAGGTACGTGCGCTCACTTGAGCTGAACACGCAGAGCCTGGCCGCTGCGGAAGCGATCGGCGACCAGTGGGCGATCGCGAGCGCGCGGAATTACCTTGCTTTCTCCGCCTGGCTGCAGTGCGACTTCGACAGGGCCGATGAGGAAGCCTCGGCGGCGCTGCGCGTCTTCCGTGAGCTCGGCGATGCCGAGGGCATCGTCTGGTCGCTGATCAGCCTCGGCGCCGTGGCCAGGTACCGGCATCACGATGATCTGGCTGCCGGATTGCTGGCGGAAGCGGAGGCCCGCTCGGCCAGGATCGGGTTCAGGGAAGGCGTCGCCTGGTCGCTCGAGCAAACCGGGCTGCTGGCGTTCTCGCGTGGCGAGTCAGGGGCTGGCCGGCTGCTGCGTGAGAGCCTGGCCCTGCACAGGGAACTGCGGGACAGGTGGCGGACGTGCGGCCTGATCGAGGACCTCGCGGCGCTGACGCTTGCCCAGGGACGGGCGTCCGAGGCGGTATCGCTGCTCGCGGCGGCCGAGCACGCCAGGAAGGCCATCGGGACCGTGGTGGCTCCTTGCGAGGCGGTCATGCACGATGAGACCGTGGCAGGGGCCAAGGCCGTGCTCAGCGCGGAGGAGTACGCCTCGGCGTGGCAGCACGGAATCATCGCCTCTGCCGACGACCTGCTGGCGCGGCTCGACGGTGACGCTCCGCTGTCCAGGCCGGGTCCGGTCATTGCCTCGCCTGTACCGGCTGTACCGCCCGCGTCGCAGGCCGCCGGCTCAGCGCCGTTGCGCGTTAAGGCTCTCGGTGCCGGGATCGTGAGCCGTGGCGAGGTCCAGGTGACCGCCGCCGACTGGGGGTACGCCAAGCCTCGGGAACTGCTCTTCCTGCTGATCTCCTCGCCGCCGCTGACCAAGGAGCAGATCGGGGCCGCGCTCTGGCCTGACCTGGCGCCCAAGCAGCTAGGTAACGCCTTGCATACCGGGCTGCGCGGCCTGCGGCGTGCGCTCGGCGACCCAAGCTGGGTTGTGTATGCCGACGGCCGTTACGCGTTCAACGCTGATCTTGAGTTCGACTGTGACCTGACCGCGTTCGAGGCCGCGCTGGCGGGCGCGAACAGGGCCAGGCCGGCGGCGTCCGCGCTGCCCGAGCTCGAGAAGGCGATCAGGGCGTACGGCGGTGACTTCCTGGCGGGCGTGGCGGCCGGTGACTGGGCGCTGACCCGCCGCGAGGAGCTGCGCCGCCGGTTCGAGTCGGCGCTGCTGGCCGCTGGCCGCCTGCATGCTGGTGCGGGCCGTCTCGGCCCGGCGGTGTCCGCCTTCCGGCGGGCGGTCGCTCACGAGCCGCTCAACGAGACCGCGCACAGGGAGCTGATGACGTGCTGGGCCAGGCAGGGCGAGACGGCCCGCGCGGTCGGGCACTACCACGAGCTGGCCAGGCTGCTTGACGAGCAACTCGGCGTGCCGCCTGCCGCCCAGACAACGGCCGTGTACCAGAAGCTCGTCGCCCCCTGAGGTTCCCCCCGCGCCGCGATGGTTCCCACGGTGGCCGGCAGGCACGCTGGTCAGCGGCAGCAGGAAGTCCTGCCGCCCCGGCACTGCCGCCGGCGTCCACGACAGGAGCTCTCCATGCCAGACCGAATCGCACCGCCCGCCGCCAGGCAGCCGGCCGAAGTTGTCGAGCTGGTGTCGGCGGCAATGAGCGACGGTGACCTGGAGGCGGCGCTCGCGCAGTACGAGCCAGGCGCCTTGCTCCTGCCGTGGGCCAGCCGCGCCGCCGAGTCTGGCGGCAGCGCCAAATACCTTCTTGACCAGCTCATGGAGCTGCGGCTGCCGCTGTCAGTGCTGGTTTACCGTGTGCTTGAGGTCGGCGACCTCGCCTTGCTGCTCGTGCGGCGCGACATGTGCGGCAGAAGTGCCGACGGCCAGCACGTCGCGCTCTCCGGTCACGGTGCCACGATGGCACGTCGGCTGCCAGGTGGTCCTTGGCTGATCGTGGTCGATGCCTGGCAGCTCAGCGAGATCGATGAGGTGGTTTTCTGAGCTCAGGCCCACTGGGGAGCGGCGCCTGCGGGCAGTGGCACGTCGAGGCCGTTCAGCAGGAACGAGATCAGCGTGTAGTAACCGCACAAAGTGATCAGCTCGACGAGTCCTTCCTCGCCAAGCAAGCGCACGGCCGCGTCGCAGGTTTCCTGGCTGAGTTGTCCTGACCGCGCAAGCTGGCTCGCGACCGAGTAAACGGTCCGCTCGTCCTGCCTTTCCTCGTCGAACGGCGGGTACTCGCCGCGTCCGATCGCGTCGACGACCGCATCGGCAACGCCGTGCCGTCGCGCCATCCTCGCGTGCGCCCACCACTCGAACTCAGCCTGCCACCTGGCACCGACAGTGATGATCGCGAGCTCGGTCAGGCGGCGTTCGATCGAGGTGCCGTACCGCACGGCCGCCCCGAGCGCGCTGAGGTGACGGCCGACGCCTGGCGCGTGCACGAACGCGTTGAACGGCCCGCGAAGGCCGCCGTGCTCGTTCACCATCACGTCGCCGCGGGTGCCTACGATGTCGTCCCACACCTGCTTTCCCTCAGGCCCGAGTTCGTCATAGCGCAGATAAGGCAGTCGGCTCATGTGAGGACACTAACGCTAGTAACGCGAGCCAGACTCTGACGGGCCAGGCTGCGGACGTGAGGGGGCTGGGATGGGTGAGGCAGTTGCGGTGCTTGACGGCCGGACTCTGGGGTGCGAGCAGGTGCGGGCGGTGGCACGCGGCCAGAGCGACGCGACGGTGAGCGCGGAAGGCAGGGAACGGGCAAGGGCGGCGGCCGCGCTGGTCTCGCGAGAGGCGGCCGTACGGGCGGTCTACGGACGCACCACGGGTGTCGGCGCCAACCGTGATCAGCTCGTGGCCAGCTCAGAACACGAGGAGCACGGATACCGGCTGCTGCACAGCCACGCGGGGGGCGGCGGCGAGCCGATCGCTGCCGAGCTCAGCCGTGCCATGCTTGTCGTCAGGACGAACCAGCTCGCCGCGGGCGGGTCAGGGGTGGATCCAGGGGTGCTTGACCCGCTGCTCGCGGCGATCAACGCCGGCCTTCGGGTACCTGTGCCCAGGTACGGCGCGATCGGCACAGGCGACCTGACCGCGCTCGCGGTTGTGGCACTCTGCCTGCTCGGTGACCGCGACTGGCAACCAGAGGGGGCCGTGCAGCCCCGGTTCAGGCTGGCATCGGCGGACGCTCTCGCCTTCTTGTCGAGCAACGCCGCCACCATCGGCGAGGCCGCACTCGCCTGCGCTGACCTGGCTGAGCTGCTGCTCGCCGCGGTCGTGATCGCGGCGCTCTCGCACGAGGCGACCTCCTCATCGACGGAGCCTTACGCCGCAGCGGTTCAGGCCGCGCGGAGCTACCCTGGGCAGAGCGCAGTCGCCGCGATCCTGCGCGCGCTGCTTGGCGGCGGCCCGCCAGCGAAGCGGATACAGGACCCTTACGGGTACCGCGCCTTGCCGCAGGTGCACGGGCCGGCGCTCGACGCCGTTCGTTACGCGGAACATGTCACCGCGACCGAGCTGAACGCGGCGGCGGAGAACCCGCTGGCCGACGTGACCGCAGGCGCGGTCTGGCATAACGGCAACTTCCATACGGCATACCTTGGCCTGGCACTGGACGCGGTCCGCGCGGCGCTCTTCCAGACCGCCGCGCTGTCGGCGGCGCGGCTTGGCACGCTGGTCGAGCCCTCGTTCACCGGCCTGGCCCCGTTCCTGGCGGCCGATCAGCTACCCAGTTCGGGAATCATGATCCTGGAATACGTGGCCCATTCGGCGATCGCCGATATCCGCAGGCTGGCGGCACCGGCCGCACTAGGCAGCGCCGTGCTGTCCAGGGGCGTGGAAGAGCACGCGGGCTTTTCCACCCAGTCGGCACGGGCCACTACCGAGGTGACAGGCGCCTATCTGATCGTGCTTGCCTGCGAACTGGTCGCCGCGGTCAGGGCGCTGCGCATGCGCGGCCAAAGGCCAGCCTCCGACGCGCTGTCCGAGGCGTTTGCCCTGGCCGATTCGGCGCTGCCGCCCGGCTACGCCGACCGGCCGCTCGATGCCGACCTCGTGGCCGCGCAAAAGCTCATCCCCCGGCTCGCGCTGATCGCCCGCGCGGCCTGACCATGCGCCACCGGATTACCATAAGGGCTGAGTTTCACCCTAATAAAGGGTTATAATCCATCCTTCAGTAGAGTCGTGCTTTACCGGAGAGGGCTGTGAACCACGTTGTCCTGATTTATCGCGACGATGAGGAGTTCGCCGGCCGGGTCAGTAATTTTCTGCGTGAGGCCATGGAAAGTGACGGCCTGGCCGTTCTCATTGCCACTCCCGCCCACAGCGCTCTCGTCCAGGCCAGGCTGGCTCGCAGCGGCACCGACGTGTTCGCGGCGGCTGTCGGCGGCCGGTACCTGGTGATCGACGCGAAGGAGATGCTGCGCCGCTGCACGGTAGCCGGCTGGCCAGACCCTGGCCGGTTCTGGCGGGTCATGAGCCCGCTGGTCGGACATGACGCGGAGGCCGGCCGTCCGGTGCGGGTGTCAGGTGACATGGTGCGGCTTTTCTGGGAGGCCGGGATGTACAGCGAAGCGCTCGAACTCGAGGCCAGGTGGGCGGACCTGGCCGCCAGGTACCCGTTCAAGCTGATGTGCGGCTACCCGGCGAGTTCCGCACCTGGCGATCCACGGGCGGCCGCGCTCGCGAAGGTGCTCGGGCTGCACGCCATTGCCGCGCCGGCCGCGAGAAACAACGAGTGACGGGCGAATTTCGGCAAAGCCCGTGCCCTGTTGTTATCAAGATGTTATCCACCGCAGGGGGTGCTGGTCATGAGAAGACTGCTAACTTCCGGTGCTGTATTGCCGATTTCCATGCCAGGAAGCGGCGGATAAAAGGCGTGGGGGTCGGCTCGTTACGGTGGCCTTCCTGGCCACCCCTCGAGGATGAGGCGAGTATGCCAGGACAAAGCGGAGGAGCACGGCTGGTGCACGTCCGATCTAGGAAGATTCCCCTACTGGCGGCGGCCGGTTCGGTGCTGGCCCTGGTGGCCGGTACCTCGGCAAGCGCCGTCGCGGCGCCAGCCGCACCGGAAGTTCATTCCGAAGCGTACGCACCGATGACGAGCGCGCTCGCCGCGCAGTTGTCCAAGAACGTCAGCCAGCACGTGATCGTGGTTATGAAGACCCAGTTCGCGGCCGCTCACGAGGGCACGCGGGCCGCTACGACGCGGTCGGCAATGGCGCGGGCCGCCCAGGCTCCGCTGATCGCGGAACTGCACGAGGTGCACGCGACCAGCATCAAGTCGTACAGCCTCGTCGACGCGCTCGCCGCGACCGTCTCCAAGGGCGAGGAAGCCAGGCTTAAGGCCAATGCCGCGGTCAAGGAAGTCATTCCTGACGTGACGATCAAGGGCCCGAACCCGCTCGACCCGACGGCCCAGACGACCGTTGCGAAGGCGAGCAGGAAGTCGCACTCGAACAAGCCGGCGCTGACGCCCAACACCATCCCTGGTGCCTGCTCGGCGACGACGCCTCAGCTTGACCCCGAGGGCCTGTCGCTGACCAACACCGACTCCGACAACCCGAGCCAGCCGACCGCCCGGTCGCTCGGCATCACCGGAGCCGGAGTCAAGGTCGCCTGGATCGCTGACGGGGTCGACCCGAACAACATCAACTTCATCCGGTCAAACAACACCTCGGCCTTCGTCGACTACCAGGACTTCACTGGTGACGGACCCGGCCAGCCGACCAGCGGCGACGAGGCGTTCCTTGACTCGAACACGATCGGCGGGCAGGGCCTGCACACCTACAACGTGCAGAACTTCGCTGCCCAGGCCGACCCCACGGCGTGCAACATCAGGATCGAGGGTGTAGCTCCCGGCGCCAGCATGGTCGGTCTTGACGTGTTCGGCACGTTCGAGGACACCACGGAGTCGAACTTCCTCCAGGCGATCAACTACGCGGTCGAGACCGATCACGTCAACGTGATCAACGAGTCCTTCGGCTCCAACCCGTTCCCCGACATCACCTCCCTCGACGTGACCAAGCAGTTCAACGACGCTGCCGTCGCGGCCGGCGTGGTGGTCACCGTGTCAAGCGGTGACGCGGGCTCGACCAACACCATCGGCTCGCCGTCGACCGACCCGAAGGTCATCTCGGTCGGCGCGTCGACGGACTTCCGCTTCTATGCTCAGACCAACTACGCGGCGGCGGACTACTTCGCCACCAGCGGCTGGCTGAACAACAACATCAGCTCGCTCAGCTCGGGCGGCTTCAACGAGACCGGCGGAACGGTTGACCTGGTTGCCCCTGGTGACCTCAGCTTCGCCTCGTGTGAC
>Ga0335074_10013879_pt1 | contig 11316 bp, 13 predicted proteins | sample Lox_Sample_23_FD_206715 | JGI IMG/M metagenome (GOLD analysis project Ga0335074, IMG submission 206715) | Soil microbial communities from Loxahatchee National Wildlife Refuge, Florida, United States - Lox_Sample_2.3 | ecosystem: Environmental > Terrestrial > Soil > Wetlands | place: USA...
CGACGCCGCGATCGGTCGGGTCGCCTCGCTCGGCTGGCACGTCCAGGTCTATACCAGGCTCTCCGTCGTCGAGGCGGTGCATGACGACGTGCTGAAATCGGCCGTGCCGGTCGTCTTCGACCATTTCGGCGGCGCGCAAGCGGCGGGCGGGGTGAACCAGCCCGGTTTTGCGGCGCTGCTCGACCTGGTTCGCGCCGGCAAGGCCTATGTCAAGGTTTCCGGCCATTACCGCAGCTCGACCAAGGCGCCGGCCTTTGACGATGTCGCGCCGCTGGCCCGCGCGCTGATCGCGGCCAACCCCGACCGCATCGTCTGGGGCACCGACTGGCCGCATCCGCATCATGCCGACCCCGGCAAGGAATTGACCGAGCTCACCCCGTCCTTCGACATCGATGACGGGCTGGCGCTGGCGCAATTGCCCCGCTGGGCGCCGACCGCCGCGACCCGCCGCAAGATCCTCGTGGACAATCCCGCCCGGCTTTATGATTTCTAGGGTTGTCACGGCGGTGGTGCTGGCGGCATTGGTCGCCGCCTGCGTGGCCGCGCCGCTGCCGCAAGCCGCGATCCCGCCCGACATCCAAATCCCGCCTTACGCCAAGAAGCCCTACGAGCCGCTTTCGCGGATGGCGGCGGTGCAGATCGCCTATCGCGAATGGCGCGCGTTCGGCCAGAAGATGATCCTCTCGCCCGACCAACCCGAAAGCGCCGACAGCGAGGAGCGCGACGAGGGGCTGTGGCAGCGTGTCGGCGATTACTGGTGGCAGGGGCTCGATTACGGCGCCCCGGATGGCGCCTGGACCGGCAAGCACGACCAGAACGGCATCGAATTCCCGCGCGACCAGGATGGCAATTTCGCCTGGTCCGCGGCGTTTGTCGATTACGTGATGCGCATGGCGGGGGCGGGCAACCGCTTCCCCTATTCGCCGAGCCACAGCGACTACATCAACGCCGCGCGCACCCGTTCCGACCTGGTCGTCACCGCGCTGCCGCTCACCCGATATGCGCCACAGCTTGGCGATCTGATCTGCATGTGGCGCGCCGGCCATCAGGTGACCTATGACGAGCTGCCGGCCGGGCAGTTCCCCAGCCATTGCGACATCGTCGTCGCCCAGCACCCCGGCTCGTTTCCAGCGACAATTGATGTGATTGGCGGCAATGTCGACAACGCGGTGGCGCTGAAGCACGTGCCCGTCGCGCCGGACGGCCGCATGGTCGGGCCGACCGGTGCCGTCATCGATACCGACTATCCGTGGTTCGTGGTGCTTCGCGTCGCCTATCAGCGCTGACGTTCGGCGAGGTCGACTTCGCGGCCGCGGCCGTTCTCGCGGAGATAGGCGCCGAAATGCGGATCGGCCGCGAGCGCGCGGCGGTATTGCGGGATCACCGCCGGCACGATCTGGCCGATCCGCCCGAGCGCCCGCTCGCCAAGCTCGAGCATCAGCAGATTGGGCCAGGCACGCGGCCGCTGACGGGCGATCTCGGCGACGATCTCCTCGACCGGACGCGCCGGGTCCTCTTGCGCCAGCAGCAGCGCCGCGGTGGCAGTCGAGCGCGAGACGCCAGCGTGGCAATGGATCAGCAGGTGCGCGAATTCGCCCGCGACCTCGACATCGCGGCCGAACGCCAAGAGCTGCGCGACATGCTCCTCGGTCGGCACCACGGCTTCCGGCACCGCCGCGATGATGTCGTTGAAGCGCAGCGCCTCGCGGCGATGCGGCGGAAAATCGGCGAAGGCTTCCGGGTCGGGCCAGTGCGGGTCGAGGATCGACAGCACATGCGTCACCCCGGCCTCGCAATGCTGGCCGAGTTCCGAGATGCCGCAGATCGTGATCTTCATCGGGCCGCCTCGCGCCATGCCTTCATGCCGCCGCGCAGCACGCTCACCCGGTCAACGCCGGCCGCCGCCAATTGCGCCGCCGCCGTCGATGACCGCTTGTCGGTGAGGCAGACGCAGACGATCGGCCGGCCGGTGGCGGCGACCTCGCTCTGCCGCGCGCCGAGCTCGGGCAGCGGGATCAGCACCGCACCCTCGATATGGCCGAGCGGGCCGTCGAACTCGTCCGGCCCGCGCACATCGAGGATGAGCGGCGCGCCCTCGCCCGCCATTTGCGCGCGCAAGGCCGCGACGTCGATCCAGACCGGCTCGGACGGCGGTTTGCGAAAGAGGCGAGAGAGGGCGCCGAGCATCGCTAGGCGGCGCGCGCGGTGGTCGGCACGCTGCCGGGGCCGACGCTTGTGCCGGGATGCGGCTCGTGCCCAGCCCCACCGGGGCCGGGCACCTGGTTGCCGACCATGATCGCCTCGGCGATCTGGCGCGAAACATCCGCCATGCCGCTCGGCGAATGCGCCAGAAACACCGTGCTCGCACGACTCTGCGCGCCGATCGACCGGAGCGTGTCGAAATATTGCGTTAGCACCAGCGTGCGCATCGCCTCTTCGGGAGATACCCCGCCCTCCTTGATCGACAACAGCGCGGCGACCGAATCGCGAATGCCCTCGGCGATGGCGATGCGCTCGGCGGCTATACCCTCGCCCTGGAGCTTCTTGCTTTCCTTCTCGGCCTCGGCGGATTTGACGGTCTTGATCCGCACCGCCTCGCCCTGCTGCTCGGCGGCCTCGCGCAGCCGGCTTGCGGCGTTGATCTCGTTCATCGCAGCGCGGACTTTCTCGTCCGGTTGGATGTCGGTCACCGGCGAGCCGTCGATGTCGTAGCCGAACGCGTTGATCTTGTGCCGCAATCCCGTCGACACCGCCTCCTCGATATCGCCTTTTTTCTCGAACACATGGTCGAGCGTCATGATCGGCACTTGGCTGCGCACCGCGTCGAAGACATGTGCGGTGATCTGTTGTTCGGGATTCGTCAGCTTATAGAACGCCTCAAACTCCTTGCCCTCGACGACGTGGTACTGCACCGACACGACAATATCGACAAAGACGTTGTCGCTGGTCTTGGTCTCTACCCGCACGTTGAGCTGCTGCACGCGCAAGCTCAGCCGCCCAGCCTTGCGCTCGACCATCGGGATTTTGAAATTGAGTCCGGCGCGCGCGATGCGGGCAAACCGGCCGAACCGTTCGACCAGCGCCACCTGCGCCTGCTCCACCATGAAGAACGAGCCGCCCAACAGGATCAGGCCGAAGATCAAGCCCAAGACCGACGCGATGATGAGGATCGGCAACCATACAGCCGTCGACGGATCCATTCGGACCTCCTGACCGCGGGCCCGCCGCCCGCGCTTTCACCCGCCGTTACGTGCCGCGCCAACTCGCGGTTGCGCGTTCAACTTATATCGAGCGCGTATTTCTTCAGCGTGTCGAGCGGCACGATTGCGAGCGTCGCCTCATGCGTCGCTGCGAGGCGGATGCGCGGCGCCTGACCGGCATCGAACGCCTCTTTCCAGCGCGCCGCGCACAGGCACCAGCAATCGCCCGGCTTGAGCCCCTCAAAGCCGAATTGCGGCATCGGGGTCGAGAGATCGTTGCCCGCCGCCTTTGAAAATGCGAGGAAATCGGCGGTCATCAGCGCGCACACGGTATGCACGCCGACATCCTCCGGCCCGGTGTTGCACGCGCCGTCACGGTAGAAGCCGGTCAGCGGGTTCGCGCAGCACTCCTTGAGCGTCTCGCCAAAGACATTCTTCGGCGGCAGCCGCCGCCCAGGATCGTACCCGCCTGCATCAGGCATCTTTTGTTCCTCTCAGCCTCCATCCCGGCGAAGGCCGGGATCCATATATCCACCTTTCGTGCGGCCGAGCGATAGGCCCTGGCCTGCGCCGGGGTGATCTTCAAAATTCACGCCGGCCGTCGCTCCGCCCGCGCCGCGACCTTGGCTTCGATCGCATCCCAGATTTTGGCGGCGAGGTTGTCGTTGTTGAGCCGGCCGATCTCCTGGATACCGGTCGGCGAGGTCACGTTGATCTCGGTGATGTAGTCGCCGATCACGTCGATCCCGACAAAAATCAGCCCTTGCTCTTTCAACGTCGGCCCGATCGCCGCGCAAATCTCCTTTTCGCGCGGCGTCAGCTCGGTTTTCACCCCGCGCCCGCCGACATGGAGATTGGCGCGCGCCTCGCCCTCGGCCGGGACGCGCAACACCCCGCCCGCCGCCTCGCCGTCGATCAGCACGATGCGCTTGTCGCCCTTGCGCACTTCCGGGATGTAGCGCTGCACCATCACCGGCTCGCGGTACATCTGTGCGTACATCTCCAACAGCGAGCTCAGATTGTCGTCGCCGGGGCGCAGATGGACGATCCCCGCTCCGCCATTGCCGAAGAGCGGCTTGAGGATGATCTCCTTGTGCTCGTCCCAGAACGCCTTGATCTCGTCGCGGTCGAGCGACAGGAGGGTCGGCGGCATCAGCTCCTTGAAGCGCAGCACAAAAAGTTTTTCGGGGGCGTTGCGCACCGAAGCCGGGTCGTTGACCACGAGCGGCCCGGCCGGCGGCAACAATTCGAGTAGATGCGTTGCGGTGATATAGGCCATGTCGAACGGCGGGTCCTGACGCATCAGGATCACATCGACCCCCGCGAGGTCGAGTATCTCGTCCTCGCCGAATTTGTGGTGCGCCCCGTATTGCCGGAACACTTCGAGCTTGCGGCCCTTGGCATAGAGCCGGCCGTCGCGCAGGGTCAGCGCCGGCGCCAGGTAATGGAACAGCGCATGGCCGCGCCTTTGCGCCTCCTCGGCGAGGGCAAAGGTCGAATCCGCGTCGATATTGATCGTGTGGATCGGATCCATCTGGATCGCCACCGCCAAACCCATGTCGGGCTCCTTGTTTGCGGTTCAGGCCTTGATGGTGATGTGGCTGCCCGGCCCAAGCAAGCCCAACAACGGCACCAGCACCTCGCGCGCCACCGCGATGCAGCCTTCGGTGCCGGCAAAATCGGGCGAGGCGCAATGCAGGAAGATCGCGCTGCCCTTGCCCGGTACGACCGGATCGGTGTTGTAGCCGATCACGACGATGACATCATAGAGCCCATCCGTGCGCCATAATTCCTCGTGGCTCGCCGGGTAAGGCAGCGCCACCAGCGTATTGTAGCGGGGGTCGGCGGGATCATCGCACCAGCCGTCCTCCGACTTTAGCGCCGCCAGCGGCAGTCCGGTTTTTGGCGCTCCGAGGCGATCCCGCCGGTAAAACGCGCGCAGCAATGAAAACACCCCGGCCGGGCTGGCATGGTCGCCCTCTCGCTTGTCGGCGCGTACACCTGCTTTGCCGCAAGCCGCGCGCACCGACCCGCCCGGCCAAAACAGCAGCCCGTTCGCATAGACAAGGTCGGCATCGCTCATGGCAATCGCGGGCATCGGCAAGACGGCAGCGGCGGCAGCGGCAAGGATCGTCCGGCGCAGGGTCACCGGCTCAGTTTAGCTGGATGACGGCCCTGCGTCCTTCGAGACTTCGCGGCGCGACCACCGGGTTTTTGACCCGATGGGAGCCGCGAAGGGCGCAAATCGCCCTTGCAGCACCCTCGATTGACCCTCACACCAACCCCGCCTACCCTGCTGCCGGCAAAGGAGCAAATCCATGCGCAACAGCCGCATCGAGGTAAAGCCGATCGCCGGGGCGCTCGGCGCCGAGATTCACGGCGTCAAGATCGGCGACGATCTCGACGACGGGGTGATCGGCGAGGTGCGCCAGGCGCTGCTCGACCATTGCGTGATCTTCTTTCGCGACCAGCAATTCGACGCCAACCAGCACAAAGCCTTCACCCGCCGCTTTGGCGAGATTTTCGTCCACCCGAACTACCGCGGCATGCAGGCCGATGACGAGATCGTCATGATCCGCCGCGAGCCCGGCGACCAGCATATTGTCGGCGAGGATTGGCACGCCGACACGACGATGATGGAGGAGCCGCCGATGGGCGCGATCCTCTACGCGCTCGAGGTGCCGCCCTATGGCGGCGACACGCTGTTCGCCAACCAGTATCTCGCCTACGAGACGCTGTCGGACGGCATGAAGAAGATGCTCGCGGGTCTGCGCGCCGTGCACACCGACCGCAAGGTTGCCGGCCCGGCCGCCAACCGCAATGCCTATCGCGCCGCCAAGGTGCGCCAGGGCCCCGATTGGGAGGAGACGGTCAACCTCCACCCGGTGGTCCGCACCCACCCGGAAACCGGCCGCAAGCTGCTCAATGTCAACGCCGCCTATACGGTCGGTTTCGAGGGCATGACCGAGGAGGAATCAAAGCCGCTCCTCGACTACCTCCTGGCGCATGGCCACCGGCCCGAATTCACCTGCCGTTTCCGCTGGAAGACCGGTTCGGTCGCGTTCTGGGACAACCGCGCCGTCAAACACCTCGCAATCAATGATGCCGGCCCTCATCTGCGCGTGATGCGCCGCATCCAGCTCGCCGGCGACAAGCCGTATGAGTGATCTCATCCCGTCATTGCGAGCGCAGCGAAGCAATCTCGTGCCATTGGAGTTCCCCCCGAGCGAGATTACCGCGGCGCCCGACGGCGCCTCGCAATGACGGACAGAGCCACCCTTTACCGCGACCTCGCGGCGCAGCTCGCCGCGCTGATCGAGGGCGAGCCCGACCGCATCGCCAATGCGGCCAATATGGCGGCGCTCATCTATCACGGTCTGCCCGACCTCAACTGGGCGGGTTTCTACTTCACCCAAGGCGGCGAACTGGTGCTCGGTCCGTTCCAGGGCCAGCCGGCTTGCGTACGCATTCCCTGGGGCAACGGCGTATGCGGCACCGCCGCGTCGCGCGGCGAGACCGTCCTGGTGCCGGACGTCCACGAGTTTCCCGGCCACATCGCCTGCGACCCCGTCTCGCAATCCGAACTGGTCGTGCCGCTCATCGAGGACGGCCGCGTTCTTGGCGTGCTCGATCTGGACAGCCCAAAATTGGCCCGCTTCGATGTCGAGGATCAGGCCGGCTGCGAGCATCTCGTAGAGGTATTTCTGCGCCGCTAAAATCGCCGCAATCGCGTGCGATGATGACGGAACATGGAATCGCACGCGGATTTGGACGCCCTGTTACGCCTGATAAAAAACCGCAAATAACAGGAGAAACAGGCGGGCCAGCACCAGACTGAGGAATCCAACCTGGGGAGGCACAGATGGGCGCGATGATCGAATTTTCTCGGCCCGATGGCGGCAAGACCAAGGGCTATCTGGCCACCGCCGGCGGCGGCCGGCCAGGCATCGTCGTCATCCAGGAATGGTGGGGCCTCAACGACCAGATCTGCGGCGTCGCCGATCGCTTCGCGCGCGCCGGCTACAACGCGCTGGCGCCCGACCTTTACAAGGGCCGGCTTACCGCCGTGCCCGACGAGGCCAACCACCTGATGACCAACCTCGATTTCCCCGACGCGACGCACCAGGACTTGCGCGGCGCGGTGCTCGATCTGAAGAAGCACGGCGGCCCCTCGGGAGCCAAGGTCGCGGTGATGGGGTTCTGCATGGGCGGCGCGCTCACCGTCGCCGCCTGCGTGCATGTTCCGGAAGCGGCGGCGGGCGTGTGTTTCTATGGCATCCCGCCCAAGGAATTCGCCGACCCGGCCAAGATCACCGTGCCTTTCCAGGGCCATTTCGCCAACCAGGACGATTGGTGCACCCCGGCCGCGGTCGACACGCTGGAGACGGCGATGAGCGGCAAGAACCCGGACATCCACCGCTACGACGCCGCGCATGCCTTCTTCAATGAGCGCAGCGCCGCCTATGATGTTGCCTGCGCCAACCAGGCCTGGGACCGGATGGCGGCGTTCCTCAAGGCGACGCTGTCGTAAGCCTCCATCCCAACCTTCCCCCGCCAGCGGGGACGGTCGGGGTGGAGGTCAGGCGCCGAAAAACTCCTTCAGCGCGGCGTAGACCTCGTTCGGCTTTTCCTCCGGGATGAAATGGCCGCTGTCGATGCCATGGCCGGAAACCTCGTCGGCATGGTCGCGCCACACCTTGAGGAGGTCGTAACCGCTGCCTTGGCCCGAATGTGTGCCCCACAGGACCAGCATCGGCACCTTGACCTTTTGCTCCAGGTCGGCGCGGTCATGGACGAGGTCGATCGACGCGCCGGCGCGATATTCGTCGCAGGTCGCGCGGATCGTCTCGGGATTCTTGAAGCACCGCAGGTATTCGGACCAGGCCGCGGGCTCGATCGCGCCCTGGTCGCGCAGCAAGCTGCCGAACATGTGGCGCAGGAAGAATTCGGGGTCGCCGCCGATCATGTGCTCGGGCAGCCCGCGCCCCTGGATCAGGAAGAACCAGTGCCAGCTGCCGGTCGCCGCCTTCTGGTCGATCGTCTCGAAGCGATAGAGCGTCGGCACGATGTCGAGCGAGGCGGCCTTGGTGATCCTGTCGCCGTGGTCGCGCAGCAGGCGATGCGTTACCCGCGCGCCGCGATCATGCCCGGCGACCGCGAAACGCTCGTGGCCGAGCGCCGCCATCACCTCGACCTGGTCGAGGGCGAGCGCCCGCTTCGAATAATTGATGGAATCGTCGCCAGCCGGCGGTTTCGCGCTGTCGCCATAACCGCGCAAATCGGGAACGACGACCGTGAAATCCCGTGCCAAAAGCGGCGCCACCTTGCGCCACATCACATGCGTTTGCGGATAGCCGTGCAGCAACAAAAGCGGCGGACCGCTGCCGCCGGTCACCAGGTTGATCGTCGCCCCGGAGGTCTTGATCGCACACTGCGCAAAGCCGGGAAAGAATTCGGGCATGTCACACCCCCATCACGGCCGGAACAGGCCGGCCATGACGATAAAGGATGATCGCGCCCGAATGGACCCCAGTTTAGGTCGTCACGTAATGCCTTGGCGCTTGGACGACGCGCAGCTGCACCTGTACGCGCCTGACGCCGGGCACGTTGAGGGTCAGCGCCCGCGCCAGAGAAATCGCGATCAGGCTGTTGATCGTACCCTCCAGCGTCACCTCGCCATCGTCGACGGTGATCGAGATGCCGGACGAATCGATAAACGGGCTCGCGGCCAGTTGCTCGGCGACATCCTCGCAGATCTCGTGCGCTGCGCGCTCGACCCGCGCCTGGCGCGGCCGCTCCGCATGACGCGGCTCAACATGGCGAGGCTCCCGCGACGGGAGGTCGGCGATGTCGACAACCTTGATGGGCGGATCACCGGCAGCCGACTGCATGTCGCGCGGCGTGGAAATCACCGCCGGCGCGCTGTCGCGCACCTGACGCGACAGGCCCAATCCCAGAAAATGCCGTTGTCGGGGTTCCTGATCGGTCGCCTCGCGGCGGCCATAGGCGTCGGGATAACGGTCCTCGTACTCAGACATCGTAATGCTCCAAATCGAACCAGTGGCCCGCATTCCCGCCGGCTTCAGCGCGCCGGCGGGGTATTGGCGCGCCCGGCGGAATTAATGCCAGCCGCCCTCGATCCAGATCCACGAGGTCGGCGTCTGCACCCAATGGCCAGGCGTCCACTGCGCCGTCGCCGTCGGCGCTTCGACGTATTGGCCCTCGGTGAAGACGTAGTTCGAGGTGTTCGGATCCCAGTCGTAATGGCCGGGGATCCAGGTCGTGCGCGGTGTGACCGGCTGCGTGTAGTAGCCCGGCATCGGTTGGCCGTACATCGGCTGCACCACCCGAGGCTGCTGCATCTGGTCGTTCGGCCCCGGCTGCGGCTGGCCGGTGATCACGGCGTTGGCGTTGGTCATGTTGCCGTTCGGTTGGGCCGGCTGCATCGGCTGGGCCATCTGCGCCCGGCTGACGCCCGGCGCCGCCATCAGCGCAATCGCCGCTACCGCGGCGGGAAAGACATATTTGATCATGCTGCCTCCTTTGTGCGGCCCCAATAATCGACGGACTAACCGTTGGGGACGCAGCTAGCGGTTCAACAACCGAGGCGACAGATCATTCCCTCGTTGCCGGTCACGCCGCATGCCCGGCGAGGCGAAAACGCGTATTCTGCCGGCGCCGCGGCGTAGGAGAGTTCGGTTCGTGTCGAGCGTTGCGACCACCACCCTTGTTATCGCCGGCTTTCTGGTACTCGTGAGTCTGGTGCAGCCGGCGGCGGAGCGGCTTCGGCTGCCCTACGCGGTGCTGCTCGCGATGGTTGGCGTCGCGGTCGGCGGCCTGTCGAGCTTCCTGCTCTATACCCCCGATGTCACCGCTTTCGACGACATCGTCGGACCGATCGTCAACCTGCCGTTTGGCGCCTCGATCTTTCTCGTCGTGTTTCTGCCGGCGCTGCTGTTCCACGCCTCGCTGATGATCGACATCCGCGAAATCGCCGAGGATGCGGCACCGATCCTGATCCTCGCGGTGATCGCGGTCTTCGCCGCGGCGGGGGCGATCGGTTATGGCCTGAATTTGCTTGCCGGCGTACCGCTGGTCGTCGCGCTGCTGCTGGGCGCCATCGTCGCGACAACCGACCCGGCGGCAGTCGTGGCGATCCTGCACGAGGTCGGCGCGCCGCCGCGGCTGACGCGGCTGCTCGAAGGCGAGAGCCTGCTCAACGACGCCGCGGCGATCGTGCTGTTCACGATGCTGGTCGGCATGCTGACCGGACACACCCATGAAGGCGTTCTCGAAGGCGCCGAGCATTTCGTCGTCCACTTCATCGGCGGGATCGTGCTCGGCCTGATCGGCGGGCGCATCTTTGGCGCGCTGCTGCCGGTGCTTGGCGGCGCCCGCATGGCGGAGGTGACGCTGGCGCTGGCGCTGCCCTATATCGTTTATATCGTCGGCGAGGAGATCGAGGTCTCCGGGGTCGTGGCCGTCGCCGCCGCCGGATTGACGGCGGGAAGCTTCGCGCGCGTCCGGCTCGGGCCGGAAAACTGGGAATATCTCGAGCGGGTCTGGGAGCAGATCGGTTTTTGGGCCAGCTCGCTGATCTTCATCACCGCGTCGGCGGACGTGCCGCGGCTGATCGGCGGGATTCATCCCGCCGATCTATGGCTGCTGCTGATCGCGCTCGCCGCGGCGCTGTTGTCGCGCGCCGCGGTGCTGTTCGGGCTGTTTCCATTGCTCTCCGCGCTGGGCCTCAGCCAGAAGGTCAGCGTCGCCTATAATTTCGCGATCGCCTGGGGCGGGCTGCGCGGCGCGGTGACCTTGGCGCTGGCGCTGGCGGTCACCGAGAACGACCAGATCGCCACCGCCTCAAAAGACCTGATCGCGGTGCTGGCGACCGGGTTCGTGCTGTTCACGCTGCTGGTCAACGGGCTGACCTTGCGCCCGCTGATGCGGCTGCTGCGGCTCGACCGGCTCTCGGCGCTCGATCAGGCGCTGCGCGACAAGGTGCGCGTACTGTCGCTGACCGAGGTGCGCGACGCAGTGCGCGAGACGGCGCACGAATATTCGATCGGCGCCTTGGCGACAAAAGCGGCGACCGACCGCTACGACGAGGCGATCG